>ERZ773010.8-NODE-8-length-164802-cov-9.140118_pt1 | contig 164802 bp, 123 predicted proteins | sample MGYA00580842_ERZ773010 | MGnify/ENA primary metagenome ERZ773010 (study PRJEB29015, sample SAMEA2737982) | human oral metagenome | biome: human oral; feature: human-associated habitat; material: dental | place: China | collected 2107 ... | reverse complement strand
GGGGGTCATTCTTGCATCATCGACCTGTCCGACACCCAAATCTGGGCTCATTCTTCGATCACCGACCTGTCCGACACCCTAATTTGGGGGTCATTCTTGCTTCACCGACCTGTCCGGGCATCAAATCTGGGGGTCAAGATCAGGAGGAGCAAGAGGGGAGGAGTCAGATTTTTTTTCTTTTTCAAAAACTTCTACTCCATCACTTTCCCACCAACAAAAAAAACTGAGGGCTTACGCCGCTCAGTCTTTTCATTTTTCCTAACAAGCAATCTCTCCAGGAGTGCAAGTCTGTGAGGCAAGGGGCGCCATCGCCTGCTCGAGCAATTCCACAAGCTTCGCCTTCTGCTCGTCAGTAAGCGGAACGCTAGGATCCTCTTGCTCATCAAGCGTGTTGAGGTGAGATCCCACGATTTTCCCCTCCTTTAGCACCACGACAAACGGCACATAGAGCCTTTTGATGCTCGGATCCTTCAATCCCTCATAGGCTGGAAGCACACTATCAAGTTTCTCGAGCAAATACTGATATTCTGGGCTGGTCTCCTTTTCAACAACGATTTTTCCGTCTGCTCCGAGGGATTTTTGATCACGGATTTCCTTAGGATTGTAGTAATAAAGATCAGAAATCTGACTCTTTTTCATCGCATCAAAGAGGTTTGGAAGTAAGGCTCTACACCATGGGCAAGTTGGGAACCCAAAGAAAAGGATTCCTGTCCCTTTCTCCAAAAATTCTTTCGTCTCAGAGAAATCAAGCACAGAAATGTTTAAATCTTCAGGCACGGTGATCGGCATCTTTTCCGCATTGAGTGATTCGTATTCCGTCTTAAACGCCTGAGTATCGTTTTTGACAACAACCGAAGGTTGATGTGGTAGAGCGGGTTCACTTGGTTGTGTAGGCTGACACCCCGCAAGCAAAGCAACTCCCAAAAGAGCAAAAACACTGACAGCAAACTTCATTCCATTCAAAAAAAAACTAAAACTACGGGGACTATACCCATTTCCCTTGATTTTTCAAGTTCAAAATCCTAAACCCTTCCAATGTCAAGGACGATACGGGACAGCAATCAGCGTTCTCTCTTGAAATCTCCCACCAAAATCATAAAAGTAAGACCACCAACTTACATCACTAATCCGAAATTATGAATAATGCTTTTAAAGTTTGGATCTTCGGGGGATTGTTGACACTATTTTGACTGTTTGCGGTATATAGCACAAGTATTTGGAAGTCTTTTGATCAGAGGTTCAAGGTGACGATCATCCAAAATATCGAAACCGTCAAAGCGTTCAACACCTTTCTCGACGAAACTATCCTCAAAACGACACAAAAAATCATACAAAAGTCTGAACCTTTGATTGTGGTTGGCACGACGGGGTCCAACCTTTCCTGAGCCGAGGTAAGTTCTGGGGCTCCAGCGGCAATCCCTGTCTTGCCTACGCTTGCGACGATTGAGGCGGAGACCGGCGAGGAGGTAAAACTCGTAGCAAACGAAGAAACCAGGATCCAAGCAAAGAATAACTACTTCTATTTTTCCAGTCAGATCAAGAATCTTGCGGTAGCATTGATCGTCGTTTTCTTGACTCTGATTTTCCCGCTCCCTTTACTCAAGGACAAAAAGCTAGCAATTCTGATTGCAGTGGCGGTTCTTCTCTTCCAGCTCTGTGTGTTTATCCCCGGGATCAAGGCAACAAACGGAACTGCGAGAGGGTGGGTAGACTTTCCTGGGCTCCCGAATATGCAACCTGCGGAGTTTTTCAAGCTAGGATACGTATTTTTTATGTCGTATTGGATTTCCAAGAGGAGGGAGGTCATCAAATCAGCGCCGTTCCTGACCCAGTTTGCTCTGATCAATGCGATTATTCTTTTGGTGATCCTTGCGATTCCTGACATGGGGACGCTCTTCATTCTCGCTTTGACCGGGACGATCATGGCATGGTATAATGGCTTAAAAATTGCAAGAGTCTGACTGCTTGCTGGTGTTGCGTGAGTGATTGCCTTGATCGGAGTAGGAACCATCAGTATGTGGAATCCCGACAACTATGCCTTGACCAGACTTAAAACCTTTTTCACCACCGATGAGGAAGCCAAAAAGGAAATCTCTAAAAAAGATGGGCGACAAAACCAGCAAGGAATCATCGCCATTGGCGGAGGAGGCTTTCGAGGGCAGGGCTACGGGAAAGGACTCCAAAAAATGGGGCAATTACCAGAGGCCTATTCTGATATGATCTTTGCTGCGTTCTCAGAAGAGATTGGATTTGTCGGAAATATGCTCCTTTTTGCACTCTATATTGGGCTCTTCTTCACCGTGCTAAAGCAACTCGATCACGTAAGAGACCCCCAGCTCAAAACCCTTGCCGTCGGAATTATTTCTCTGATCATTGTGCAGGTTTTCGTCCATGTTGGAGTAAATCTCGAGATCCTCCCGAATACAGGACTTACTTTACCATTCATTAGCCATGGAGGCACCGCCTTGATGATCAATCTGATAGAACTTACCTTACTCTACAAGATCCTGAGAGGGAAATAATCGCTATTTTATGTCCTTGTCAATAGCTATGCAACTTACTTTTGACCAGCATCATTTACTTTGTGTCGAGAATCCGAATATCCCTCAGCTCAAGGAGTATCGTTTTTCGCTCTCCGGCTACCAAATTTCAAGCTATGATAAGGGGATCCTTGCCTATCACAAGAGGCAACGAAAGCTAATAAACCTCAAGAATTTAGGAGAAGGGATGCAGGTTTGCTATCTTCAAGATCAGCCGCTCCCAGAATACAGCCTTAATATCTCCATGCTGGAGAGGACGCTCGCAATGTTTTCTTGATTTAATGAGGAAACAGGGGAGAGGTATCGGTTTCTGCCTTTTTTCTCAAAAGATACTGAGAAGCTCCAAAAAGAGAGCTCTGAAATGTTTTGAATAAACTGCACGATTAGCAAGGAAGCCCAAGGGGTGATCATCCGTTGACTTACAAAGCACTGGGAAGCTCCGCAGTCCGATGAAGAAATTCTGAGCTTCCTCTTCGCACTAATCCGAATGTATGGGCATTTGGAGCACAAAGATTGACAGGTTTTCTCTGCCAAAGCACATATTCCGCTCTTTTCTATCCGAAACAACTTAGAACAGCTCTTTGCTGAATGTTTTTCCCGTTTACAGAGCTTGGGATTGTTTGCTACATTTGGAACTATCGCTCAGGGAAGGAAAACTACTTTCCAGTTTTCTACCAACGATGCCGAGTTGCTCGGACTTTTCGTGCAATGGTGTAATGAGAAAAAGCCTGATTCCCCTTTTTCATTAGAAAATTTTGAGCAGAAGCAGCTCGAAATCAAAGATCAGCTTTTGGATTTTATTACTTCTGAAGAATGCTCTTGAATACAAGGGAAAGATGCAGTCTTGCCCCAGCTAAAAACACACCGTCTCAAGTTTATTAAGTATTAAACAGCAATGAAAACCCTTTCACTCGTTGATGGATCAGGCTTTCTCTTTAGAGCTTGGTATGCTTTCCCTCCGATGATCAATGCCCAAGGGCAAAATCAGAATGTAATCTATGGTTCTATCCGTATGATGCTCAAGCTCCTCTTTGAACAGCCGGAATATTTTGTGATTTGCTGGGATTCTCCCATCAAGACCAAGAGAAAAGAGAAGTATGAAGCCTACAAAGCAAATAGAACGAAGCTGGAAGATGAGTTCAAAGCTCAGATCCCTTTAGTTATGGAGTTGGTTTCAGAGCTCAGGATTCCTACGATTACAGCTCCTGGCTATGAAGCAGATGATAGTATCGGGACTTTAGCTTCTTTTCATCAGAAGAATCCTGATCTTTTGGTTCAGGTTTTCAGTTCTGATAAGGATTTAAAACAGCTCCTCGCTCCAAATCTTGTCGTAACCGATCCTCTCAAACATATCACCACGAGGATCCCAGATTTTGAGAGAGAGTTTGGCTTCGCTCCTGTATCAATTGTGGATTATTTGGCGTTGATTGGTGATGCGGCAGACAATGTCAAAGGAGTTGCGGGGATTGGACCGAAAAAAGCTTCCGATTTGATCAAAAAATACGGAACAATAGAGCAAATCTATACTCATCTTGATGAAATCCAAGGTGAAATAAAAGAAAAACTGATCAACTGAAAGGAGGATGCCTTCTTTTCCAAGGAACTTATCCTGTTGATGCAGGTGCCTGAGCTCCAGGAGTATCCTTTAGAAAAGCTGAAATTAAACATAGACTTCGCAAAATGGGAGGAAATCCTCGTCCAGAAACGAGGTTTCAGGAATCTACAGAAGATTTTACAAGAAGAAAAGAAAAAAACTGAACAACCTCAGCAGTTAGGACTTTTTTAGCCAGATTTAGTAATAAAAAATCAATGCATGACCTATGATAGCAAACATGTAGAACTTCTCATTCCAGAGGAAGGCTATAACCGCACAAAAGATGAATATAAAAAATATCGACCTCATCTGAATTCTTTTTATAGTTTGGATTTTAGAAGGTTTGTCCCTAGAGAGAGAAAGTGATTTCGTATTTTGGATCTCGGGGCAGGGGATGGGAGAATGTATGATCAGCTCAAACTCATTAATCCTGATGAATACATTGCCTGCGACTGTGCAAAAGAGCTCCTCTCCAAGCATCCCGGAAGAATCAAAAAAGTCGTTTGTGATTTAGAGAAAGACCGACCCTTTGAAGACGAATCGTTCAACTTACTTTCTGCTTTTTTCCTTTTGGAACACATCGAAAATACTGAGCATTTTTTTACTGAAGCTTATCGTATTTTGGAGCCAGAGGGGCAACTTTTGATCGGTCACTTTCTCCAAAGAAGGCTTTTTACTTGGACTATTAATGGGGAGAAATTTAAAATTGAACAGTTCCCTCATGCGATCCAAGAATTAGCAAAAACGGCAGAAGAAATCTGATTCCATACGGGGATTATGCCTCTTTATGATGTTTGTGATACTAAGACGATCACTGGTCATTTACTCGTTTGCGAAAAAAAATAATCTCTTGGCACAAAACTTGGTAAATCCATAGAAGAAATAAGTATGCATTGATTTAAAAATAATACAGTTAATCCCTAGTGTTGTAATAATTACAGCTTTTTTATACTCAAAAAAAGTCGCTTTTACAATACCCCAAGGTGCCAGTATAAATGCGACTTTTAACTCTATTTTTTGATCAAAATCTCCATCTTTGGAGGTGCGGAGAATCGAACTCCGGTCTAAAAGGCATACTCACCGCTTTCTACCATTATAGTCAGCTTTTTAACCTGATTTTTTAGCCTTATGCTGAGAGGGAGAAGGAGAAAAGTAACAAACTCAATTCTTCAATTTTTTCAACACAAGGTTTTGGTTTCCTGCTCAAATCGGCCTTGCTCCTAGCAGGAGTCAAGAGACAAGGTTAGTTTTAACTGGTTTGAAAGATTACTAAGCGTAAGCCTTTACAAGTCCAGCTCTCGCAAGGAGAGATTTTCATGCGTTAGCATTTTTGGTTTGACCGAGTTTATGCTCAGCGATCATCGAGCAATGGCTTGCAATGGGTACGGATTCCTCTCATCAAATCCAAGGTCACCCCCATAACCCACAAAGTATAACGAAATCAGATGCGTTTTTCAAGCTCAAACGAAAAAGTGTGAGAAATACTATTGCATTAGTTTTTTAAATCGCTACCTATAATCCTTGAAAAAGTGCTCAAAACTGATTCATCTCATTTCCGCTCAAACAGACTTTATTCTAATAGATTTTCCTAATTATGAACTATGAACTCTTTGATCATGGAGAAAAAAAAATCTACCTGGTAAATATGACCAAAGAGCTCAACCAGAATTTTTCTGAACTATTTGAAAAAGGGCTTGCAAAATACCAAAGGACCAACAAAAAAATCTGAATCCTCATCAATAAAAAAGGCTATCACGCAGGCCTAATTTGCCATCATTGCGGTCATATTCCGCAGTGCGATCGCTGTTCTGTTGCTGTGAATTATCATCTTTTGCCGAGTGGGGAGAAGCTTGGTATCTGTCATATTTGCAAAAAACAATATACTTTTCCCAAAAAGTGTGAAAACTGTTGAAGTGCAGAAATCAGAGAATACGGGATGGGCACCCAAAAGCTCGCTCAGTTACTCAAAGAAGAATACGGAGCAGAGAGTCTGATTATTGAGTCCGAAACCGTAAGATCTCCCAATAAAATCCAAAAATTCAAAGCTCAACTCTCTGAATTTACTCAGCAAGGAAAAAATCCAATCCTGATTTGAACTTCTCTTTTGACGACGCCAATGCAAGGTTGGAACTTAGATTTGCTTGTGATTCTGGATGCAGATATCGGGCTTAATATCCCTGATTATAATGCAAGCGAGAAAAATTTTTACTTTCTTTATGAAGCATTTTGTAAACATCATTGTCAAAATTTCCTGGTTCAGACAAGGAATCCCGAGCATCATAGTATCCGTAGTGCTTGTAAAATGCAAAAATCTGATTTTTTTACTGTTGAAAACCTTTTTCGTAAGCAATATTCCTATCCACCATTTGGAGAATTGTGCCTTATTCTCTACAAAGATGAAATCGAGCAAAAGCTTTTCAATAAGGTAGATCAGCTATATAAAGAGCTGCTTTATCTTCAGCAGAAGTATCAGCTTAACGACTTAGAAATCTATACGACACCTCCATTAATTTACAAAATCTTTGGAAAATATAGGTATAATATAGTCATCAAAGGCAAGGAAGTGAGGAATTTTATGGATATTGTTTACCCAAAACTCCAGCTCTCCAAGAAAGGCTTTAAAATCAATCGAATGGCTGAGAGTATGGTATAAAATTAGCAGGTCTTTGAGGAGTTCAAGTTTTATAGATTATCTCGCTGATCTTGCAAGTTCTAGCAGGGCAGTCCTATCATTTCGTTTTCTCTTCCCAAAATTAGTAAGTTGAACTTGTTCATGTCCTTTACCAGCCAAGAGCACAATATCCCCAGGTTGTGCAATATCCATAGCAAATTGGATGGCATATTGCCTTTCTGGGATAATGTAGGAACTTTTCCCATCAGCAAGAAGCCTCTCCTGAATTGGCTTACTCAGATCATCAAGAACCTTCAGCCTGTTCTCGGTCCCAGGATCATCATCAGTACAAATAGCTACATCTGAATACCTTCGTGCGATTTCTCACATTACTGGTCTTTTTTCTTTGTCTCTATTCCCAGGACAACCAAAGACGGTAATCAGCTTTTTTTCTCATTTTTGACCAGACAAAAAGCTCAAAGTCTTTTCTAATCCATCTGGAGTGTGTGCGAAATCCACAAAATAGCTTACTCCACCGATTTCCTGCTTCTGAAGCCTACCATCGACACCATCAAAAGCTTCTGTAGATTTGAGGATAGTTGAGACTTCTAAGCCAAGATCAATACCTACGGCAATTGCAGCCAGTACATTGTTTACATTATAGGCACCAAGAAGCTTTGTAGAGCTACGATAGAGTTTTCAAAGATACGAAAAGACAAACTCTGTATGATCAAGATATTCTACGACTTGAGTTGCTTTCAAAATAGAAGAAGCCTGACGAGAATAATTGATTTTCTTGTCAAACGGCATTTCTTCAAACCACTTTCTTCCATAACTATCATCAGAAGGGAAGATTCAGAATTTATTCTGTTTGGTATTGGAAAGCACATTTTTAAAAAGTGATTTCTTGCTTGCAGCGTAAGCTTCCATTGTCCCATGATAATCTAAATGATCATGTGTAATATTGGTCAAAACTGCCATATCAAAGTCAATACCTGCAAATCTTTGTTGATCCAATCCTTGAGAAGAAGCCTCTAAAACCGCAATCTTGCAACCATTATTTTTCGCAGTAGAGAGGAGAGATTGGAGATCAAAAACATCTAAAGAGGTCATTTTCTTGGTATTGGTGATTTTTTTATTCCCAATTCTTAAATCAGCAGTACTTACCGCAACTGTCGGAGCTACATTATCATTTAAGATTTTATGAATCAAATTGACTGTCGTCGTTTTCCCGTTAGTTCCCGTCACTCCGATGATGAAAAATCCATTTGCGGGACTGCTATAGAGTGAAGTGGCAATATTTGCCTGAACTTTCTTAAAAACATGATAAAAAACTGAATTTTTGAAGACAGGATATCGTTTATCATAACAAATGATCTTTTTAATCAGGGTTTTCATCGGCTAAAACGAGAGGCTAAAGAAAATTTCCTCTGAAAGTATAGCAAAGCTCCTTCATTTTACAATGATTTTTTTGACAAAATGAAAATTCTGACTATACTTTAGGTACGTGCTTTTATACACAGAAAATCGCAATGACCAAAAAAGAGTTTATGCTCCAGATTATCAATTTCCTGCCGGATCGAAAGATGGGACGAGGGCTAAAAGCGCTCATTGAGAATGATCAGCTTTCTACTGAGGTTTTTGAGAAGTTGTATGAAATTTTCAGACAAAGTATTCACACCACGTATACAGAGGTTCAAAAGGCTGAATTCAAAGAAAAACTCCAAAAGATTGAAGCTATGAAACAGCAAGAGGCTAAAAAATCTGAAGAAGAGCTTGTTGATTTGGATGAAATGCTAGATACACTATAATTTTTTATTCCCTATCAAATTTATATGATGACAAATACAAATCTTGAGGTAGAGAATAAAATCGTAGATCAAAACCTCAATCAAGAGATATTAAATCTGATTAAAGAGTCTGGAAGTGGAACAGGACTTGAAGGACTTTTATCCTTTGAAGAAAAACTTTCCAAGCAAGATAAAAAGTTTAGTCCATCAGAAACAGCTGCTCTCCTAGAAAGGGTAAAAACTGACATCCAAAATCCAGATTTCCTTTCCTTTGAAAGCGGAAAAAAGGACGAAAAAGACTTCGGATTTGAGGGGGTGGGAACGGATGTAATCCCTACATTAACTCCGAATGGAGACTGCATTATTCCTGTGAACTTCCGATATGATGGGCAAAGGAGAACGATTCTATTGATTTTGTCGGTTAATCCAAATGGAGAAGTCAACTATTATCGTTTACCAGAAGGAGATAATCGTTATACCATGAAAATTAATAATACTGAATTTACCTACGAACTTGTAGAAGACGGACAAAAGTTTAGAATGAAAATCGAAAATAGCTAATTTTTACCATTTAATCACAAGAAAATGGCATTTACTGTAGAGAATATGGATTACAAAGACAGTGCAGAAGTTTTGAAGGGACCAGAAGCAAAAGTCTGACCGCAAGCTGAAAAAGAGCTCAGAGAAGCAATTGATGCAATCCAAGCCCACGAAGATGCAAAGAAAACCGTTGAATCAACCGGGAAAGTTGCAGAAAAAGAAATGAAAGAAGCAGGAATCCCACTGGAACCGAAACAGAGAGGAGGATTGGAAATTGCTGATACTCCAGAACCACTTTCTAGACAGGCTTTAATGAATAACTTGGAGGGAAATATTTTTAGTGTTGCTGCTCAAAATAAGAAAATGCAAGAAGAATTAAAGTTTGCCTTTACGCCTGATGAAAGGATTAAAAACCTAAATAGAAATCCAGAATCTTCAAAACAAATTCAGATGGAAACTGGAGTTGTGGTATCAGGTTAATTTTGACTTGTAAAAAAATGATTTTTCACTAGAAAAAGACTGACCGAAGTTTTGAGTCAGTTTTTTTTATTTTTTTCTTCATATTTATGAAAGATATTATCCTCGCTGGAATCCAGGCTTCAGGAAAGGGAACTCAAGCCCAGAAGCTTTTAGAAAAATACGGAAACCAGATTGCCTACTTTGAAACTGGAAACATTCTCAGAGCTTTGATGAGTAATGAAAATGTAATCGGGAACTACCTCAGGGAAACGGTAAATTCCGGTCGCCTTGTGAAAGATGAGATCGTCATAGGTCTTTTTAAAGTTTTTTTGGAAACCTTAGATGATAAAGGTCTTCTCGGTGATGGAAGCCTAAGAAGAATAGGTCAGACAAAAGGAATCCTTGATGCTTTATTAGAGAGGGGGAGAAAGCCACTTGTTATCCAGCTTGAAATCCCAGAAGAAGAAGTATACAAGAGACTTGCCCAGCGTAAAATGTGTAAAAACTGCGGAACAATTCATTCTATGCTTATCGATTGAGAAGTTGAAAAATGCAAAAAATGCTGATGAGAACTCTATGTTCGTGCTGATGATGCAGATCAAAGTGCTATTGCCAATAGAATCGCTGAATATCAGAAAGAAACTGTTCCAGCACTTGAGTATGTGGATTCTCTCGGGCTTTTAGTAAAAATAGATGGAATGCAGACGATTGATGCCATTTTTGCTCAGATTGAACAGCTCCTCCAAAATTAAAAAAAGTCTTGACATTGTGTGAAAAATATATATACACAAGCTATGTTCATAGTCAGCTTAATTAATGGTTAATTACTGGTATTGATGAAGTTTGCTTGTGAAAGTGGACATTCAACTTGAAGCGAGTATCCCCCTGTGAAGGTTGATGCTCCTTTGGATCGAGGGAGGTTTTTCCTACCCTCGTTTCTTATTTTACAAAAAAAACTCTAGATAGTATAGAGTTTTTTTCTTACTTAAGCTCTTTTTACTGTGCAGAAAAGACCAATTTATCTCATTTTTTTCTGACAGCTACCAAACTTCCGCTTTTTATCTTCCCCTCAATAATTTGCAAGGCAAGCTCATCCAAAAGATACGTTTGTAAAGCTCTTTTGAGTGGTCTTGCTCCAAATTCAGGATTCCAACCTTTTTCTGCCAAGAAGTTTTTCGCATCATTATCGAGTTCAAGCTGAATCTCTCTAGCACTTAAAAGTTCCTTTAAGTAGTTAGAAAGCTGAATATCTACAATGCCACGAATTTGCTCAGGAGCTAACGGATTAAATAGCACAATATCATCAATTCTATTCAGAAATTCAGGTCTAAACTGTTGAAGCAACAGAGGCATCATTTCATCAAGGGAAACCAATGGTCAAGATTCAGACTTCTTTTTCTCTTGAGTTTTCATCTTTTCAAGAAGAAGCTGAGAACCGATATTTGAAGTTAGGATTATGAGTGTATTCCTAAAATCAACCGTTTTACCTTTACTATCGGTCAATCTTCCTTCATCTAATACTTGGAGCAAAAGATTGAAAACTTCTGGATGCGCCTTCTCAACCTCATCAAAAAGCACAACTGCATAAGGTTTTCTCCTTACCGCTTCCGTCAGCTGTCCACCTTCTTCATGCCCGATATATCCCGGAGGCGAACCAATCAATCTTGCCACCGCATGTTTCTCCATATATTCAGACATGTCAATTCTAATCAGGGCTTTCTCATCATCAAAAAGGAAAGAAGCCAGAGCCTTAGTCAGTTCAGTCTTTCAAACTCCTGTCGGTCAAAGGAAAAGAAACGATCCAATCGGTCTATTAGGGTCTTTGAGTCCAGCTCTTGCACGACGAATTGCATTAGCAACAAGATGCAAAGCCTGATCTTGTCCTACAACTCTCTTCCTCAAAAAGCTTTCCAAATCTGCCAACTTCTCCATCTCGCTCGCAACGAGCTTAGAAACAGGGATTCCTGTCCGCTTTGCAATAATTGCTGCGATATCTTCCGCATCAACGGTATCTTTGTGAAAATGGCTTTCGGATTCAAGATGCTCTAATTCGCTAAGCTCTTTTTGAAGCTGAGGAATATCTCCATAACGAATTTGAGCGACTTTATTATAATCTGTTTGTTTCTCCGCAATTTGAGCCTCATGTTCCAGGCTTTTGATCTGCTGTTTGAGATTTTTTATTTTTTCTCATTGAGCTTTTTGAGCTTCTCGTTCAGCTTTTTTGCTACGATAACGCTCTTTGAGCTCTGCAAGCTCTTTTTCTATCTGCTGAATACGATCAGCTTTTGTGAGTTTTGTCATTTTGTAGCCTTTGTTAGTAAATAAAATAGCACTTAAATAAAGCAAGTGCTATAATAGATAAAAAAGTCTGAATTGCAAGAGAAAAATCGGTGAAATAATCACAGGGAGTTTATACTTGATATCAGGCATTAGTTGAATTCAGAGAAGATTTGGTAAAGGATGAAAAGGAAGAAAAACAGTGCAGCCACCGCAAAAACAATATTGATCAGCGTGTTTTTTGCTTTCTTAAAGTTTTCACCTTTCCCACCGTCTACGACAAGGAGATATCCAGAGTAAATAATCATCAAAACTATTACGCTTCCACTCACATAAGCGAGGAACTTGGCAACCTGAATGATGAAATTTCCTGCTTGCGATGCAAAGTTTTGCTGACTAGCAATATAATAGATGAAATCAATAACCTTCATCGCTACCAGAGCAAAGATCACATTAACCAGATTTTTTGCTAATTTTTTACCATCTCACGATTCTCCCGACTGAGGATTCATCATTCTAAAGCCAGTGATAACAATCATAATAATGGCAATAAAGAACGCAGCTCCTTTCAAAAAGCTGAGAACAAAGAAGAGAATTCCATTACTAGAAATGAGATTATCCCTCAAGCCAGCCGTCGTCCTAACTTCATTCAAGTTGAGAACTGTTCCAAAAAGCCACATCGCTCCAAAGAAAAGAGCTGATCCTACCAATACATAGAGGAGATTTGTCATTGCATTTTTTAATTGACTTGCATCCTTTCCGCTTACAATAAGCTGAATCGCAGCATAGACAATATAGATGAAAACTATAATCATACCTGCATATCTCAGGATCTCCCACAAAAAACCTCATGCCTTCCCTTCAGGGCTGACTCATGGGAAAAAGAGACACTTTACATTATCTATAAAAGGCTGATCCTTTTTAACGCAGCTAAAGCTAAAAACCTTTTCTGTTCCATACCTCTTATCGGCAGTATCCGAGGTGAGTTTCTTCGCAAAGTCCGCTTCAAAACTAGGAGCAGGGGAACTGTTAGCAGAGACCCCAGATGCCAGCAAAAACAAGCTACAAAGAGACAAAAATCAGATTTTTTTTCGTGAAAACATGATGCTACGAACTAACGACTAAAAAACATATTGATCACTGCCATTGTCAGTTTAATAATGACGAGGAATCCAGTCATGATAAGCACTCCAATCAGGATATTTTTGATATTATTCTTTACTGTTTTGATATCACCACCTCAAAGCGTACTGTTGGTCACCAAACGAAATCCATTCCAAATCAAAAGGATCGTTGCAGCAATAAGTCCTATGTAGAGAATCCACTGGAGATAGGGTTGGATATTTTTTCTGATCCACTCTGCAGTATTCGTGAGTTGGTATTGCTTTGGATATCATCATTGTTTATTATTGATTTTATTCATTTTGGTATCTTGAATTTTCTCATCTTCATTTGCACGATCAGCGATTGTAGAAGCAATTTCTTCAGGTGAGCTTCATCGATTTACTCGTCTTCCTTGCTGGTTTCCTGCAATTACAGCAAAACTTCCTCCAAACACAAGGAATACAAGAGATAAAAGTCAGATTTTTATTTTCATAATAATAGGAATCAAGGAACTAAAAGAGAAGATAAGTATTATTCTTCATTATTTTCAATTCTTTCTCTGAGCTTCGCTTTAATCGCAAAGGTAGTAACCAGTCCGATAAATCCAAGCACAACCAGCCCTACAATCCAAAGAAGAACCTTCAATCGGCCAGGAAGACCAGTTTTTTTCCCAGTTGGCTGCTTAGCATCAGGAATCGCTTTAAAATTTGGATCATCTTTATTGAAATCACTACACATTTGGGTGGAAATCTGATATTCATTTGCAATTTTACAAATGTTGGGTTTTACGATATCTTGGTAGTCTTCCTTAGCGATTTCGTTTTCTCCAATATGCTGATCAGACTCAGCAACTGAGGCATAAATCGTAGCAGCGATAGTTTCAAGCATTTTTTGTCTTTTGTCCTGAAGAGACTCTCCAGAACCGCTTTCTCCGGATTCAAAACTCACAAAACCATTCAGAATTTTTTTCTTAAGATCCAGCGGAAGCAGTGAGAGAATTTCCTCTTTTGCAACTTCATACGTTCAAACTCCTTTCGCAGAAAGTGTCGCATAGTCAGAAAGAGTATTAATGAGATCAGTCAGCTTTTCTTGCTGTTTTTGAGATAATTTAGGTTTAGGCTGGTTTTTATCAAGAAATTCTTCAATCTGAATAATGTTTCCTCTCTGTGCATTCTTATCACCCAAGTTATTTCTAAGCATAATAAGAAGACTTCTTAAGTCAGAATTTGCGATACTGGAGCTATCATCAATACCATTGATAAGTTCACTAACGAGAAGGTAATGCTTTCTACTCGTCTCATCCAGACCTTTCTCAAAGTCAGCAAAACTGACCAAAAAATCCTTGGTTTTCCACTGAGTATCATCGTCCTTTGTCTTGAAATATACCCTTCAAACTACAGATTCAAAACTTGGAACATAGCTCTGAGTATGGATTCTGTTGCATCAGAAATCCCTATCATTTTTTGGATCCCCATCATGATTACTATCAAAAGAAATATCGCTATCTACGAAACAGCTTTTTATACTTTCATCACTTTTGAGGTAGAAAAGCACTTCATTATTCAGCTGCTTCCCCACAAAAATTTCAGGAATCTTATCAGAACTAAACTGAACTTCAGGAAGAGAAATCAAAAAGAGTCCAGAACTAAGAGGATTCAATTTTGTAACTTCAGGAATTTCTACTTTCAAAGTATTGCTTGCTTCGTTCCCATTCTTATCTTTAGCAGTAATGCGGACGGTATAACTTCCACTTTTCGGATATTGTACTTTAAAGGTTTTATCAAGCGTTGTATTGAGATAGGCTGGATTTCCTTTTTCACATTCTGAAACATCAAGACAAATTTTCCTCTCGATAAGTTCTCAAATGCTGACATCTTTAAAAAGCGTCGTTGTTCCTAATGTAGTATAGATTAATGCAGGTTTTATTCCATTTTTCACCACGATAGGAGCACTTTCGCCCATTCATTTATAATCTCTATATATAACATATGCCTTTGGAATATACGGAGCACTGGTAGGACTAGGTTTAGTATAGGTATACTTAATACGGTCATCTTTTGTAGTAAGGTCAATTTCTCAATCTCCATCAAAATCAAGCTGGATCGTTCTTTCTTTAGCAAAATCAGATCTATCTGAGAGAATCTTCGAAATAATATCAAAAGTAACTTCTTCTCCGACTTCTACATTAATTTTATCAGCTCTAAGCGTAACTAATGGGATATCCGGCTGTTTAGAATCAGGAGGGAACATGATGATTGGTCCATTCCCCAGAAGCTCATCACTTGTCTGATAACCATCATCATTATCAAACATTTTTACTCAGAACATAAATTCTCAAGGCTGCCTCGGAATAGAGAAAAAAGTATATGGAATGTTCCCAGGAGTAACCTTGGTTTCTATGATTTTATTGGGATTAGATTTTGGATAATAATACCATTTAAAGTAAGAAATGCTTCCATCAGTATCTCTAGTCCCTTGAGCATTTACTCTAACGATAATCGGATCAATTCCTTGTGCAAAAATATCTTGAGTCTGATTGCTCTGTTGAAATCAGATTCAGATTTCATTTCCATATTGAGGAAAACTAAGCGTCAGATTATCCAGGATTGGCAATGCATTAACGACTCTAAACCATATTCTTTCTTTGCTAATTTTACCCAGTGAAGTATCCTCAAGAGAATAGTCAATATACTGACATCCTACACCATTAAACTTATACGAGAATTGCTGGTTTTTTACAATTTCATCATTCTTTGCTTGAAAGTAATACCTAAGTTGACTTGCATTTCCCTGTGCATTAACCGAAAGCGCAGTATTGATGGTAAACATCTCTTGTCTATTGACCCTATATGCAGGGACATCAACTGTTCCTGTTCATCACTTCTCATCAGGGACCTGACAAACATCATTCTGAGCTAAAGTAAAATAACGTGTGTCTTTGATTTCATAGCCGATAATAGGGCTGTCTTTTTCTCCAATGAAAACCTTATCATAGATTTCATTACTGTTTCCATTTTCATCAGTCACTTTTACTTTGATATTATAGGTACCAACTCTCTGATATTCATATTTCATAATATTAAGTTTATTGACTCTAGGAGGCTTCCCATCTCCAAAGTCCCAGCTATAGCTAACAATCGGAGCTGTGGTTGCGTTTGTCGCTACGGAAAATCAAACATAAGTTCACCAAACCGCAGATTTTGGACGAATCGTGAGTTCTGGTCTTAAAATAGATTCAACATTGATTTCTTTTGTGATTTCTTCAGTTTTCCCATAATTATCGGAAACTTTGAGGGTAACAAGGTGCTTCCCCGTTTCATTAAAAAGAACGGTTATTTTCTTGTTTTTCTCTTCTGTTGAGGTAGTTTGCACGGCATTAGGATTAGAAAATACCCATTCATACGTTAAACGGTCGTACCCATTACTCACATCTATATCGTTAGACGCTTTAGCATCAAGATAAAATTCTGAAGGATACTGTCGTTTGTTCGTTGGGGTAATAGAAAATTGAGGAGATGGAGGAGTAGACTCAACATAAACATTCTGAGTATCACTATTTTTCTGTCCCATTTCATCCTCCACGGTGAGTTTTACAGTATAGTTTCCAGGTTTTTTAAACTGTTTTTTTATGCTTTTCCCTTGCAGCGTGTCAATCTTTGATCCATCTCCATCAAAAAGTTCCCAAGTATAAAACTTTAGTCTCGAAGTGAGAGAATAAGAGGAATTTGCTCAAAAAGCATACGTGGTAGAGGTGTTTCCTTTCTCAGGAGCTTGCTGAATAATCGCCACAGGATCAGAGACTGAAAGACTGAATTTTTCACTGATAGTATTTTTTTCATTATCGAGAACGGTTAACATCACGATATATTCTCCTTGTCATGGAAGCGGAATATTGATATATCCAGGTTTCCCATCGCCTTCTCTCGACCATTTAAATCCATCTCTAGACGTAATATCTCGTCTATACGCCAAGATCTCTCTCCCACCCATCGGTGAAGTGGCACTTCCATCAATAAATACTCCTTTATTTGCCTCTTGGATTCAGATTTTAGAAGGTTTACTTTTCTGCATTTTTTTCCCATTAGCATAAAGGCTGATGACGGCAGATTTTGGACTTACATTAACGGATATCGTTGCCTCACCATCAAAAATCCCACTATTAGAGCTCCTTACCGTCAGATGCACAATATAGGTTCCTGGCTCAGAAAAGGTGTGTTTTGCCAAAGGTCAAGAACCAATGGGTTTATCTATTCCATCAATATCTCTATAATACCAAAAATAATTTCTAGCAGGAATCGTTTCATTTGAAGGATCCCTACTTGCTCTAGCGTCAAACGTTACAGTTAGCGGCGCAGGTCCACTAATCGGACTGGCACTAGCAATTGCTTTTACACTATATTTATTTTGAATGATCGTCGTGATGTTGGCAAGAGGACTCTTACAGTTTTCATAGAAACTTGAGAAATTTTCTTTATTAGGATTCCTTTGCATGGATTCTGTAGTTTTCAAGCACTGTTTGTAGACAAGCTGGAAATTATAGTCTTGTTGTGGAAAGTAAGGAAAAATTTTCTTCATAATGCTCAAAAGCTCAGAATAGGTAGCACTTCCATTGATTTTTCAGATTTTATTCTCTGCATCAATATCTACAAAAAGCTCTGAAAGCCTGTTCCAGTCTCTTTGGATTTGATAATTCGAGAAATAATCGGTTGGAACCTTGGAAGATTGACTATTTTGTGCAAGGACGCTTCATCAAAGGAAATAAAATCCTAATCCACTCAACATAACGCTTCCCAAGAGAACTATCCTTGAAATCAAGGTTGGTTTCATACGTATAAAAAACTGAATTAAAGACTTAACTCAAGTATACAGGATTCAGCCTAGCTTTGCAACTTTTCAAATAAATTTTAAATTTTGGAGTCTTGACTTCTTGTGTTTTTCTATAAAAGCATTTTAACCGCTTTGAAAAGCGGGCTTTCAGCAGGAATGACTTTTTTGCTTGCATTTCTGGTATGAAAATTTAGACTAAAATCAGATTTTTTATCTTTTTTCAATACAAAAAATGGATTATTATACTCGTGCATTACAAGAGCATCAAAAATATCAATGAAAAATCTGAATTTCTTCGAGAGTTCCACTCGAGACAAGGGAAGAGCTCTCAACCTATTATAGTCCCGGCGTCGCACAACCTTGCTTAGAAATACAAAAATCCCCAGAAAAAGCCTATGACTATACCTGGAAATGAAGGTCTGTTGCGGTCGTGAGTGATGGAACTGCAGTCCTTGGATTGGGAAATATAGGAGGTTTGGCGGGATTGCCAGTAATGGAGTGAAAAGCTGCTCTATTCAAGGCTTTCGGTGACGTTGATGCAGTGCCGATTGTTCTCAAGACGCAGGATCCTGAAGAAATCATCTCAATCGTAGAAAATATCGCTCCTACTTTTGGATGAATTAATCTCGAAGATATTGCAGCTCCTAACTGCTTTTATATCGAAGAGCAACTCAAAAAGAGATTAGATATCCCAGTTTTCCACGATGATCAGCATGGTACAGCAATCGTGGTGCTTGCAGGGCTTATTAATGCACTCAAAATCACAAAAAAAGAAATCTGAACCCTCAAAATCGTTATTGCTTGAGCGGGAGCGGCAGGGCTTGCGATTGCCTCATTATTACAGGATTTTGGAGCGAAACATCTCGTTATCACAGATTCAAAAGGCTGTATTCATCAAGGAAGAACCGATCTCAACACATACAAACAGCCTCGAGCACTGACTAATCTTAATCAATGCAGGGGTTCTCTTAGTGAAGCTCTCGTCGGAGCAGATGTATTTATCGGAGTGAGCAAACCAAATCTCATCTCTGCTGAGGATGTAAAAAAGATGAATTCAGATCCTATTTTATTTGCTCTTTCTAATCCAGAGCCAGAGATTACCCCTGATGAGGCGAAAAAATGAGGAGCTACCATTATTGCAACAGGAAGGTCTGATTTTCCAAACCAGGTAAATAATGTGCTTGTCTTCCCTGGCTTATTCAAAGGCTTATTAGAGGCAAAAATCCCTAAAGTAGAAAAAAAACATAAGCTTGCAGCAGCTCAGGCCCTTGCTAATTACCTCAAAAATCCAACCAGAGATGAAATATTACCTTCAGCGTTGGACAAACAGGTAGCAACTGTCATCGCAGATGCCGTTAAAGCCGTTGCCTAGGGGATAAACTACTCCTTCCCTTTCAAGAGAGTTGCTAAGAGCGTTATGATGGAGGTTGAGGAGCTATATAAATCCTTATCTTATATTTCCAGCTTACCATACCATCATTTAAATTCTGAAAGATGCTTTATTTTACAGAGAAGAACGATATTTATGTTTGATATCAGTGCAAAAAAACTTATCTATCTGAGTATTACTCTAGGTTTTTTCGTTTTGTTGGCAACGCTTGGAATACTTCTTTTCCCTGAAGCAATCACAAAACGGGATCGTCGTCTTGCTCGCAAAAAAAACGATACTCCATGGAAACTTCAGCTTTCTCTCTTCATTAATCATGCAATTACTCCCTTATCAGTCGGAATATTCTATCTTCTAATGAGCGGAATCCTGATCTGGAGCAAAGAATTGAGAATCTTTGGAATCGGAGTAAGTAGTATTTTGGTCGCATCAATTGCCTTCCGAAGCGTAAAAAGGATTACCCAAAGACCGAGACCTGAAAAAGCAAAAATCACCTTCAAAGACTATAGTTTCCCAAGCGGACATACCACAGCAGGATTCGTATTTTTCTTGAGTGCAGCAATTGCTGTTTCTCGGCTCCTCAACCTTGAATATCGTGAAGTAATCTTTGTCTTTGCGATCATCTGCGGTGGAATTGTTGCTTGGAGTAGGCGATATCTCCATGTTCATCGATTTACTGATGTCGTTATAGGAGCACTACTCGGAAGTGGGTGTTTTCTGTTTTCATATCTGATTTTTTTCTATTTTGGTGATGCGATAATTAGGGCAGTTGAACAGGTCTTTTTTAGCCTTTAGCTCGGAGAAAAATGCACGATGTGATTATTATTGGGGCTGGAGCAAGTGGCTTATTTTGCTCAATGCTATTGCCAAAACAGCGAAAAAAGCTGATTCTGGAAAAGACAGACAGTATAGCAACTAAGCTCTTGCTTTCTGGAAAGGGGAGATGCAATTTCACAAATCTTAATACCAGCTCAGATCATTATCTTGGAGATCAAAGAGAGAGACTCTCTGCTTTTTTTCAAGCTTTTTGACCGCAAGAAATGATAAACTTTCTTAGAGACCACGGAATCGAAAGCAAAGAGGAAGACGCTGGAAGAATCCTCCTAGAGAGCAATAAATCTCGCCAACTGGTGGATTTCCTGATCAAAGAGAATGAGAAAAATGCCACAACAATCCTCACTAAGACCGAAGTCCTCCAGGTAGAGAGAATAGCAGAAGCTTTTTCCGTCAGAACATCAAATGAAACTTTCACCACTAAAAGGATAATTCTGGCTAGTGGAGGCTGTTCATTTCCTCAGATCGGAGGAGGAAAGTTTGCCTTTAGTCTAGCAAAGGAGTACAAAGTCGCAACAAAAGCTGCTCATCCTGCCCTCTGTGGAATCCAGACGCAGGAAAAGATCGACCAACTTTCCGGAAGTAGCACGTTTGCAAAAATTCAGCTTCTTGAGTGATGAAAATCTGTCTATGAGACGCAAGGAGACCTGCTCTTTACACATGAAGGAATCTCTTGACCTGCTGTTTTTAATACTTCCCTTCGACTTGGTTATCAGTATGGAGACAAGCTAAAAAATCTAAAAATCAGACTAATAATCCCAGAAAGTGCTATGACCAAGAGACTTTTTGGCTATCTAAGGGTGAAATCCGGCTTCAGAAAATATACGATGACTTTGACTCCAATTCGCCTAGGCTCTCGAGAAAAAGCGAAAGTAATGTCTGGAGGGATCCTCTTTGAAGAGGTGGACGAGCATCTCGAGCTCAAAAAGCTTCCTTGAGTATTCGTTATTGGAGAGTCGCTTAATGTCACTGGGGAGACCTGAGGCTTCAATCTTCAACGGTGTTGGTCTTCTGGTTTTGCTTGTGCTACCTACCTTTCTTCGCAAGACAAATCGCACTAAATCATGATTTCAAAAAAAGGCAAGTATCAAGAAAGAGAAAAAATCAGATTTTTTTTCTTTTTTTTAGTTTTGGAATATAATAGAGAGGTAATCATTTTTAGCTTGTCTTAATCCCAATGAACGAATCAATGAAATTTTCTAATTCGCTTACAAAAACGAATACACTTCTCGAAAAAATTGCAACAACTTGTGATGCTCTGATCTCTGCATTAGAATACACTACAGAGGCGGCATGTCAATACGGAGGTGGAATCCTTCATCATTTTGAAAGCGAGTATGTAGATGTGGTAGTAAGCACGCTTCTCCAGTTGAAAGCTCACATCGCCAGATTAGCGAAAGAGCTAGATAATGGGTTGATTCAATCCACTAAAGATCTCCTTTTACTTGTCGAAGGGATGCAAGATATTCAGGACAAGCTGACAATGCTCCTTAGAGAAAATGGAAATCTGAGAAGTAATTTTGCATTCTGATTTGAAGAAATCAGATCGTCAATCCAAGAGCTAAAAGAAAATATCGTTCTTCTCTAAGACCTCATAATGTCTTTGTGTGAAATCCTTAAATATATGAGGACAGTCCCTCCAGGCTGTCTTTTTTTGTAAAAAACGAAAAAGCAGGCAGAGATTCTCTACCTGCTCTCGGAAACTCTTGCTTTCACAAACAATAGTCTCCATCTGATTTTAAATTACCGGGATGAAAGATGAAAAAGTTTATCAAAGTCCATCTCCAACCACAAATATACATAATCTCTATAAAATGTCAAGACATTGTTTAAAGAAATATTTTCCAGTTCTGAAGAGGGATATTCCTGCAAATACGAAAAAAACGGGGTAGAGAAACCTACGCCCGTTTCCAGATAAGCATACTTTCACAAGCAAACTTATCTCAAGTGGATAAAGCTAGGTAAAAAAAGATAGAGAAAAGGAGAGAAAAGTCAAGTTATTTTTTGAAGAAATCTTAAATAAATAATTAAAAAAAGAAGTCAAAAACCAGACTTCTTTCTTTTTTCTTCGAGTCCTCGGCTAGAATGCTACTACAGGCGCAACTTCGCTACCCGTTGTTGCTTCAAAAAGGTTTGCTCTCTCAAATCCGAGCCACTTAGCAATAAGATTGGTCGGGAAGCTCCTTAGCTTGATATTATACTTTCCTACAACCTTATTGTAGTTCATCCTTTCTACAGCAATTCTATTTTCACTTCCTTCGAGCTGAACTCTGAGATCGCTAAAGGCTTGGTTGGCTTTTAAGCTAGGATAGTTCTCAGTAAGCATCATCAATCTTCCCAATGCCTGAGAGAGTTCTCCCTGAGCTGCTTGGAATTTTGCAAAGTCCTGTGCATTATTTGCATCTATTTTCATCTGTGTCGCAGAAGCTCTCGCCTCTACTACTTGTCTCAAGGTCTCCTGCTCAAAAGCAGCTTCTCTCTTGACAGTAGCTACGATATTAGGGATGAGATCGGCTCTCCTTTGATAGACGGATTCTACCTGTCCTCGTTGGGCTTTGACGGTTTCCTCAAGTTTTACAAGGGAATTATATTGACCTGCAATCACAGAAATTCCGAGCAAGATCACAGCAATAACGATTCCCCAAAGCGTTCCTTTCTTCATCTATTTTCTCAAAAAAAAGATAAAAAGTCTGATTTCTTATACTTTTTTGCTCTCAAACTGCAAGTTAATCTCCAGCACCTCAGCCTCCAGAACTTCCTCCACCTCCAGAGAATCAGCCTCCACCTCCAGAACTTCCTCCCCAGCTAGAAGAGCTACTTGAACTTGAACTTGAGCTTCTCCAACTGCCTCTAGAAGATCCACCTTTCCCTGTCGAACCTCGAAGGACTAACGCAGCCAAAAGAACCGCATAAACTCAGAGAAAGGTCATCTGAGAGCTGGAATCTTCTTCCTCAGGAAGCAGTTGTTTAACCTGAGCTTTTATCTCTTGATCAGAAAAAAAACTATAAAAATTCTTGATTCCTTGATAGAGGTTTCCGCTATTTACTTCAGGTCTAATAAGCGCTTCAATGATCGCTTTGGCGAGAGCATCAGGAATCTCAGCTTCCAATCCATATCAAACCATAATTCTGATCTTCTTTTCCTCAGTTGCGATCGCTAGCAGAAGTCCATCATTCCTGTCTTTATCTCCAATTCCGTTTTCATTAAACGCTTTGAGTGCAATATCAAAAAGCTCATTCCCTTCTCTATGAGGGAAAAGAACCGTCACAACTTGATATCCGGATGTCGTTTCAAGAGTCTCAGCAAGTTGATTGAGCTCTTCAAATTCCTCTTGGCTGAGGACCTGAGAATAATCATTCACAAAATACTCAAATCTCGGCAAATGCATCGGATCAATCTCGTGGGCAAACGAGATTCCCATTAGGCAAAGGATGGACAAAATAAGAAGTCAGATTTTTTTCATCTTTTCTAAAGATATAAAAGGAATACTACAACTATAGAGCAATCTAGCAACAAAAGCAGGATAAGCGTTCTACAGCTAGTATTCCTTATAAGCTAAAATCTTCACAATGCTTTGAAAGAAAGGGCTTTATTTCCTATTTAGTAAGAGCATAGGTATCCTTTGCAATCATAAGTTCCTCATCAGTTGGAATCACCCAAAGTTGAACCTTACTACCTTCTTTAGTCAGTTTTTTCTCTTCTCCTCTAAAGTTATTTAAACTTTCATCAAAATCGACTCCAAGCCAAGCAAGCCTTTCAGCAAGGAGCTTTCTCTGAATGATAGAGTTTTCTAGCACTCCAGCTGTAAATACGATAGCATCAACGCCCCCAAGTAGTGCTGTATAGCTACCAATATATTTCAAAATAGCATTCGTATACATTTCCAAGATCATGGTTTCTTTTTCACTGCCTGCAAGGTAGCCATCCTCAACGTCTCTATGATCGCTTGACTTACCAAAGAGTCCGAGAATCCCAGATTCCTTGTTCATTATCGTATCAATCTGCTCAACGCTCAGATTTTCTTGCTTCATCATAAAAGGCACAATAGCTGGATCAATATTTCCACACCTCGTTCCCATGATCACCCCTTCAAGAGGAGTGAGTCCCATAGAGGTCTCAACGACCTCTCCATTTCTGATAGCAGTAATGCTCGCTCAATTTCCCACGTGACAGGTAATAACCTTTAAATCTGATCTTCCCATCAGTTCAGCTAATCTTTGACTTACATATTTATGTGAAGTCCCGTGAAAACCATATCTTCTCACTTTATAGTCTTGATACCATCTATAAGGAAGTGCATAGAGATAATGCTCAGGTTTCATAGTCTGATGAAACGCGGTATCAAAGACCGCAACATTAGGCACACCAGGAAGAATCTTCTCACAAGCTTCTACCCCCATCAGGTTAGCGGGATTATGAAGCGGAGCAAGTGCTGTTAATCTTCTAAATTCTTCCTTTACTCCTGGAGTAATAATCGTTGATTGCTTAAAGCTTTCTCCTCCATGAACCATTCTATGTCCGATCGCATTGATCTCAGACAGGCTTCCCAAAGCTCCAAGCTCAGGATCAACCAAAAGTTCAAGTACCTTGTGCAAAGCAACTTCATGATTTGCAAGATGTCATTCGATGTCATGCTTTACTCCAGTTGCAGTTTTATGCTTAATCTTTCCTCCGTCAATCCCAATCCTCTCGACAAGTCCCTTAGCCAGAACCTCTTGATTCTCCATATTAAAAAGCTGGTATTTCAATGAAGAGCTACCACTATTCAGCACAAGAATTTTCATCTCTAATCAATAATAAAATAAAAAAATCACCCTTATATGTAGTCAAACTCTCTCAAATTACAAGCACTTTTCATACCAAAAAATCTCCCACCAGCGACAAAAGTCAGATTTTTTTTGTCACATTCCTTTAATCCTATGCGTTATCCAGTATAGAAAACGTTTTTATTTTTCTATGCAAAAAAACTATGAAAAAAACACTTATGGCAGCAGGAATGCTCTGTGCTGCATCACTCGCAGTCAGCGGAATCTTCGCTGCAGAAATCAATCCTCTCGAGGCAACGGAATGGGAACTCACTTCTTTTGAGGGGAAAGCTCTGACAGGAGCAACAGTAAAGTTTGGGACAGGAAAGGTATTCGGATCTTTCTGCAATAGTCTTTCTACGACCTATTCCCTTTCAGGAGACCAAATCCTAGCAGGACCAATGGCTACTACGCTCATGTACTGCAATACGCCTCTTATGGATGCTGAGAATAAATTTGACCTTTCTAATGCTAAATATCAGCTCATGACAGGAAATCAACTCGAGCTTACCACAGCAAGCGGGTCAAAATACCTTTGGTCAAAAAAGACGACACCTGCGGTAGGAATGGCTAATCCTGCTTCTGTAAACTGTGAGAAGAATGGAGGAAAACATGAGATCGTAAAAGACAAAAACGGTAATGAATCTGGAGTATGTGCGCTTTCTGATGGTACAAAATGTGATGAATGGGCATACTACAGAGGAGAATGTCCTGCTAAAGCAACTACTCAGGAGCAGAAGATTCATAAGATCCTTGATGATCACTTCGCAAAGCATGCTGATAAATTCCCAACTGCAAAGGAAAAAACTGCCGTTATCGAGATGCTCAAGACGACCTTTACTAATCTTATGAAAGAAGTAAACGCTACGCTCAAAGCCCAGTATCAAGAGATGGTAACTATCCTTGGAACTTATAAAGTAAAATAGTTCTAAAAATCAGACAAAAGAGGAGGGGAGTGAGCCTTCCTCTTTTTCTTTTCAAAAAATACAAAGTAACCCAGTCATTGTAGAGGAAGTGAATCAATCTAGTTAAGTGTTCCATCGATTCAAGCATTTTCTTCTACGCATAGGCGTAGGATGGCTCCTCTTCATAGACCGCTGCAATCTCATCCTCCAAGTGGGAAAGCCCTCCCTGCTGAGCAGACTCTTGGAGCTGATACTTCTCACGAAATGCTGGTGAGAACTGTTCCAAATGTTTCGGATCGGTAATCATCTGATCAGGACGATCCAAAAAACCAATAAAACGAGAAAAGTCTGAAAGATTCATCTTGTAGTCTGGAGCTTCAGGATTTACGCTATTGTCTGTCAGATTCTGCCTGGTGAAAAGGTTAAAAAAATCTAGCATTGCAGTCGATCGAGCTTGAAAGTCAGATTTCTTTAGATTTGCATCAGAGAGTTTTGTGAGGACATTACGAAGGATAGGGTCTTGAATTTCCATAATTTTTTGAGACAGATTTGGAGACTTGAGGAAGGAATCCAGCTTTTTTATCGCGATTCTAAAAGATTGGAGTTCCGCGTCTGTGCTCTCTTCGCTCGTGCGATCCAAAAGCCTAAATATGTTTTGCGTAGGACGGTGCTGGTTAATCAAACCGTCTTTCATCAGCTGGTGCGTGATCTCAGGAGGCACCAATTGTGCCTGAAGCTCCTGAATGGCAAGATTTTTCTCAGTATGACGGGCAAGACGTGAATGGATCGTTTCATCCGTAGAAAAGGAGTCTTCTAGCTGATCGCTCGCTAAAAGTCAGATTTTCTCCTGATAGTCTTGAAGATCTGAAGCCTGATCAATAATATCTTTTACCTTCTCTGGTGTCAATGCTTCTTCAAGACGCTGAGAAAGCTCTTTGGTCGTTGGCATCTGAAGGTTGAGCTTTGTCCTATTCCCTTTTCCCTGAACTCACAAAGAAAGCTGATGAGAAAAGGGATCATAGTGCAGATTATCGTCACATTCCAAGCTAGCGGTTGGATCAGCAAGATTGTAATAAAAGGTCAACGGCTTCCCTTCAATCATTCCTTTGAGCTGGAGAATGGGTTCAGCCTTTCCCGTGAGCGTCGTCTCTTGGACAAGCGTTGCAAAAGGTTTGTCTTGATGAGAGAGGAGATCAGAGAGTTTCTTTCCTCCAAGACTTTCTTGCCCAAGATAACGCATCAGCGCAACTACCGGAGCTTGAGTGATAGAGGCTTTGAGATAATTGGTCAGCCTTGATTGCATCTGTGCCTTGAGTGCTTCAAGTTGCTGCTGATATGCGGTTATCATTTCCTTTTCTTGTATGGAGAGAGCTTCCCCTTGCTTTTGCTTTGCATCCAAAGAGGCAACTTTCCCAGCAAGCTCTTTAAGTCCACGATCTCCAAACTTCTCAATGAGCTTTTGATCTCGCTCATCTCCTTTAGGGAATACTTCTACATTTTCTAAACGAGAAAAAGCCTGATCATTCTTTGCGAACTCGGCGAGATCAGGATTCTGATCAAAGACCTTAGCTTTCGGCTCATAGGAAAGGGGATAACCTCATTGGGTCTGCTCCTCAATTCCAAGCGACCTTTCCATATTTTTTAAGCTTTTAAGGAATGCTTCATTCTCAGGTTTTTTGGTATCTCATCTAATCTTTTCTCTTGAGAGAAGAAAGTTTGCATATTCAGCAGGAGCAATATTATTTTTCTTAAGCTTTGCCCTCACGACAGGAGAAAGAGTAGAGACTTTTGAGTTAAGTTCATCGGAGGTATGTTGTCTAAGCGTAGGATTAAGTTTTTGATAAGCTTCTTTTGTTTGCTTTATTTGCTGGGTTAGACGCTCATTTATATTTATCTTTTCTTCTCTTATCTTGTTCTCTTGTTTATTCCTTAATACTTTTGCGGATAGAATAGGGAATTTTTGTATATCAAGTCTTTGTTTCATTTGTTTTTTTTGAAACTCCAAAAACTTCCTCACAAAATTTAATGGAGAAGTTTTTGTTTTTTCCGATCCTTTTTTTGCCTGTTCAAGGATTAACTTTATATTATTAAGAGAAAGTTTGAGCTTAGAATCAATAATTAGATGCCCTATAGAAGACTTCTCTTCTGAAGAAAGGTTAGCAAAAACGACGTCAATAATGCTTTTTACCTCATTAGGATTCAGTGATTTTTTTTGTATCTCTCCAGATGTATCAGGATGTATGTTGAGTTTCTCTTTATTCATTTTTATTTTTTACGGGACGCCATCAACTTTTTACAGTGAGCGCTAGGTTCTCTTCCTAGCTCTCTACAGGCAGCAAAATATTCATCCAAAGATGTTTGCAAATCACTAGAAAATGCAAGAAGGTCCTCGTCTACTCACTCTCGGTTCCTTTCCATAGAAAGCATAGCTTTCTCTGTATCTTTAGCTATTTGTTTGGATTCTTCATCTAGTCTTTGAGATTCTTCATCAACTGCTATCGACAAAGCAAATGCTTCATACCATTCATCGCTAAACTCTTCAGGTTGATCATTCTTAGTATCATTAGCAACATTTTTAACTTCTGTGTCCTTTGCATTACTTTCGTTCTTGCCAGTTTCATTCTTTTGTTTTGTATCCATGACTTCCATCTTTACTTCTTGTTTGTCTTCCAATGTAGGTTGTTTTTTCCCACAAGAGTTATATCCTACCAAGAGAGCAGTTGCAAGAGCGATCTTGGTTGTAAGCTTCCTTAGCTTATCTTGTAGGTTTGATGGATTGATGTTCTTTGTTTCTAGAGAATGATTTACAAATTTCTTCATTGCTATTCCTATAAAAAATATAAAAAACAAAATACACGCCTAAATGATACATATAATTGAAAATTTGTCAAGTATATTTGTGTTTATTATTAATATAAGTTTGTGACTTTATTAGAAAAATTTAATTTTGATATAGTGATTAATTTTTGTATTCCAGCTAATCAATTATATATTTTTATCATTTCCTTTTCTTGTATGGAGAGTGCTTCGCCTTGCTTTTGCTTTGCATCCAAAGAGGCAACTTTCCCAGCAAGCTCTTTAAGCCCGCGATCTCCAAACTTCTCAATGAGCTTTTGATCTCGCTCATCTCCTTTAGGGAATACTTCTACATTTTCTAAACGAGAAAAAGCCTGATCATTCTTTGCGAACTCAGCGAGATCAGGATTCTGATCAAAGACCTTAGCTTTCGGCTCATAGGAGAGGGGATAACCTCACTGGGTCTGCTCCTCAATTCCAAGCGACCTTTCCATCGTCTTCAGACTCTTAAGGAACTCCTCAGTTTCAGGACTTTTCCCAACCTTAGCAATCTTCTCCCTTGAAAGCAAAAAAGAAGCATATTCTCCTAGAGCGATATTATTTTTCTTGAGTTTCGCCCTTACGACAGGAGAGAGTGCTTTTAGCTTCTGCTGGACCTCTTCAGGACGATGTTCCTTGAGACTCGGATTAAGCTTCTGGTAAGCTTCTTTGGTCTTTTGATACTCTTTAGAATACGTCTTTCTTTCAAAATTAGTTACTTCTTTTTTTGAAATAACTGTTTGTTTGCTAGAGAGAACCACACGTTTCTCCGATGCAGATTGTTGATTTCTCAAAAGTTGAGATTGATAGGACGTTTCGATGTTTTGCTTCCCTGATATTATCTTTTGTTCTTTAATATCTTGTCTTTGCGCTAAGGCTCTCTTCACCTTTTGTATTTGAATTTTTAATATTTGCGATAAAGGAATATGAGAACGCAGTTCCTGGGTCTTTAGATAGGCAAGAATTTTGGCAATATTCTTACTAGAAATTTTTCATTCAAGTTCTGTTTTTACAAGTAAGAAAATCTGTTTTTTTTCAGAAACAGGCAGTGTAGGGAAAGAAGTATTTATATACTTTTCCCAGAAATTAGTTTGAAGTCATCCTTTTATTTCGGATTTTTCATAGGATTGTTGTTTCTTTTCTGTATTCATAAGGGGGGGTAATTAATTTAATGTTTAGCTTCTTTTAGCCTTCTCTAGTGCTGCTTTTAATTGATAAGCCTTGGGAATAGGTGTCCATCAAAATTCTTTACATCCCTGAAGATAGCTGTCTATTGATCAATAAAGTTTAGGATTTGATAAGAATTCTTCTTCAGTAATTGATGCAATTTGAGCTTCAAGTTCTCTAGTAGACTTCCTAAGTTCTGCATCAATTTTCCTTAACTTGTCATCTGCCTTGTTTAGTTGATCATCTACTTTTTTAAGGTCTTTCTCTGATTCAACAAATGCTAAATATTCCAATGAATCGGCTTCTTTTGCAGATTGTTCCATTTCGAGATACGCCTGTCTTTCTTCTGGACTTAAAGAATCCAAGAATTCCTTCATATCTTCATCTGTCATATCAAGAAACCATCCTTCATCACCTTCAGCAATAGTGCTTGAAATATTTTCACTCTGGTTTGATGTTGTTTGTCCTTTCTTTTTACTTGAAGTATCAATATTTTCTACTTTAGCAGGATCAGAATTTTTGTCATTTTTCGCTCACTGTTTACATCCAGGTGCTCCCATCACTAAAGCAGCAGCAAGGGTCGCTCCCAGAGTCATGTTCTTGAGACTCTTTAGACTCTTTGAAGAGTTTTGAGTATTAGCACTAGATTTTGGTGTGTTCATCAGTTATTGTATAAGAAAATAAAGAAAACATAACTAATAGTATTCATTATTTTGAAATTTGTCAAGTTTTATAAACTTTTTTGTAGGGAAAGTCTTTGAAGTTAACCAAAAAAATTTACTATCAAGCGTAGCTCACTTTGAAAAACTGAATCTGTCTCTCCATTTCTACAGTATAGAGATAATGAATAAATGGGATTGCTTCCTTCATTAAGTCTTTGCCCTTGCTTTTTTGTTATTCAAGTATGAAATTTTTGTAAGTATTACCTTAGTGCGTGGCTTTTGTTACGATGATGAGGTCGCATGGAGGAGTAGCCCAAATACTCAGTCCTTTGGTAAAGGGATAAAAAGTCTGATTCAGTATAGTATTATTTCCAAAATTGTCAAGAGATTCTTCATTTGGTAAGGATGAAGTTGATAGTGGCTTCCTTTCATTCTCTCCGTTCCTCTTGCAATCCTTTCCAACTTTACTATAAGGATGTGTTTTTATTCAACGCATACTTAAGATATGGCAAAAGAAAAAAAATCAATTATAGGCTATAAGTGGCGAATTTATGGGATTCTTTTCATAATTTTAGTGTCTATCGGGCTGAGGCTAGTCCAAAACAATAGTCTGATACCTGCATTTGGTGTGAATACTGGAGTTATTCAGGTTATAGAAGATACAGAGAAAGTCTCACTCAACCAGTGGCTCGCAAACTATCATGACGGTGCTTATCAAAAAATCTCCCTGACAAATGACAAGGATCTAAAAGGGTTTTCTCTTCTCAAAAAAGCAAAAGAAAACCTGCTCTTTGGTAGAGAGTATGAAACAGAAGTATATAGGGCTTATCAAACAGAAAAGTCAGCTTCGCTCAATCTTATTGATCTTGGAGTAGCTTTGACTGGAGATATTGAGGTTGCTATCGTGCATGAGGAGCCTTCCCTTTGGAGTAAATTGCTTGAGCAGATAGGCTATCTGATTTTTTTCCTGATTATCCTCGTGCTTGGAATGAGGTTTATTATGCCAAAGGGCGGTCCAGGAAGCGTCTTATGAATTAAAGTAGGTAAAGAAAGTAAAAAATCTGAATCTAAAACCAGATTTACCGACATTGCAGGGATGGACGAGGTCAAGAACGAATTGATTGAAATCGTAGATTATCTCAAAGAACCTGAGAAATACCAAAAAATCGGTGCCAGACCACCAAAGGGAGTCTTGCTCTATGGAGCTCCAGGATCAGGGAAGACCTTGCTTGCTAGAGCGGTAGCAGGAGAGGCAGGAGTGGCTTTCTTTTCAGCTTCTGGGTCTGAATTTATGGAGATGTTAGTAGGTATGGGGGCTGCGAAGGTGAGAAAACTCTTTGAACAAGCCAAGGCTGCTGGGAAAGCGATTATTTTTATTGATGAAATTGATGCAATCGGGAAAAAGAGAGGCTCGGGCTATACTTGAGGACATCAGGAGCAAGAGCAAACGCTCAACCAAATTCTCACCGAGATGGATGGTTTTGACAAAAATACAAATATTATTGTTATTGCAGCTACGAATAGGCCTGATACCTTGGATCCAGCACTTCTTAGAGCAGGAAGGTTTGATAGAAAAGTCTTTGTTTCCGTGCCAACATTAGAGGAAAGAATTCAGATTTTTGAATACTATTTGAAATCAAAGAAAGTAGATAAGAAGGTGAATCTTGAATCGCTTGCGAAGAGAACGAGCGGTTTAGTCGGTGCAGATATTGAAAATGTTGTGAATGAAGCAGCTTTACAGGTTGCAAAGTCCAATAGAGAAGTGCTAGAAGCGAAAGATTTTGAATATGCACTTGAGAAAGTTATTATGGGACCTGAGAAAAAAGTAAAATCTATGAAAGAAAAAGAGAAAAAGCTGGTTGCTTACCACGAACTTGGACACGCAGTGACGGGACATCTCTTGGAAAATGCAGATCCGATTGAGAAAATCTCGATTGTTCGTAGAGGGCATGCTTTAGGAGTGACCTGGACGACTCCAGAAGAGGACAAAAACCTCTATTCCAAGGCAAAATTCCTTGATGAAGTGGTAACTTTGCTCGGAGGAAGGGCAGCGGAGGAGCTCTTCTTTGGAAAAGATGAGATCACTACTGGTGCATCTAATGATTTTGAGAGAGCGACTGATATTATCAAGAATATGATTCTCAAATACGGTATGGATGAGGATTTTGGACCTATAAATTATCTCAAAGAAGGAGAAGATCAACCTTTTATCAATCCTTATAGTGAACAAACCGCACAACTTGTAGATGAAAAGATAAAAACCTATCTTGCCAACGCTTACAAAAAAGCAAAAAAAATTCTGAAGGAACACGACGTTTTGATCCATCAAATGGCGGGAATCCTTTTAGAGAAAGAGTATCTTTCAAGTGAAGAGTTTGCGGAAATGATGAAAGGTGCAAACCCTGAAATAAAAGACTAAAAATTTACCGAGGTAGAGAGCAGACGAAAGTTTGCTCTTTCCCTTCTTTTTACAGACCAAAAGCAAGGGGAAATTTACTCTTGTTTTTTTTAAAAGTTTTACTATAGTTCACAATATCTTTTATCTTTTTCCTATATTTCCCCATGAAAAAGTTAGCACTTGCCCTAGTAGGGACGCTCAGTTTGATCGGATTTTCTCAGACGTCTGCCTATCTAGATTACAGCCCAAATTGTATACCAAATCCAGATTACCCATGTAATTACGACTTTGAATCCAACAATCAGGAGAATAAAACAACAACTCCAACGACTCCTACTACGCCTCCAACTCAGCCAAGCAAGCCAACAACTCCAACCCAGCCAAACAAGCCAACGACTCCAACAAGTCCGACTACACCTTCTGTTCCTTCACAAAATCAGGGAAAAGAAGCAGGAGTATATATCTATTATGAAAGTGTAGAGGGGCATAATATCTATGCAGGTACGCTATACAAAGGTAAGGGAGGTGAGACGGTAGATCTCTCCAGCTTTATGAAGGAGCTCACCACTTTCGAATTCGATCACTATCGACCTGAACAGACCATTACTCTTGAATCAGGGAAATACTTGAGAGGAAAACTAATCTATCGCAAAAAGTTTAGAGAAGTGCAAAATACACAGAATTACTCTCAACCTCAGAAACAAACAAGTCGACCTTCTTCCTCTGATACCAATCAACGCATTTCCTCAGAGACGACAAAGCAGAACTCAAATTCTCAAGAACAGGTTTCAACTACTCAATCTTCAACAAACCAATCTTCAGCTGAAACTAAATCTGCTAATACTGACGTAGAAAAACAAAAGGTATTTACATCACTTTTTGACGATTACTTTAGAAGAAATAGTATGACGTCGCTTGAAAAGCAACTTTTCCTTACAGCTCTTAAAACAAATTTCCAAAATGCACAAAAGACGGTAGCTAAAGATCATCCTTATTATGCGACTTATAGTCTTATCATTTCAGCTATCGAAAATTATCGTTTCTAGGGAATACTTAGACTTTCTAAATTTTTCCGAAAATTAAATAAAAAACACAATCAGGTTTCTTAGTTCTTGCCAATATTTTACATAAAAAAGAAATAAAAGTCTGGACGAAAAGCTTACTTTTCGTTTTCCAGAAATTCTCGATTTATCTTTTTATCATCAATTATGGGAAACTACAAAAAATTGACCATTTTGCATTCCAACGATATGCACGGGGACTTTTTTGAGGAAACGCAGAATCAGGCTCTCGTGTGAGGAGTTTCTATGCTCTCTGGCTATATTCAGAAAGTTAAAAAAGAGGAAAAAAACTGTCTTTATACGATTTCTGGAGATATGCTCCAAGGATCTGTCGTGGATTCAGAGTTTAAGGGGATTTCAACAATTGATATTATGAATATGCTGAATCCAGACGTCGTTACTCTCGGAAACCACGAGATCGACTACGGATTAGCACACTTACTCTTCCTAGAAAAAATTGCAAAATTCCCGATTATAAATGCTAATCTTTACATAAAAACAACAAAGACAAGGCTTTTTAAGCCATATTATATCAAGGAAATTGATGGGATGAAGATCCTCTTCATTGGAATCATTACAGAAGATGCTCTGAGCAAAACGACTTCTGATGCTCTGATTTCTACCTTTGTGAATGTAGAGGAGGCCGCGAGAGAGGTAGAGAGAATCTGTAATGCCTACAAAAGAATTGATATTGATTTCACGATACTTCTTACGCATATTGGATATGAAAATGATCTCAAACTCGCTGAACTCCTTGATCCAGAGCTTGGAGTCGACGTAATCATTGGTGGGCATTCTCATACTTTGCTAGAGCAGCCGACAAAGGTGAAGGATATCCTTGTTACTCAGGTTGGTGTCGGGACAAATCAGATTTGAAGATTTGATATCATAGTAGATACAGACAATAATTGTGTTGAGTCATATACGTGGCAGGCAATACCTATTGTAGATGCCTACTGTCCAAGAGATCCAAAAATAGAAAAAATTCTGAAAGGATACAAGGATCAGACTGATCAAAAGTACAATAGAATCCTATCCAAGATGGCACAGGACCTAACACATCCAACAAGAACTGAGGAAACTCAAGTGAGTAACCTCATTGCAGATATTTTCAGAGAACAGCTTGGTTTGGATATGATGTGTTTGGGGACAGGATCGCTGAGAAATGAACTCTTAGAAAGTATCGTTACGCTTTGAGAACTCAGAGAAATGTATCCCTACGGAGGAGGAATATACGCACTAACCTTAACTGGAGAGGAGCTCAAGGAGATGATTCACTTTATTTTTAGATCCAGATTCTGTGGAGGAGGTGAGGAGTTCTTTGCATGGAGCAAAGGAGTCTCTATTATTTATGATTGGAAAACCAAGGAAGTAAAGAGTATCCTTTATCAAGGGCAGCCACTTCAGGACGATAAAAATTATGTCGTAGGAATCCAAAAATTCCATTTTGATAATATCGAACAAAATCTAGGCATCCATCTTAACCAGTTGAAATCCGGGAAATCCCCAAGACTTGTTTGTACGCAAGATTTTGATATCTTGGAGGAATACTTTCAGTCGCACCAGGAAATTACCGCAGAAATTGAGGGAAGACTGATTTTTGAGAACCAAGCATAATCGCAACTTCTTGATAGCTTTATCTCCTTATCTATGCTGTAATGAAGAAAAATATTGATCTCAAACCTTATAACACGCTGCAAGTCGCCTGCAAAGCCAAATACTTCGTCGAAATAGAGAGTACCTATCAATTGCTTCAACTCTTAGAAACGGACGAGTGGAACGCGGAAAAGCATTGGATTCTTTGATGAGGAAGCAATACGCTTTTTATTTCAGATTTTTTTGATGGAGTAGTAGCGAAAATGAATATCAAAGGGATAAAAATTCTGAATGAAACTGATGATCAAGTCCTTGTTCAAGTAGGAGCTGGCGAAGATCGAGATGACTTCGTTCGCTATAGTATTGAAAAGAGATGGTGAGGAATTGAAAATCTGATTGCCATCCCGTGAAAAGTTGGTACAAGCGCCGTTTCTAATGTTTGAGCCTATGGTCAAGAAGCATCAAACGCATTGTATGAGGTTATCGGCGTTAATACGCAGACTAAGAGCATTCAGAAACTCACGAATGAGGAATGTAAATTTGGCTATCGTAAAAGCATCTTCAAAGAGGAACTCAAAGAAAACTTTATTATTACGCATTGTGTCTTCTCTCTAAAAAAGATCAAAGAAGGCTATGATTTTAATGTGGAGTACTGAGATATTCAGAAGGAGTTCTCAGCGCAGCATCTTGCTTTTGACGAACTCGATCCCGTTCAAAAGCTCAAAATCCTGACTCAAACGATTGCTAAAATCAGAGAGAGAAAGCTCCCAGACTGGAGAGTTGTCTGAACGGCTGGAAGTTATTTTAAAAATCCAGAAATCTGACTTCCTCAGCGGGAGGCTCTTCAAAAAAAACATCCTGAATTAAAAGCCTTTCTCCAACCTAATGAAAGGATGAAACTCGCAGCCGGACAGCTCATAGAACTCTGTGGACTCAAAGGATACCAAGAGGGAAACGTAAAAATCTCCGATCAACACGCATTGATTTTAATCAATCTTTGAGGAACATGAGCTGAGGTCAAAGCTTTCGCAGAAAAAGTGCAAGATGCAGTTTTCAAAAAATTTGAAATCCATCTCGAGCCAGAAGTAATCTATTGTTAGCATCTTATCTATCAAAAAGCCCATCAATATGCTTCTTATCCATCTTCACAAAAAACGGTCTTCCGTGCTGACAAACGAACATCCCAGGAATAAATTCAAATCCATCTTGAACGAGTTGTTGCATCTGGAGATAGGAAAGTTTGTGTCCAGCTTTTATTGATGCTTTACAGGCTTTTGTTGCATAGACCCCATCTAAGAGGTGATCAAAAGTGATTTCTTCAAGATATAAGACATGATTGAGCAGAACTCACATATCTACTGGATACTGGACAAAGACTTTTGGAATCGCATAGATCACAATTACATTTTCAGAGAGAAGAGAAATTTCAAAGCCAAGTTGATTAAGTTCTTCGATTTTCTGCTCTAAATGAGCAATCTGCGTTACTTCAAATTTCAAAGGCTGAAGTAAACTTTCAGAGGTCAAATCTTGAGAAGTTTTCATCTTTTCAAAAGCGATCCTTTCCGCTAAAGCATGCTGATCAATGAGGTAAAGTGCCGTATCTGCTTGTAATGCAATGTACATATTCCAAAGCTGACCTAAGATTTGATATTCCCCAATATCTTTGTGAAAATAAAACTGCTCCTGATGCTGTTCTGCATCTAGCGATCCAAACTGAGAAATTTGGCTTCCTCATAGCCCAAAAAGTGCTTCATTTTCAGTTTTTCTTCCACCAATTCATGGAGAGAAAAAATCTGACTTTTCACTCCCTTTTTCTTCCGCTCCCAAAAAAGCTGAAAAATCTGGTCTCTGAGAGGGAAACGCTGAAGATTGAGCAAAAGATGGACGAGAAGCTGTGCCTTTTCATTGAAAAAACTCTGATCCGACGAATCAAATCTTATGTTTTCCCAAAAGCTCTGAAATTGTCTGATAGACGACTTGATAAATCATCTGAGAATCTGCAAATTTAACCTGTAATTTCGCGGGATGCACATTCACGTCCACCTCACTCGGTTCTATCTTGAACATCAAAATTGCCATCGGATATTCCCCAGGTGTGATCTGCCTTGCATAAGCATCCATAAGGGCTTTTCTGATGATTTTATCTTGGATTGGACGCTCATTCACATAAATTTTGATATTTTCACCAGAACCAAAACGAAGCGAAGCATCAGAAATTACCCCAGAAATTTCTAATTTTTCAAACTTTTGAGCGAGAGGAATGAGCTTTTCTCACCAGTCTTTTTTGAAAAGATCCAAAATTCTGCTTTGTAAATCACGAGCTGGCTTGAGATCAAAGACCAGTTTATCATTCTTCTTCAAGATAAAGGCCTTATCATAGTGATAAAGAGCAATATCTACGAAATAATTGTAACAATAATAAAATTCGGTTTGCGCTGACTTGAGAAATTTCAGTCTTGCTGGGACATTATAAAATAAGTCTTCGACCGTAATCAAAGTCCCATGTTCAAAAGGAACTCCGAGATGTTTGATTACGTTTTCATTCCCACGACGCACAAGTTTGGTTCAGATTTCTGCATATTTTGTCTTGGTCAAAACTGAGATTTTACTGACTTCCGCAATACTCGCCAATGCTTCTCCACGAAATCCATAACTCTTCAAAGAAAAAAGGTCTTGCTCTGAATCAATTTTAGAGGTTGCATATCTCTCCAGCAGAAGATCCATATCAGAAAGCTCAATTCCACAACCATTATCTTGGAGAGAAAGAAAAGATTTTCCCCCATCATTGATCGTAATAATCAGCTCAGTAGCTCCTGCATCAAGGGAATTTTCTACCAATTCTTTGAGTAAAGAAGCTGGTCTTTGAACAACTTCTCAGGCTTTAAGCCTATTAATCACAAAATCCGGTAACTTATGAATGCTCATAACTTTAGAAAGAAAAACAAAAATCTGATCTTGCTTTTTGAAAGCAAAAAACAATAGTAAAGACTATACAAACTTTAAGAATATTATCAAGAGATTTACTTTAGTGATAGCAAAAAAATCTTATGATACCCTGGATAAAAGACCAAGTTAAACGCTATGGAACACTCATAAAACGAGGACTATTGGTTATAAATATCGTTCTTATGTTGATGGCGGCACAAATTTTGGTAAACTATACGACTATCATCGAAAATACCGTCACGATCAAAGCTCAGACCGCTAGTGTCGAAGAGGAGATGGACTATATCAAAAATTATCAGCTCAAATATCTTAATTCTGATCATGCAAAATTTTTCCTTTCCCACGAAAATAATATCCTTAGCGATTGAGAATCAATCATCGCCTTCAAAAAACAGACTGAAAAGTCTGACTCCATATCCGAGAAGCCATGAGAAGAGAAGAAAACACCTCGAGAAGAGCGAAAAGCTTATATCCAAGAGAAATTAGAATAACTACTTTTTATTTGAAAATTTTTGCAGAGAAAAGCAGGGAAAATTTCATCTTGCATTTCTTTACAAATTTACTATAAGAAAAACATCTTACTAGAGAGAATCAGATTTTTTATCTTTATATTCATGGATACGATGCTTTTTAACTTTCAGGCTTTTGTTGATGAAATGAGAGAAAAGCCAGACAAAAAGGAAATTGTAGAAAAATACGAAAAGCGATATGGTCCGATCCAATGAGGAATCCAAGACCAAATCCGATTCAAAGAGTACCTTACCAATTTTGAGTATATTCCCTTTGCGACCCCTGAGGAATTGGGAGATGATTTTGATTGGGCGTTGCTCCAGCGTTTAGTAGCCGGGTCATTTTCTAGCGATTATGAACTTAAGCTTAATGCTGATAAAGACGCGTATGAGCTCTACATCGCAGTAAAGAGTTGAGATCAGAGTGTAGTAAAGATGATTTCTGAGCTTCGATCTTTCCAGATGTTGAGACTCTACGAAATCTATATTGAAGAGCAGATGAATATCCAAATCTTAAAAAAAGAAGAAGAGGCAGAGTCTGAACAGTGAGCAATCGATGCAGAGAGAGAAATGAGATTGAAAAAACGAAATGCTGTAAGGGACACGATGGGAAGAGAAAAAATGGCTCAGGAGGTCAAGGCAGACCAAGAGCAAAAACTAGACGACTTGCTTGGAAAATTGTAAAATTTCCTTTCATAATTATAAGAGAAGGTCTGCCCACTAGCAGACTTTTGTTTTATTGTCATCTTTATCGTTCATCATGGGAAAAAGCTGTTATGAATATGCAATTGGGATTATTACAAAATATCCAAAGACTGAGAAGGAACTGAGAATAAAGCTTTATCAGCAGGGGTATGATTCAGAAATGGTTTTGAGAACCTTAGAAAAATTAAAGTCTGAAAATTTTGTAAACGATCTCCTTTTCGCAGAAAGTTATCTCAATAGCGAGGTAATGAAAAAGTGAAAACCACTTTTCCTTATCAAGAAAAAACTTGAATTAAAAGGAATCGATAAGCAGCTCCTTAATAAGTTGTCTGATAAGTATGCAGAGGATATTCAGGAAGGAATTTTGCAAGGTATTCAGAGAGAGATTAGAAATTATAAAAAAAGAGGAACAGACGGCTTTGAGATTATTCAGAAACTAATGAGAAAAGGCTATAAACTCAGCGATATCAAAAAAGTAATCAAGGAAAATACCAAAGAGAATGAAGAATACTAAAAAATTCACCTAACCTACTATAAGGAACTTTTATTTCTTTTTCGCTAAGATCAATGAAATCAATAAAAATGTTGATTATGTGCTGAATATTCTGATTTTTTTGTCTAGTAAATATGAGCTTTGCTTACAAGGAACTCTTGATAGAAAAAAGAGGAGGCAGACCGATTAGGGTGATAAAAGTCGTATTGGACGGGGAGCATTTTGTCGTAGCATCTCCCGCTAAGGACGGAGGAGAAACAACTGAGCAGCTCGCAAAAAACGTTGGCGGAGATACCGCAATCAATGGTGCTTTCTTCTGTCCAGATGATTATTCCTCTTGTAAGATTGACGGAAAAAGACTGACACATACTATTTCTGAGAGAGTCTTCCTTGGAAATGGTAAAGATTGGAGCAGATTTCGAGGAGATACGAGTATTAGAATGATATTTTCCTTTGATAAACAGGGAAATCCATTTTTTGTACAGAGAAATTCATGAGAAAGTGATGTCGGACTTCGAAGTAATCTCAACAAGGATAGATTAGATGATATTTATTTTGGAATTGGAAATTTCCCAGTGCTTCTGCTTGAAGGAGATGATGTTGTGCAAGGATTCGTCAATTACATTGACAAAAAAATGGCAGGAAGTGCAAATAGGAATTTTATTTGCTCCACTGAAGATGGCACTACAATTTATATGGGAGTTGTTGGTGCAAGTAGCATCCGAAATCTTCCAGCGTATCTAAAAAAAGAATTCTGATGCTGGAATGCACTTTCGCTCGATGCCGGAGCAAGTACCGCAATGGTATACGAGGGGAAAACGCTTGATAGAGGAGCGAGGACAAGAGTGATGGACGCCTTCGTGGTTTTGGATAGAGAACAATACATCAAATTAACCGGCATCACCCCAGATCCCAAAGCGATCCCTAAAGTTCAACCCTATGAACCTAGTGCAGAAGATCAAGCTCAGTTCAGAAAGATTGCATGAGTTATAGATAGTATCTTTAAGCAGTATGGAAAAAAGAAATATCAAGTTCCTTTCATAAAAATCATACGTGATATGGTAAACCCAGAACTTGCTCCAGATAAAAAATGGCTTTATAACCAGCTTCTTATTTATCTCTTTACTATTGACTCATTCTAGAGCTAGAGCAGCCTTGTTATAGAGTAAGCCTCTTGCCAGGGAGTAAAGCTCCAAAGAATAGCACTGCTTAACTGAGCTTTAGTAAAATATTCTATGCCAGCTCAGAGCTAGGATTCTTCATCTAATCAAATGTTATTAGAAAAGCATTTGACTTGATTTTCTTTTCCTCTTTTGTAAGATAAACCAACACAAGTAAAATATTTTTTTTATTCATTATAAAAGAGAAAATGGAAGTCTGGATCTATTCAATAGTAAGTGCTGTTATAATTTCGTTTTGTTCACTCCTTGGGATCGTTTTCCTTGGATCAAAAAAAGGCTTATGAGAAAAGGTTATCGTTGCTCTCGTGGCATTTGCTGCGGCAACAATGCTCGGAAATGCCTTTTTTCATTTTCTGCCAGAAATTATTGAGCATCGAGAAGGAGAAAACCCACAGATTATCTGACTTTGGATTGTCTTTGGAGTGCTTATCGGCTTATTGACTGAGAAAATTCTTCATTGGAATCATTGTCATCATAGCCCAGACAAAGCGCATCCACATACCTTCGCTAAAATGAGCCTTTTAGGAGATTTTATCCATAATTTAATGGATGGTATGGTTATTGGTGCAAGCTTCCTCGTTTCTATTCCGACGGGAATTGCTACATCTCTAGCCATCCTAATGCATGAAGTTCCTCAAGAACTCTGAGATTATGCTATTTTGGTGCATGGAGGCTATGAAAAAAAGAAAGCACTACTCCTCAATTTTTTGACAGCATTAAGTGCAGTTATTGGCGTTGTGATTACGCTTAGTATTGGGCATTTCGCACATGATATTGAGATGATCCTGCTTCCAATTTCTCTTGGAATGTTTGTATACATAGCGGGAACCGATTTAATACCAGAGGTTAATAAGCATAATGAAAATCTGAAATTTTCTCTTGTTCAGGTTGTGATTTTCGTTATTGCTATCTTAATTACCTATGCATTAGCACATTTTGCAGAACATACTCATTAGATAGGAGATGTTGATCAAGAAAATCCCGTCTTTGGTGCGGGATTTTTTTCTAAATAAAGAAAAACTCTGAAGGAAATACCATTCAGAGCCTCTTGCTAGAGGTCCTGATCCCGATTTCATACAATCGGTAGCAAGTAATTCAGATTTCAATTACTTATTACCGAGCATATAAACAAATATCAAGACCTCTAGTAATATGCTGTCCGACCGTATTGGGTAGTGGGTCTGGAGAGCGTTTTAAGGTGGAATACCACCAACATCGTCACCTATTTTGCAAGGGTGTGTAGTAGAAACCTTGTCTTAAGTGATGATGTTGACTCAAGTATAACTCAAAAAAAAAATAAATCAAAAAAATCTGATCTTCTTTTTTATTTAAGCTTGACATTTTATGTTATATAGATATAATACAAAAAACAAAAGTCAAACAACGTAAAAATAAAGTAGTATGGAAACCCTAGAAGTTCCGAAAGATCATTATTTGGTCAAAAGTTTTACGGTATATGGAAAGGTCGCACATATCCGGTGGAAGAGTAGCGAAGAGTTAGCAGCGCTTATTAGTGCTTTATTGGACGAGAATCCTACCTATGAAGTAGATGCAATAACCACTCCTGAAGAGGGAAGAACAATCCTCATCTTCCGCAAAAAAACAGCGTGACCTTTGCAAAAAGTCAATGGTAAGCAAAAAGTATTCCTTAAAGTCCTGATTACTGAATGAGTAGTCAGGATTTTTTATTATTTTCTCTTGCAATAACTATCAAAAATCCTAAACTAAAGTCAGATTTATGTTCTTTCCTTTGAGTATGCAACAGCTTACGACTACAACGAGCACGACAACCGACTAATTCGGCAAGGTTTTCGTAGTAGTTCAATACTCTAGAAACTCTTGCCTGGTTGCAGGAGTTTTTCTTTAGGGAAGAAGGTAGTTTTTATTCTTTATAATCAGCAAAATGGAACAAGCATTACTCAAAAAAAGGCATTCGCTCTCGCATATTCTTGCACAGGCGGTGCAGAGAGAGCAGCAGCGAGATGTGGAAGTTGCGATCGGACCTGCGATTGATAACGGATTTTATTATGACTTTCTCTTTAGCTCTGAAAAGCAGATCAAGGAGGAGGATTTAAAAAAGATCCAAAATCAGATGGAAAAAATCGTGAAAGAAAATCAGGATTTCGTTCTTTTTTCTCTTTCTGATGCGGAATCAAAAAAACTCGTTACTGAGCTGATGAAGCAGCAATACAAAGAAGAGATGAGAAGCGAATTTGCAGCGGCAGGGGAGGAAATTACTTTCTATGCCAATACAATCGTGGAGGGGGCGAAAGATGCCTTACTCAAGGGAATAGACCCATCTTATCGTGAGTATTATGAAAAGGTGACTGCTTATTTGCAGGAAAAGTTCCCTGAAAAGTTTGCTGGGAAGTTCATTACATTCCTTGATATGTGTGAAGGTCCGCATGTGGAAAACACCAAGGAGCTTGATACCAAGGCGTTCAAACTTGATAAGCTCGCAGGGGCGTATCGAAGAGGAAATTCTGATAATGTGATGATGGTTAGAGTCTATGGTTTGGCATTTGATACCAAAGAAGAGCTTCAGAGCTATCAAATCCTTCTTGAAGAAGCCAAAAAAAGAGATCACAGAATCTTGGGGCAAAAGCTGAAAATTTTTACGATTTCACCACTGGTTGGATCAGGATTACCACTTTTGCAGCCGCATGGAATGATTATTAGAAAAGAAGTTGAAGACTACCTTTGGGAGCTTCACAAAGATAAAGGCTACGAAAGGGTGCGAACTCCTCACCTTGCCAAAGAAGACCTTTACAAAACTTCAGGGCATGCGGATAAGTTTGGAGATGAACTCTTTAGAGTAAAGGGAAAGGAGGAAAATTTCTTTATGAAGCCGATGAACTGTCCTCATCATATGCAGATTTTCGCTGATAATCAGTTTAGCTATCGTGATATGCCGGTTCGTTATTTTGAGCCTGCGACCGTCTATAGAGATGAAAAGACTGGTCAGCTTTCTGGTTTGACTCGTGTGAGATCAATTACTCAAGATGACGGGCATCTTTTCTGCCGCGTGAGCCAAATTACCGAGGAAGTAGGAACTATTGTGGAAATCATCAAAAAATTCTATTCAACCCTCGGAATGATCAATGATTACCGAGTAAGGCTTTCTATTCGTGGTCCAGAGGGGAAATATCTCGGAGATGATGCGGTTTGGGAACAGGCAGAGGGGGCTTTGAGAGAGGCGTCTGAGAAATATCAGCTTCCTTACAAGATCGGAGTAGGGGAGGCAGCTTTCTATGGTCCAAAACTAGATTTTATGTTCAAAGATGCGATCGGTAGAGAATGGCAGCTTGCGACGATTCAGTGCGACTTCAATCTCCCAGTCAGATTTGATCTTTCTTTTACCAATGAACAAGGAGAAAAGGAGAGACCTGTGGTGATTCATAGAGCGATTTCTGGGTCTTTGGAGAGGTTTATGGGCGTGATGATTGAGCATTTCGGAGGAGCGTTTCCGCTATGGATTGCACCGGTTCAGTTCCAGATCGTGCCAGTCGCAGAAAAGTTTAATGATTACGCTTTCCAAGTGGCTTCACAGCTCAAAAAAGCTGACTTTAGAGTGAAGGTAGATGAGGGAAGCGATAGTTTCTCCAAGAAAATCCGTAATGCTGAAATGATGAAAGTTCCTTATATTCTCATCGTTGGAGAGAAAGAAGAGTCCGCAAATGAAGTTTCTGTGAGAGAATTTAGGAGCAAGAAACAATATGTACTTGGAGTAGAGGAGCTTATGAAGCAAGTTGAGGAAGAAAGAAGTAAAAGAAAACTCGCATCAGAGCATTAGAAAACAATACGCTTATTCAAAAATAACAAAAAAGACTCCTAGTATGGGAGTTTTTTTTACTGATAATGTTTTTGCGACAAAGTTATAGCACCTCTTCATAATCAATCCTTCATGAGGTCAAATCCTTAGTCAGGCTCTGAAAAAAACTGTAATTTACCTCAATCCCTTGTGTAATGCTATCTCCATATTCCTCATAATAGGGGATCGCTTGATATTTAGCAAAAAGATGCTGAACTCGGGAAACTTCGTCATAATGATAGTGGATCATCAGCTTTTTTGTAATTTCTTTTTGCAGAAGAGGTGCTTGAGTAAGGGTGGATTTCACGGCAAGGGTGTAAGCCTGAATCAGTCCGCCGACTCCGAGTAAAGTCCCTCAAAAATATCTCGTCACCACAGCCAAAATTCCAAAAATCTGATCTCATTTCAGAACGTTCAATATCGGTTTCCCCGCGGTATTTGAAGGTTCTCAGTCATCATTTGCCTTCTCAGCCAAAGCAACGATGTTCCATCCTCAAAAAAGATCTTCCTGGACACGAACGCCAGCTCTCCAAGCATAACAGTGATGAGTTGCTCAGAAATACTGTTTTTGGACCTGAGAAAGATACTCAGGAACATGATCCTTACTATCAATAGGGAAAACTGAGGTAATAAACCTTGATCCCTTAATTTTTGGAATTTCAAATTGAAAGGGAGCGTCAACTGTAGTATAGGTCAGTTTTTCCATAGCTTTGCCTAGTGGATAAAATTTACTTTACGAGTTTCCCATTATCTAACCTAATCACATGATCTGCGAACTGCAAAATATCTTCATCATGCTCAATCATCAGGATCGTATCTCCCTTTTCCAAAAATCTTTTTAGCACTTTCAAAAGCCCTTCAATATCCGCAGGATGCAATCCAACCGTCGGCTCATCAAGGAAATACACCGTATTCCCTCTGTATTCTTTCAAAAGATGCTTCACGAGCTTCAATCTCTGGGATTCTCCACCAGAAAGGGTATGTGCAGGTTGTCCCATCTTGAGATAGCCAAGTCCGATTTCTACCATCAGTTCTAGTTCCTGCTTGATATGATCCATCTCATGGAAGAAATCTAGCGCTTCATAGATATACATATCCAAAATCTGACTAATCGTCTTCCCTCTCCAAGTGATGGCGAGAATTTCAGGTTTATACCTCTTTCCTTGACACAGCTCACAAGGAACATAGGTATCAGGCAGAAACTGCAGCTCAATCTTTTTATAGCCATACCCATTACAAGCAGGGCAGGCACCTTTTTCAGAATTAAAGCTGAAATGCGAGTTTGTAAAGCCCAAATACTTCGCTTCGGTCGTCCCTGCATAGAGCAGCCTGATTTTGTCAAAGACGCTCACAAAAGTCGCAGGGCAGCTTCTCGGAGTTTTTCCAATGCTAGACTGGTCTACATAGATCGTGTTTTTGATCTGTTCGTGCCCGGTAATTTTTTCTACTCCGATATCTTGGTAAAATTCTTGCAATGCGAGATTCTCAAAATGGGCATATTCTTCAGCTCTCATCACAGGAGCAGCCAAGATTTCCTCCCAGCTCAAACCCTTTTTCAAAAGTTGAAGTCTGATATAACTCTGAACGAATTTCTGCTTATCATTGAGAAATCTATACAATGTCGTGTACATCAAGGTCGTTTTCCCGGCTCCAGAAGGTCCAGTAATTACCGTAAAACTTCAGAGATTCAGCTTGACATCAATGTTCTTGAGATTATATTTACTTGCGTGCTTGATCTGCACTCGGTTGTGGCTTGGACTGTGCTCAAAATCAACTTTCACTTTCTTTTTTCCCGTAATATAGTCGGAAGTCAGCGTTTTAGCCTTTAGAAAATCCTCATAACTCCCGTTAAAAATCAGCTCTCCACCGAAATCTCCAGCTCCAGGACCAATTTCTACCACCCAATCCGAAGCCTTGATAAATTCCTCATTATGCTCCACGACAATGATGGTATTCCCCATCGCCTTGAGTTTCTGAATAGAGGCGATCGCCTTTTTGATTTCTCAGGTATCAAGACCAATTGTCGGTTCATCAAGCACATAAATAATTCCGGTTAGTTTATTACCGAGCTGTTTTGCTAGTCTTAACCTCTGAATCTCCCCTCCAGAAATCGTATCTACCCCTCTTTTGAGCATTAAATAGCCAAGTCCAAGCTCTTGAATCGTTTTTGCTCTATCCAAAAGCGGATTAAGAATCCTATCAAGCAGATTTCAAGGCTTATTACTTGCTTGTTTGAAAAGGTCTAAAAAGCTGATCAGATGATTCAGTTCCATTCTCTGCAAATCTCGGATATTTACCTTCAAAAGCTGTTCATCTGCTGGTCTTGCAAAAGGTAAACCTTCTTGATTGATAAAGAGTGATGGGATCAATGCTTCAATTCCATCTTTACGATCCAAGCAAGGTAATCCAGAGTCTTCATTTTTAGTCGTTTCATCGGTTTTTTTCAGCTTTTTTGTAGTTTTTTGGATTGCTTCGGTCGTTCCTCTCTCGCAATGACGATCTGTATCCAAACACAAAAAGCAGTGCAAACTCTCCTTTTTAAGCCTAGAACCGAAACAATGCGGACAGCTCTTCATACTGAGCATCGCCTGAAAATCAACCGTCAAAAGCCCTTTTGCATATTGATCTTTGATGATTTCTTCAATTCCGTGATATTTGATGCTGGTTCGTTTTCCTCAGCTATTGACCCTCAAAAGCTCATCATCTCCCTCAATAATCACATTCAAGAACCATTCTGGTTGATCCGCTCGTTTTTTCTCGCCATCCATGCTGTATTTCTCGCAGAGCTTTTTCAAAACAGACTGCCCAAGATTGCTTTCTCTCCATGGCAGAATCGCCTCCAAAAGCGGACTTTGAGGATCAATGATTTTATCATATTCCACCTGCAAAATCTCACCCAGCCCCAAACAATGAGGACAAGCTCCCTCCTGCCTATTAGGAGAAAAATGCTGAGTCGTAAATTCAGGATAGGTGATATTACAGTTTGGACAATACATTTTGTCGGTAAACCGTTGAATGACTGGTTTTCCCTTGCTTTCGCTCATCGGAGTAGAGGAGTCAGTTTTTTTCTTTTTTTTCGTGGAAATTTCAATATTCGCTCAAAAATCAGAAGAAACCTGTTTTTCTGAACTCTGATTTTCTAGTTCTTTAGTACTTTCTGTGCTGTAGATTCAGAATTTCTTGGTCTCAGCAAGGATTTTGATGATGTCTTCTTTCAATCTGTCCAGTTTCTGCTCTTCCAAGGTCAAACGATCAAAGATTCCATAGCTCTGAAGCGGAAAATAGCTCTCAGGAATATTCGGCTCTTCTAGGTAAAAATATTCAATCGGATCTGGCTTTTCAGGATTCTGAGAAAGAAGGAGATACCTCGTAAAACCTCAGCCTTTTTCTACTTTTTGTTTATTATTTTTGACAAATTTCAATAATTCTGATTTTTCTGAGAACTTTCCGCTTTCTTTCAAAAGATAGATTTTCTGTCCTTGATAGTCCGTTTTGATTGTATCCATAATCTGATCAATGGTCTTCGGCTCAATCTTCGCACCACAGTGATAACAGTAGGTATCACCGAGCTTTGCAAATAGCAGCCTGATATAATCATCAATCTCGGTAAGTGTTCCTACGGTAGACCTTGAATTTCCGCTTCTTTTGTTCTGCTCAATCGCAATCGCAGGAGAAAGTCCGCTACAGTAGTCAATCTCTGGTCTATCTCCAAGATTGAAAAACTGCCTAAGATAGCTTGAAAGCGACTCAATATACCTGTATTGTCCTTCTTTATAAATAGTTTCAAAAGCCAGAGAGGATTTCCCGGATCCACTCACTCAAGTAATGGTAATGAGCTTATTTTTTGGCAAAATGAGGTCAATATCTTTGAGATTATGGGTTCTGACCCCTTGGAAAACGATTTCTTCTTCGTTCAGTAGTGGATTTATAGGAGTAGGAGTCTTTGTTGTAGGAAAAATTTTTGATTTGGAGGCTTTAGGCATCACTTAATAGCTTAAAATAAATTCCAACCTTCAGGATAACTAATTGAAGAACTATTGCAAGGGCTTGTTAAAATCAGAAAATCATCAAATAGCGAGATCTTTTAATTATCTCTTTCTCAGAGAAGTCTTTTTTAAATACTTAGTTTTATCTTGAGCGGTAAGTATATCTTTAATGCACAGTAAAGCGACTTCTCTAAAAGCTCTGTTAAAAGAACCAAAGATTCAACTAAAAGGAATAGAATAAAGAGATAATAATGTTTGGGTTACTATTTCATCTATTTGGTCCAATCTCACAGAAAAGCAAGAAGGCAAGATGAAAAAAAGAAAAGAAATTTGACAAAGAAAAATAAATGCTTATACTTTAGTGTAAAGATATTTTACATCTTAACTGTGCTAGTATGACTACCAGTAAAAAGAAATCATTGTGATGGAAGGAACTCTCTGCGCCACTTATTGTTGGAGCGGTAGGAGTGTGAACTTTTTTAGGGATGAATTGGTTCTGAGATTTAAGCTCTGCAAATTCATCATCAATTTCTGAGTCAAATAGAGTTTCCGTAGAAGGAGTAGAAAACTCAGCTCAATATCTTACCTCAATGGTACTTCATATGGGGGATGAATGACCTAATGATACGAAAGTAGTAACATTATACTATGATACTGGAGCAAAAGCTCTCCATATTAGTGGAAACGTAAATGCTAATGCTCTGATTATCGGAAATAAGAACGAAGCACTTTCAGGGACTACAGCAATTGGAGGGGAAGGGAATAAAATCCAGAATGGAAGCGAAAATGCACTCATTATGGGAGGAAAGGATAATTCTCTGGCTTCTGCCACAAATTCTATTGTCCTCGGAGGAAGAGGAACTGTAGCGTCCAGTGCAAATAACTTAGCGATTATTGGAGCTTCCGAAACGAGGGTTCCAAAAGAAGGGATAAGTGCACCTAAAAAAGAAAATATCCTTGTAGCTGGAGGTCATGGGAATGTTGTAAGATGATCTAATGTAGTTATTCTCTGAGAAGGGAATAATGAAGCAGGTTCTGATAGTGTGTTGATTGGTAAAGATATCAAGGCAGGGAACGCACAAAAAGTTTTTGTATGGTCAGATAACGGAACCTTTAGCCCAAAGAAATCAGGCGCCTTCTATGTAAATACAAAGAATGGAATCTGATTCAATACGAACGATCCAAAGGTGAAGTTCGATATTGGAGGAATCGGAGGAAAATGAGCAATAAAAATAGCTGCTAAATGAGGCTTTGTTTCAGGGAGTGGGGAATGTAATGAGCAGTATGCGGGTTTGATGGCATATGTAAAAGCGTGAGGAAAATCCGGTCTCTGTGGATGTAATGGAGCAGAACGAGTTCCGCTCAGTTCAGATCCATCTACACACGGAGTGTGTGTAAATATGAAGCAAAGAGATTGTACAGGATGAGTTGCAAATGCAGTTTGGAGTACCACAGGTCAAGCATTGCCAAAATGGAATCCAGAGCTTAATGCAGGAGATGGAGGCTGGGAAGACGTGAAATGGGTGTATGGAGGAATCCAATACCCAGGTTCTACAGGTAAGGAGTGTGGATATACCTGTCAAACAGGATACCATGCTGGAGCAGATTTCCCAGATGGATGGCAGATGTGAGGGTGTAAAGCATGTACCGAGATTGCGAATAGATATACGAAAGAGAAGCCAGATGGTTCAACCTTTAGTGGATGGTGGACTCCAGGGACAGGGAATGATAACTGTCATTTTGGTTGTAAAGGAGGGTATAAATACAAAGACCAGCCAGGAGTAGAAAGATCCTGTAGTGGATGTAATATAGGAACCTATACCCCAGAGAATAACCAGCGAGCAGAATGTAAAGATTGTGTAAAACCAATAATCAATAAACAAGGGTTGCAGGAATTTATCACCCATGCAAGCACAAGAGGAGGAACAGCAACGACGATCAACTCAGGATTTAAGGCATGGACGACAACCGGAGTATCCAGCACCTCTTGTCAGTTTCATTGTGATGAAAGATTCGGACGAGATCATCGCGACCTAACGAATAAGTGATCCTGTACCTTTTGTGCAGCTGGAAGCTATGCTTCAGGAGGCGTTGCACAATGTGCATCATGTACGCCAATAGCTAACGCAACATTCATCACAAACGGAACGAAGAACCGAACAGACCCATCTTCGAGTAGGTTAGATTGTGATTTCAATTGTAGTCCAAAATATGGATATCATAACAATGGAGGAGCGGACAGGTGATGTACTCCATGTACGAATGGTCAATATTCTAAAGGTGAGCAAAATGTGTGTGAAGAGTGTCCTAAAAGTCTTCTCCCTGCTGGAGCGAAGTATGAAGGAGGTGCAGGGACGAATGCAAATGATTGTCCTTGGGTATGTCCTGCTTGATACTATAAATCCCAAAGTGGGAATGTTAGAAAATGTGTAAGGGTGAATAACAGATGATGGGATAGATCATGTAGTAATCTTGCTTGTGATCAAACTTGTACACAGAATCTCCTCCTTGATTGTATAAATAGTGAAGGCCAGAGAGAAGGTGATTTAAGACGATGTTATGAGTATGCTAATAGGGCTAGACCAAGAATGTATAATATAGTGGTCGGGACTAATTGTGTCTATGGAGAATGCTGAAATTCAAGGGATACTTGTAGAAAGTGATATTCGTTATCGCTTACAACTTACGGAGGATACTATAGGTGGAGCTGTATAGCAGATAGAGAAACTCGTTGCAGTCTTCCAGTAGCCTCTCCCGGAAACCCATGAGGAAGCAATCCATGGAATCCATGAGGAAGTAATCCATGAAATCCATGAGGAAGCAATCCATGAGGAAGCCAGTGTTTCCCAGTGTCTGGATGTGAAGGGAGTGAAAGCTGGAAATGTGCTAGGATATGTCCATCAGATAGTACTAAGTGCGCAGAATGTGGCTGTAGGGCGACTAATGCCGTATTCGATGATAATCGTAGCTATAATATTTGAGCAGGATGAAAATATGCAACTACTACTGCAACAAGTAGTGATGGTAAATGTACGAGAACCTTTACCTGCTGACCAGGCTGAAATTATGCTTATGGAGGATGGAGACCACAGTGATCTGCACAGTGTAACTCGACTCCAGGAGGAGGATCGCCAAGTAATACGGATGCATCCTGCGTGGGGAAAGGCTATAAGTACACCCATGGCCAATCATATTTAAATGTCCCAGGGGCAGAATGGTGTGATCAAAACTACAATAGGCTTGGATGAGGGGCATGTGTAGGGGAGAATGGTCATATTCGGTATAATGGCTGTATTCCTAGATGTTGAGGAAATGGATATACTCTATTCTTAAGTGAACCCGGTAAAGTGTTATTAGACTTACAGCGCGGAGGATGCAGTACTCCATCACAAATATGTATGAAAGAAGGGGTGACGCATAAGACTTATGGAAGTATGGCAGCTTGTCAGGCTGACTGTGTATGAATGTTCAGTATGCATACTTGTGGACTATAATACTCTTAAAACAAAAAAGATGCCCTCAAATCCGAGAGCATCTTTTTGCTTTTCTTCTAAATCTACCCCTTACAAATCACCTTCCTTGCCACCAAAAACGAATTATTCGCTTTATGCCAGTCTTCAACCTTTTTACCTCCCTTATCAAGAAAATAGCACTTCTCCACCCAAAACCCCGCCATCTCCGCAAGTTTCTCCAGCTCTTCCAGTCGAAAGAGATGATAATACCTGTGATATACTTGCTTCTTCGCTTTCCAGGGGATCATCACATCTCTCCAATCGGCATTCCCTAGGGTAAAAACAGCCTTCAAACCAGACTGAAGCACGATCTTCCAATGCTTTCTCAGAAACCACTCCGAAAATGCTCGATTCGTCATCACGAGGAGCCCCTCATAACGGAGTGCTCTATAGGCATTCTTCATCACTGCTAATCTTGCTTTTGCTCACGGGATATGCTGAAAGCTCGCACAGGCTACTACTGCATCAAACGACTCCTGCTTACATCCTTCAAGGAAACTCGTCATCTCGCTACAGATAAACTTACGTCCAGGATTGGCTTCCTTCGCATACTTCAATAGCCCTGAGGAAAGATCAACTCCTGTATAGGCAAACTTCCTTTCCCATGCTTGGTCAAGATAAGAAATCAGTCTTCCGCTCCCGCATCCAAGCTCCAGAAGTTTCGGACTCCTCATTTCCAAACTTTCCAATGCTTCCAATAAGCGTTCCCCATCAGGTCGATGCTTTCTTCTCGTCTGGGCGTATTTCTGAGCCTCAGCAGTATAAAATTGCTCCAGTTCATCTATGATCTTCATCCTTCTCTCGCCACAAGTAAACGAGCTAACTCTATCATTTTCGCTCCCGATTGCAAGGACTTTCTCCCTCAGGGGAGTCAGATTTCTTTTTGATTTTCTCGATCAATTCCGTATGATAAAGCTGTTTTAGCTTTTCCGCACCAAGATGCAGCTCATTACGAGAAATAAAAGAGCCACTTTCGATTATCAAATAGAAAAAACCTATGAAGCCTGAATCGTACTCAAAGGTCATGAAGTGAAATCAATCAAGACTTCGCATATCAATATTCAGGATGCGGTCGTGAGGATCGATAATCGTGAATGCCGACTCTACAATATGGATATTCCGCTCTATGAAAAGACCTCTCCTATTCTCGTTCCTCATTACCAAGCGAAAGCCAAGAGGAAGCTCCTTCTCAACAAGAGAGAAATCGCGAGAATTGCTTCAGCGCTTGATAAGCCAGGGATGGTCCTCCTTGCATTAGAAGTCATAGTTACTAAGGGTGGCTTCATCAAAATCAAACTCGGGCTAGGAAAGCTCTACAAAAAAGTAGAAAAAAAGCAGATCCTCAAGGAGAAAGACATCAAAAAACAAATGGATAGAGAGGTGAGTGCTTACCACTACTAATCCTCTCCCGCCGTCATTGCGAACAAAGTGAAGCAATCTAGAGACTTCAAACCCGTCATTGCGAACGAAGTGAAGTAATCCAGAGACTTCAAACCTGTCATTGCGAGCGAAGCGTGGCAATCCAGAAGCTTCAAACCCGTCATTACGAGCAAAGCGTGGCAATCCAGAAGCTTCAAACCCGTCATTGCAAGTGAAGCATGGCAATTCAGAAGCTTCAAATCTGTCATTGCAAGCGAAGCGTAGCAATCCGGCGACTTCAAAACTGTCATTGCAAGCAAAGCGTGGCAACCCAGAGACCTCAAACCCGTCATTGCGAGCGAAGTGAAGCAATCCAGAGACCTTTTCCCCAGTCATCCTGAGGCGAAGCCGAACAGACCTAAGAGCAAGCAAAAGAATAATCCTTCCTTAGTTTATTTCTTACAACGCATGAAAATCATCTACAAAAAGGGTATTCGCAACGGCTATGCCAAGCTTGAAGAGGGGAGCGTGTGCCTGATTATTCCGTCTATTATGCAGGGCGATCAAGCCTTCCTCCAGAAAATGCAAACTCTAGGCGAAAAACTCCAGCAAAAAGCCGACCAAAAGCAAAAAAATCAGATTTTTTCTCCTGAGGGCGTCTTGCTCTTTGGCGAGAGAATCCCGCTAACGGACCTCCCCCCGATGAAGGACCAAAAACAGCGAACCGCCTTCTTCAAACAAGAACTCTTTGACTACGCAAATCCGCTCCTGCAACGCTTTGCCAGTGAGCTTGGCTTCCCGCCTATTCCGCTCACGATCAAAAAAGTGCAGTCCAAACGAGGATCCTGCACCTATGATAACCGCATTATGCTCAATCTTTCCCTCGTGCATCTCCCGACCAGGCTCACGCAGTATGTTGTTGCCCATGAGGCGTGCCACCTGCTAGCCAAGCACCATCAGCCGAGTTTCCGAGCTCTTGTAGCCAAGTTTTGCCCTCATTATAAAGCATTGAGGAAAGAGCTAAAAAATCAGATTTTTATTTCCTAGTTAACCTTCTCTTAAAAGGATTTCCTCCTCTTGAATGCTAATCATCAAGTTTTTTCATCATCGTAGAGCTTCGTTTGTCTCGCCAAGTCTGATAGTTATCATTAGTCCAGACCGAATAAAGATTTCCAAGTAAGATGATTAAGTAGAGGAGTGCTACTATCGCTGTAGCAATACTTGAAAGCATTTCAATTCCCGTTGTTTGTGCCACTCCAGAAAGAACCGCACCCAAGAGTGCCGGCATAATCAAAAGCCCCCACTTAAAGAAAACTCTTTTTATAAGCTGTTTTTTATTTAAAGCAGTGCCTTGCTGATTAGTAAGTTGGAGCTTCATCAGCTTTTCCACCACTCATGGGGTTCACTGAAGATTGCACTGCACTCCGTATCGATTGAGCATCAAAAATCCCGCAATCAAAAACGCTAACGAAAACGGCATAGCAAACGCTCCTGTAAAGAGTGGCGTTCCAAACATCGTCGAAAGTCCCCATACGATACCGAGTCCTGTAGTAGGGAGCATGAGTTTTACCAATGGTTTCAGAATCACTCTCGCAATGAGGTATCTAATCTTTCCTTCATCCTCATAGAGTGCTGGGATGACAAAGAGCGTCATCATCGTAGCAACGCTCAATCCGAAGATAATCGTCCATGCAAGCGGAGCAAACATTCCGTCTCCTGTCAGGGTAACCATTCCGATTACCGTAGTCAGTGTCGTGCTGAGAATCGGTTTGAGTCTTGATTTTGCGCTTTCTTTGATGGCTTGGGGTCTTGAGTAGCCGAGTTTCTGGTTCTCATTTGCACTATCAATGAGAATGATTGCATTATTTACTACGATTCCCGTCAAAGCAATAAATCAGATCAAGAACATCATTCCATAGGGAATCCCAACGATCCAGAGTCCATACGTTGCCCCCAAAAATCCCATAACCACACTATAGAGGATAATCCCCGGCTGAGTATAGCTATCAAACTGCAGCACCAAAATAGCGAAAATCCCGATAATTGAAATCAAAAACGCCATAAGCATCGCATTCAAGAGATCAGCATTATCTTCTGTTTCTCCTCCTTTTGCATAAGTGACTCCTTTAGGGAATTTGTAGGCTTGTGCAAATTGTGTGAGAGCAGCATTTACGTTTTCAGCCTTTGCCCCTTGCTCAAGGTTTGATTGCACAGAAATCGTGATCGTACCGTTATCCCTTGAAATCTTGCTAATCGCAGGCGCAAAACTATAGGATCCTACACTTGCGAGGGCAACCTTCCCTTGTTGGGTCGAGAAAAAGCTTCCCATGAGGTTGTCAGGACTGACCTCTTTTGTAAAGTCTGCATATTTAATCTTGAGGTCATGGGTTTCAACATTATCCGTGAAAGAGCCAGCTTTGATACCATTCAGTGAAAAATAAAGTTCGGGAGCAAAATTCCTTGGCGTCAAATTCAGCAATGCTAACTTTTGTCTATCAAGGGTAAAGACGAACTCTCCAGGACTTTCTTCAGCAGTGCTCTTTACATTCTTAGTTCATGGCACACCTTTGAGAAAGGTCTTGAAGTCCTCCACTACACGTATGAGTTCAGTAAGCTCATCAATACTACTGGCAGTAAGTTTGATTCCGATCTCAGAGCCATCACTTGGACCATTACTCTGCACCTTTGATTCCACGGTAATTCCCTCTTGTTTCAAGAAAGCAAGCTGCTGTTCAATCTCCTTTTCAATAGCAAAGCTGTCTCTTTCTCTCTCTTCTTTTGGCACAATGCGGATGCTCAAAGTTGCCGTATTATCAGTTAACTTCCAGCTGTAGTTCCTTAGCTCAGGAAGCTTCCCAATGATAGATTCAGTTTGTTGAGTCTTTGCATAGAGCGTCTCTGTAGTAGTCCCTTCCTTCGCAGACAAAACAATCGTGAGATACTCGTTATCCGTTTTTGGCATCATCAAAAATCCCACCCTCGGACTGACAAACACAACCGTGATGATCAGGAGAATAATCGGAATCAGAATCAGAGTAATCCTCGTCTTAGCACTTTTCAAGAGGGGAGTCAGCGTCCTCTCATATCGCGAGATCATCGCAGAAAAGATACGTTCACGAACCCCAGAGGATTGAGCGTTCTCAAGCTGAGTTTTGTCTGATCTGTCGTCTGCAAGCAACGCTTGTTCTTCAGGATTGAGGAGATTTTCATCCTCTGAGCTTGAGGTGTAGTTCGTCCTGTTCTTAGTAAACTTTGAAAAAAGTGCTGGTGTCAGCGTAAGGGAGATAAAGAGTGAAGCCAGAAGCGTAATAAAGATTGTGATCGGGATAAAAGACAAAAACTTCCCCATAATCCCTGGCAAAGTCAGCATCGGAACGAAAACAATAACCGTCGTAGCTGTCCCAGAAATCAGCGAATTTTTATACGTTCTCACAGAGAGCAATGCCGCATGCATTGGAGAGAATCAGAGTTTTATATTTTCACTTGCCCCTTGAATGATTACCGTTGCCGTATCAATAGCAATTCCTAGACAGATAATCAGTGAGAAATTAGTCAAAAAATTCAGACTCAATCCGAGATAGTTCAGCACAAAGAACGTCACGAAAAATGCCAAAGGAATAGAAACCGTAGCCACAAAAGACTCCATCGCCCCGACAAAAAATCCCACAATCAAAAAGACGATCAGCATCGTGCTAAGCATATTGACTGCTAGATTGTTGTAGTCTTTGGAGAGTTCTGCACCAAGATCCAAGGTATAAAAAGAGCTCAGCTCCGCATATTCAGCATCTTGAAGAGCAGCTGCTATACTTTCTTTCGCCTGCTTACTACTAGAGAGAATGCTGGCTCCTGCCTTTTTATTAAATGTTAGGCTAACTGCAGCCTTCCCAATCCCTTTCTCTTTGGTCCCGACACGGAGAATACTATCTTTATCGTCATAGACTTTCTTGATCTCCGCGAGCTGCCCAAGCGGAATACTTTTTCCTTCCCCCAATAAAATTGGCAACGCCTGCAGTTCTTCCTCAGACTTAAGTTCTCCATCAATCCTAAAATCATAGTTCATCGTTCAGAGTTGATGATTTCCCAGCGGTTGGTTGCTCGTAAAGGATTGAAGCTGCCCAGCAATCTGAGTAAGTGAAAGCCCAAGACTCTCGATTCTCTGCTTATCTACCAGAAGCTCAAGAGTATACTTATTTCCTCCTTCGATCTCTATAGTATCAATAGCACCTTTTCCTTCCAGTTCTGCTTTCAGTTGATTAGCTTTGGTCTTGAGGTAGTGCTGATCCATCGCAGGATTTTCAGCATAGAGGAGCATGGTAAAAAGCCTATCTTTAGGAGTGTCAATCTCAGTAACCGTCGGAGATTCCACATTCTCAGGAAAAGAAAGCTGACTCACTGCATCTTTAATCTTCGAACTCATATCGGTTGCCTTGACTTTGTCCGTTAGTTCGACGAGGATAGAAGAAACATTCTTGCGAGAGGTCGAGGTAAGCTTCTTCACTCCATCCATATTCTTGATCTTCTTCTCAATCTTCTGTGTGATAAGCTGATCAATCTCACGAGGATTCCCTCCAGGATACACGGTCGCAATAGAAACCATTCCGAGTTGAACTTCAGGGTAGGACTCTTTTGGAAGGCTCATCAGCGCAGTCAGTCCCAACATCACGATCAATCCTAGCACCAGAAACGTTGCTCTCCACTGCTTAATCCAAAATCAAAAAAAGCCTCCTTGGAGCTTCGCCTTAAAAGATGCCGTATCTTTCGTCATTCCAAAAACCTAAAGCTAAAAATCCAAGCCATTACAACGAATTCCTTTCAAAAAGCAAGAGGGATTTAGAGGAAAAGCAGGGGAGTCTATCCTTCTTTTAAAGAGAAAAACCTGAGTTTAGACCCAGATTTTTTTCTATTTTTAGTATTGAGACTAACGAGACTAAAGCCCTAAAGCCCTAATGCCCTAATGCCCTAATGCCCTAATGCCCTAATGCCCTAATGCCCATCAATCATTCCTTTCAAGACCTTGTAGTCAATCTTTCCTGTTCAGAGGAGTGGAATCGCACCAATTTTCTTGATATGATTAACCTGAATCAGATTGGAAACCCCTTTCGATCTCAAATAGCTATTTACTTCTTTCAAGCTAATCTTTAGGTCAACGACAAAGAGCGTTATTTCGATTCCATGTTCATGCTCTTTCCCCTCAAGTGCAAGATTCGCTTCTCCGCTATTCCCTCGTTGCTCCAAGAGCAGCCCTTCTAGAAACGGCAGAGAAATCATCTCTCCTCACAGCTTCAAAAACCTTTTCTTCCTTCCGGTAATATAGAGATAACCATCCTTGTCGCGATAGCCCAAATCTCCCGTCCTATACCAAACCTTTCAATCCTGCTCCCAGAATGGGCTTTCAATGCTCTGATCGGGATAGCCGGAGAAAACATTCGGACCGCAGTAATAAATCATCCCTTCTTGATTCTGCTTCAATGCTTCTTGTGTGCTGAGATCCAGAATGCAAAGCTCACCATTTCCTACAGCAATCCCTACCGATTGAGCTTTCTGCTTTTCAATCGGATTGATTGCAATGATTGGACTACACTCAGTAATCCCATAGCCTTCAAGAATCACCCCATGAGGCACCGCTTGCCTAAATCTCTCAAATAAACTCTCCGAACACTTCTCTCCTCCCGTAATCACATAACGCAGTGATGCAAGCTGCTCACTTTTCGCAACATTCAAAAGATTCCTCAAGAAGGTCGGAGTAGTCGCAAGCAACGTAGGTTTGCTATGAGTAATCAATTGCGCAACCGTCAACGAATCATTAGGATCAGGTGTGCTGACACTCCTAAACCCCGCTACCAACGGAAACACCGTATTGACCGTAAACCCAAAACTATGAAACGGTGGTAAATAGCAGAAGAATCTCTCATCTTGCTTGATATGCATAATGCTCAATGCTCCTATCAGATTAGAAATCAGATTCTTGTGGGTGAGTGGCACCGCTTTCGGTAGTGCCTCACTTCCTGAGGTATAAAGCACGACCGCAGGATCCTCACTAGACTGAGGAGGCAATGGGAATACCCAGCTCTTCGCCAAAGCCTTGAGCTTGCGATAAAGCGGAATCTTCTTCAATAAATCCTCCAAAAAGACAAACTCATACTCTTTCAGCCGTTCAATATTGAGCTTGTTGAAAAACGCTTTTGAGGTCAGAATCTTTTTCGTCTTGGAAAACTTCACACAGTGTGCAAACGCACTTTGAGGATGCGTCCAGTTCATCATTACCGGCACTTTTTCAGCCAAATATGCTGCCAAGAGCAATACGTTCATACTTCCGACCGCTGGCAACATAATCCCAATCTGCTTCCCAGGGATCGCTTTCAGATAATCGCTAATCAAAAACGCTTTCAATACAATGTCTTTCCTCTTCTGCATCCCATACATCACATCATAGCTCTGCGTTGCATTCGGATCAGCTTTCCATTGCTTCCTAAACAGCTCCAAAATCGTCATATCTTCATCAAACTCCTTCTGAGGCTCTCCATACTCCTTGTTCTCTAGCTCCCATTCACAAGGAGGGAAATCAGATTTCTCATTCGGGGTTTTCCCCATCGCCATCGCTACCAAATCCGCAACCGTTTTCAGTTCTAGAAGGGGAGTGTTTGATGCTCCTGCATAGCGAGTCAGGATGAAATTCTTGATCTCCGCCATATCAAGCGAATCCAAATACAGATCCAAAATCAGATTACTTTCTAGTGTAACCTCTGCTTGCTGAGGTAACTCCCTAATCCTCCTTAGCTCCGCACAAACCGTCGCTACGACCTCCTCAGCAAACTCAAATCCTTCATAGCCATTCACTGCTTGGAGATCCTCTATAGAATTTCTCACGTGTGCAGGCAACACTTTCCCTTCGACATCGTTGTAGTAGAAAAAGTGAGGGATATACTTTACCTTCTCTTCCCCTTTTTCGTTATAAAACGCTTCTAAAGTCTGATTGAAAACCTCTAACCCTTCTTTGCTCGCTTGTTTGACTTTTTCCGTCATATCACAAAACTCCAGCTCAACCTTCCTCCTTGGTGAGAAAACAAACCCATTTGCTAGCAGGTAGAAAAGCCCTTTCACGATCCCTCCGACTAAACTCGGTGTCTCTCCTGTCCAAGCGTTCGACCAAATGCTTCCCCAGAGCCCTCTGGTTCTTACAAGCAAAACTCTTGTCTTTTTTCCTAATCCTTGCACTGTCTGATACGCAGCTCTCTTCCCTCACAGCGATTCAAACCCTTGCCCTGCTAGTTGCCCAGACGGATACAGCAATACCGAATCCCCCTGTGCCAACGCTTCTTGTAAGGCTTCCATGGCTGAGTTGAGCTTCTCTTCTCTCGGTGCTAATCCTTTCTTCTCTCTTGCCATCTCGACGATGCTGATCGTCCCAATCCAACGAAATAGCCACCTCAAAAAGAAATTCTCCGCAAACCTCGAAGTCGCTACCGGTCTCAGCTTCCTCTCCGGATAAAACATCGCCCACAATAGCACAGGATCCAAATACGCGATATGATTCGGCAGAATGAAATAGTTGTATTCTGGATCGAGCTTTGGAAAATGCTTCACACTAATCGTGTAGCGCGCTTTCATCATCCAGAGAAAAAGTTTGGTAATTCGTTGCATAGCAAAAAGGGAAGATAAAACTTACCTTCTAGTATAGAAACTTTTCTTATTTTAGCAAGTTTTCTTTCCCTTTTTTATATCTTATCGTGTTAAAAAAAACAGAAAAATCTGACCTTCTCCAAAGGGTATCCTCCGCCCTCCAGTAAACCTCCTCTTCGCTTCCCTCGTGCAGACTAGACCCCTTAGAGACTGATCGTTTTCTCCCTCACGCAGACGGGAAGATTCAGAGAATGATCGTTGCACCCCTTGCGCACACCGGAACAGTGAGAAAATTACGATTTTCTCCCTCACGCAGACCAGTAGCATCAAATCTTCCTCTATGCTCGTCCTCCTTTCCCCCTGTAAATCCAAAAAAAAGTGGAGTTTCTCGCTATCCACGCGATCCACTCCACCGAAAAGATCAGATTTTTTCTTGTTTTATGATGTTCTACTGTGATATAATCTTCTTACTTCAACTTCCTATGAAGCCTCATTACGAAACGGTAAGAGATGCAGAGGAGGAGCAACATAATTCCCCCAATCTCAATCACTCCAACCGCGAGCAAATCAATCGCCAACCCTGACAAATACCCAAAGAGATCAAACCCAAAGAGAGCAGAGAGATAGGAATCAAGCGGAATCAATCCACCTACGAGGAGAACAATCGCAAGCACAAACGCAAAGCTCAAGCTCATAAAGATCACATTAAGAAACGGTTGCACAATCTGACGGGACGTAGCACCCAAGAGCTTCTTTGCCTGAATATCCTCTATAAAATGTGAAAAGATCGTCTTCAAGAAGAAAATCGCAAAGGCAATAATCGTAAGCACAAGCGCTAGCACCACAAAATACGCAAAACTCTGCAAAAAGTTAGAAAGATTGATTACGTTCAACACTCTTTTTTCTTGAGTTTTGATCGCATTGTCAGAGAGATCGTCCATATTCAGGATTTGAGTCTTGTAGTTTTCGAGGACTCCTTTCATCGCAGCAAACTCATTCTGATCTCCATACCTTACATAGAGCGTTGCAGGCAGCGGATTCTCAAGGTTGTATTTCCTGAGGGTGCTTGTTAGATCAGGGATCCTTTTCTCTACAAACTCAAGTGATTCTTGCTTAGAGGCATAATCTACTTTCAATCCTTTCTCTTCCAATGCAGACTTAAGCGCAGCATCAGTGTGATCTTGGGTAGCAGCATCGCTGAGATAGAGATAAACCCCAAGTTTCTCTTTCATCTGGAGATTAAAACTATTCCCGTAGAGCGCTCCAGCGAGGAAAACATTCATGACAAAGAGTAATACTCCCATCAGGATGCTAATCAGAATCAGCGGAATGCGATACGACTTGAGCAGCGTCTTCGTATCTGATTTAATAAGGTTCAATCCAAAGTGTTTCGTTTTCATAAGAGGATAGTCAATACAAAATAAAGGAAGTCTGATTTATTTTCTCAGTTGGAAAAGCTTCTTCGCCTTGATAAACTTCTCAAACAAAGAGATCTTCGTTAGATAGAAGTCAAGCTTCTTGTCCACAAACTTGAGCGAGGCTTGATGCTTGTTGAAGTAGCTAATCATTTCTTGAGCTTTCTTGTATTCTTGCTCGAGAATGTACATCTGGATCAGATTGTAAATCACTTCAGCATCTTTGCAGTCCAAGGCGAAAGCATCTTTCAGATACTCGAGCCCTTTCGACCTGTTCCCATACCAATACTCACAAAGCCCATAACATCTTAGGATCTCATGATTCGATCCATTGGTCATTTCCATCGCTTTTGAGAGATATTTTCTTGCTTCTTTCCGATTATTCTTCTCCATTTCCAAAAGCCCCTTAATGTAGAGCCCCAAAGGGTCGTTATGCTTCTTTTGTGCGTTAAGAAAATCAACAGCTTTGTCAGCTTTTCCTATTTCACCCTTGCGGTATTGAATATCTGCAATCTGTAAAATAGCATCCTCATTGCGAGGGTCGCGAGACAAGATCGAGTTGACGAGGTTGATCGCTTCGTCAAACTTTCAGAGCTCTTTTAGCTCCTCAATCTCATCAATAAGGCTCTCTGGAATGTAGACCATGGGTAGTTGGCAGGAAGGAAATAAATCATTTCCTAAGTATAGCACAAAAATCTTGAAACTTCAACTTTTTCTCCTCTCTCCCGAAAGATAGGACTTTACATTTTCAAAAAAAAACAAAAAATCTGACTAAAATCATCAAAATACCCAAAGATCAAGGAAAAATCTCTCCACGCCCCTGCAAGTCCCTCTCATCTTGACTCACTCCAGCACTACTTTGATGCAAAGTGGAGCCAGAAAGAGCTCGTCTGGGACCGCTATGGTCAAAGTGCTGCCAGATTGACTCACTCCGGCACCACCTGAGTGCAAAGTGATGCCAGATTGACTCATTCCAGCACCACCTGAGTGCAAAGTAGTGCTAGATTGAGCTAAAGTTTACCAAAAAAGCTGAAAGGAAGACCAACCCCAGCATCACTTCCAGCTTTCAAAACTTTTTTCTCTTCCCAAATGCCCTACATAAGAGGGTAGCTTACATTGATTGCCACCGAAACCTTGAGCTGTCCAAGCGCAATCGTTGAAGTTCCCTCTTCCGCGGACGCCTCATCAGCAAAAGCTACATTAGACTGAGAAGCCATCGCCTTCCTAGCAAAAAATGGCGTAGCATCAACCTCTTCAGAGAGCGCTATAGGCTTGCCGATACGAACGCCTCCAAGCTTTGCAAGTTCGTTAGCTTTCTGTTTTGCTTTTTCCATGGCAAGCGATCTCGCCTGACGAAATAACTCAGTTTTATCTCTAATATCATAGCTGAGGCTTTCAATCCCCACTCCTTCAATACCAGAGAGGGTGTTGATGAGATCTTCTAGCACTTTTGCCTTCTTGGCATCGAGCTCGCGAAGAGTGAGAGCCATGGCGTAGGTGGCAGTATAGCCCTTTACCTTCCTTTCTCCCCCTCCAAATCCATAATCATACTCCGTCCCGATCGTAATATTCTGCGTCTGAATATCTTCGGCTTTGATCGGGAAGTTCTTGAGCAGTGATTGCACCTCACTCATCTTAGTCGCAACGAAATGCTGTGCTTCTTTCGTCGTTGGGGCAGTTTTTGAAAGGGAAATGCTGAGGGTTGCCATATCAGGAGCAGCATATACCTCTCCTTTCCCTTGCACGCTCAGTGCGTTGACGCTTTGCTGGTGTTCTCCCTGAGAAATGACTGGTGCAGGAGCTCTCATCTTTCAAAGATTTATTCAAAAGAAAATAACACTGACCAAAATCGTCGTGCAGATAAAGGTAGTTTTCAAAAGTTCCTCTTTTTTCATCGGCATTCAAAAAAGAAAATAAAACTAAAGACAACACTAGCCATTTCAACACAAAAAGCAAGCCCATTTTGAGTGCCATTTAGGGAACGTATTGCACGATGCCTAGCGTTTTACCGCCTCTTTTCCAAAGTTTTAAAAGTCTGACCCTTTCCCTCACGCAGAAGCGAGGCAAAAAGTCTCGTAAATCTCAGATTTTGATATAAAATCTCTTGTGTTCAAGCTAAATATTAGTATATACATCAGTGTTGGTTTTTTATGACCAATTTTTATTTCTTTTCCCCCACCACAATGAATGAATTTTTAAACGAAGCGAAAGCAGGAGTAAAAGCTTGGCTTGTCAAGGCAGGAACCTCATTAGCAGTGATCCTTCTTGTAGTGATCGGAGCACGAGTATATAGCTCTTCCAAGAGTGCAGAGTCAGTGATTGATAATCCAACAGAGGAGGCGATCGCTTTCAAGCTTGATGGAAAAGACTATACCCTAGAGCCAAAAACTTCTCAGGTGATCAAGCTTTCCAAGGGAGAGCACACCCTAGAGTATCTTGGAGAAACGACCAAATTTACCAAAAAAGCTCCTAAGTTTTTGGATACTGACTATTCAATTATCAATCCTACCAAGTCACTTTACGTTTTATACAACGAAATCTACTGAGAAAATCTTACCGAAACAGAAGCTGATGAAAAGAGTTCAACCTATGATTGTGAAGATGATCAAGGGAAACCTGACAAATGCCCACGAAAATTCCTCTCAGATGTATTTATTCAGGAGTCAGTTGATTACGGATTGGACGAAGATACTCCTGAGAATGTAGATGTAGCTAAAAGTACACGCTATACTATCAAAAAAAAGCTCTTTAGAGGAGATGATTTCGCTACATATATGGGCGCTGATAATGAAGGCGTCATAGACGAGGCAGTAGAGGTCAAATAATCCTGGCTGCTCCTTCATTTCTTCTCAAAATTTTCATAGTTGAGGTGTCTCTTCTGCTTGTTTATCTCTTTCAAATAGTATCTTAATGGAAAAAAAGTTCTATATTACTACAGCGATTGCTTATATGAATGCAGGTCCTCATGCAGGGCATGCTTTAGAGATTATCCAGACGGATGCTTTGGCAAGAATGTGGAGATTCCTCGGCTATGAGGTGATTTTTCAGACGGGGAGCGACGATCATGGAATGAAAATCCGAAATGCATCCAAAGAAGCAGGACTGGAGGTCCATGATTTCGTCCAGCAGAACACGCAGCTCTTTAAGTCTTTGTATTCCAAGCTCAACATCTCCTACGATGTCTTCCAGCAGACTTCAAATGAAGCATTACATTACCCTTGAGCTCAGTTGATGCGAAAAAAGCTCGTTGAAGCTGGAGATCTCTACAAGAAGTCTTACAAAGGGCTCTACTGCGAGGGCTGTGAGGCACTCAAGCTCGAAAAAGACCTCATCAATGGAAAATGCCCCGATCATCCCAATAAAGAGCTCCAAGAAATAGAAGAAGAGAACTATTTTTTCAGGCTTTCAAACTATAAAGATCAGGTAGCAAAGCTGATCAGGGATGGCGTATATCAGATTGAACCAGAAATGAGAAAAAACGAGATTCTCGCCTTCTTAGAAAAGGCTGAAGATGTCAGCTTCTCTCGTCAAAAGGCTAAAATGCCTCGGGGAATCCCGGTGCCTTGAGATGAGGACCACGTGATGTATGTGCGATGTGATGCTTTGACCAATTATTTGACGGGACAAGGCTTTGGACTGAGCGATAAACGAGAAGCGATTTGGCCAGCTGATGTGCATGTGATCGGGAAAGATATTCTGAGATTCCACGCAGCGTTCTGGCCAGCAATGCTCCTTTCTGCAAAGCTCCCGCTCCCAAAAACCTTGCTTGCCCACGGGCATCTCACCCTAAATGGTGCCAAAATGTCCAAGTCTACAGGAAACGTCCTCGATCCAGAGGCGGTTCTTGAGCAATATGGCAGAGATCCTTTTGTATTCAATTTGCTCTATGATGTTTCTCTCAATGCAGACGGAGATTTCTCTATGGAGAGGCTCGCAAATGTTTATAATAGTATGCTGATCGGTGCGTGGGGGAATCTCGTTAATAGAGTAGTCAGCCTTTGTAGTAAATATGGGATTAATCAGGGAAAAGCTGATCCTGAACTCCTAAGATCACGAAACGAAAGCGATGAAGATTTGAATTTTGAGGGTTTCCTCGAGAAGATTGAGGATCGCTACCTCAAGACCTTTGATCTTCAAGGCTACCTTCAGGATTGGTATCGTATCGTTCAAAAGGCAAACGAGTACATTACCAAAGCCGAGCCTCGAAAAAAATGGAAAGAGGAGTCTACAAAAGCCGATGCTGAAAGGGACTTACAGTTCTTGCTCTATATCGTCAAAAATCTCGCCATACTCTCTGCTCCAATACTTACAGTTGGCTTTGAAAAGTTAAAAAACATTTTAGGAATTGATGCTTTACAGGCTATTGATACCAGCAAAAATCTGAATGTTGCACAGGTGCAGTCAGCTTTCAATCTCAAGGAGTTTACCGTCGACTTGAAGCCAGAAATTTTGTATGCAAGGGTAGAAATTGAGGCAAAGAGCTAACTTCTCTCTTCAATAGAAAAGCCACAAACGACAAAAAAGCTTGGAACTCAAAGAGGGATCAAGCTTTTTTCTAAAAATTTGAAATGATATTCCGAGGCTAATCTTTCAAAACCTTCCCTAGCAATTTTGCGAGCGTTGCTCTCGTTGCAGGGAGGTCTCGATTTTTTTCCTCGCTCAAAGAGCTATCAGGAAGATAGCCTTTCTGTTCAAGAAGTTCTACATAGCGGGTCGCATAATGCCCCTCTCCTTCGTCTTGTTGCCCAAAGAGCATTCTCCCGAGCACTGTCATAATCTGCCCATTAGTAATAGAAAGCTGAGGGTTAAACTTTCCCTTATTCCCTTTAAAAAGTCCCTTTGTACAGGATTGCATCAAGACTGCCTTAAGGTCAGACCACGCTTGATCTTCATCAGAAAAGGTGCAATCCTTATTCTCAGCAAAGCTAATCGGCTGAGGGAGATGGATGAGCGCTAAGGTAAGCATCTTTGCAGCCTCATCTCTTCTAATAGCTTTATCAGGAGAAAAATCTGATCGAGTTTTGTGGATGGTGAGCCCTTTTTTATTAAGTCTCAAAATAAGTTCGTCATCATCTTTAACGGTACTGACAGATTTGACTTTTATTTCTCCCTTCCCATTAAGGAGTTGCTGAGATGAAGTGAGTGCACTATTAAGATCCAGTCCAAAAGCTGAACCTACTCAGAAGATACAGAGTATCCCGCCGAGGGAAATCAGAATTTTCTTCATAAGTAAATCACAAATAGAATATAAAAGGAGATGAATAACTACGATATAGTTTTGTTTAAGGGAAGAAAAGCTATTTAAACCAGATTGAATAATTCTTTTTGTTTGGGAAGATGAAATCCGCGAAAAGATTGCTAAATGAGTATATGGCATCTCAAGCATATCCTACTCTCATATCTTGAAGCGAGAAGATTTCCTCATTATTCCAGATTTCTTTTTGAATCTGCTTGCTGTTCCCTGTGGTAGTTATTCACTTTTTAGCGAGGATATCTTTGAGATAATCTTTTGCAAACTGTTCTTTAATTCACTTTTCTGGACTCACAGAAAACGTTTTTAAGCCTACAAAGTATTCGGAAGGTTCAACAATAGGAGTGCAGTCTTTTTTCTGCTCCTTTCCCTGAAGATCATAGGTAATGTTACACTTTTCCCCTTGATGAGCCCGCTCAACGAGGTGTAAAGGCAGCGTAACATTCCCTTTTTTATCCATTACAAAGAGTCTTGGATTTGAAAGGACTTGAGAATCAGAATTTTTTCCTCCTTGGTTAAGTGAGTCAAGTTCTTTGACTTCGATCATATCTCCCTGCTTCTTCGCATAATCAACCTGAAAAAGAGAAAGCTTAACTCCAGAATTTACAGTTCCTCATCGTTCATTTTGAGTAGTATTATATCCGAGTCCAAGAAGGTATTGTTTACTTCACTCCTTTTTGAGAGGATGAAGGTAGGTGCTATATCCTGGAATTTTAAGTTCTCAAATAATTTTTGGCTGACTAATATTAGCAAGATCAACCACAAAAAGCGGATCGATCTGCTCAAAAGTGACCAAATAAAGCTTGTCTCCAATATATCTTGATGCCTTAAATTCTTCTCCTGGCTCAATGTTTTCGAGTTTCCCAGCAAGTGTGAGATCAGGTTTAAAGACATAAAACTGAGTCGAAAGACGTTTTTCCCAGACTTTAGTCAGGATTCTAAAGTTTCCATCACTATCTTCATCCATACTGTATTGAGTCAGCAAGGAACCTGGGACAATCGCAGTATTTTGATACTTTAAATCCAATCCATCCCTGCTAAATTTATGAATCATCGTTTGTGTCGCGCTTCTGAAAACCGGCATCACACAGAAAAGTCCAGAAGGACATGACCAATTATTGTAGGTATAAAAGTTTGAAACCAGATAGAGAGCATTTTTACTCATATGGATTTCGCCATTGGGTGCAAGAAGGGCAGTGGTAGAAACTTTTTTAGAAGTATTACGAATATCAATTCCTGCAATAAGAGTAAAAACTGGATCAAGACTCAGGTTTTTATCTTCTGGCAGAACGTAAGAAATCTGAGAACATTCTACAGGTTGCACTTTTGCTCCTTGTTCATCAATCTCTACAGAGGCAAGTCCCTTCCTAAAGTCATGAGACTTTCCTTTCCAGTTCCATCGATTAAACCTCAGCTCAGAAATCACATAGAGTTGATCATCAATAAGCCTAGCATCTTGATAACTTCCAGGTAAGTTCTCGAATTTTAGAAGCTTGAGATTTTTTATATCAGAAATATCATAGATCGCTACTACGGTACGACTTTGATAACTAAGAAAAGATGTATACGCAGTGTCTTCATAATCAGACAATTGTCCCATGAGAACCAGACGTCCCTTAGTCACAAAAAGCTCTATGTCATTCAGTTCTTTGGGAACCGCTATTTCATTTACCAGCTGAATTTTGGCTCCATCTAAGGTTGAACTTTTACTATCAAGAGGAGAGGCGACAATACTGACTTTTTGAGTCTTTTCATTATAGTAGAAAAAGTGGGTTCAATCTGTCTTGAGCAGTTCTGGTTCATCTACTCAGATTTTCTGAATGTTTGTCTGAGAAAAATCACTATGAGAGCTCGGAATACTATTAGTCATCGCAGCTTCAGCAGCTATTCATTGAGCCATAGGTGCTGCACTCTCGACAGCAAGTTCTTTTTTGAGCCCAAAACTCCTATAAAGAGGTTCTTGAGTCTCTTTTGCATATTTCTCAAGCATTTTTTCTAGAGATTCGCAACTTTCTACCTGTGAAAATTTTAATTGCTTTGCATCCAAAGTGTGACCTGAAAGCTGCTCCAAGAGCTGGGTATCAGCAGCATTTGCTCCTACTCAAATGAGCATACACAACGCCGAAAAACCAAAGAGAAGTTTTTTCATTAGCAAAGATGAGAAAAATAAAAAAAGAAAAATCTGACTTTAGAGTAAGATTTTTACCTCAAAAGTCAAAGGATTTTAGCATAAAATGCCTAATCTTTTATCTTCCTAATAGAGAGAAACAAGAAAAACCTTCTTAATCTTAGCATCTTGAGCCTGAAAGAGCAACCCAGGAAAGAGAAAATCTCACTTCTGGAGATAAATTTCCTTCCCTTTGTTCATAGGAATATCCCCTTCATCTTTATTTTTGGAGATATTAATATTTCCAAGTTTTGAAATAGATTCTAGAATATCGGATGGAGACTTTGTTTGTGGATATTTGGATAATTCATAGGACTGAAATTGGAAAGAGTAGAGTGAGATAATTTCCTGACTTTCAAGGTCAAAAGAAACTTGCATTCCTAGTCTTGTGTTAGTATCTGCATCCCATACTTCTTTCCCATCAATAACTCTTGGATAGAACAGTTCAAAAGTATGAGAATCATGTTCGCTTTGTTTTAATTCAGGTTCTCCATAGAATTTTAGAGAAAGTCAAAAATTTGAAATCTGACTTCTGACTCTTTTTTTAATTTCTTTCTCAGATAATAAAGGAACATCAGAGCCAGTCAAACTATTATAAGCACTGTTTTTTATCGCAGAGAAAAGCCCTTGATCGAGATTGATCGTAAAATGATAATCTAGCTGATTATTCTCAAAATCAATGGTCGTAATGGTGTCCTTTTTAAAAGGAGAAAGAGAAAATTCAGGAAGCTTAATATTCTTTGAGAGAAATTGCATATTAGAAGAGTTACTATTCACATTCTTTCCAACTAAAATTACAGAAGGAAGTTTTGGAAGCTGTTTTTCACCAATATGATAGCGAGGGTTGGCAGCAGTGAGGATGGTTTCATCCCCAGAATATACTTCAGAAGTGCTTTCAAGAAGATCAGAAAAGCTGGCAACAGAAAGTCTTTCTGGATCTCCAGCATTGGTAGTCGGGCTACTTAACCTTCAAAACGCTTCAGGACCAACGTAAGCAAGGAGCTTTGGATTGTTAAGTATTTGAGGCCTAGCATTAAAATTGAAAAATCCGAGCACAAAAAGGATCAAAAAACATCCTAATGCTACACTAAATCCTGTAAAATAAAACCTAAAATGGCGGAGATAAAACAAAAAATAATTTGGATTCTGAGCCTTTTTTTCTTTAATCTTCTCGCGAATTGATGATTTAAGAGACTGAGAAAAAGATTTATCAATAGGTATTCTGCTTCCAGAAAATGCAGAAACTACAGCTTCAATCTGCTTTTTTTCGTTACTGAGTTCAGGATGCTCGTTGAGAAGTTCATCTAGTTTCATCAAAAAAAAGAATAAGAGCTAAAGGAAATTATGACTTAAAGTGATCGCATAGAGCCTTCATAGTCCTCGAAAAAAGCTGTCTACAGGCCTCTTCCGATTTTCCGAGAACTTGAGCAATTTCTTGATAACTAAGATCTTCCCAAATTCTCATTACTACGATATCTTTTTTCTCCTCACCAAGCGTCTCTAGGAAGTCAAGGAAAACTCAGGCTTGCATACTTAAATCTAAAGATTGTAAAAGCTGATCTTCTCCCGTCACGATTAGCTCTTCATTCAAAGAAAGTTGTTCTTCTTGACGAGCTCTAATATGATCAACAAACTTATGATGGGCGATCCTCAAAATCCAAGCTCAAAAATTACAGTTCTCATCCGCTTGAAAACTTCCCAATCCCTCAAATCCAGCCAAAAAGGTTTCTGAACAAAGATCTTGAGCTAGTGTTTTGTTTCCATTAGTTTTAAAGAGAAGATAGCGGTAAACTTTTGGAAGCGCACGTTCATATAAAGTTTCAAAGCAATGATACTTCCCAGCTTGAAAAGCGAGGACAAGCTCACGGTCACTATGATGCATACCTAATTCATAAAATAAAGAACACTCTCTTACTGTATGCATCGGCGAGGATTTATCAAGAGTATTCTCTCTTTCTTCGTTTTTTTTAGATTTTTGTGACATTATTCTCCAAAAACTCACTTGCTTTTTCTGTAGAGATACCTATTCTTTGCTGAGAATAATATTTTAAGTGTCGCACAATATGATTGAAACCTATCTCCAAAAAAAACTAAATGAAGTCAAAAAATCTGACTTTCCTCCTTTTTTGGACCATCTTCTGCAGAAAATCAGAATGCATATCAATAATCAAGGGAAAATTCTCCTTGTTACTTTGACCAAAAAATCCTCTGAAGAAGTTACAAATTTTCTCGTAGCTCAGGGTTTCAAAGCATTCTACCTGCATAGTGAGATTGCTACTATCGACCGCTGGGAAATAATTAAGAAGCTGAGAACAGGAGAAATTGATATTATTGTCGGTGTTAATCTCCTTAGAGAAGGAATTGATCTTCCTGAAGTGACGATGATCGGGGTTCTTGACGCAGATAAAGAGTGATTTCTAAGATCAACGACTTCGTTAATTCAAATTATTGGACGTGCAGCGAGAAATCCACAGAGTGAAGTTGTACTTTATGCAGATAGTTTTACCGAATCTATGATCAAAGCACTTCGAGAAACCTATCGTCGTCGTAGAATCCAAGAACTTTACAATACAAAAAACTGAATCACTCCAAAGTCCGCACTCTCCAATGTAAAATCTCTAGAAACCGTAAAAGACGACCTAAGCTTAGATCAATCATTTTGAAGTATCACCAAAGGTAAGGTAAAAAAGCTGAAAAAGGCAACAAAAGCAGAGAGAGAAATTATCCTAAAAGACCTTAAAATCCAGCTTGATGACGCTATAAAGGCACGAGAGTTTGAAAAAGCAGCACTCATCCGTGATCAAATCAAGGAAATTTCATGAGAGTAACCCCTGATTATCCTAGAGAAAACTGCTCACAAGTCCTTTCCAGATGGCAAAAGAAAAGACCACAACCAAAACACCAATAATAGCATTACGTATTGCACTTTTTGCTTTTGTTGGATTGCTTCCAGAAAAAACGGTTGATCCATAAAGGTATCCTGCATAGAGAATCATAAGCCCCCCAATAAGCAGTCCTAATTGAGAAAGAAAACTCATGGCATAAACCACATACTGAATGAGGGTATTCCAGCCCATAATCCCGGATTGCATAGCTTTCCCGATTTCTCCTCTGGATTCGTATCCACTAGCAATTTCATTATAGGTATCAATTACAGTTCCTTTTGTTCTATTTGCCACATCTTTTACATCTTGTTTTACCTGTTTCTCATCACTTTCAGAGTTTTCAGGAATGATATGGAGCGTTTTTGCCGTAGTCGAAGCACTCTGAGCAAAAGAAAGAAGTCAGACTTCAGGACTCATAAAACCATATATACAGAGCATTCAACAAACAAACAACTTAAGAATTAGCTTCATCATGATCAGACAAAAAGTAAATTAATTACACATAGAAATAAGCTTGGGAACCATTCTCATTACTCCAAAGAGGTTACTCAGCATCCTTTGAGATTTCTCCTCAAATTTTCCTCATCTTGTGTCCATAAGATAGGCATCTGCATAGTTTTCCATATTCTGTGCTAAAAGAAGCTCAGATTTATGAGAGATGAGTCTTGAAAGATTAGTGATTTCATTCACAATATTTTGCTGGGTCATAGAGGAGCATTTTTTCTGTGCAAGAGCCATTTGTTCACTTCAAAAATCTATCGGTAGATGAGTCATCAAATAGATCGCACTTTGACAAAGATTATAATACCTCGTATTTAAGTTCCAATCTTCATATTTAGCAAAAATTGCCTTCTTGCTTTCTAAATCATTAATCGCTTTTTTATATTCAGGAGCAGAAACTCCATTGTATTCAGGAATAAGAAACTCAGGCTGAAGTCCCCAAAATTTTTTATAATCTTTGGAAATCGCAACTGGAATAACTCCATCCGCTCCATCAGCAATACGATCAGTCTTTTCTCTCCATTCCTGAGCTTTTTTGTCAAGAGGGAGTTCTTCATATTTCCCGTCTACCATCAGTCTCCTCATCATCACATCAATAATATGATCAAAAAGAAAAGAAGACTGAGGGTAATTTGTTCTTTCAGTTAGGTATTTTGCATCTTTTTTACAGGAAGCAAGCATTTGTGCATTATCACCCAAAATCTGAGATGCACAACAATGAGCCTTCAAATTGATAAGAGCCCTACGTAATCCTTCCTCAGTAAGTGTCGCTAATGCAGGATTTCCTTTTACCGAGCTTTCAAATAACGTTTTTTCTAGGTTTTTCACCGAGAGTTCAGGAAAAAGATGACAATCATGTGCAGAAGTGATTCACGAGAGGAGAAGAATCCCAAACAAAAAGGTGAAAACTGATTTTTTCATTCAGTATAGCCTTATATCTAAAGATAATCAGAATAAGTATACAGATTTTTAGGACTTTTTGCAAATCTTTATATCGACTTTGCCTTAAACGTAATCCTAGCAAATGGCTTTCAAAAGGCATTCTCTGAAAGGGTATAGGTCACGACTTTATGCTCTGAGTCAAAATGATAACTTCACTGCAGTGGCTTACTACTTCGAAGCGATCCGTCTGGAGCAATATAGAGAAGTGGTTCCTTTCCTTTCATCACGACTTCTCCACCATCAAATATACCAAAATCCTTTCACTCTAGAGGGAAGAGTGTTCCGTCAGAGATTTCTTTGCTAAGGAGCTGCTCTGATTTTAAGACTATTTCGAAGAGAACTTTAGCATCACTTACTACTTTTACAACAGGATAACCTTTTGAAAAGTCTACTCCTAGAGAAACAGCTTTCTTATAGGCTGGTTGAACAATAATTTCTCCATTATGACCATTCACAGTGGCAATCAGTTTCTTATCAGTGGTATAAAGACCGATAAGATCTCAGAAATCATAATAAGCTCCAGTTACAACAGTTTGATAAGTCGTTACTGGATAGACTTGAGTTTTTTGTCCATTGGAAATCGCAGTAAGCATTGAGACTCTATTTTCTCTTTTCCTCTCAAAGCTAACATCTCACTTATCAATATCTCTTTCTAGTGCTGAAGAGATTAAAACCGGATTTTCAATTCCTTCTTTCCATCCAGAAAAACGCTGAATATCCTCAATGGTAATCTTAGGAATATTGATTTCGAGGGTAACCTCTTCTTCTTTCTCATTGTCTTGACTATCAATAGCTGATATTACATAATTTCTCACCTGAGCTTCAGTAAAGAAGAGGTTTTTCAATGTGATCGTGCCACTAGGAGCATTAATATCCTTTTGAGCAAGCGTTTTCCCATTCTCTTCAATTTTTGCTCGACGAACCATATGATTATCTGTTCGTGTAACTTGAAGGTCATAATAGCTTCCAATAAATCCCTTCAGATCAAATCCTTCGTCCTCTACAACAGGTTTCTTAATTCTAATAAGTTCAACCTTAGGTTTAGGAGGCTCTGAATCGCAAATAACCTGAGTTCATCCTACAACTTGATTAGATCGTGGAGCATTTTGCTCATAAAGTGTAGCTTGTTTCTTTAAGGTAGTAACCTGTAAGTACTGCCATTTTCTAGGAAGCTGGTGAAGCTGAAACTGGAATACATCATTTGCAGGATTGTAGTATTGAACTTCATTTATTAGCTTTCCAATCTGACTTTTTACAGAGAAACTTATATCATCAACCTTTAGCTTAAGGTGATCGAGAGGAGTCTCATTAGGTAGGAAAAGGGCATATTTTACATTTTTGAGGTCATTCTTCTCCAATAATCCATCAACACGTTCAGAAAAACGAACGAGATATCACGCAATATCTTCCGTTTTATTATTATCCCAAGAAAAACTGATCGTATCAAAGGTCTGACCGTCAAGTCTAAAATTCTTTACCTCCCAATTTTGATCGTAAAGTTTTACTGATTCTCCTCCTCAGAAAAGTGTTCCTCCAAAGGATTCATATTTTTTATTTTTATTTTTTAGGTTTGGAGTCAAAACATAATATTTTGTAAACTGCTGTTTCATTTTTGGTTCCACATCGTCTGCATACTTTACATAGACATTAAACTCATCCCGAGTTATGACTTCAGGTTTTTTATCATTATTAATATCTTTTTGATAATAGTCAAAGAACCTCTCATAGTTAACCTTGGAATGCACAACATTTACCATATTATTGCTGTGATCTTTCACAAGGATTCCATTTATATAGCTACTCAAATCCGTTGATGCAGTTTCAAAAGTCGTAGGTCTTCACTGAGAAGCTTGCGTCAAAAGCGTTCTATTAGTTTCTGTGCCATTTTTAGTAAGGAGTGGTTGATTTCCTGCATAAGTTTTCTGTTTAATGCTCTTTCGCTGATTAAGAGCCGATTGGACCTCTTCAAGATAGGACTTTGATTTATTATAATTCTCACTCGACATATTCAAACTTTCTGGACTATGAGATTTTAATGCTGAGAGATAACCCTGAAGTCTTTCTCCTTCCGTATGAATAATCATTTCAGTAGGATTTATGCCTGCAATCGCATTTTCCGCACCTTTGTTTTCCGCCAGGAGGCTACTAGAAAACGTGAGCTGAAGTGGTTCTTTTTTACTTGCTCCTTCCAAAGTTTTCAGAAAAGTAGAGTAGTCTGACTTTGCAAGCATAGAAAGATTTGCTAAGTCTTCTCTTTCATTACGAATAAGATCAGAAATCTGATTTTGGATTTTTTTTAGTCAATCAGAGTCTTTCTTTACTTCGCCATCAGTTGAGGCAAGAGCAATAATCGAATCAAGTTTTTCTTTCTCCTGGTGTGGTGAGAGAATTGCTTGAACCTCTTTAAGGCTATCTTTTAATTGCTTTTGATAACCAACATTTACTTGAATTGGTGAACTTGTAGCTGAATTTAAAGTATTTGTTGCGGTATCACTCGCAGCACTTAGAGCATCAGAGACTTCTTGCCCTTGAGAAACGAGATTATTGGTCTTTTGGTTAACATTATTTACAATGCCTTTCATAAGTGCATAGAACGCATCAAAATTATACTGTAAATTCACGTAAGTACTTGCCTCAATATCAATTCATTGTAGCGGTTGTTGATTGAAGAGACGAGTAAGATCGAGGTTGTCAACCCGAGGTACTTCATACGTTCTCTGCGTCATCTGTTCAATTCTAGCTTTTACAGAATTTTCTCCTACTAGTCCTATTCATGACTTGATAATACAGTAAATCTTAGAGATTTTCTTAGCAATACTGACAATTTTCTGAATTTTGTTAGGCAATTCAGGAATTTTAGGAGCAGGAGGAAGAATCGGTAATTCCATTTTCACTTGAGGAATGAATGATGGCAATTCTGGTAAGTTTGGTGGTTCAGGAAGTTGAGGAATATCTGGGATATTAAAGTCAACATTAATGTTAAGTCCTAATCTTGGTGGCTCTGGAAGATTTGGAAGTCTTGGAAGCTCAATAGATTCTGGTACAAAATTAAAACGAGGAAGCACAATATCTAATCCAAGATTGAGATGAGAAAGATCTACATAGAGACTTGGGATTTTTACATTAGGGATCGGTATGATAGGTAGATTTGGACAAAGCATACTGAGCTTACAAGAATATTGATCGTAAGAATCTTGAGTACATTTACCACATTTCTTTCCTCGATCCACAAAAAGATCAACCATTACCTGATAAGTCTTCACAACCGCAATAATCGTAATAATAGCATCAACATATTGAGAAAATCTATTGGCATTAACATCCATCCAATAATTAATATAGCCAAAGAATTTCGAAATGAATGATGATATCTCAGTTAAGTACCTATCAGATACGTGAAGCCACTCATAAATCTCTAGTGGAAATCTCTTATAAAGCTCAAGAGTTTGAATATTCTGATAAATCTGTTCACTTGTTTTATCAAGCTTTGTCTGCATTTGGAGTATTTGAGTTTTTGCAGTTTGGAGTTTTGAACAATCAGCTTTTTTTGATCAGGTTCCCTGTTGCTGTCTCTGGCAAGAGGAGATACTTTTTTCAATAATTCACTCCCAGGCCTTCAAAACCTCTCCGTTCGTTTCCATCCATGTAAGCAAGTAATTTTTATATGCCTCAATATCTTCGCTATAGATCCAAGGAATTTTTACATGAATTTTTTGGGTTCTAATATTTACAAGTTCTTTACTATTAAAGAAAGACTGAAGTTTCTCAAAGGGGTTGTCTCCATTCGCAATATCCAAAGCTGTAAGTTGCTCCTTAGACTGGAGTGATGACCATGTATTTTTTGCCAATCAACTTATTCTCTTTGAATCTTTGATATTATTAAGGAATTTATCAATATTTTGTTTCCCTTCTTGACCAGTTCCTCAGATCAGCTTTCAAATTTCTTGAGGATTTAAAGTAGAGAGCTGCTTACTAAGATATTCGAGATCAGGAAAAATAAACTCAACACGGAATCTTAAGAGATTATTGATCCAATACTGAATTTGCCTATCAAACCATCCAACAAATTTAGCTTTAATTCCTTGTTGTTTTCCTCAGAGAACCTTATTATTGACGTCTTTCACGCCAAGAATCTTTACTCCCTCAAAGAAAATTCCATTTTGGTCAGAATCTGCTTCAGAAGTAATACTATCATAGCTAATATCTACAAATCATCCAAGATAACTACCTTCTGGAATGCTGCTTGGACTCGATGAGTTTACAGGTGCTGATGCCACGGTAATAAAAGGAGAATCTTGTTTTTTTAGTTCGCAAGTATTGGTCTCTTGATAGTCACCCGCCCAAGGATGGTAGGTTTCTACCTTATCATTTGGTTTCTTGACTTTATTTCAGCTACTGTCTTTTTTCTGATTTTTGCCACAAGGTAGAGGCATTGACATCACGATACAGTTCCCTCAAATATCAGCAAAAGGAGAAGGGAGATTCTTTCCTATCGTATGAGGTCAAAAACAGATTGCAAACCCTAATTGTGCTGTGAGTGTAGGTGCAACGTAAATCCTGATCATTGAAGGATAGGTTCCTCATCCAAGCCAAAGAAATCAGTCTGAAGGAGACTTCAATCCCCAAGGAATTGGAAGAGATCAGATCGGCGTATAAAGCGTCCCTGGAAAGTGGAAAACAGGAAGCCCCTTTCACAAGGATTTTGTTAGTGGCTCAAGAGGGATACATCACATCAGATGATATTTCCCAGGAGCTAAGAATGCCTGATTAAATGGCACTGGAACTTCACAGGATCCAACATTAGAAAGTCCAAAACTGAATCCATTACATGCTTTATCTGCGATATCTTGCACTGTCTTTTCAATTTCTGAGGTCTCGTCTGAGAAGAGCTCTACAGAAACAGAGGAGTCCTCTTTCATGGTCTTCCAAAACTCGTTTAAGATATCTTTGTTGCTGTAATGTTCTTGAATATCTTCTATTCATGGGATAGCATTCATCTTTTCAACAGTCTTACTGTCTTGAATGTCAGATTTCGCCTTATCCATTGTCCTAGTCTTATTCTCCTCAATAGCTTTAGAATACACATCACTTAGTTCTTGAAGATCGATAACGGATTCACGATAACTCCTCTTAGCATCAGATTTATTATTAAAGAGAATAGATTCTTTCTTGTTACAGCCATCCACAGATTGAACAATAAAATCTGGCAGCTTATCAGCATTTTCACCATCTTTTGGTGCCGCTCTCTTTATTTTTGGAGGTGCGCTATAATCGGTAATCTCGGCATCTTCAAGCCTGATTTTAAATAATGGATCATTCATTTGATAGGTCAGATCATAGCTATAAACGATTCTCTGTCCTGCGAATTGAAGATCCTGCAGAAAATAAGCATATTCTTTAGTTTGAGGATGAACTGTAGCACTTCCTTCAATAAATTTTAGGTTTTCTGGAGCTCCCGTTTTAGGATCTTGATGTATAATCCAAGGTCATTGAATACGATCAAAAAACGCACCACCAGCTCAAAAATGAGCAGCCTTATTGCTAATAGTAACGGTTACTTTTACAGTATCTCAATTTTCAAGGTTCCCACCATCAAGATCTTGATAAAATTTTGTCACTGAAAGTATTGGATCTTTTGAATCAACTTGATTAATAGTCAAAAAGGCTTGCTCTGATGGTTTAACGCCATCATCAAAACTTATAATCTTGTCAAACGGATTCTTAACGTACTTATCAAAGACTCTTAATCCCTCTTGAGCCATATCAGTAAAGTCAAAATCGGTATCTCATCTATGAATCTCTTGTTCAGTCTTTTTGTCAAGACGTCATTTAGAGAGTTTACATTTCTCTTCTTTACTTCCTTCACCCTTTTGAGCACAGCAAACATCACTTTGTTTATCTGCTGGTTGAGTACAGGTAGGTTCTGCACTTTTGCGTTTATAGCTCTTACAAACTTTTTCTCAATTAGCATTAGTACTACATGCATAGTCCGTAACTACACATGGTGGACAGAGATCAGGATCTTCTAGTTTTCAAATAACAATAGGATCTAGGTTTACTCAGATTTCTCTATTATTTTTTTCTTCAATTTTCTTACTCAATTCTTCTTGTGTTGGATAGCGAAGACCATCTCGACGAATAATACTTCTATCTTTTACAGGAGTATTGCCAAGCTGAAGTCAGAATTTTTTCACAATTTTTGTAGATTTTTCTTGTCTCTTAAACCGCTCATCATCACAAGTACTTCCGGTATTACTGAGATAACTATGTGATTTTTTGCTTCAATTCCCATAAAAAATCTTTAGATATCCCCTAACATCAAACGTAGCGATGTCAATCTTTCCATCTAAATCCATATCTTTGACAAAAATTTGATGAGTCCCCGTTAAAGATCGTGGGGTTTTAGAGACTTCTCCCAACTTTACATTGGTATTCAAACAGGCAAGACGTCCATCTACATCAAAAATTCAATTTTCATTAGTATAAATTCTGAGTTGGTCCTTGGTATTCCTAATAATAATATCCTCATATTTATTCCCATCTACATCACCAACAAAAATATCCTTAATTTGTTCTGCACTGACCATTAAAGTCTCCATATCACGAAATCTCTTATCCTGATATTGTTTCTGAAGCCTAATGGTCCCATCTTTGTAGACCACCAAAATGTCCCTTAATCAGTCTTTATTATAATCAATATCAATAACCTTAAATATCGGCTTTTCATCATTGTGATAAATTACCTTACCAAGTCCTTCATTATAGTCAGCATTATCAAGGTTTGCATTCTGATCAATCCTTTTTAGGAGAGGATCTCAAATATTAATCAAAAATTCTGATCAAAAAGGTAGTGTTGCCTCACCAACAGTTTTCCCTCCAGCAAACAAAGTAACATTTTTAAATTCTCCTCTAAATCCAATATTTTTTTCCATTTCATCGCTATTTTGGATTGAGTCATAGCCTTGATAGGTAGATTTTAGGGTATTGAGCTTAGAGAATATGGCTTTGGCGGTTTTGTTACTTGAACCATGAGCAAGTATAGGTCAAAACTCAAAAGTTTCGTCCTCTATTACTGCAGTTGAATTACTATAATCAAGATTCGTAAAAATAGCTTTCCCCAATACTTGCCCTTTCCCTACAACGTTCCATACCTTAAAATTAAGAAGAGGCTGATTAGTCAGCTCAAAAACAATATCCTTATTTAGACTTCCAATCAGAATTCCCTCTTTGGTATAAAAAGCTCATTTATCTTTTCTATAGGTGAAATCATCATTCAAATCATAGAGATACATCGACTTCCCTGTATCTTTTTTGAGCTCTTGGACAAGTCTTTTATTCTCAGGATCAGCAGAGACTACTCTAATTTTCTTAAAAGAATCTATAATACGAATTCTACCGATCTTGGCAAGAGTTAAAGAAAGCTGACCTGCTTCTTGAGTTGCCTGAATATCAAGATTATCATTGTTCTCGATCAAAGAGTTTTTACCTAGGATAACGCTCGCTTTTTTGATTTTATTAAGATCTACCAACTGAGTTGTAATCGCTAAAGTTTTTTCAGACTTTTTTATAATATCTTCTGAAAATTTTCTATGTCAAGATGCATATCATCGCTGGTTTCACCGATCATTTCAGAAAAGATTGAGATACATAATATTTAATCCTGAATTTATCGCATTTTCGAGGAAAAATTTTCTAGTAATAATACTTGTCGTCGTCTGAACTTTCTTATCATTAACTGTTGCCTCTGCTAAAAATTTAGTCAGTCAATAATTATGGTCAGAGGTAAAAGTGAGATTTAACTCTCCGTTATTAATAGCTATATTTCCAGCACCAGGAGAAACCTTTACGGGTCCCAATTTATCCAAAGAAACGGTGGTTGTTTTTTTGAGCTTGTTTCATCGTTCATCCATAAGGAAAAGCTTTCCTTTCGTTGTAGAATTAGGATCTATTTTATCGGAATTAAGTGAAAATGTCATTTTTGCCAGAGGTCCTGGCTCTATATTTACCTTAATTTTCTGCTCCTCAAGTCACGGAATAAGCGAAGAAATTTCTTCATCCCCAGCAATGTTTTTTGAGGTTAGATATACTTTTGCTCTTCCTTTTTCTACAAAGAGAGAATTTGTATTAGAAAAATTCAGCCATTGCTTGCCCTTTTCATCAGTAGATTTTTTCAATACCATAAATTGAAGCAATTCTTCTTGTGCGCCCAAGATAACATTGGTAGTAATAGGAATTTCTCTACCATTATTATCCCTTAGAACAAGATCAAGCGGGATTGCTTTTTTCTCATTTACTTCCATTCCATTTGTTCAGCTAAGAAAATAACTTCCAGGAGTAAGCGGAAAGGTGAGTGAAGATAAGCGACGACCATTTTGTTCAACATGGAGTGTTCAAGGAACCAAGGTCGCAGTATCACTCTTAAGAAGCGTTCAGCTTTGGTTCTTTACTGAAAATTTTACGGTTCATCCAAGTTGAGGTTGACTTCTATACAACAGTGTTAAATTCTGAAAATCATTGACCTCTTGCACTTGCCTCTCCTGTCATCAAACAATAAGCCCACCTCTATCAACCTCAATAGTATATGGTTCTAGAGTTCTCTGAATTTCATTTTTATATTGATCAAAAGCTTTAAGAGAGATAAGGCTATAAGCTCCAGCAAGTATTTTTCTATCGTTAGGAAGACCTATTTCAAAGCTATGAACGGGCCCAGGGACTGCAAACACAGTAACAGGGCTAATCCCACACTTCCCGCTTTTTCAGCAGAGCTCTAAAGTAGCAACAATTTTTCCTGTTTTTGTGTCTCCAAGTTGAAAAGGAATATCAAATCCTTGTTTAAAAGGATTTTTTGAAAGAGAGGCTTTCGCTACACAGGTATTTTGTCCATTAATAATAAGACAATTATCTCCTGTTGAGCTAATCCTTACAGTGAGATTTCAATAATCCTTAAAAGAGAGAATATTTATACTTCAAGTCCTATTTGATACATTAATTTTCTTATTCTGTAGCGTAATTTGGGTTTGATTCAGAATTTCTTGCACCTGTTTATCTTTATTCACGGTTTCTGGATTCTCAATATCGTGAAAAGAAAAGGTATTTTTGAGCTCTCCTTTATAATTTTCTCGAGAATCAGCAAGAGGAGCGATGATATCCCCACTAATAGATTCCTTGATCGGTACAGCTCAAAGTGACCCTTCAAATGATAATTTTATCTCAAAAGGCTTTTTCTTAACTTGGTCTAATCGGCATCTCAAGCCTTCTCGCCACTCAAATTTCTTTGTCTTAAAACTATAGATATCCAAGCCTTCATTAATATCAAATCAACACTCTTTTTGGATATTCTGAACTTCAACTGCTTGTTCTGCTTTTTCCTTATCCTTTGGAAGGAGTACTGGAACTGGCTCTATACGTTGATTAAACTCATCAAAAATCTGATCCTGATAAGGGGTTAGTCCATCATCATTATCTGAATTGATAAATCACACCTCATAACCTTTTGAGGCATAGCTAGGAATGACAAATTTTGGATCAGCATTTTTCTCTTCATAAAAAGCATCTCTTTTCTGTGAGAGATAATTATCCATAATATAGGAAATCCTTTCATTAATATCAAAATCACTTCTACTACCAGCAAGATCTTTCTCAATTTCATCATAGTAAACTTTTACCTGATTTGAAACGTTCTGAAAGTAGAGGAGTTCTGCAAGACTGTTGAGAACTTTTTGACCTCAAATCGCCTCCAAAAACTCTTCATAAGTAAAGTTTCCATAAGGGCGAACTCATCAATCAAGAAGAGGTGTTCCTAATTTATCAACAACAGAAATATACTGATAATGCTTATTCATTGGTTTTGCCTTTGCTTTTTCTGCATTGATGATAGCATTATATTCCTTTACTTTATTGCTTAAATATTGACTAAGGGCTTTGCGAATACTTTCCGGACTTTTCAATTCTAGTAGTGCTCATGATTGACTAGAAATAGCTTTTGAAGCCTGATCAAGAACTTCAACCTTCATGATATCAGGATAAATAAGTTTTACAACATTCCCTCCTACTCATTGAAAGGAAAGATATCTGGGAGAGTCAATGGGTCTACCTGGAGTCAAGATATTCATCCCTGTGTAAAGGATCTCTGGATTTTCAGGATCTGAATTAAAGTCTTCTTTAAAATCTTCTTTACTCTCTTTTAATGCTTCAATCATTATATCTAATGATCCCTCTTTTTCATCTCATCCATATTCTCCTGAGCTTCCACATGAAGAACCTAAGCTTTTACCTACAATTTCCTTCCTTTTTTTTCATAAACATGTTCAAACTATTCCATGATTACAAATACATGAATCTTCCGTATCAGTATTGATCTCATGAACAATGGCAGATAATTTAGCAAATGGAGAACGAAGTTTTGTCCATGCTTCTCTCACAGCTTGTTGTTCTTCTTTGCTATTATTGGCAATTCCTGAGCTAATAATTGCATCAATACCATCAAGTTGATTAATCACCTCACGATAAAGCTTAAAAATTTGTGAAGCAATAGCTTTTTTTTCAATTAAAAATTTAATCAACTTATCAAAATCCTTGAGGATGTCTGCATGCCATTCAGAGAAAATATCAATTTTCCTAGTTCGAACAATTGATCTAAAAACAATACTCTGCATTGTAGCTTGGACATCACTAGCATAATTCCTGATAATTAGATCATTGAAAAGGGACCAAAGTTCTGCTTGTCAACTCGAGAGTACTGTAGTAGATTTCAGAATTTCTTCAGAAAGAAGATTCTCAATTGTCCCTGGGGACTGAGAGCTAGCTGCATTCTTAAATGAGTTCTGTAATGAAGAAAGATGATCTTTCAGTTTATTCAATCAACTCATTAATGCAAGAGAGCCTGTCTCATCCGTAAAGGTAAGGTCGTCTTTAATCGACATATAGTACCCTCGCTCTTTTGCATCCTCTGAATATCTAAGTCCAGTATATCCATGAATTTCTTTTGTAGTAGTCGAAACATGTTTTACCTCAGAAGGGACAATCCTATATTTGTAGGTTAGACCGATATCTTTCTTTCCCTTCTGTTTTTTTATAAGAGAAAAGCCTGTAGTACCAAGAGGTATGAAACGCTTCCCTTCAAGCGGAACATTAAAAAACCACGTCTTTTCTATCAGTCAGGTATCATACATAGTTTTATCCCAATGAAAGCCATCCTTATCTGCAATTAGAATGGGAGAGACATAGATTTTCTCCGCGAGAAAATGAGGCGCCTCTTTTTCTTCTCCTGTTAATGGAACAGAGCCTCCAATATCAAAAATTTCATTTGTAGCACGTCTAAAGTCATATTCTCCACTAAAGGCATAAATCTGATTTTGATATTTATCCATGTCAACATTAATTGGAGATGCACCTCACCATATTCTATCTCAAAAATGTGTAAAAGTCTCACAATTTTTTCCGCTAGCCTGACACTTCTTTTTAGGTTCTCTACTCCATCTTAAACAGGATCCTCAAGGGAGCCATTTTACACATTTAATTATATATTTTGCTGGTCTTTTCTCCTGTTGATACAGCTCGTATTCTCATTCTGTATTGAGCATATTAAATCCTCTATTAGCATCTACTTGAGTAGAATATACATCATAAGAAGATCAAAGTCCTTTCTTTGTGAGGTCAGTTGCATCTCAATCCGACTTTGCTGGATTTTGTTGATCTTGGATGATAGAAGGATAGTTTACGAGGCCGCTTAAATTCCTATAAGTTCCCCTATAGGTAGAATAATCTACAGCTTTAGTAACTGTTTGAGCATCTTTCCCAAAATAAAAAAATCTATAGATGTTATTTATAGTATGATCGTAATAAGCATACATAAAATCCTTAGAAAAAGCTGCTTTTTTCTGAATCTGACTTTCTTTATAATAATAAGGAATAGTACTTTTCATAGCATATTTTTCCTTTTCTACTTTTTCATCCACAAAGGACTCAAGCTTATCATTAATGCTTCTAATAATCCCATTAAGTTTAGTATTCCCAAGAAGCAGCTGATCTTTGAGCTGGAGTTTCTGATAATGACTATCATTTCCAGTCCATCTATCTCCTGCTTTAACATTCTCAGAAATAGTATGCATTAATGGTGTCCCAATAATTTCGTGATAATCTTTTAGAAAAGAACCAATTTTTCTTTCTAAGAGTTTTGTTGGAGTAATGTTCTGAGTATTTTTTTCAAGTTCTTTAATTGAATCATTAATTTCTCAAAGATTCATATTAGCAATAGAGTCTTGAAGATCGGTCGTATCAGAACCATGCTCTGCAAAATCTTGAACAAGAGACTCAATATCCTCAGCCAATCAAGAAAGCTGTAAAGCCTGCTCTTTGTACTGATCTCCTTGCAAAATGCGGTTAAAAAGATCGGTATAACGATGATAGATAAGATCTTCTGCAAAGAGAAGCTTATTCTGATAGAGCTGATAGGTTTCTTCAAGAAAATTTTTCTTATGAGCAATAAAATCATCATACCATATTTTTTTTGCGACAAACTTTTTAGGCTTCGCATCATAAAGTTTAAGTTTATCAAAAAATTTGTGATAGGCATCAATATCCTGATCAAAATCAATTACTCCATGCCAAACTTCGGGCTGCCCATCTTTCCTATTTTCAGTAAAATAACTAAGCTCTTGATTCCAAACATATTTTTGATCCAAAAAATCAACATAAGGATAGATTGAGGGGAAAATATAATTATCATATCTTACTGCAGGAAATGGAATAGTTCCGACCAAAACTAATCCAATTAGGCGAGAACTCTGATCCTTAAGTCAGTCAAAATAGAGATTTTCAAGTAGTTTTGCAATTTCTGGAGCATCATATTCGCTCGTATTAATTTTCAGAACTAGAGCTTTGCTTTGTGGATAATGTTTTTGAATATACTGAGTTGAATATCGTTTAAGATCAGCTTCAATACTTGGATAGATTTTCTCATCAACCAAAAGTGCAACCAATTGAGTATTGGTATTCATATTATCGGAAGATGCAGAAGCTCTATTCCAATCAAGATATCCTAGATAAGAAAGAACATTAGACGCTAAATATCCAAGCAAAATAATAAGCCCAACTATTCTTTTAGCCCTCATAGAAAAAATCGAGGAAATAAAAAACTCACTCCAAAAGTATACGTTAATCAAAATAAAAATAAAGGAAAAAACTGAGAGAGCAGTCAGTTTTTGTTGCTATTTTTTTGTTTTAAGATTTATCGATTGACATTTATTAGAATAATGACTTGTAAAATCTTATCTTTTTTGAAATCATTTGATTTTTAAAACATAAAACTTATACTCCAAACTGTTTTTGTCCAAAAATAATCTTAAATGCAAGCTATTTGAAACGAAAAAGCAAAGCAACAATTTAGAAGCTACATTTCTCATAATCAGTCACAACAAAAGCCTGTCTTTTTGATTTTAATTGGACCGGAAGGAATCTGAAAAACTACATTTTTACGTTCTTTTGTGGAGGAGCTTCTATGAGAACAGTTCAAAACTGACTTTCTTCGACTAAGGGATTTTTCGAAAGAGCTAGGAAAACTTCACTCAATCCAAGTTGAAACTCCTAAAGAAGCCAAAATAATCTCTATTGATGAAAAAACTACCTATGAAAATAGGGGAGTGAGGGAGTTGACAAATCGGTTACAGCAGTCTTCTTTTAGTGGTAAAAAGGTGCTTCTTGTGGAAAATATTCAAAGAATGACAAATGCAGCAATGAATGCTTTCCTAAAAACTTGTGAAGAGCCACTTCCTAATAGATATCTCTTTGCCACAGCAGAGCATGAAAGCTGAATCCTTCCAACGATTCTTTCAAGAGCAATGGTTATAAGGTTTGTTCCCCTTTCAGATACAGAAATGCAACAGTATTTAGTCCAAGTTTTGGGAGAATCTGAATCTCTAGAAAAGACGCAGCTCCTTGCAAAAATTGCGCTAGGAAGACCTTGAATATTACAAACAATATTAGAAAAACAGGCTGAAAACCCTGAACTTCTCACAGAAATTTCTCAGCTTCTCAAGATAATAGAACATCCAGGTTTGTTGGCAAGTAAGATGAATCTCTTAAAAAGGATGGATGAAGAGTGAATCTTGGATACTATTCTTTCTGCTATCATCAAAATAGCAATAGATGCGAACAAAGAGCAGTCAGCAGAGGTTCGAATAAAAGTAAAACAACTTATCTGAGCGAATGTTTCAAAAGAAAATGCTCTTCGATATTGAATTTTATCTAATGTCTAACTATGTCTACTTATCTAGGACAGAATTTTCTCAAAGATGGCTCTACAATTAATTTTATTAGGGATTCAATTCAGAAACTTTATCAAGAATCTTGAGCAAAAACTTTGGTGGAAATTTGACCATGAAAATGAGCAATAACGAGGAAAATTTACCAGATTTCAACAGATTTTTTTGTTATTGAAAAAGACACTAAAATGGAGGAGTATCTAAATAAAATAGGACTAGACAGGGAACAAATCTATTTTGAGAACATTCTTAATATTGATATTGAAGGCTTCTTAACGAAGAATGGATGTGATGAAAAATATGCTCTTGTCGTAGGAAATCTTCCTTATTATATTACCTCTCCAATCTTTAAATCTTTATTTCGAAAAGAGGATCCAAAGCTATTAGGATGATTTTTTATGATTCAAAATGAAGTTTGAGAAAAAATAAAATCTGACGCGAGCAAAAAGTCTTATCTCTGGTGGCTTATTAACAGAGCTTATCAAGTAGACTATGTAAAAATGGTCCCTGCAAAATGCTTTTCTCCCGCACCAAAAGTAAAAAGTTGTCTTGTTAGATGCACAAAAAAAGCTAAAATTGAAAACATAGATATGAATGCCTTGGAAACTTTTCTAAATTTTTTCTCTCCTTATAGCAGAAAAACTTTAGGCAGAATTGCTAAAATGTGAGAAAAAAAAGGAATATCGACTTATTCTATCCCAGAGGAACTTCAAAAGAAAAGGTTAGAGGAGTTGACTCGAGACGAGCTAAAAAAAATCATTAATTAAAAAATAGATATTCCTTCCAGAGAATCAAGAAGTGTAAAAAATTGACAAAACGTGAAGAATTAGTTAAAATAGAGGAGAGTCGTCAGAATTTTCTCTTTTATTTAACTAAAAAAACAATGAAAGAAGTATTTACTCAATCTGCATCAGAAATTCAGGAAATAGCATGGGTAGTTGACAATGTAAAATCTGAATTGCAAGAGTTGAAAAAGGAATTTTTCTTTGAAAAAGATGACAAAGAGGTAAGATATAATATGAATGCCATAAAAGATTATCTTTCTTTTCTAAAAGATAAATCTTGGAATGAGCTCGCAAAAGAGCATCAATTTCCTGTGACGATGGCAGTCCAAATTGCGCTCAGAAAGCTTGGATATCAAAGTGGAAAAGTAGATGGGATCTTATGAAATATGACCAAGGAGAATATTGGAAAGTTTCAATCGGAATCTGGTTTAAACCCTGATGGAATTCCATGACCACTTACAATCAATAAAATTCTTGAAAAATTAAATCAAAAGAATTCTGACTCAAATGAGTGAGTTACTCAGTTTGAAAGCAATAAAAATCCTTCATGGAGCGATAATTTAAAGCTAACATTCCCTCAAAAAAAAGCCTGACCTGCGACAAAGATTCCTTTTAAAACGGCAGAAGGCATTACTCAAGAACAGAAACAACTTTTATCAGAATCAACAAAACTGACAAAAAAACCAGAACAATGAAAAGGATTCTCTGCAGATTTATTCCCTAATGCTATCATAAATCCAGCCATACAGTTCAAAATCCCTATGGCAAGAGTATATTCTTCTGAAGGTAAATCTAAGGAACTACAGGAGGTATCAATCAAAATGGATAAAAGTATTCAAAGTAGTCCCAATATTCCTTGAATTATCAAACACTGAGAACGATATATCCCTGTTACAAAAGGACTTCTCTCTAGAGAAACGATTAGCGGATATCGTTCTCTCCAAAAAGCACAAGAAAATTTGAAAAAAATGCAAAGAGAGCAGTTTAATGATGAATTAGCACAAGGAACAGATAAAATTACCTTTTTGACTGATGAGTTTGCCCAAGAACTAGTCAAAAAAGCAGAATCAAAATGACAAGAAGACCTTTTCTTAGGAGGAATCAAAAAACTAACTGACAAACAAGCAGAAATACTTTCCAAGTATTCAGGTAACCTTCGATTGGATGGAATTTCAGAGCTGAGCAATCAGCAAATTATTGCACTCAGTAAACATAGATGAGAGCTTTATTTAGAGGGACTACACCACCTAAAAGAAGAACAAAAAAAATTACTATCCCAGCATAAAGGAACAGTAATTCTTTCCGATCAATAAAAAGCGAAGCTTACACTAATTCCCAACAATAACTTTGGATGGAGTGATGACAAGTTTGTCATCTCCATTTTCATAAATAAACCCCTGCTCAAACTCTTGAATAATTTTCCCTTTAAGATGTTCGTCTTCGGTTGGTTGCATACTTACGGGCTCATGAAACTGTGCATCAGGAGCCAATCCCATCGCTTCAATTGGTCTGACTTTTAACTTTCCTAAACTTCTTAAAAGATTCTCATACATCATTTGAAGCCCCTGTCCCATAGGAGAAGATTTTGCCTCATCTGAGAGGTTGAGGAGGGATTTTCTGAGGTTCTCAATAAAAGGAAGCAGATTCTTTACAACCTTCAGAATAGCATCACGATCCGCAGTTTCAATTTTTTGCTGAGTTTGTCTTTGCAGAATATCAAAATCCGCTTTCAAATTTAAATAAGCAATCTGACTATTTCTTGCAATTTCATCTTTTTCTTGAAGCTGGGATTCAAGCTCTTTGATTTTATTCAAAAGTGGTGTAAAATCAGCTTGAGCATCTTGTGTTTCTTTTTTTACCTCTTCTAATTTTGCCCCAAGATCGGCTGATTCTGTATCTATTTCAGGGATAAGTTGCTTTTCATCATTAGGGTTTGTTGTTTGTGGCATTGTTTTTTCAAAAGGATAAAATCTGATTGAAGTATAGAGATTTTGGCGAAGATTTTCAAGACATTAAATCTTTCTCACTATAATTTGGAGGGGAGAGATTCTCTAGATTGAGAGTAAAATCGCTCTCCAAAGCTCAGCTTCTTCTCATAAAGTTCAGTTGCAAGTTCTACTCCGAGATACCTCCAATGCCATGGCTCTACCATCTTTCCATCAATATCCGCCCCTTTTTGGTAGGTCTGATGGAAACCTCGCTTATAAGCATTTTCTTGCAATCGTTCCAAGCTTACTTTGTCGAGCTTTCATTCGTTCGTTCAGAGGTCAAGTGCAAGTCATGCCTGATGTTCACTGCTACCAGGTTTTGCACATTGCTGCTTATTCTTGCAATAAGACTTCAAGAGCTGTTGTTGATGTTTAAATGATCTATAAGCACTGGTAATGCTGAGTTTTTTCTTGCCTTTGAAATGATCCCAGAAGTGCCAAGCCATATCGGCAAATTGTATTCAGGCTTCCTGTCTAAGTTGAAATTTCCTCGCTGAATTAAAGGTAAAATCTGAAGGAATCGGTACTAAATCACTTGGTTCATACTGAGGATCTTGAAAAGGATGCTTTTCATCAAGGAATTTCTGATAAGACGCATCAGCCTCAAGATCAAATCAGGTTTCAATTTTTTTGTAGGTGTTGCTTCCTGTAGAAGTATCAAAGGATTCTTGAAGTTGAGCTTTTATAGGAGCGCCTCAAAACCAAACCAATAATCCACAACTCAAAAAGAACACACATCAGAGAAAAAGTCAGATTTTTGTCTTCATTAGCTTTAAAAGAATAAAAAAACTCACCTAAAGGTAAAGATTCCGTTCAAAAAAGCAAGAAGGAATGTGTTTAGAAAAATTATAATAGAAAAGCCATCACTAAGTAAATCCGATAGAAAAAGATACTTTTTTGTATTATCTTCTCCCTCAAAAACATCATATTGAATTTTAAGTCTTTTTCCTTATCTTACCTTAGTGTCAATATTATATAGAATATTGGTTTATTCGTCCTATTATTTTTACGGTTGATGTGAGAGTTTTTTGATAACAAACAAAGAATCGTTTGAGATGATCTAAAAAAGACAATCAGAGAATGAAGTAAACTTAATATTTCAGCTGCAATTTTTTCTATTTATTGATTTGAATGCTTAAAGGAGGAGTTAAATAAAATAGACTCCCTAAATTTTATGTTTACAGATCCTACTTTTGTAAAAATTGATAAAGAAAGTAGAGAGCAAAAGAGGTTTGGGATTAATTCAAATAAAACTATTCAATCTATTAATGGATCTGATTTTGAAATTCATCTTAAGAATGAAATGAAATGAAGAGCTATAGCCAAAGAATGTAAAAAATGGATAGAAAAAAAAGTTAAATTTAAAACTAATACTTCTCATCGTTATATACAGCCTCAAATTATAATTGATAATAATAAAGATTGATGTGTTTATAGTTGATTAGCTGAATTTAGCAGTGCTTGATTTTGATATGAATCAGATAATGCTATATTAAGACAAATAATAAAGAATAATGAATATGAATATACAAAAGAATTTCTAACGAGTTTTAAAGGTGTGTGGAATGATGAGGAAATTTTAAAAGATGTAACAGATGAAGTAGCTGACTATATTTCAAATTTATATAAAGAAAATGCTCCAGAGTTTATATATTATATAACTCTATATAATATATTTGATGAATTTTTAGAAGATATGTCAGAAGATGAAATAGCTAATGAAAAAACAGGGTTTAAGGATTCTGTGATTTGGAATACGCTTTATGATTTTCAAAAAGATGCAGTATTAGGAGTTATCAATAAACTTGAAAGGTTTAATGGATGTATTCTTGCTGATAGTGTCTGACTTTGAAAAACTTTTACTGCGTTAGCTGTTATCAAATATTATCAAGAAAGAAATAGATCAATTCTTGTTCTTTGTCCTAAAAAGTTAAGTGAAAACTGGAATACTTATAAATCTAATTACAAAGATAATATCTTACAGAAAGATAGATTAAATTATACAGTTCTTTACCATACTGATTTATCGAGAGACAAATGATTTTCATGACAAGAAGATTTATCCAGAATAAATTGGTGAAATTTTGATTTAGTAGTTATAGATGAATCTCATAATTTTAGAAATAAAACAGCTAGAAATGATAGAGAAACAAGATATTCAAGGTTAATGGAAAAAGTCATGAAAGCTGGTGTAAAAACTAAAGTTTTGATGCTTTCAGCAACTCCTGTTAATAATAGATTCACGGATCTGAAAAATCAACTAGCCTTAGCTTACGAATGAGAAACTTCTACTATAGATGAAAAAATGTGAACAAAAAGATCTATCGATTCTATTCTTCAACGTGCTCAGGCTACATTTAATGAATGGAGCAAACTTCCTATAGAAGAAAGAACTAGTGAAGAATTACTACATAGATTAAGTTCAGATTTTGATTTTTTTAAATTATTAGATAGTGTAACTATAGCAAGGAGTAGAAAACATATAGAAAAATACTATGATATTAATGCTATATGAAAATTCCCTACGAGATTACCTCCTAGAAATATAGATAATTGTCCTATTACAAATTTAAAAGAGGCACCATCGGTTAAAGAAATTGCAGATCAATTAATTCAATTAACTATGTGTGTTTATTCTCCTTTTGATTATATTTTAGTAAATAAGAGAGAAAAATACGAGAATGATTATGATACAAAAGTTAGATGATGAAATGCTGTTTTAAGACAATCTGATCGTGAAAAAGCATTACAGATTTTAATGAGAATTAATTTATTAAAAAGATTAGAAAGCTCTGTAGAAGCTTTTAGAATAACACTTTGAAAGATTATATCTCAGATTGGTGCATTACTTCTTTCAATAGCTAACTTTGAAAATAATGAATGATGAAATCAATATGATCTAGTTGAGACAGAAAATTTTAATGAAGATGATTATGATGAAGAAGATGATACAGAATCAGATTTTCAAATCTGAAAAAAGGTAAAAATAGATCTTAAGGATATGGATATTTTATCATGGAAGAGAGATTTGGAACAAGATAAAGTTATCTTGAAGTTGCTACTTTTACAAATGGAAGAAATAGTTCCTCCGTATGATTCTAAATTACAAAAGTTATTAGAAATAATTAGAGACAAAGTAAATAATCCAATTAATTGAAACAATAAAAAAATTATTGTCTTTAGTGCTTTTGCTGATACCGTTGATTATCTTTATAGAGAGCTATCTCTCCCTCTAAAAGAAAAGTATAATCTTGATACCGCTAAAATTACTTGAAGTTGAAATGATTGTACATTGAAAATAAGTAAAAATTTTAATGATCTATTGATGAATTTTTCTCCAATTTCTAAACATAGAAAAGATGTTGAACCTAATGCTAAAGAGGAAATAGAGGTCCTTTTAGCAACAGATTGTATTAGTGAATGACAAAACTTGCAAGATTGTGATTTCTTGATTAATTATGATATTCATTGGAATCCTGTCAGAATTATTCAGAGGTTCTGAAGAATTGATAGAATTGGATCTAAAAATAATGTTATTCAACTTGTTAACTTTTGGCCAAATCTTGATCTTGATTCATATATTGATTTGAAAAATAGGGTAGAGAATAGAGGAGTTATGATAGGTATCACAGGAACAGAGAATGATATGAGAAAAAAGCAGCTCGAACAATTGAAAGAAGAGGTGGTAGATATAGAAGATATGAAAACAGGGATCAATCTGACAGATCTATGATTAAACGATTTTAGAATGGATCTTGTAAATTATATCAAAGCATGAGGAAGTTTAAAGGATGTGGCAACATGAATGCATACTGTATGCGAAAAGAATATCGAAAAATGAATTGAAGAGTGAGTGATCTTTGTTTTGAAAAATAGAAATGATAGAATAAATATTGATAATACTAATCAACTCCATCCTTTCTATCTTGTTTATATTAAAGATAATTGAAATATCCTTTCAAATCATCTTGAAGTAAAACAGACCTTGGATATTCTTAGAGTTCTTTCTAAATGAAAGAGTGAACCAATAAAAAAAGTTTATGAAATCTTTAACGATGAAACAGAAGATGGTAAAAATATGAGTAAATATTCCCACTTATTGAGTGAATCTATCAATTCTATTATAAATGTTAAAGAAGATTCGTTGATAAATAGTTTGTTTACAAGTTGATGAACTGCTAATATAGGTGGTGAGATAAAATGATTGGAAGATTTTGAATTGATTTCCTTTATAGTGATAAAATAAAAATGGCAGCATATACTTTACCCAAAGCAGCATTGATAGATAAATTTTTGCCTAAAAGTACTATATACCAACAGGGATGAATGAACTATGCTACAAGAAATGAATTTTCAAAATATATACAAAAAATAACATGGAAGTATAAATTGGCAGAAAGTACTATCAGAATAAAAAAGTGAAAAAAAATAGAGGAAATCCAGATTTTTGAAATAATCTTAAAGGAAAAAGTATTCGACAAAAAAATATTCAAGATTCTTGATAAGATTATTCCTTATCCAATATTGTATGAATGTAAGTATAATGATCAAATAGCTTATCTTATATCATACAATAAGGAGCTATATGCTACTGATCGAGATCAAGATATTGAGTTTAATCTTTCTTGAGAAAATCTTGATAGTGTATATAAAAATATCGTTTCAAAGTTTATAACAGATGAATCTATAGAAACCGAACAATGATTTGAAGCATTAATCAATTGGAAGCACAAAAAAGAAGCTTTAGAAAAAGAAATTGAAAAATTGAAAACAAAGATTAAAAAAGAAATACAAATGAAAGATAAGGTTCCACTCAATATGGAATTACAAAAAAAGAAAACAGAATTGGAAAAACTTTTATCTCATAAATACCATAAATAATGGATAAATTGTCTATGTCAACTCCTAATTTAACCTCAGAAAACATTGAAAAGATTGCTGATCTTTTCCCTGGATGTATCGTAGAAGCAGAAGATGAACTAGGTAATAAGGTGAGAAAGGTAGATTTTGATCTCTTGAAAGCTGAATTGTGAGATCAAGCTTCAGTAGAATGACTGGATGAAAGGTATAGATTAGATTGGCCGGGGAAAAAAAGGTCAATTCTCAAGGCAAATACTCCTATAACCAAGACTCTGAGGCCAGTTAAGGAGGATAGTGTAGATTGGAATACTACTCAAAATCTTTATATTGAAGGAGATAATTTTGAAGTCTTAAAAATTTTGCAAGAATCTTATCTTGGTAAAGTAAAAATGATCTATATTGATCCTCCATATAATACAGGAAATGACTTTGTATATAATGATGATTTTTCAGAAGATTCTCAGACATACAAAGAAAGAACAGAGCAAAATTCTGAATGATACAAGATGGTTAGAAATATGGAGACAAATGGAAGATTTCATAGTGACTGGCTTTCTATGATGTATGAGAGATTAAAAATTGCTAGAGATCTCCTTATGGAGGAGGGGATTTTGTTTATGAGTATTGATGAAAATGAGTTTGTTAATCTAAAAAAGCTTACCGATGAAATTTTTTGAGAAGGAAACTATATTGAGAATTTTATTTGGATAAAAAATGCTACTAAAAATCTTTCAAGAACTACTAGTACAAATCATGAGTATATTCTTTGTTATGCTAAAAATATAAATAGCGTTGAAGAGGCTCAATTATTTAGGAAAAAAAAGGACGGGCTGGATTTTGTCAAAAAAATCCTTGACAAGGCTCAAAAAAATAACGCGACAGCTAAAGCTGTACAGGATGAGCTGAGGAGCTTTTATAGATCACATCCAGAATTGAAGTGAATTTCTATGTATAATAATGTAGAGTATAATTCGGAGCTGAAATGTCTGACAATCTATAGGCTTGATAACATTTCAGCTCCGAAGTCAACTTGAACAGCTGAAATATATGAAATTTTACATCCAAAAACTGGTCGCCCTTGTAAATCTCCAACCAGATGATGGGCATTTACAAGGGCGACCATGGATGAACTTATACAAAAGAATCAAATTGAGTTTTATGAAGATGAAACCCGCGTACCACAATATAAAAGGTATCTTCATACTGTAGAAACAGAAGTAATAAAGTCCTATATTGTTGATAATACCGATTGAAAGAAGGAACTAGCAAGATTATTTGATTCATGTCCTTTTGATAATCCTAAGCCGACAACGTTATTTGATGTTTTTTTGAATGTTACAAGAGAAAATGATATTATATTAGATTTTTTCTCTTGATCCGCAACTCTTGCAGATGCTGTGTTGCAACAGAATGCAACTGACTGAAAAAATAGAAGGTATATTATGGTTCAAGTTCCTGAATTGTGTGATAGTAGGTCTGAGGCATATAAAATGTGATTTAGAAAAATAACAGAATTGTGACAAAAGAGAATAAAACTTTGTGCTCAGAAGATTAAAGAAGAAACTTGAGCTGATATTGATTATTGATTTAGAGTCTATAGAGTGGATGAGAGTTGTATGAAAGATGTTTTCTATCATCCGTCTGAAGCAAAACAAGAGGATTTGTGATTCTTTACGTCTAATATTAAAGAAGATAGAACTCCAGAAGATCTATTGACTCAGGTTATTCTAAACTTTGGATTGACGCTGGATTTACCGATAGAGGAAAAACAGATTTGAAATAGCAAAGTTTTTTATGTTGCATGAAATTCATTATTGGCTTGTTTTGATGACAATATCCTAGATGAGACTATTGAAATAATAGCAAAAGAGCAACCTATTAAGCTTGTATTTCGTGATTCTTGTTTCAAGGATGATTCTCAGAGAATTAATGTAGAAAATAAAGTAAAGAGATTATCTCCTGAAACGATAATTAAGGTTATTTAATACGTAATATTTTCTTGTATAATGGAATTAAAATTTAAAGAACAGCAGTATCAGATTGATGCAGTACAAACATTAATACGTTGTTTTTCTTGACAGCCAAAATGAAATACGCTATGAAAGACTCTATTTAGAGAGCGTACAGATTTTTGAGTAATGGGAGTTCAAGAATCAGATTTTAATGCTTTTGCCAATTGAGGTATTGACTATAGTGTAAGGTCAAAGATGCTTAATGAGGTTCAAGAATTGCAAAAAGAGCAAGGAATCCCAGTGATCAAGATATTGGATATTTGATCAAATGGAGAGCTAAATTTTACAGTAGAAATGGAGACCTGAACCTGAAAAACTTATGTCTATACCAGATCTATCTTTGAATTAAATAAACAATATGGATGGAGTAAGTTTATTATTATGGTACCATCTATAGCGATCCGTGAGTGAGTATACAAATCATTGAATATTACCGCAAATCATTTTCAGGATATTTACTGAAAAAAACTCAGAATTTTTATCTATGATACAAAAAATAGTTCAAATCTGAGTAATATTAAGAACTTTGCTGATAGTTCAAGTATTGAGGTCATGATTATGAACTATCAGGCTTTTGGTACAAATTCTGAAGAAGCCAGAAAGATCTATCAAAAAATGGACGCTACTAACTCTATAAGACCTATTGATATCATTGCATGAACAAATCCGATTCTAATCATAGATGAACCACAAAAATTTTGAGCTACTGCAGAAAGTAAAATGAAAGAGTTTAATCCTTTGTTTATCGTAAGATATTCTGCTACGCATAAAAAAGAGTATAATAAAATTTATAGATTGGATGCAGTAGACGCTTACAATCAAAAATTGGTAAAAAGAATTGCCGTAAAGTGAATTGAGACACTCTGATGAACATGAACAAATAGCTATATGTTTCTTGATAGAATAAATATCTCTACTACAAAATATCCAACTGCTCATGTTAGATTGGAGATTGAAAGTAAAGAAAACGGACAAATTAGAAAGGTATTAAAAGAGTTAAAGCAGGGAGATAATTTGTATGAGATCTCAAATTATATGAAGCAATATGACTGATTTGTTATCAATAGAGTTGATGCATATCATAATGTGGTCTGATTTACTAATTGAGTTGAAATCAGTGTTTGACAAGTATTGTGAAATATAGATGAAGAAGCATATCAGAAGGATTCAAATTAGAGAAACTATTGTAGAGCATCTTAGGAAAGAAAGAGAATTGTTTCATAAAGAAATAAAGGTATTATCTCTATTTTTTATAGATGAGGTAAAAAAATATCGTGATTACGATCAACAGGATGAAAAATGAGTTTATGCTCACTTGTTTGAAGAGGAGTACAGACAGGCCTTAAACGATGAAAGAGAATTATTTGACACTGATTATAATGTATACTTAGAAACTCACGCTGTTGAAAGTATTCACAAATGATATTTTTCAATTGATAAAAAGTGAAAATTTATAGATTCTAAGGAAACGAGAGATGGATGAAGTGATGATGTTTCAGCATATAATCTTATCATGAAAAACAAGGAAAGATTATTGGATTTTAATGAACCTACGAGATTTATTTTTTCTCATTCTGCACTTAGAGAATGATGGGATAATCCAAATATTTTCCAGATTTGTACCCTAAAAGAAAGTTCCTCTACAATTAGTAAAAGGCAGGAAATCTGAAGAGGACTTAGGGTATGTGTTGATAAAAATTGATATAGACAGGATCAAACTATATTGGGAGGGGAGTTTTTTGATATCAATACATTGACAGTTATTGCTAGTGAATCTTACGATTCATTTTCAAAACAATTACAGAAAGAAGTGCTTGAGTCACTTTCAGATAGACCAACAAAAGTAAAAGCCTCAGTATTGATATGAAGAGTACTCAGAAATGAAATGTGAGAAGTTAAAGAAATATCTGAGGAATTAGCAATGGATATCATTACAGATATGAAGATGAAAGGATATTTGGATAAAGAGTATACTATTACTGATTTATTAATTGAAGATATCGATAATAATAGGTTTGAGCTTATTGCTGAATTGAAGGCTTACTCGTCTGATTTTGCATCAATTATGTATAAGATTCATTCAACGGCTAATTATAAAGCGACAATGGAAGCTATTAGCAATGTCCCTCATCACCTTGATCCAAATGAAAATTTTAAGAAAAAAGAATTTCAAGATTTGTGGAATAAAATCAAAGTTAAAACTTCTTATGAGGTTGACTTTGATAGTGATGAGTTAATTGATCACAGTGTTGATGCTATTAACCAGTACCTAAATGTTAAAGAAGTTCTTATTAAGGTTACTACATGACTTCAAAGAGATCAAATGACACAAGATGAATTAAAGGAATGAGTTACGATGAGTAAGGATCAACAACAATTTTGGAAGACAGCAAGTGCTCTCTGAAATGTTAAATATGATCTTATTGGAGAAATATGCAAAAATACAAATTTAACAAGAAAAACAGTAACAGCAATATTGCAAAAAATTAGAGAAGATAAATTTAAACAATTCTGAATTAATCCAGAGGATTTTATTCGTCAAACTTCGGAATTTATAAATAATGAAAAAGCAACAACTTTAATCAATTGAATTACTTATTCAACGACATGAGAAGTATATTGAGATGATATATTCACGATTAATAATTTTTCTTGATCACTTAGGGAAAATATTCTTGAAGTAAAAAGGCACATTTATGATTATGTTAAGACAGATTCTGACTGAGAAAGAAAATTTGCCAAGGAATTAGAAGAAGGAGAGGTTGCTGTGTATGCTAAACTACCTAGATGATTCTTAATTTCCACTCCTATGGGAAACTATAATCCTGATCGAGCTATCGTCATGGATAAAAAAGACATTAAATATGTCTATTTTATTGCTGAAACAAAAGGGAGCCTTGATTCAATGCAACTTAGACATTCAGAAGAACTAAAAATTTGATATGCTAGAAAGCATTTTGAAACTCTCAATACTGAGAATTTGAAATATTGAGTCATCACTTCATATAATGATCTAATAACTAAGATTTTTTAACCGTTATCGTAAAATAGGATAGAACTGTAGAAAATGGGGTAAGACTCTATTTTTCTCATTGAAAAAACTCCTCAATTCGCTATACTCAAACCAATTTCAGAATGCTTGATTTTAGAGAAAAAACCAAGAAATCTGATTCTGGTTTTTTATTTTTTATACCAAAAAGCAAATGGCAATTAGAAATATCGCAATTATCGCCCATGTAGATCATGGAAAAACTTCACTCGTAGACCAGCTCTTGAGGCAGTCTTGAACCCTCAAAAAAATGGAAGAGCAAGACCTTGTTATGGACAATAACGATCAGGAAAGGGAGAGAGGAATCACCATTTATGCTAAAAATACCGCGATTGAATACCAAGGTGAGAGGATTAATATCGTAGATACCCCAGGGCATGCCGACTTTGGAAGCGAGGTAGAGAGAGTGTTGAGAATGGTGGATTCTGTGATCCTCGTAGTAGATGCGTATGAAGGGCCGATGCCACAGACCAAGTTTGTGCTTAAAAAGAGTCTAGAACTCTGACTCAAACCGATGGTCGTGCTTAATAAAATTGATAAACCTGCGGCAAGACCTGACCGAGTGATTGATCAGCTTTTTGATCTGTTTATTTTGCTTGGAGCGAGTGATGAGCAGGCAGATTTTCCGATTATTTATGCGAGCGCAAAAAATGGGTATGCGATGAAAAATCTGGCTGATGAAGCGAAGGATTTGACTCCGCTTTTTGATGCGATCTTGGAAAATGTAGCTCCAGCAGCTGAAAAATCTGATCTCCCTTTTTGTATGCAGGTTGCAAACCTCGGATATGATGATTATTTGGGAAGGCTCGGAGTTGGGCGTGTATATCAGGGGACTTTGAACGCTGGAAGCCAGGTAACGATCATCGGAAATGATGGAGTAAAGAGAAGTGGAAAGATCGCGCATATTTTTAGAACGCTCGGACTCCAGAGGATTGAGATTCCTCAGGCAGAATGTGGAGATATCGTGACCATCAGCGGAATCCCAAATATTTTCGTGGGAGAAACTGTTGGAGTAGGGGAGTTTGAGGCTCTACCGACAATTGCAATTGATGAGCCGACTTTGAGTATGGAGTTTTTGGTGAATGATAGCCCTTTTGCTGGGAAAGATGGGAAATATATGACGACCAGAAATATGGCAGAAAGACTAGAAAAAGAAGCTGAAACCAATGTCGGTTTGAAAGTGGAAATGGTGGAAGGAAAATTCATCGTCTCAGGAAGAGGAGAACTTCATCTTGGAGTATTGATTGAAGCAATCAGAAGAGAAGGTTGGGAACTGCAAGTGTGAGCGCCTCAGGTGATTTACAAAGAAGAAAACGGACAAAAGCTTGAGCCGATGGAAAATCTTGTAGTTAGTGTTGAAGATTGACTCTCTGGAACAGTGATTGATATGCTCGCACCTCGTAAAGGGCTCATGCAAAATATGAGCTCAGAAAACGGACTTACTACGATGGAATTTATCATCCCAACCAGAGGTCTCCTCGGATTCCGTGGAGAGTTTATCCTCGCAACCAAGGGAGAATGAATTATGTATTCAGCTTTTTCTCACTATGAACCTTATAAATGAGAAATCGTAAAGAGACAAGTCTGATCTATGATTTCGTCTGCCACCGGACAAGCGATGATGTATGGAATCTTCAAACTCCAGGAGAGAGGACCAATCTTCGTAGACCCAGCTCAGCCAATCTATGAGGGAATGATCGTAGGGGAGCATTTGAAGGGAGGCGATATGACCGTAAACCTCACCATCAACAAACAAATGAACAATGTCCGTAATTCTGGAAATGATGAAGCGATGAGAATTGATCCAATCGTGCATTTGTCTTTGGAGCAGGCGATGGGGTATATTGGATTAGATGAACTTGTTGAGATCACGCCAAAGGCGATTAGAATTAGAAAGAAGTATTTGACTGAGTCTGCGAGGACGATTGCAAGGAAGCAGGGGTTGATTTAGAGTTTTAGAACCCCCACCGCCCTTCGGGCACCTCTCCCTAACAGGGGAGGAATAACGAGAATATTCCCCCTCTGTAAGGAGGGGATAGGGGAGGTTGAAAAATAAACCCCCACCGCTGAAAGCTCAGCCTTTATCACTTCACTCAATAAACTCATCGAAGATACCAACGATGCTCGAAAACTCCATAAAGCCCAGCTTGGGAGATGGACAGAAGAGGGAGGACGAGAGGAGAAAGAGAAAAGTCAAAAGGCAAGTACGGATTAGAGCTTATTTTTGTTTAGCACATGCTTTTAGTATTTTAAAAGAGAAAAAGGCTTGCTAATTTACTTTCTTTTTATATAAGCTACAACGAGTATTTATATAGCATTATTACTATATTACTATGCATAAAAACAAGATTTTAGTATTAGATCTTTTCTCTTGATGTTGAGGTTTGACCGAGTGATTTTTCCGTGATGATTATTCTTTTGTATGACATATTGAAATGAACTCACACGCTTGTGAATCTTTAAAATCAAGAATTGTATCAAAATTTTTGCAAAGAAAAGGATTATCTGAAGTGGAAAAAAAATTTTTATTTGGAAAGATAAATAGAGAAGAAATTGTCCAAAGTTATTGATTACAAAATGAAATCAATATGGTTTATAATGAAGAAATTTCAGATAAGACATACCCTATTTTATTAGAAAAAGTTAAACGTAATTTAGGTTGAAAAAAATTAGATATTATTATTTGATGACCTCCATGTCAAACTTATTCTCAAATATGAAGGGCTAGAATTGGAGAAAAAATAGAGGCTGATCCAAGAAATTTTTTATATTTACAATATATTAAGTTTTTAAAAGATCTCTCACCTAAAGTATTTGTTTTTGAAAATGTCCCATGATTAAAAACAGCTTGAAAATGAAAGTACTATAAAGATATTAAAAATGCCATGAATCAAGTTTGATATGAAATTGAGGTAAAAGAACAATATATGCCCGATTATTGAATTCCACAAAATAGAAAAAGATTAATTATTGTTTGATGGAAGAAAAATAATAAAATCATTTCTCATTATCCTTGTCTTGAAAAGTATAAAAAGCACTATACATATAGTGTAAATGATTTTTTGAAGGATTTACCAAAGATTAAAGAAGGAGGAGCTTCATTAATGAACTATTCTTCAGAAAATAAAGTTTTAGAGCAACTTGGAATAAGACGTAAGGGGATTGATTTTGTTTTACAACATCAAACAAGACCAATAAGACCTTTAGATAGAGAAATTTATAAAATAGCAGTATCAAAATATAATCAAGGAGAAAAATTACAATATAAAGATTTACCGAAACATTTAATCACTCATAAAAATATTGATTCATTCCAAAATCGTTTTAATGTAGTTGCAGGGAAAGATAAAGTTACTAGTACAATTGTAGCGCATATTTCTTCAGATTGACATTATTATATACACCCTGATATAAATCAAAATCGTTCTATTAGTCTTAGAGAAGCAGCAAGAATACAAACATTTCCTGATGACTTTAAATTTGAAGGCTCGAGAACTGCAATTTTTAAACAGATAGGGAATGCTGTCCCTCCTATGTTTTCTGGTATATTAGCTAAAGAATTATGCTCTTATTTTAAATAGATAAAAACATAGAATGTCTACAAAAAATATTTATTTTAGGCCTAAAGCAAGACACATCTTTACGATCTGAAGGGATCTTATTAAAGATAATTTTTCGGCTTTAATTGAGCTTGTCAAAAATTCCTATGATGCTGATGCCTCAAAAGTAGTGATTACGTTTGAAAAAATAGAAAATGATAAAATAAAAATAATAATTAGTGATGATTGATCTGGAATGTCGGAAGAAACGATAAGATCTGTTCGGTTTGTTCCTTCAACAGATATAAAGAAAGCAAATAAAACATCTCAGTCATGAAGAGTTTATCAATGAAAAAAAGGAATTTGAAGATATGCCGCAGCTACATTATGAGATCAATTTAAATTAGCGACAATAAAAGATGGAGTGTTATCAGAAGTGGAGATGTCTTGGAATATTTTTAACAGTGATAAGTTTTTAGATGAAATCCCTTTAGTTATAACCACTAAAAAAACTTCCGAAAAAAATTGAACAACAATAGAAATTATTTGAGACAAAAATGAGCTCTTATTTTGGGAGGGAAATACTAAAAAATGAGAAAAGTTGTTTTCAGATTTTGATGGTTCGGATAACTTTCAAAAATTAAAAACAGAGTTAAAGAAGTTAATTCCCCCGTTTAAAAGTCATAGCTGATTTTCAATATGGTTAAAATATAATAAAAAAGAAACTATGATTGAGCAAAATAATCCAATAGAGTTTTTTGATTATAAAATATCTTGAAAAGTTGACAATAATTGAAATGTAGAGTATCTATATGAGAATGCTGATATAGGTGAAGATATTAAAGGGAAATGCGGCATTGATCTTTCTAAAGAGAATGAAGGTTTTTGAAGTTTGAATTATCCAGGTAGCGTTGAGTTTGAATTTTTTGTCTTTGATTGAGACCCAATTGAAGAAAGAAGTAAAATTTCATTGGTACATTGACGTCATGTAGTCAATAGAGGTGAATGAAAAGAACTTTTTAAAAAATTTTCTGGAGTATCTATTTTTAGAGAAGGATTTAGAATCAGACCTTACGGAGATCCTTGAGAAGATCGATTATGACTGAATGCAAGAAGGGTGAATAATCCAAGTTTAAGGCTTAGTGCAAGTCAAGTTATTGGGTATGTTTCAATAAAATCAGAGGAGGAAAGTAATTTGATTGAAGCCTCATCAAGAGAAAGGTTAAAAGAAAATTCTTATTATAGTTGATTGATTTTAGAGTTAAGAAAAATTTTATCTATTTTAGAAGAAAAAAGATTTCAGTATAGACAAACACGAAAAACCAAGAAGAAGAAACTTATAAATTTTGATGAAGAAATTAATCAAATTAAAAATAAAGTAAAAAAGATTGAGTCTGATGCAGATAAAGAATCTGTTATCTGAGATGTTGATCAATTAGGAAATAAATTTGAAGAAGAGAAAAAAAGGTTAGAAAAAATTATATATCAATATGAATGACAAGTAACACTATGAAAGATTATGTTTATTATGTTTCATGAATTGGAAAAACCTATAAAATTTATTAGAGATAATATAAAAAATGTTGATTTTTATTTTAAAAAGCTAAAAGATTTACCAAGTACAATAGAAAAGGAAAAACTTCTTAATTTATTGGGACATTATAAAACTAATTCAACTATTATATCAGATTTTTTATCCAAAAATTTGAGACCACTTGTAAAAAGAAGTACAAAACCGGTAGAGTTTGATCTCATAAAGGTCTTAGACAATTGTTTTCAAGTTTTTTCTACAGTTTGTAAAGATAACAATATTTCAGTAAGAATAAATAATTTATTGGGGGAAAAGCCGTTTGTTTTTTGATATGACACAGATTTTATTATCGCTATTACTAATTTTATTGATAATAGTATTTATTGGTTGAACTATAAGTGAGGAGACAAAAAGTATATTATGATCGATCTTTTTACTTATGATTGAAATTTAGTACTTCTATTTAAGGATAATGGTTTTTGAATAAATGGATTAGAAAATAAAGATGATATATTAGAACCAGGTTTTTCTAAGAAAGACATGGGAACATGACTTGGTTTGTCCATAGCATGAGAGGTTTTAGAAAGGAATAATTCAACGTTAGAAATTTTGGATTCTGATTGAGATTTTACTTTTATTTTAAAAGTTACTATAAAAAAATGGAGCCAGAAACAATAAAAATTCTTCTTTTGGAAGATGACGAAACACAAGTAGATGAACTTACAATAACTGCTGAAAGATTAGGGGAAGAAAAGAATATTCAAACTGATTTTGTTGTTTTTTCTTCTCTGACTGCCGAGGTATATGAAAAGCTTGTAAAGGAGCATTTTGATTTTTTAGTGGTTGATTTATCATTATCAGGTGATGATGCGGATCATTTTTCATGAAAAGATTTTATAGATATAGTTTTTAAAAAATTTCATATTCCTATTATCATTAATTCATGAAATCCAGATCCTAATATCCCAGAAGAAAATTCTCTTGTTAAACTATTTAACAGAAGCAATCCTTCTGAGGAGCTATTAAACTATATATTTAATGTATATAAAACAGGAATAACAAAAGTTTTTTGAAGAAATTGACCCATTAATTCAGCATTAACAGATCTTATCTATAGAGGAGAGTTGCCCGATATTCAAAAATGGATATCTCATTGAACTACTACTTTTAATTCTGAAGAAAGTCTTGCAAGATACATCCTATCGTACTTAGAATCTAGACTAAGTAATAATTATAAAAACTTTCATACGGAAGAGGTTTATTTAAAAGTTAAAACTGAAGAGATAGGTAATGATCAAAGCATTAAATTGAAGACTTGAAGAATTATAAAGCCTATTAATTCCGATAAGCTTTATATAATAATGAATCCTGCTTGTGATATAGCGAGTAATAAATTTGATAATATTATATGCTTACATATTGAACCACTAGCACACGTATTTGATAACTCTTTTACTAATAATATTAATAATTATTTTAACGGTGTAGATGGTGCAAAAAAAAAGATTGAAAACACTATTAAAGAAAAAAATGGATATTATTGAATGATTTTACCTAAAACAAGCTTATGTGAAGGAGGACGTATAAATTTTAAAAAGATAAAATCCTTAGATCGTAATCAAATCTCCCAAACCAACTCTTGATATCTTATTTGATATGAAGCCATTTGTGATATAGCACCTTTATTTGTTAAAGATATAATCTCTAAATTCTCATCTTATTATGCTAGGCAATGAACTCCTGATTATGAAGGCGTATTTTATTTTAAATCTTTCTTGTAGTCTTATCACTTGGAATACTATTGAAGTTTTTTTGTTATTTTAATTTCTCTAATCCTCTTTTCTCCCTTGTTTTCAACGTTACCTTTTTTTAGAATCACTCCTAATCCTTTACCTTAATCCACCCAATACCGCACAAAGTCTACGCCAGTAAAGTTAATAAATTCTACCTCAATAAACAAATTGCCAAAGCAAGTAAAAAACAACCTTACTCTTTCCATTCAAGAGTTATTTTTTTCTTATCAATTCACACAAGATCTGATAAAGTATCCCTTTTGTTATAGAGAAGAAAATGGATGAGTACCGTATCTATATACTTCATTTCAGGAATTTGAGATCCATTAACTTTTTCCATATCTTCGAGAATGTCTTGGATAATAACATCTCTATTTTCCCAAGTTAGGGTATTTTTTTCATGATGAGATTTGATAATTTTTGCAATACTTATTTTGTGTTTTTCTACATATTCTTGATATCAATCTCTTCACATAACATAAATAAATGTTCATGCGGTCTTTAGTTGTTCTTCAGTTTTAGATAATTCTTCACCTTTGTGTTTTTCTTTAGATAGATCATTATATTCTTGGTTCTTAACTTTGATATCTCTTCGAATATTGCCTATTCGTTTAATAAACAAAGTTAAAATTAAGACCTGGAATAAGAAATTTAACATTTCTATCTGTAGAAAAGTATCTAAAATCAATGCTGAGAATAAGCAATATGTAATCTTTTTCAAGAGAAGGATCTGTAGTTAAAAATCGTTTGCTTTTGAGCATCATATCTTTATTTTTCAATATAATTTAATTTTTTTGTTTCTTTTTGTATTCCCTGTTTTTCCTATGCAGCACAAAGTCTACGGTTGTAAAGTCAATAAATTCTACCTCAATAAACGAATCGCTCACCTTGAAGCGACCAATCAAGTGAACGAGAACCTCTTTCTCGTTGCGACCTGCGTGGTGACCGATAGAGCCAAGATGAAATGGGTCAAAGAAACCATTGAACAAGCCAAACTCGGTAAACACATCCTCATCGCTGGTTGTGGCTCTATCACCAAAGGGAAAGCTACGGAAAGATCAGCTTTTTTTGCCTATTATCCTGAATTAGCACCTTATCAAGAGCAAATCACGCTTCTTGCAGAAGATCCGCTAGAGGAGGAGAGCGAACTCGCCTTTAGTTTCAAAATGCCGAATCAGAAGCTCCGAACCAAGAACTATGTGATTATTCAGAATGGTTGCGATAATCATTGTAGTTTCTGTCTCACGATTTTCAAGAGGGGAGCGCATAGAAATCGCCCTTTGCTGGAGATTATTGAGGAGATTAAGCAGATTGAGGCGGAAGGTGGGAAAGAGATCGTGCTGACCGGGATCAATCTTGCGGCTTGGGGTGCGAGTAATACCAGGAATACTAAGGAAAGCAGATTCAATGAGCTTTTGGAAGCGATCTTGGAGCAAACCACGATCCCAAGGATCAGGATTTCTAGTCTTGACCCTCAGTATCTTGATGATCGTTTTTTTGAGTTGATGAATAATCCGAGGTTCTGTCCGCATTTCCATCTCTCCATTCAGAGTTTTTCTGATACGGTGCTAAAGCTGATGAATAGAGCCTATGATAGCAAAAAGCTTGATGAAGTCCTAAAAAAGTTAAGAAATCTGAATCGCCCTGATGCGGAACTCGTTTCCATCGGTGCAGATCTTATTTCTGGCTTTCCATGAGAAACGGAGGCGGATTTTCAGATCACTTGCGAGGCGGTGCAGAAGTATCGCATTACCAAGCTCCATGCCTTCCCTTTCTCTGATCATCATAAAGCTGAGAGGATCCCTGCTTCTTCGCTCCCAGACCAAGTGCCAAATGAAATCAGAAAAAGCAGAAATAGAAAGCTGATTGAGATCGGCGATCAGGTTCGTGATGCCTTTGTCGCTCAAAATTACGGCAGAAAGCTCCAAGTCCTGATTGAAGAAGTGAAAAACGGAAAAGCGAAAGGCTGGACTGAGAACTATCTTCAGATTTCCTTGCCTTGAAGCTATGAAAAGGGGAGTTTGGTTGAGGTGATTGTAGATGAAAAGAATTGTGTGTTTTAGATAGCCGTATTTTATACTTTATCTGTGAGGAAAGGTATGGATTTTGAATATCTTGCTTATACAGTTCTGTGTATATTTGCTTTTATTACAGTAGTATATTTTTGAAATACCCCTTCTTTTTTGAAAAAAGAAAAAGTTCGACATGAAAAAATCTGAGCATTGTCTCCTATAACAAGGCTTCTTTATCTTATTTTAACTTGGCTTATCTGTGCATTATGTATGTTTATTGCCTATCAGTACGGTTTAAGAGGACTAAGTATTCGAGCGGTGTCTCCCTTTTGCCTTATCTGGCTTTTTCTTGTAGGTCTTCCTATTCGGGACTATCTAAGAAAAAAGATTAGCACTTTAAAGGCGGGAGAGTATCTTAATATTTTAAATTTATTGCTTCTTACAGTTCTTCAATTTCTTTCAGTTTTTATTATGGGGGCTGCTCTTCTTCTTGTGAAAATTCTTGTATAAGCGCTTGATAAGTTTCATTAAGATTCAGTTTTTTAAAGCTGTTTTTATTATTTGGTTTTGATAGAGTTATCTTTAATTATTTTTTAGTTGACTTTTGATACATTTATCTTATATATTAGTTGAAAATATAAAAATATGCTAAACAATTAAAAAATAAGAAAATGGAAAAGAAAGAAAGTCTAAATTATTTACCGATTGTTCAAGCTATAGAACAGTTGGTGCAGAGGGCAGTATCGCTAAAAATCAAGAAAGAGAATCCTAATGGCGATATCACAAGCCATAAGATTTCTGGTATCAGGATTGCCTATCTGGAAAAGGAGTCTTTTGAAATTACCTATGCTAATGGTATTATGACTCCAATGCAAAAAAAAGAGTCGGCTCCCGAGCTTTTGCTTACTCTCTTCTTTGCTAATGAGAAGAAGGAAGCGAGTGTATCGATTCCAATGCAAGAGCGTATTCTTGCTCAACCCGAAGGTCTTCTTTCTTTAGGGTGGACAAAGATTACTCTCGCAATAGATGAGTTGATCGATGATTTTTATGCCTCAAAAATAAAGGACAATAAATTTCATCAAGAAGCGCATGGGAATGTGGTTTATTTAGAGGATTCTGTGTTTGAGGTTAGTGCTTTAGAGCCGATTCCGAGCTCTCTTTGTGACCAAATGTTACATGTAGTCCGTGATTGTTATCTTGCAAAACATGTTGCTTTTGTGGATGCGAATTTGACTGCGAAGAGGGAGCTTTGGATCATTGTGGATTCTTGGGGAACTCGTGTAATCGACCATCGTGATAGGGTTGAATTTGGGATCACTCCTTATTTTATGAATGGACAGCGGAGAGTTTATCAATCTCAGCTTTCGGGAATGTTTAAGGATTGTGATGCTCTTAGGTCCTATCTTAGCAATGAATTGCCTCCAAGGCTTCAAGAGGAATTGTTTACGCTTGATCGTAAGCAGTTAGAGAGCGGGATTTACCCTATCCTTCTTGCACCTTCGGCTGTTGGAACGCTTTTTCATGAAGCAATTGCGGGACATATGCTCTCTGGAGCCTATATTGCTGATGGAATTTCTACGGTTTTCAAAGGGAAACTTGGGAAAAGAGTCGCAAAAGAAGGCTTTATGCAGGTGTTGAAGCATATTCAGATTTGGGACTGTCCAAGAAATGAGGATATGCTTGCTTCTTATCGATATGATATGCAAGGAACCGAAGCTCAAAATGTCTGTCTGATTGACAAAGGGAAGGTAGAAGGCTATCTTCTTGATCGCAATTCTGCATTTCGTTTGAAGCTTGAGAATAATGGGCATGCTTTGGCAGGAAGTTTTAATGAGCAGCTGTTTGCTGATTATTTTCTTTTGCCTGAAGCTGTGCTTCCAGAGCCAAGAGTTTCTAATCTAGAGATTCTTGTAGATTCCGACTATTCTTTAGAAAAAATGAAGGCAGATTTCTTTAGGAAATTTGGCTATTATCTTTGGGTAGAGTCAAGTTCTGGAGAAGTTAATGTGGAAACTGGCACTTTTGAGCTTAAGGTTGATGTCGTTGTGAAAGTATATCCAAATGGTAAAAAAGAGTACTTTCATGGCGGAGTGCTTTCTGCAAATTTGACAGATTTTTTATCTGCTATTTGTGCGGTGAGCAATCATTATGGAAAAAATCAGGGATATTGTGGAGCTCCAAGTGGGGTGGTCCCGACAGAAGCGGAGGCTCCTGCTATGGGTATGTATGGAGTTAATTGGGTTCCTTATTCCTTGCCGGGAAAAAATACAATTCTGACGCTTAAACGGGACAAATATGTCCCCGAGGATTGGGAACAGAAAACCTCTTCCTTTGAGATGTGATTGAAAAGGTGAGATTTGGAGTGTTGCAAGGATCTTTGTGACACTCCATTTTTTATTTGGGGAAAGGCACGTATATTCTTGTAGTTAATTATACTTGAATCTTATATCCTCACCATTTCTTAAAATCAGATAATTTTGTGTTTATTGTTTGTTTTCCGTATTCTGGGTCAAAATATTCTACTTCTACATGGATATGTTCTCCAACTCATGATATTGATTTTACTGTTCATGAATAAGATTTTTTATCTCATAAATGAAATTCAATATGTTTTCATATATAAGAATTTCAATGTTCTCATATTTCAACACTTCAATTATTTTTCTTTACTATAGAAACAGAATGCTCATGATCTAACTCTCAATATTTTCAATATCAATAATCAGTATCAACGATTTTTAATCAATTAATATTTAATTGATGATTTTCATACCTTTGTCAATTAAAAACTCAACCTCAACCACTATGGCCGTGTGATATCATATTTATTCAGCTATTTTTTAAGAGATCAACATAATTTTCAATTCAACTTATATCTCTATTTGAGGTGTGTAAAAATATATCTGAAATAGTATTAAATTGTTCCGTACTTATCACTCAATTTCATTGTCAAAGAAGAGCTTTTCTAAGATATCATTGATAATTTTGATTTAATGTTTTGATGTTTTCTTGAATATTTCATTGTGTTAAATATTTTAATATTTCTACTGTGGGATTCGTATGAATGTAAAGGATATCATCTACTTGTGATGCAATTTTCATATTGCAAATTTCCTCGAGAATTTGTTTCCCTTTTGGAGAACGCCTCATGGCTTCAATTATCTCTAGATTTTTCCCTCCTAGATTGAGAAAATCTTCAACTTCTCCAGTTTTTTTTATTCATATAAAATCAAGCAATTCTGTTAATCATATTCATTGACCATTGATGATAGAAACGCCTAAAGCATTGGTATTTCAGAAACGTTTTCATTTTCATCAAGTTAAGTAAGATATCAAAAAATCATCATGATTTCCAACTATGACATCAATATCTCATCACTCTTTTCTTGCTTGTTCTCTTAATTGACTAATCTCTTCTAGGATTCTTAGTCAATCTGTTCATCTGTCTCCCAAAATATCTCCTTGAAATACGACTTTCTTATTTCAACCAGTCCATTCAAGATGTCAATTAACTTCTTTTGCTAATCATACAAATTCCATATTTCATTTCAGGGCTATATATTCTCAATGAAGGTCTCAAATGGCAATCACATCAGAATTTCTTTTGACTTCCGACATTTCTCTTCTTTCTGTATTGATTCATCGTTCTAGACTACTATTCCTATCTTTATTTTCTTGAAGTTCTCTATCTTTATTTTCTTGAAGTTCTCTAGCTTGTTTTTCTTGAAGTTCTCTATCTTTATTTTCTTGAAGTTCTCTAGCTTGTTGTTTTTTAGCTTCTATAAGTTTAAGTTGTTTAGAATAGAACTCCATCAATTTTTTTCATTGAGTACTGATTCTATCTCCAAATTTAACTTTTATCGCCTCAAGACGATGACTAATCTTCTTGATAAATTCGATTGGAGTCTGGAGATTCAGCGTTGATATCCATTTTTTCATTCCTTGAAGAAAAACACTAGCTTCAAACATACTTTTGCTTACCCAATCAAGTTTGATATCCTTATAAGGAATTTCTCCAGTTTGAGCTTTTTGAAATAAGAGATCTACTTGGGCAGATGCATTATAAAATTTACCTTCTCATTGATTAACACTTTGAATATCAAGAGTTAGAGCATCATTAGCTCTTTTTAAGAGTTCAAGTTGCTTTTTCTCATTTTGAGAAAGCTCTTCTCCATTACTTTTTTTCTGCTCTAATGCTTCAATTTTTTTATTGTTAGATTCGATCTGTTTTTTCTGGTAATCAATCTGAGTCTCTAAGAGATTCTCATTACCAATCTGCTCTCATTGTTCCATATTTTGTCCGATCTGATTCTGTTTTGTATTTAAATTTGTATTATTCGCGGTTTCTGCTTTCCCCACTTCCTTTCCTGATTCTTGAGATCTAAACATAGTTGTTGACTCATCAATGGTTTCAAGTCCATCTCATTTTTTCTGCATTTTAGATAATTCAGATTCTTTTCATCTTATGATTCCTTCTTGTGCAATGACTTGATTTTTTAAATTAGTTAATTTCCCTATTTCTGGAATCAATTCAATGACAAAAACATTTTCTCAATTGAGAGTCTTTTGTACAAGTTTGATATTTCACTTATATTTTTCTACGTTGCTTAGCAGTTTAAAAGAGTTTTCTGCTCTTTCTTTGATGCTTCAATGCGTTCACTTTCCACTAAAAAGTATTTTTCTTTCTCAAGGATTGTCCAAAATTAACCTTTCAGCAAATTCAGTATCCAAACGTTTGAGTTCATTTGGAGTATTTTGATAGGTTTTATATTGTTCGTATAGGTCTGTGTGACTTTCTTTTGCATATTTTTCATAATATTCTGGTCTGTCCTTTGAAATCTCATCTGCTTTTTCTTCTACGGATTTTTCTTTTTTTGTATTAAGTTCAGCCTCTATGCTATCAATCTTTCTAGATAATTCTTGAATCATAGTGTTATTTGCATCACGCATGATTTTTTTTGTTTGTATTTCTGCTTCTAATTTTATTTCTTCTGGTGATTTTTTTCTAATGCAAAAAGTTCCATCTGAGCTTTCAAACTGACGTAATTCTGATTCAGGATAGGTTTTTTTAAGGCCTTTAAATGATGTCTCAGCTTCAGATTTTGCTGTATATTCAACAGTATGTCAAGTATCAAGCGTTACTCTCTCTGCCAACATAAAATCAAGCTCTTGTAACTTTTGTTCATATCATTGTGGCTTGTCTTTTAGTAAACGTTCATATTGATCAAAAATATCTTTGTATTTTCCATTTCTTTCTAGAGCTATTTTTGCTCCATCAGGACGAAGCTGAATTTCGTTTGGGATTCATTCATTTACATTGGCAAGTCAATTAGCATACCTATTAACAGCCATGTTATAAGATGCATTTTTGATAGAAACTTTATTAGATTCTGGTAAGGAAATTTCCTTATAACTTGCTGAATTGAGTTTATTTTCTATGAATTTTACTGCATTTTCACGTGTGGTGATTTTAGGGTCTGTGGAAGCTATTCCTTGATTTTTTAGCTTAGTTATTTCTTGATTGAGTTGTTCTCTTTTTCTCATTAGTTGTTCTTGAGTTGCATTTTTTCCGTAGGCTCAAGTTGATTCGTTCATGCGAGGAATGAGAACATTTTTTCCTACTGGCATGTTAGGAGTGTTGGAGCTTATTACAGTCCCATTGCCATTAATTACAACTTCTTGTTCTCCATTTTCTACCGTTATTTCTTGAAGTCAATGCTTTCATTCTTTCCAATTCTTGATTTTCATTGATCCCCATCAATAAAGCCTCAGTCCAATGACTATTCCCAAGGACTGAATTGCACTTTCCACGGTAATCGGAGAAGACTTTTGATCAAGTGCAAGGCTGATTCCTTGTTCTGCTACCATAAGCGTTACAACTTCAGCTCCAACTGATGCTATTCATTGTAAAGCTTTTCCGAGCCAGTTCCCAGCAATTTTTTCTCCCATAAGCTTCTGTAGTGCAGCTCCAGTAAGATTTTGGAGCGGTTGTCCGATAGCTTTCAAAATCCCTAAAAATGCGATACTTTGGACATATCCCCTAAAATTAGAAATTTGTTCACCATTAGGTCCTTCAGTATAACCAAAAGGATTGACCCCATCTGTAAGGTTTTTCCCATGGAGTGCATTTCTAAGAACAGTACTACTCAAATGAAATCAGGTTCCTTCGAAGAGAAGGTGACTTCATCTTGCAAGATGATCAGTTAGTTTTCAAATTTTTGCAAGGTCATTAAGGTGCACAAACTTATTGCTTTTATTGATTGCATCTAGAGATATTCTTGCATCATGGAGTTTATTTGCATATTTCATCCTTTGGGCAACTTTTCATGACTTATCTAGCGTTCTTGCTAATTTTGCACCTTTTTGGAGGTTTTTTACCTGACGGCTCGCAGCTACTAGTTTTTCTGCTTCTCTTCACATTTTCCAATATTTCCTTGCTTTAGAGAGTTTTCTCATCAGCGTAAATGTTTTTTTGATCTTATAGGCTTTATTTGCATATCTTGCACCTTGTGCTGCCTTAAGAGCGAATCTAGCACCATAAATAGCTGCAGTCCCGACACCTCCTGTCACTGCTCCAAGTGCGATAGCAACGATACAGATTGCAACCTCTTCCAAGATCATCTGCCCAATTTCATTTAACCAGACAGCTGTTTCGTCTCCGCTTAATCGTCCGTTGAGTCCATGGCTCCTATTGAAGATATCTGCATTGGTTCAGCTCATTTTTCCTCCATTTTTTGCGAAAGGAAGTGCGAGGCTTCACTTGAGAAGAGCGCCAATTCCTTCATATTTGAGACTATTTTCAGCTGCTGATTTTGCATTTTGGAGTGCTTCCTGGAGCATTTGAGGATTCTCAAGCATTACTGAAATACTTTGAAGTCTGATCCTATCATCATCAGTCAGATTATTCCCTTTGGCTTCTAGTTTGATCTTTTCATTTTCCATTTTACTTTTGAATGCACTAGGACTATAATCCAGTTGTTCAATAGCTTGTTTCTTCGCTCTTAAGCTGTCATAGATTTTTTGGCATCCTTTTTTCATTTCCTCATCAAATGGTGCATTTGCTGGTATCAACCCATTATTTTGCAAAAGGGAAAATAGAGCTTGAGCATTCGCACAATTATAGAGATTATCAATCAGTTTTGTTTTCTCTTGGACTTGTGCTTCTGTATCTTTTTCTCCGATTTCAAGATGAGTTCCAATTTTTTGGAATGCTTCTGTATAATCAAGTTTCCCAAAACTGATATTTCCATTATTCGCAATTTCATCTCTAAGGAAGGTTGTTTTCGTATTCCCCCATACATTGAGATGTTTCCCTAATTCTCTGATACTTCTCTGTGCGTTCGTCTTATCTCCACTAAGAAGGTTTGCAACAGTTTCTCTCGCAGTTGTATCTGTCATCGTAGAAAAAGATCAATCATTACTTTTATACGCAACAAAAAGATCTCCCAATTTCTTCTTAGCTTCATCAAGTTCCTGAGGTGAGGGAACGGTATTTTCAAGACTGTATTTATAGTTTCTGATTGCTACTTTTAGCGCTGCAACTTCTTTACTTGTTCAGTCCTCTTCTTCGATTTTATTTACCAATTGAGAAAGCATATCTAGTCCATAGCTAAATTTTTCTACTGCTTGAGCTAAATTTGGATTTTCTTTATTTTCAGGAGATCCGTTAAAGATTTGTTCTCTTTTTGTGAGATGATCAGCTTGTGCCCATTTTGCCTTGATTCTTGCTGTGAGGTAGTCCTTATAAGCTCATTCATTGTTGTCCAAGATATTGTAGATTGTTTGATCATTTAATTTCTCGTTATCTTCCACTTTTCCCATCCCATCTTTCCAAATTATTTCATCTTTTTTCGTTCCTTCACGATTGATAAAATGGGCTTCCATAAGTCCTGATCAAAAATGGATCCTAGAAATAGGTTCATCTTGTTCAAGTTCCCATCAGAGTTTCTTTTGTTCTTTTATGATTGTATCTAGTCTTGATTCGGTTTTGCTAATGAGTGTAGCAAGTTGCTGTGAGGAGAGTTTATTTTTTAGATTTGCGGGTAGGTTTTTTAAACACTCTTGATATTTTGGAGAATTGATAAAATTCTGATTGCTGTAATCAGTCGCTTTTTCGTTATTTGCCCTTTCTGTTGCTTTCGCAGAGACAGCAGTAGAAGCAGCAGTTTTGAGGCTAACTCACTCCCAAATTAAAGCTCTTTCATCTACGATCGCTCCATTGCTAATAAGATTGTATGTTCATGTTTTTTTATCATATTTGATCAGGCAACTACTTGTGCCTCCCAATACTTGTTGCATCTTATTTTTGATTTTCAAATTAGTACATTTTGAGTAATCGATAGTATAGATATTTTTATCATTAGTAAAAAACTGACCTAAAACTTCGTGAATCTTCGGTTTGTTACTTCTATCGGTAAAAATATAGGTGTCTGTTTTTTTGTCAAAGTTGAAAAATGCTTTACCTTGAGTATCTTTTGTTTCAGTATTTTTTTGGATAATATCTCTGTGGGCATTATTACGCATAAGCCTCTCAAGAACGATATTCTCTGCATTATCAATTTTATGGGCAATATCATTGAGTAATCTTTTGTTGTCTGTAAAAGGCTTTATTCATTCACATTTGTTATGCTTTTTTACAAGTTCCTTTTCCAAATTTTTCAAGGGTTCTAAAGCCCATTTCCCCCAGTTATTTTTACTCTCCTGGATCTTGCCTATGGTTTCATTAATAATTGCTTGTCCAGCAAGATAGATTTCTTGATCATCTCTAATTCGCCACTGCTTGTCTTTTTCAAACTTATTTGAAAGCTGCTTCTGGATCTGGTCTACTGATTGATTTTTATATTCGGTCATTTGAAGTGAATTTTAAAAGATTAAAGTCAGATTTCTTGTTCTAGTTGTGAAAGTGATTGATCATTTTTGATATTTGATTTGAGTTCTACAAGTGAAGTTCCAAGTTGTTCCGTGATTTTAATTTGATCACAAATTTCAAGGATTTTTTGATAGGTATTTCTAAAATCATTAGAAGCAACCTGATATTTATCTTCAATCTCTTGCCAGAGCTGTTCTCTCTTTTTATCATCTTTCTCCAAAAGAAGTTGTATAAGCCATACGATTCCCTGTTCATCAAGCTCTTGAACCAAAATTTGCTGTCCTTCTGGAAGGTGTTTATCGAGAATGCCTTGTAAAATGCTTTTTATAGAGTCAATATCATACTCTAGCAAATTGAGTTCCATGATGAATATTTTTTTAATATAAAATTCTCTTTCAATTATATTTTCCTACTATTCTTTGCTCAACTTTTTAGACTAAAAAGATTAAATAATATAACCATTTTAAAAAAACATATTTACTGATATTGACAAAATTGGTTTTATTTTTTTGAGAATGAGATAAATCAAAAATTGTTTCTAAACCGCTTTTTCTTGCTAAATCAGGGAGGAAACGAAGCGGATATCTTCGAAAGAGAGTGTAGCATTCGAGATAAATTAGTAGTAGAGGAGTATAGAGTATTTTTAGTTTCTAAAAGGATAAAAAGTTACGAGTTTCTGTTTGACAACAAGAATCAAATCTTTATCTTGAATCAGATTTATTTCTTTTTTTGATGATGAAAGCATTTCAAGACCTCTCTCGTAAGCTTTTTTCTGAGAAATTTCAGGGGAATCGTATGCTAGGCACTCTTGCACTTAAGGTTGTTAAGGACCATTTTCATATCAAAAATACAAATAAGAATATCGTCACAGACGAGCTCATTGAAGGCTATCTGAAATACCAAACGCTTTTCCTCAAGACTTCAGATCAAGCTATGAAAATAGCAATTTTTAAAGAAAAAGAAAAACTGATTGAGGCAATCAATCAGCATTTCAAAAAGTTATGATATCATCAACAATTACGCGATATTCGCTTAAAAGTATAAGTTTACTCTCTCTGGAGAAAGTTCTTGATAGCAGCAAATTTTGAATAATCATAATGGACTTTAAAGCCTTGATCCCAGAGCCTTGCTCTCACTGAATCATTATTTTGTAGGGTATTACTATAGTCCGCATATTGACAAGGACACTGATTACAAAGAGGCGTCACAAGAGGGCATTCTCAATCTCCACATGGCTCAGGAATCTTTGGACAACAACTTCCATTATTACCAGGAAACTTTGGGCATGGATCTTCTGGATCGGGACATCAATCTTCATCTTCATCACAGTTAGGGACATCTTGATAACAATTAGAACAATTTTCTCACGGATCGACCTCTCCATTTCAGCATTTAGGCTTTTTATTCCCATCATCAATACAAATATCCTTGAGATCTTCAGGGCAGTTTTTACAGTCTTCTCAAAGGTCGATTTCTCCGTTTCCGCAGAGGGGTTTCTTAGGGTCCATAGGTTTACAGTCCACAGAACATTTACCATTATGAAAATTCTGATCTCCATCATCACAAATTTCACCTTCCTCAATTTTCCCATTTCCACAACTGACTAAACAGATTTTCACATCTTTTTCACAGTTTTTACAGGTTTCGGCAGCCTCAATCTTCCCATTATCACAAAAAGCAGTACATGGACCTACGTCTTGAGGACAAGTTTTACAGGTTTCCCCCTTATCAATCACCCCATTTCAGCAGTCAGGATCTTCCTGCTCACAAATATCCCCAATTCCATTGGCATTAAGATCATCCTGATCTGCATTCACTTCTATCGGACAGTTATCCAAGCTACAAATTCAAAAGTGAGCACTATAACGAGGCTGATCAATGTTATCTCCAACGATTAGCTTACAGTCAGGTCTTTCATAATACACCATACCAAGAAGATTTTTAATACCATCACCATCAATATCATCATCATAGAGATCAGGAATCCCATCATGATCAAAATCACATTTCAGTCAAGAAAAAGCAGATTGAGGATCGAGAGAAAACGCATTCTGAGCATTACTTTGAAGATCAAAAACAGCGATTCCACGGTTTTCTAATTGAAGTCTTGAACCGATACGAAACTTATTCGTAACTTTAACCTGTCCTTGTCTATTCTTTACGGAAAAGAAAGGAGCGTTTAATTGAGGTTTCTGAGTAAAAAAACTATTCTTATTATTGACCAAGGTTGTTAGGGATGTGATTTGATCTGATGAGACTGCTCAATGTGCCTGAAGGGAAAGCGCGAGTTCTCCTTTATCATTATAGGCTGGAATGATGTTGATTGCCTGATTTCAGATTTCTTCTAGAGATCTTAACGTCATAAATGACGTTGAAATGAGTTCTTTACCATCTTTTAAATGAATTTTCTGGATCAGAACTTTATTTCACGGATCGGTATAGGTATGTGTAGCTACGAGTTTCCTATCAATAAAATTCGTCCCATCTCCAAAATCCCATTTAACAGAATCTATGGCACCAAGACTAAGATTCTGAAGTCTGAGTGTCGTCATTATTTTGGTCGTAGTAGTCTTGAGATGCGGCGAATACTCAGGACTAAAACCAAAGAAAGCTCAGTTTTGATCGAGAATATCTATTGAAGCTACTGCGACAAGTTTACCTTGAACATAGCCTTTTAAGGTAATATTATTTCTCTGATTATTTTCCAAAGGAGTTGTAAAAGACGCATCAGCAACCGTATTTTCCTTGTGTCAATTTGCCGTGTTTTCTCGCTGGAAATAGTCGAACTTACCCATAAATTCAGGTTTAAAAACAGCTTTCTTATTAGCTGAATCCAGATTCTCCAACTTGATAGAAAGTCAATACATCGTGCTCTGCGGTTGTCCGAGCGAAAGTTGCTGACTAAGGACAAAGACTTTCCCTCCTTTGGTAGTAACCTTTGCAATAACAGTCATTAAACCAGGAGCGGTATAAATATGCTGAGTTTTAATACCCTTTCCTTTCGTAAAATCTCAAAAATCCCATTCAACTGCTAATGGAGCCTCACGACTCGTAATTTCAAATTTTACCAAAGCAGGCAGATCATTATCAAGTTTACTTACCTTTATGAAATATAGGTCTTCTCTTGTATCTTCTCCTAATGGAGTCGGATCTTCAGATTTTTCTTTAATAAGCACTGAGTAATTGATATTTCAGGTATCATCAACCAGACCAAGCGGGTTCTTTTTCCCATCACCATCAATATCATCGCTACAAACATCTCCAATACCATTGCTATCCATATCATTTTGTCCAGGATTATAAGCATAAGGACAATTATCTTCATGATTTACTAGTCCATCACAGTCATAATCAACATTTAATGCACATTGAATATGAAGTTCATAAAGGAGATCGAGTTTTTTTAATGCATCTTCGGTACTAATAGGTTTAGAAAAGCCTTCTACATCCTGAGGAGTAATAATTCCCGCCTGAATCAGAATATTCATCTCTGAAAGTGGCCAATATCCTTTTGGTAAAGTAGGGAAAGTCTGAAATCCACATTCGTTCGGATGAAACATACAGTATTTAAGATATGTAGAAAATTCAAGTCTCGACTGTATTTTTTCAGTCTGTTTTTCTTTTCTATTTATTAGGTCAATCTCTGCAGTAGTAAATACTTTATATTCATAGCTTTTTTTGTCTCTTTTATTAACCCATTCTTTAATGTCTTTCCATGGGGCAGAGTAGTTGCCTTTTATCCTATCAGTAAGAAGATTGAGAAGGGTTTGAAAAAACTCTGCCTTACTAATATCCCTTGAGCCACAAAACTTTCCTGCGCAGATATTACTCGTTGCAACCGGGTATCCTCTCATGGTATCATCATTACCAACCTTTGCCACACAGTAATAATAGTTTACTCCTTGATATTTTCAGGAAAGATACTCAATATCCCTAAAATCCTTACCGGGTAATGAAACAAATCCCGTCCAAAAGGCTTCACTATATTTGTCATGAGTTTTTTTATCCGGCACGATACAATCATAACATTCTACAGCATTGAGAAGCCTCGTAAGCTGATAACGAGAAAGTGTTTTTTGGCGAAGAATAGCCTCTACTGGCACTAATAATTGATTTAAATTCTGATAGAAAACAGAGTTTCTACCAGAGCTAGCAAAAAGGATATTCACGCCAAAAACAAAACCGAAAAGTCCCAAAAATCAGAATTTTATTGCTTTTTTTACTCCTCACATCGTTTTATTTAGGGAGATAAAAGACTCCTAGGAAAAAGTATAGTGCTTTCTTAGCTAAAAGCAAGATTTTCCTTAGTTTTGTTCCCCAACTTTTTGATAAAAATAAAAACATTTGCTTTCTCATAAAGAATATATATAGTCAAAAACCGTTTATTCCTAGTAAATAGAGCAATATGAGTCTTATATTTGCTTCCTTGCGAATACTTTTTGGAGGAGTTGTGATCCTCTATAAAGGGACATATTTCGGAGAATTGGCAATCAGTTTTTTGCCACATTTATCGATAATAAGCTTTTTAGGGCTGCTATTCCGAGTTTTTCAGCTTTGGAAATTTCTTTACAAAGACAAACAAAAAAACAGCCTGAAAAGACGTCTATCTCCTCTATTTGTCCTTTGTTTTTGAATCCTCTTTGGCTGTTTTTTGCGACCGATTAAGCAGTTCTATCAGCCTTTATATCAACTCAGTCAATCAATAGATAGTCCAATTAAAGTCTTATTTTCCAATATCTATATGGGAAATAACAATATAGATGCAATCAAAAAAATGATTTTAGATGAAAACCCGGATGTTGTTCTTTTTGTCGAGTTTAGTGAAGAGCATAGTCAAGCTTTGAAGGATTTTTTTGCGACACATTATCCCTATAGCAATACTACCTCTCGATCCAAAATTGCGGTTGGAAGTATCGTATTTAGTAAATATCCAATAGATAATCTTGCTGACGACTTCCCTCAGGCAAGTTGGAGATATGGCTATTTCTCTATCGATACAGAAAAATGAAAATATTATTTTTATGAAATTCATACCGCATCACCGGTTAGCAAAGCATTTTTTGAAAAGAGAAATCAGCAATTAAAACAGATTAAATCAGACTTTTTTACTCATCATCAATCTCAAAGAGAAAGCGATGCAAAAATTATAATGCTTGGCGACTTTAACACAAGCCCACGATCGGCTTATTATGCAGATTTCGCAGGATCCTTCAGTGGCACACTAGAAAACATCACAAAAACATTCCCAATCCTTTTCACTCGAAACTTATGAGAAATGTTGAATGTCCATAAGGATTTTAGTTTTTTGCCGTTATGGATAAGGAAAGCTTGAGGATATTTCCCTTTTTTTCAGTCACATATTGATCATGTATTTCTCAGTCCAAATCTAAAGTTTAAAAATCTGAAAAAAATCCAAATTCCAGGCTCAGATCACAGTGGCTTTATATTTGAAATTGAATAATTATGAAACCATTTTCTACTTTCAATATTTCCCGTTTTGAGTGGAATCCAAATACCTATGAGGCAAAATTCCATTACTCATTCGACGAGAGCGAATCCTTTACGGAAGTAATCAACTTTTCTCCTTTAAAAGAGAAATCTGAATTCCCAATAGTAAAAAATGATGAAAACGAACTCAAACAACTTCTTGCTCATCTCCATCTCGCATTAGGGGTCAGTTACTACAAACTCTTTCCAACAAAAGAGATTCTTGTTCATACGCTGGATTTAACGCAAGAGCAAAAAAGATTTTGGAATAATTTTTATATTAAAGGACTCGGGGAGTTTTTCTATAGAAACCAGATAAATCCTGAATGATTAGCCGAATTTTCTTCTGTCAAAGATGCCCCAATCTATCCAAAAAAAATCTCCATGCAGTCACATAAATCGCTTGTCTTATTCGGAGGAGGAAAGGACTCTCTAGTAACCGTAGAACTGCTCAAAAGTCAAGGTCAGACTTTTGATCTTTTTTCTTTTTGAAACGATTTTCCGCTTCATCAGATTGCACAAATCCCAACTGAAAAAAAAAGGCTAATTATTAAAAGGACTCTCGATCTAGATCAAATTAAAAAACTCCTTAATCAGTGATATTACAACGGTCATCTACCAATTACAGGCATAATATCTTTTGTATCTCTAGTTGTGTCTTATTTATACGGTTATGATGCGACCATTACCTCACTAGAGAAAAGTGCAGATGAAGGCAATACTTTTTATCATGGACTAGAAATCAATCATCAACGGAGCAAATCATCCGAATTTGAACAGGATTTTCAAAACTATGTTCACCAGCGAATTTCCGAAGAGTTCTCCAGTTATAGCTTATTAAGAAAACGATATGAAATCAGAATAATTCAAGAATTTTGCAAGTATCCAAAGTATTTTTACAACTTTTCCAGCTGTAATAGAAACTTTCACCAAAGCTGATCAAAACTAGCAAGAGATGAATTATGGTGCTGAGAATGTCCAAAGTGTGCTTTTATTTATACCATGATGAGAGCATTTTTAGACAAAGAAGAGGTAATACAAATTTTTGGGAAAGATCTTTTTGATGCAGGAGAGTTAGTAGAACTTTTTTCTGAACTCATGGGAATATCAGGCATAAAACCTTTTGAATGCGTGGGGACAAACGAAGAAATGCTTTTAGGACTTTGGCTTTCATATTTCAAAAACCCGCAAGAAAATTCAAAGATTATGAGTCTTTTCAGGGAGAAGGTTATGACAAAAATGGAGGAGTCAGATTTTCTTGCTTTACAAAAAAAATTACTTACCAATTAAAAAAATCTCTCTTGAAATTTTCTCTAAAATCAGCATAGTAAGCTTAATGATTTATTTGTCAAAAATAATATGGAAATAAAAAAAATCTGACTAGAGACGAAAGAATCCACAACCAATCCGCAAAGACCAGATTCTTTTGTCCAGTTTATCGGTCAAGAGCCAATAAAATCAGTCCTCGCAACAGCAATTGATAGTGCAAAAAAGAGGGAAAGTCCATTATGACACCTATTATTTTCCTGACCAAGTGGATTTTGAAAAACAACGATGGCATGAATTGTTGCCAATCAGTTGGGAACGAGAATGAAAATTATTACATGATATGCTATTTCTAAACCTAGTGAATTAGTCAGTGTTTTAAATAGTTTAGAAAGCTGAGACATCCTCTTTATTGATGAAATTCACAGGTTAAGACCAGCAATAGAGGAGGTTTTATATATTGCAATGGAAGATTTTGTAATAGATATGGTAATGCCAGAGGGATGAAATCTTAGGCTTCCCATTAGTCCATTTACACTTATTGGTGCCACCACGAAACCAGAATCTCTCTCACAACCAATGAAAAATAGATTTGTCTACCATTTTCACTATATGGAATATACTTCTGAGGAGAAAATTTTGATCATCCAGCAATATTTGGCAAAATATCAAATCCCATACAATGTAGATTTATTACCCACTTTTGCACGCAAAGTCTCACCTGTTCCTAGAGAGATTCACAATCTTGTAATCAAAATGAGAGATTTTGTTGTTAGCAAAAAGATACAAAATCTGGACAAAAAAGAGCGATGCGATTTTCTCGACCATCTTCAGATTGACGATGGTGGAATGACGCCCCTCCACAAAAAATACTTGGAAATTCTTTCTCACTTTGATCGCCCCGTCTGAGTGAAAACTCTAGCACTCCAGCTTTGAACTAGCGAAAAAACACTTGAAGAAGATATTGAGCCGCTTTTACTAAGACTCGGAAAAATAGAAAAAACAAGCAAGGGAAGAATTGCTTGTTAAGTTTAAGTTAAAGAAGGAAACAACAAAGGAATTAAACTATGAACATTCTTCAACAGATGAGTCATATTCTGAAAAAAGAATCATGTATTTTGCGATATAATAACTGATTTTCTTTTTATCTTCTTGTAAAAAAGTCTCATACGTCTGATGTAAAGCCTCCACTAACTCTGTATCTTTACATCCCTTTTCCTCCGCACGATGGATAAGCTCAAGATACCTATTTTCCAAATCATATTTTCTAGCCAGCTGGTTACCGTCTCTTCACAAAACATTATATGCCAACACTTCTCCTTTCTGAATAATAGTTTTTAATCCAGAATAAAGTGCTATCTGTTCAGCCGGATGATTTTTTAAATATCAAAAACAAGCGACAAGAAGTACAACACCAATTGCAAGTCTAAAAATATTTTTGATAAAATTTCTTCTATCTTCACGTGTCATGTTGGAGGTAAAGAACAGATAAATGTGAATAATCCTTTCTAACTTTTGGCAACCAAAAAGGGGAAGAAATCAGGTTTCTTTGAACCTTCCCCATAAATTTATCATTTAAGATAAGGGCTTATCAATTGCTTCTTATCTTTAGTCTTCTTTCTTTGAATGGGTGTCTTTTTTAGAAGTGTCCTCTGATTCTGAAAAAAATCTATCAATCAAACTTCTCAAAAAAGGATTAAAATATCCCATAACACAAAGTAGACCTGCCAAGAGGAGAATAATTCCCCAAAGGAACTCTCTTAGCTGAATCAGTGCCAAAATCAACAAAACGATTCCAATCAACGTCATCACAATTTCTTCAACAGAGGCTCTTTCTCGCCAATTTTTAACGTTGTTTGCAACCTTTTTTGTCTCTTCGGCTCCATTCCCAATCTTTTCCCCGAACTTTGAAGCTGCTTCCTGGATCTTTCCTGTTGCTTCATCAATTCTTTCACCAGCTGTTTTTCATTTTTTTTGCATAGTTTACTATTTTTAGAAGATAAATCTCCATTCTTTTAATTATTTCTAAAGAAGATGCAAGACGTTTTATTCATTTTTTCTTAATAGAGGAGCATTTCATGCAAAAAACAATTTGCTTTATGGATACAAATTCGTATAAGTTCTTCTTGATTAAACGTCAGATTTTTATCTTTTTTTACTAGAAAAGAAGCAAATGTTAGATTGGATTATGAATATAATTGGTGGTGATTACAATCAAAAGCAGATTGATGCTTTGATGCCACTTGTGAGAGATATCAATCATCGGTATGCCGAATTTGATGCACTTTCTGATGCTGAAATTCAAGCAAAAACCGAAGAATTTAAACAAAGAATTGAAAACTGAACCACTTTGGACGATTTACTTCCAGAAGCCTTTGCCGTTGTAAAACAGGCTTGTAAAAGACTTGTTGGAACAAAAGCGAAAGTTAAAGGACATGAACTTACTTGGAATATGATTCCTTATGATGTTCAGTTGCTCTGAGGAATTATCCTCCATCAAGGAAAGATTGCTGAAATGAAGACCGGAGAAGGAAAAACGCTCGTTGCGGTTGCTCCTGTTTATCTTAATGCACTTGATGGGAAGGGAGTGCATGTTGTAACGGTGAATGATTACCTTGCTTCTCGTGATAGTGAATGGATGGCACATGTCTACACTTGGCTTGGGTTGACCGTTGGTTCCGTAACCAAAGGGACTCCGCTTCAGATCAGAAGAGGAGAGTATGCTAAGGATATTACTTATGTGGAAAATTCAGAATTAGGATTTGATTACTTGAGAGATAATCTGGTAAAAAGTCTAGCAGAAAGAAGTCTGACTTGGAGACCGCTTAATTTTGCGATTGTGGATGAGATTGATAGTATTTTGATTGATGAAGCGAGAACTCCGCTTATCATCTCACAACCAAGAGAAGAACCTACTGAAAAATACAGCTATTATGCACAAGTAGTGAATCTGCTTTCTCCTTGTTCAGGAAAGAAAAAAGTTTCCAAAGGCTTTATTCAAGAGGTTTTGAATGATGAGTATGGAAAGGAACAGGAAGAAGATGGAGATTATTACATTGATGAAAAGACTAAGACGGCTCAGCTTTCTGGAAAAGGAATTGCAAAGCTTGAGGAGATTTTGAAGGTAGAGAATATCTATAAGGATATGGGCTATGGAGAAATCCATCATATTGAGAATGCATTGAAAGCAAAGGCGGTCTATATCAAAGATAAGGATTACATTATCTCCAATGGGGAAGTGTTAATCGTAGATGAACATACAGGAAGGACGATGCCAGGAAGAAGGTTTTCTGAAGGGCTTCACCAAGCGATTGAGGCAAAAGAGCAGGTGCAAATCCAGAGAGAATCTCAAACGATGGCTACGATCACCTATCAGAATTTTTTCAAGCAATATGCAAAACTCTCTGGAATGACCGGAACAGCTTCTACTGAAGGAGAGGAATTTAACAAAATCTATGAACTAGAAGTAGTTATCGTCCCTACGAATAAGCCGATTCTCAGAGTAGATATGAATGATAAAGTCTATTTTAATCAGCATACTAAGTGGAAGTTTGTGAAGGACTATATCAAATTTTATCATGAAATCGGACAGCCAATCTTGATCGGAACCGCAGATATTGCAACTTCTGAGTATGTTTCTAGGCTTTTGGATAAAGAAGCGATAACTCATTATGTGTTGAATGCAAAGTTTCACGAGCAGGAGGCGAATATTGTTTCTAATGCAGGGAAATATAAATCCGTAGTTGTGGCAACCAATATGGCAGGTCGTGGAACAGATATCAAGCTTGAAGAGGGATTGAACGAGAAGATGGCTCAGAATTATCTTAAATTTTTCCTAAAAAATCTAAAAAACTGAATCGTTTCTTCTGGAAACTTGTATTCTGAGTTTGAATTTTGACTTTTCCTTGATGCTTTGAAAGAGGCAGTTTCATTGAATGAAGCAGATTTAAAAACTTTAGCATCTCAGCAAACCCTTACCTGTTCTGTTGCCCTAGAATGAGGAAATTTTACCGTGCAATTTAATAGGAAGAGAAAGGCAAATACCGTTCCTTATGCAAAAGTCAGCTTTATTCCTAGTCAAAAAGATACGAGCAAAGAAGCGATAGAGAAAGACCTTTTCTTCTGACTTTTCATCCTCGGAACCGAGAAACATGAATCTAGGAGAATTGATAATCAGCTCAGAGGAAGAGCTGGAAGACAGTGAGATCCTGGTGTTTCTGTGTTCTTCGTTGCTCTTGATGATTCGTTGATGAGAAAGATGGGAGGAGAGAAAATTCAGTCTTTGGCTAGTATGCTCCTTTCCAAAACAGATCTTGAAAGCCTAGAACTCACCCAAAAACAATTTAGTAAATCAATTATCAGAGCTCAAAAGGAAATTGAAGGACGATATTTCGGCATCAGAAAGCATCTCTTTGATTATGATAGCGTAGTTGACAAGCAAAGAAAAAGAGTCTATCGTATCAGAGACGAAATCCTTGCTGCCGAAAACGATGAACAGAAGCAAGAAACTTATGTTGCTAACCTTAAAGAAGAGTTCCTAACTGAAGCTAAAAATATTATCATTACGCAAATTGCAAATGCTGAGATTACTGGACAGTCTGTTGCTGATCTTCTTGTAGTTCTGAATAAGGAATATGGCTTGAATATCACGCAACCAGAATACCATGAGCTGTCTCAGCTTGATTATGAGGCTTTGAAAGCGATGTTACTTGAGAGGTTAGACGCTTACTTTACTAGAGTGTTTTCTACACTTGAGACGAAGCTTCTATTCCAAATCTTTAGGGAGGTACATCTTCATTTCATTGATAAGCTTTGGATAGATCATATCGATGAAATGCAAAATCTTAGAGAAAAAGTCTGACTGATGTCCTATGCTCAGCTTGATCCTTTAGTAATTTATAAGAAAGAATCTTTTGAAAAGTTCCAAGAACTCCTCGCAAATATCACAAACAACACTGCATCTTATTTGTTAAAATTAGACTTCGATGCAATCGCAGTTCAGCAGTCAGGACAACTTATTCAAGAAGAAAGTAATGAAGAAAAAGTAATTGAAATTCTGACTTCAGCAAGTAAAAATATCCCTCAACAAGTAAGTAAACCTGAAACCGAAGTCCAAGATAGTAGAGCTCAGATATTTGATAACAGTAATGATACAGATGTTGAGGTCTTTGAAGTGGAGGATTGACCAACTCATACAACGGTCAAACCTGAAGGAAAAATAAGACCAAACGATCCATGTCCTTGTGGTAGCGGGAAAAAATGTAAAAAATGCTGTGGAAAAGAATAATTTAAAAGAGAGAGGTAACCCTCTCTTTTCTTCTATTAGTATGAAGTAAGATATATCTACAGTTACTAGACGCATATCATAATACTTCCTCTTGCAATTGCCTTAATGCTCCGTATAGTAAAACCACGCTAAACATAAATTACTATTAAATTCACAGAAAAATACTTGATTTTTTACTTCTCTATTGTAGTTATCATGAAATACCTCCATTTTCTTCACTGTAATGTGGCTGGCTTCTCTTTCGCAGAAGGGGTTTTTGTTTTCGATCAACTGAAGATTTGAGCAGATCTTGAGCTAGTCTATGAACCAGAAAATCCCTACGATACCCATGCTATAGCCCTCTATTTCAAAAAGACGAAGATTGGCTATATCCCAAGATCAGATAATAAAGAGATTTCAAAACTTTTAGAAGCAGGTTATGGCGACATTTTAGTGGCAAAGATTAATAGGGTTTCTCCAGAAGAACATCCCGAGAATCAAATTGGTATTGTCGTTTTTCTCAAGACGAAAAGCAAGAAATAGTTTCTCATGACTTTTTTCTTTTGCTTTTGAAGGGTAAATTCCTAAAATACAGGGGATTTATTTCTTTTTTGTTAAAACGTCAATAGTAGTCAGGAATACACTTCTTCAAAACAAATAGTTGCAAGAAAATCTACACAACAAGTAAAAAAGCGATGAAAAATCAGACTTTTATTTTTAGAAAGTATTTATACCTATGAGACAAGAACTTTTAAAGTTTTATCGTGCTAATAGATTATTAAATCGAGTCGTAGTAATCGCGATAATTTTTGTAATCATATTTAACATTCCAAGCTTTAAGTTAGAAATACCTTTTAGTGGATTTTGATATAGTTTAGCCCTGGCAATTACTTCATCTTTTGTATTCTATATCATCATCACTTATGCCCCTGAAAACGCTAAAAAGAAACATTTATCTCCATTGATAAATAAACATCTAAAATTTTTACTAACAAAAGCTACAGTCCCGTTCCAAATGTTTGGGAATAACTGCTGACGGGAAGAGTTAACCTTAGATGAAATACAAAACAAATTAGAAAATCTGACGGATAAGGACGAAGTAACCCATGTAAATTTTGTTTCCGACTGAGGGTTTAGACATCCAAACCGAGGGGAATATCTCATTACTCAACATGAGCAAATGAAAGAAGAGGCAAAAATAATTTTCAACTTCTCTCCTTATTTGGATGATACGCTATATCTATTGGTGAGTGATATTACACTTTCTTGATATAATGACCATATAGGAATCCTAAAACTTGTCTCAAAGCTACCGAATAAATATTCACTTAAATTTTTAGCTGCAGAGATATATGACTACAAGAATATTCTTATTCAGTTAAAAGAGTATTTAGAGAAAATTAATTAGGAAAAGCTGACTTTATTCCAAAGTCAGTTTTTTTATTTTGTAAAATTAAACATTCTGAATGATTAAAAAATCATAGGAAATACGAGCATTTTTGTAACATAAAGCCTTACTCTGTTTACTTTACTGCCCAAAGCTCGTAGTCCTCGTATTTCTTTCCTCAAAAGCACGAAGTCTGAGCTGTTGTAAACGATCATTTACTCTTCTACTGGAATCATTGGCAATCATTTTGAGAGTAGAGATAATTCCTATGAGCGCTGAAATATTAAGTACATAAAACAGCCACGCCATCACATCTCCAAAGTATTCTCCCTCAAGAATACTTCGAGAAATTCCTATTTCACCAAGGAAATCTTTTGAAGATTCGGCAAGTGATCGAGGATCAATAAAAAGCAAGATAAAGAGTAATAATCCAAGTAAAAACGCATAAATAATATAATTGGTCAGATTTTTCATACTTTGTTTTTGCATATCATTCATCGTTCTGTAGCTAGCATTTTCAGCTTTTGCGACCTCTCCTATAAAAAATGGAGTTATGAATCTTATAGCTCGTAGACTAACCCATAACACTCCTAATCCTGAAAGCATAGGAACGATTGTACTAATTGTGCAGTAACCTTTGGTACACAAAAGGAAAGTTAATCCCCCTAATGCTACAAAAAAAAGAATTGGAACTAATAAGCCCAAGAAAAATCATCGAAAAAAGGATTTTCCCTGTTTTCTTCAATATCTTGAGAGCAAACTCCCTTCTTTTTGACCAGAAGAACACATACTTGCCAAGATAAGTACTCCAATTCAGAGAATTACTCCGGTTCATAATAGAATTTCCATAATGATTGGTTTGTCAGGTAAAAGATATCATCATTATAGCCAAAAGACAAGAAAAAAGCAAAAATCTGATCTTTTTCTCTCTATTATCTTACTGATTTTAGTCATTAAAAATAATTTTCATAATCTGATTTAATTCTTTTCTCTGTTCTTTGAAATTTTGGTTGAGGATTCGGTCATAAAAGTAGGCATTACAGAAGTAGGCCATATAAGAAAGCCCTTTTTTCTCGAGGGGAACATAGGTTTCTATTGCTCCTTCCTTAAGGATGAAGACCTTGTCGTTATAAAGTTTTTCAATCCCTTTTATGATCGCTTTATGTTTCTTTGGAGCGAAGGTCAGAATAGTTTTTACGAGTCTATTGTAATAATCACTATATCTTTTTTCAGATTTCTGCGTTTTTGCCTGTTTATTTGCGAGCATATAAAATCTGTTCAGTTCTGCCCTTGAAAAGAATCCATAATCAACAGTATTATCCCAGTCTCCAATAAAATAGTTCTTGATATTAAACTTTCTGAGGAATTTTCTTCGTGTTCAGAAAGAACCCTTTCCGTTGATATTGATGATTTCATAATCACGAATTTTATTTTTCCATTCAGGGAAGGTCTTTAGGTAATTAAGATAGAAACTAAAAAAGTAAGCATCCGTATCTCCCTCAACAAGGATGATTTTATCCACGAAGAAGAGCTTTGAGAGATTCTCAAATCTGAGCATATGCATCAGTGTCGCATCATCATAATCCACATTGATTCTCGGCGCAGAAACCAAAGAATTTTGATTTTTATTCTTATACATCCTGTAGACACTCGTCAGATTTTTTTCATTGATGAAGAGTGGAGAATTAGTGGAGAGAATAAACTGTGCACCAATATGTTCGCTGATTTGGTCGCAAACTTCAGCGAGTTCTTTCTGATATTGAGGGTGAAGATGCAGTTCCGGTTCGTTTACAATCATAAAGCCGTCCGTGAGATCGTTTCCATAGAGTCAAAAAATCATTGTTAAGAGCGATTTCTCTCCATCACTGAGATCATCAAAATAAGAAACTCTATCGTTCTCATCCACCATATAAAATCCAATCATGCCATTCACATAATCCACTCTTAACTGTTTGTCAAAGTATTTTTGGATCATATAGTTTAAACTAACAAAGAAGTCTGATTTTTTCAAACGTTCTTCTATCGCTTTTTCTTGGGTGCTGATATCCGAAGAGAGGAGTGCTTCCTGCGTAAAATTTTCTAAAATACTTCGAATCTTATAAATACAGCCGGTATAGCCGACCAAACTATTTCTTGAATATTCAAGATCGTTGATGATTTCATGAGGATTGATAAAATTTTTGAAATTAAGCTGGCTCCTATCGTTATTTAAAATTGCAAACGTTCTCTTGAGCAAATATCGCTTTCTTTCTTCAGGTTTTTTCTCATATTGATTAAAAATTGTAATAACGATTTGCAAAAGCTTTTGGTATCTAATACAAGAAAGAACAAAAAGCTGATATTCATTCAGTTTAGATTCGTTGATAATGAATTTTTGAAGCTTTTCATCAAATGCTGCTTCCAATTTGAGTTCATGAGGTTGTTCGACAATAACCTGATATTTGTATTCAGGAAATCTAAACTCTAGCTTACTATATTTATCGATAATACTGTTAATTCTAGAGCTGTATTTGCAAACAAATCAGATGTTTTCATAGTCAGTATTTGACAATTCTAGAGCAATTTCTAGTTTTGAAGGCTGATCTGGTGTTTGGTTATTGGTTTGGAGATATTTGGTGAGGATATTTCTTTCTTTAATTGCCTTTCTCGTAGGGATTTCCTCTGCATCAGAAAAGCTGTTATCAAACGAAAAATCTTTAATCAAAACCGTAAAAAATTCTTCCAAAATCTTGATAAAATTACTTTTCCCAGATGCATTATTTCCAATAAAGATTTTGACTCCTTGATAGGCTAAATCTTCTCCATAAAAAGAAATAGGAGGCTGATTCTCAAACTCTTTCTCATTCATATAGGAAAAACTCAAGAGATTAGAAATTTTTATTGACTTGATTTGCATCTTGAATCCCAAATAGAAAGTAAAAAACACCGACGCCTCTGGAGATGAAAGACTTTTTAAGATAGTATTAGTATAGTCAGATTTTTTTCTTTTTCAACTTTTGCCATAGGGAAATCAGAAATCAAGCTATTTAGCGTCTTCTCCTAAAAAAAGCATCTATACAAAGAAGACTTTATCAGCATTAAAAGCTCTTCAAAGGATAATTTTCTCTCAAGATAAGGAAACAAAAAGCAGAAATCTGATCAGATTTTTCTTTTTCCCTGAAGAAGCTCGGCAACAGTTTATAAAAATCGGAGTTGAGGGAATGTTATGCTTGATTTTTAATTCATTTTGTGTAAGTAGAAAGAGGAATTTACGTCAGATTTTTTATCTTTTTACCAGAAGCAATAATGGAAAAGAAACAGCAAGTACTCCTAATCCATGGCGGGGATACTTACGAAAGTTATGAGGCATTTTTGCAAGCATTAAAGGGGAAATCCGTGCACTTGGAATGGATCGCGAGCAGGAGAGACTGGAAAAATGAGCTACAATTTCAGCTCGGTGAGGGCTTTATCGTTTATACCCCGCAAATGCCCAATAAACAAAATGCGAAATATGAGGAATGGGAAATCCTTTTCAAAAAACTATTGGAAGCGGTACAAGATGGAGTTGTATTAATCGGACATTCCTTGGGGGCAGCTTTTTTGGTAAAATATCTCTCAGAGCACCAAGTTGCCAAGCAAATCAAGAGTTTACATCTCTTGGGAACGCCCTTTGATGGGGATATGGAAAGTGATAAACTCGTAGGATTTGTCAGGACAGGGGAGTTATCACAGCTGGAAGCACAAGTCGGAGAGATTTTCTTGTATCATAGCAAGGATGACTTCGCAGTACCGTATAGCCATTTTCTTAGATACCAAAAGGTATTGCCATCAGCTCATTTTAGAGCTTTTGAGGATAGAAATCACTTTCTTCAGTCCGAAGTCCCAGAATTAAACGCAGATTTGATGAGGTAAATGATTGGTTTCAGTAGGGGAGGGGACTTATTTCGCTAGGGATAGACGGATTATGAGGCAATAAAAAAAACCGACTATCCGTAACATCGCGTATCATCTCTCCTTACGGAAAGGTGGGTAGCTCCTCAAGATCACATGGATCCGATTTTCGGCTCCCATAAATAAGTTGAGAATTTTGATAGTAAGCGTCATCACGAGATAATCAGTCTCAGGCAGTATAGTTATTTTTTTTATTTTTGCAAATGAAAAATATCGATACTGAGGGAATGCAACAGTTTTTACTCGCAAGAAATGAGGGAGTCAGTTTTTTCTTTCTAGTAGGAAATTAAAAAATTACTATTTTTGAAGGAAATGATTAAATGCAGTAATTTTATTTGGACTGATCTTAAGGCTTTTTTGGACGATCGGTTCCATAAATTCAGAAGGAACAAGGTGGAGATCGATTGTTTTCTTTAATCGCTTTATTAGGAGGGAAAGGGAAAGGTATTTTCCAAAGGTGAGCAGTTTTTTGAGTGGGTTTGAAGTCTGCGTCATGGCAAAGTAGTTTTTTAGAGAGAGGGGAGTCTTGATCTGTTTCGTATCGGTGAGTGCGTGAGGATAAGGCGTAAAGTAGCCAAAATCATGATACATCATCCGTTTCGTTGCAGGAAATTTTCTAGCGATTCGAGGCAGTAGCCAACCGTTTCGACGAATCATACTGTGGTATCGAATAAGATCAGGTTTTTCTCTTTTGAGGAAAAAATAAAATCTGATTGCTGCCAAGAGGTTGACCAAAGAGAGCCCAATTCCTAAGAGTTTCTTGAGTTTACCTCGTGGTTCTTTAGGGCAGTAGCCTCAGAAGAGTTTTACTTGGTGACCGTGTTGCTGTAAAAGATGCTTGGTATCATGGAGATAGGTTTCAATCCCTCCAATCTTATTTATAAAGTCGCTTACCAGCACAATCTTTTGAGGTTTTTTGGTTACGGTAAGGGAAAGAAAGCGTTGATATCGTTTTTCTACGGTATAGCGATTTGCAATATCTTTGGACTGTTGAGCCAACTGTTCGTAAAAGTCAGCCTTCTTTTTCTTTTTTTCTTGTTGGAGTTTGATGAGCATATTAGAAAACTTTGCAAGATCTGTGCTCCCTTCGCTTTGTTCAATCGCATATTCATCCTGGATAAAGGGAATCAGCCCACCTTTTTTGAATCCAACAATCGGAATACCTTGCTGGAGAATATTGATCGCACTCAAACCGAAGGTCTCCAGGAACCTAGACGGCATCAGACAGTAATCTATGTTTTCAAGGTATCTCTCGACCTCTGAGAGCGGCTTCCACCCAAAGAAATGAATCTGCTTGAAATGATAACTCAGCTCTAATATCCCGCTTTCATAGCTTCCGCTCCCAAAAATGTATCGATCAAAAGGAAGCTCCTTGCCCGGATACTGACTGATAAAATCATAGATCAAATCAAATCCTTTTTCTTTTTCTAGCCTGCCGAGAAAGAGAAGCCCAAGAGTTTTTGTGGTATTCATGATGCAAGAAGGATAAACGCTCGTGAGTATAGCTATGAGCGAAAGTTTTTCAATCAGATTTTTCTGTTTCTATGGGGATTTTTCAAAAAAACATCATCAAAATCAAAAAATGTGCTAACTAAACCCTAGAGGGAAATGCAAAAATTTTCTTGTTTTTTGGATGCACAACCATATCTTCTAGTTGCAATAAAATAAAAATTAAACAAAAAACCTGACTTGCTCTCTCCTGAGGCGTTCTCAAGGCGTGAGGAAGCAATAAATCAAGTAATCTACCCTGATGAACGTTTATTACCCTTTTGTATCTGGAACCGATTTTGTTTATAGTGTGTAGAAGGTATAAGGCTCCCTACTCTTGATAGCGATCGTTATTGAGACTAAAAAGCCTTCTGTATTCTAAGGGCTTGCTATCGGTTCCGGGTATCCACTCGGACCAGAAGTATTTCTTCCTGGTCTTTTTTTTATTTTTTCAAGAAAAACAAAAAAAGAGCCACTTGGGAAGGCTCTTAATCCTTAGAATTGATAATTTCCAGAGATTGCACTAGGATTTTCTTCAAACATACCATTTTGTGTAAAAGATAAAAGTAATAAAGACTAATCCAAAATGCTACCGCATGATACTAAGGACGACGAGAGGTCGGATTATCACGTGAGGAAAACTAAAATATGCAAGATAACGAGAAATCTTCTTTTTCTGTTCAAGAGTGAGTTCTGTCCCAGAAAATGTCCATTTTTTATTGAAGAGATAAATCATAACTCCACAAGCTGTTGGGAAAGTTATAATAGCTCAGCGTATTATATATCTCAGAGGACCAAAAAATTCTTCATGTCAACTGAAGTTATATAACATATTAGCAATAAGGGGAGAATAACATGTTGCTTCTACAGCTATAACCATTGCTAAGAGCCGAAATCCTATAGTTTTCCAAGCCGTCTGCTTAAAAAGCTTTTTAGTATCTAAAACAGGAGTTTTTCCGTGTTTAAGTATTTTTTGATTCTCAGGCTTTGTTGTTTTTTTGATAACTATCCTTAGAAGGACGAGATTCCAAAGGATACAAACCATGAGTAGCGTTATAAAAGTAAAAAGATCTGGAGCTTCTCCTAAAAATGAGCCGAAGAATAAGCCGAGGATTTCGTCAAACATACTGTTTTATATAAAAGATAAAAGTAATAAAAGCTAGAGAAGAAATAAAAAAACGAAATAAGCAATTACGAGTAATGGGATTATAGCATGCGGAAAACTAAAGTATGCAAGATAACGACAAAATTTTTCTTTTTGCTCAGAAGTGAGTTCTGTTTCTGAAAACGTCCATTTTTTATTGAAGAAGTAAATAAAAACTCCTGAAGCTACTGAAACAACCATAAAAAAGAGCGGAATAAACCACACAAAAATTAGCCTGAGTCAAGCCCATCAGCGACATATACCTATTAAACGACAAAATTCTGATATAATGAAGACCAAACAAGCTGCCGACAATAAAGCATAATTTCATGCCCAATGCCAACAACGGAATATATTGGAAGCGGTTTGTTTTAAAAATTTTGTAGGTTCAGGAACTTGTAATTTGCTCATGCATATCAATATCAATTTCGAATTCCGAATAATACTTAGGGGTATCATAGATATACCAAATATTATCAGAAAAATCAGATACCGCTGAACGTGAGGACCTTCAAACATGTTTGTTTTTATATAAAGAATAAAAGTAAAAATCTGATTTTTTGCTAATTTTTTACTAGTAATACAAACTAACCTCTTAATTATGAAATACCACTTCGATTAATTACTCATAAAGGCGCTCCCATTTGCTAATTTTAAAAGGTAAAAAGGCTTATTTTTGATGAGATTTAGAAAATATACTCGGATAAGATCGGATACATAATTAATCATCGACCAATGAAACTAATAATGGTAAGCCATAGTGCAAGGTTTTTCTTTTTTACTGGAGGAATATCTGCTTTACCGAGTGTTCGATACTTATGGGCGAGGAAAATACAATATTGAATCAAGAAAGGAGTTATGACTACTATCACAAAAAATATCTCTATTAGCGATGCCTCATATCCTCTAGTTGAATGAGAAAAGGCTCACATAAATCCAAAAATCGAGATACCAAGTAATCCAAGCCCCAATTCAGTAAAAATTGCCCCTTCCAAAATAATGCTAATTACTAAAAATCAAAAGATTCCTTTGACATAAATCTTTCAGAAGTCTTTGATCCCCATAATGCTTCCTAGTATTCGGAAGGCGAGGAGATTAAAAATAATGATTCAGAGGAGTAGGATTCCCCATCCCGTTGGTCAGGATTTAATAAGCGAATTAGTGAGACTGACAAGTCGTTCCATCTACTAATTTTAAAAGGTAAAAAGGCTTTTGAGTAAGGAAAGCTTTCCGTTTCATAGCATCCAAAAGCTAAAAACTTATCAGCTTTTCTAAGTATACCCCAAAAGCACAACTAATGCAACAAATAGCATACTAAATTTCCCCTAAGCTTCCACAAAAACTCCTTAGCTTTTCTGATTTTAGCTAAAAATACCTAAAAGAAGGAAGAAAATGAAAAATATCATAGAAAAATTAAAGAGTGCGAAACAAAAAACAAACCAATTCTTCTTTGATGGAGCAAGTTTTCGTCTTGAAACGACCCATTTCTCATATGCCATAAAAAGTAATGTTCCAAAAATTAAGATGGGAATAAAAACCGAAACAAAATTTGCCGTTTCTCAACCCTGGAGCTGAAAACTGAATATTATCATTTCTGGCACCAAGATAGAAGCAAGGACTGTGATTCCCAGAACCCTAAAAATAGACTGTTTAAGGACTTTTCAATCAAGAGATACTTTGAAACACATTCTGAGTATCCAAAAAACAAGAATATCCCATCCGCAACAGAGCAGTATTACGAGGAGGAAAAGAAATAATAAATTTTCTCCTGTGAACCGAGAGAAGATACCTATAAGCCGAAAAAGAATTCCCATTTTCTTACTATAAAAAAGAACTAAAATTCTGAATTTTCCCCCACTTTCCAAAAGGTAATGGGGGAGCTATTCTCAGTTTTCTTAGTGAAAGTAAGCTAGACTATCAATAAATCGAGCGATGCCAAAGAAGGTAGGAAGGTTAAGGAGCACAAGTCCAAGGCTAAGCCATAGCTTCTTGATTGAGGAGATTTCCATTTTGGAGATAATCCATTTTCTGATAATGATAAAGGATAAAACCTCACAGATCAAAAAAATACCACAGTAGAGGAGTATTTCATTAGTAGAAGCGGTCTTTTCTATGGTGGGAAGTAATTGATTTCCCCCTGTAATACCCATTGTGGCAACAAAAGAAAGCACTGAGAGCCACATAATTCTCAACTTGAGAGCTTTCCCACTATCTTTAATCCTCATTATAGCTCTCAACACCCCAAAAATAAGCATATTCCAGACAGCAATGAGGATGAGCATAAAGAGGAATGGACCTACCATCCCAAAATCTGGACCACCGTCATAAACACCGATTTGATCAATATGATTCTCCATTTTCTATACAAATAAGAATAAAAAACCTTCCCAAAGCCTCAATTTCGAGGAGAAGGGAAACAAGAAAGGCGGACGCCTCACGGAAACTAACACGTTTTTCTTTTAAAAAGGAGTGGAAACCCTCATAGCTCCCGACTCCTTCTTTGCTTCCTCTTAGGCTTTATCTGTTGCTTCGGAGCTAACGCTTTCAGCTTCAGGTTTTTCTTCATCTTCCCACTCTCCGTCCGTCGTATACGCTCCCACCAGTCCTTTATGGATGGTTCGGGCATTACGTGTCTCTTGAATGAGTTGATTGAGCGAAGCAATGCACGCCACCAGCTCTGGATTCGGACTTACGACCCCAAGTGCGTCAATTTTCCTGATGAACTGCCTGTAGAGCGTGTCTAATTCCTCACGGAGTTTCTTCGCTCCTTGCAGATTCCTAACAATCTCCTTTTCAGAGCGTTCCGCCATCGTTTCGATAAACTTCGCATTCACCGTTTTCAGCTCCTGCACGCCCGCCGTCAATCAGATTTTGGCTACTGCAGCAGCATGCTCGGTTTTCTCGAGGTCCACCAGCAAACCGTTGATCAAAAAGCTCTCAGCACGGTCTTGCTTGGTCTGGATCCCTTGATATTGCTTTTTCAGCGGGAGTAAAAGTTGCCCAGCCTTCTGCACTTGCGTATCAGGGGACTGTGCCTCAATACTAATCTTAGCAAAGATAAAACTCAGAAGCTGATCACGTTTTTTGTCCAGCTCCTGCAAAGCTTTGGTAAATTCTTCTTGGTGCATCTCTTGATTGAGATCGAGAAAGACCTTGAGTTTATCTTGAAAAGCGGTGAAATCACTCGCCTCAAGTCAAAGTTTTTCTGTCGTCCCCTTCGCTACAAGCTTTTCAAAGGCTTGCATAAAGGCACCATAGTTGGCATTCGTGAGTTTCTTGGGAGAAAACTCTTTTACTTCTTCTGCATGCGTCATTGTGTTGATCATAAGAAGATAAAACGATGAGTATATAAGAAAGCTCATCTTCTCAGGAAGATTTTTTATCTAAAAAGAAGAAATCTGATCCTTTGAGGCACTTTTTGATCCCAAAACCGACGATTTTTTAGAGTAAAAACGCTTTTTCATGTCCATCTCCGAGCAGAAATTACAACAAAATGTCTATATCTGTCTACAGAAACGACGGTTTTTTAGAGTAAAAACACTTTCTGTGTCCATTTCTACCCCGAAATTGAGACAAAATGTCCATTTGTGTCTAAAAAACGGGTGGAAATTGATAGGAAATGTCCATTTTAGTCCAAGAACCGACCCGAAATGAAGACAAAATGATCATTTACCCTCAAAAACCAACAATTCTCGCACAAAAAAGATCATTTACCCCTAATTTCTCTGAGTTCCAGCATTTTTTTGTCCATAGACCCCTAAAAACTTCCAATGCTTGCATTGAAAAGTTCATTTACCCCGCAGCATCATCAATCCTTACATCAAAAAGTCATCAAACCCCTTGAAACCTTTGATTCTCGGGATTTTTTCTCCACAGCCCCTTTGAAATCATTGCTTCGCCCGCAATGATGGGATTGAAGTCATTGGATTGCTTCACTTTGTTCGCAATGACGGGATTGAAGTTGTGGGATTGCCACGCTTTGTTCGCAATGACGGGTTTGAAGTTGTTGGATTGCTACGCTTCGCTCGCAATGACAGGTTTGAAGTCACTGGATTGCCACGCTTCGCTCGCAATGACGGGTTTGGAGTTGTGGGATTGCCACGCTTCGCTCAAAATGACAGGGTTGAAGTCACCGGATTGCCACGCTTCGCTCAAAATGACAGAGAAAAGGGATCAGATTTTTGTTTTTTATAAGAGGAAAGCTGTTAAAGATCACGTCAATAGTTAATTTCCAGCTCATATCTAGCAATCCCTAGCGAAAATGCAAGGCATTTTTTGACTTGAAATTAGGGAGGATTCCGCTAGAGTGGAAGTTGCTTTATTTTTGTTTTTTTGGCTGATGACCGACACCAAAGCAACCCAAGAAAAAATCTCTAAAAGTCTGGAAAATCCGATTTTGGAGGCGGTAAAGAAGGACGACCTGAGCCTCGTGATGAAAAATGCAGCTCAGAAGAAAGTTATCCCGCCGAATCAAATATCCGTAGCACTCGACAAGTTTGAGAATAAGATTATCGAGGAGCATCGAGAACATTAGCAGAGGAAGCTCTCAAGAAAGCTTGGAAATAGCGGAAGTTTTTGCTCACTTTTAGAACTAAATACTCCCGTTGCTGTTTTCCAAAGCCAGAGCACTGCTACTTAGATGCAAGCGAGGGTTTTACAGGGATCGGATTTCCAAGGCTTTTCTTGAGCCATAGAACAAACCAGCATCAAAAATCAGATTTTTTTTTATTTTTTACTAAAGAGCATAGCAATGACGACTTTACTCCAACAATTACAGCAGAAAACCGGTATGGAAGCTGCGGTAATCAACAATATTATTCAGCTTTTGGATGAAGGGAACACGATACCGTTTATTGCACGTTATCGTAAAGAAATGACAAAGGGGGCTACCGACGAACAGCTTCGTGATTTCTTCGAACTCTACAGTTATCGTAAAAATTTGGAGGCGAGGAAGGAAGACGTGATCCGTTTGATTGCGGAGAGGGGACTCTTGACCGAAAGTCTAAAAAATCAGATTTTAGCTGCAGAGACGCTTGCGAGAGTAGAGGATCTTTATAGACCGTTCAAGGAAAAGAAGAATACCAAAGCGACCCTTGCCAAAGCGAAGGGCTTAGAGCCGCTAGCAAAGCTCTTATCAAGCGCAGAGCTTACAAAAGAAGAATTTGAAAGCAGAGCCGATACCTTTATTAAGGATACAGGTGACGAAAAGACCTCAGTGAAGGATCGTGCGGAGGCTATTCAGGGAGCAAAGGATATTGTTGCAGAAGAGGTATCAGATCACGCAGATTTAAGAGCCGACATCAAGCAATTTGAAGAACAAAACGCCACATTAGAGACCAAAGCGACCAAGACCTTTGAGGAAAATGGGGTATACAGAGTATATCAGCAGTATCAGAAGAAACTTTTTGAAATGCCTTCCTATGCCTATCTGGCGGTGAGTAGAGCGGAGAAAGAAAAGCAGCTCAGCATCAAATTACAGTTTTCTCAGCAGAAAATCTCAGAGTATGCAAGCAAGTATTTTATTCCTAGTGCTGCGAACAGCTCGGTTGAGTATTTACAGCAAGCAATTGACGATGGACTGGAAAGATTACTCCTGCCTTCACTAGAAAGAGAGCTAAGAGCCGACAAAAAGAGGCGAGCGGACGAGGCTGCAATCAAAGTCTTTGGAGATAATTTGAAGCAGTTGCTTTTGACGCCACCGGTAAAAGGGTTGACGGTATTGGGATTTGATCCTGCGTTTAGAACCGGTTGCAAGCTTGCGGTCGTCGATCAAACCGGGAAATTCTTGGCGAAAGAGGTGATTTATCCTACTGAACCACAAAAAAAGATCGCAGAAGCAGAAAAGACCTTACTTGATTTGGTGCAGAAGTATGGGATTCAGCTGATTGTGATAGGAAACGGGACAGCATCTAGGGAGTCGGAGAAAGTGGTAGCAGATTTTATCAAAAAATATATGCCAACGCTTCAATATGTGATTACTTCTGAGGCAGGGGCGTCAGTATACTCGGCTTCGGAGCTTGCACAGCAGGAATATCCACAGCTTGATGTGACGATTAGAGGAGCGATTAGTATTGCTCACAGAGTGCAGGATCCTTTGGCAGAGTTGACCAAAATTGATCCTAAAGCGATCGGAGTAGGGCAGTATCAACACGATGTAGATCAGAAATTTCTCAAAGAGAAGCTGAATGAGAAGGTAGAAGATGTCGTAAACGCAGTTGGGGTAGATGTAAACACGGCAAGCTATACGCTTTTGCAGTATATTGCAGGGTTATCGGCCTCAGTTGCCAAGAATGTAGTAGCATATAGAGATGAAAATGGGTCTTTTACCGATAAAAAGCAGATCAAGAAGGTGAAAGGGCTTGGACCTAAGGCATATGAGCAGGCAGTAGGGTTTCTTAGGATCAAAGAAGGGAAAGAACCGCTTGATGCGACGGGGATTCATCCTGATCATTATGCAGCAACCTTGAGTTTTCTGGAAGGGGAGTTGGGTATCAAAAAGAAAAATCTGATTCTTCCCCTTCAGGACCTCAAAAACTACAGCGAGCAAGAAATTGAAGGGTTTGCCAGCAAATACGGACTTTGATTTGAAACGATGCAAGATATTTTGAAAGAATTACAGAGGCCGTGATTAGATCCGAGAGAGGAAATTGAAAAGCCTGTCTTCAAATCAGATATTCTGAGCATTGATGATGTAGAGATTGGGATGAAACTCCAAGGCGTAGTAAGAAATGTGACAGATTTCGGTGCCTTTGTAGATGTTGGACTACATAATGACGGGCTCGTGCATAAATCACAGATGGCAGACTATTTCGTAACCAATCCACTTGAGGTTGTGCATGTCGGACAGCAGGTAGAGGTCAGAGTTTTGGAAATTGATAAAGAAAGAGAAAAGCTTTCCCTTTCCATGAAAGGCGAGCACAATTCCAAGCCTCCTCAGAGGAAAACTCAGCCCCGCCCAGAAAAAAGAGGGGAGTCTGGAGCGTGATTGAGTGGGAATATCACCTTTTCTTAGAAAATCAGCCCAAAAATCATAAAAGAAATGGTAGTTGAGAAGAGGAGTTTTGAAAAACAAAGAAAAAAGACATCAAAAATTTGCATTTTCAGAAAAAACTGACTATAATAATATCGTCATCAAGAAAGAGTGCAAAATAGACTCCTTTGTTGATGAGCAACTATGATGAGGTCTTTAAAATAAAAGTATAGAAAAAGTTCTTTCAATCACTTTTCTTTTGGATTGTTAAGTGCGTTTATCACTCGTTGATAGATGGTAAAGGCAGCTTCCAGTGGCTTTTGAGTTTAACAGGAGTCATAAAGCTTTATCTTTCTGTATTGAAGGATGGAGGACAAAAAAGAGAAGTCAGATTTTTTTCTCTAGTAAGTTTCGTTAAGAGCGAACGACTATGACTCGATGAAGTAAAACACTTCGAGGAAAGAAAAAAGCTTTTAAATAACCTCTGGAAAGGATTTCCTTAGATGTTTTCGCTTGAAGTAGTAAGAAAGGTAAAGTTTCTTAACCGACTTTACTACCTTCTCTCTGCTAAGAAAGTATATAAGGCTTTACTAGGGCTAGGTTTAGAAGGGATTGGTGAGGAATTTTTTGTTCTGGGTATTGTTGAAAGTGATACTAAAGTTGAAAGGGGTGGTTCCCCTCTATCATCTCGCTTTCTGCTCTTGGAAAGATCAGGATTCTTTTCTCTGAGAAGAATTACACTTTTCTTGATAAAAAATGCTTAGGAGTTGCTTTCTCATGACTCTTATCTTTAGGGTAGCCTAAAGCATGAGATACTATAATGTTTAAGAGATGTTATAGCGGTTTTCGGCACTATACTTTTATACCTCCTTATAGAAAATAAGGAGTGGATAGTTCTATCTGCTTCTTTTTTCGTATTTTATGAGAAAAGATATCTTTTCAACAAAAGATTAGAGCAATTTTTACTAGCAAGGAAACATATCTTCTTAGATTGATGTGTTGTGCTTGACAAAGGGATTGATATCTTTATACCTTGTCCTGTTAGATTTTTATTTAAGTAAAAAGTGAAATGCATCGTAAAGTAATTATTATTGGTTCTGGTCCTGCGGGACATACTGCTGCTATTTATGCTGGGAAGGCACTTTTACAGCCACTCATGTTTGAAGGGTTTATGGCAGGAGGAATTGCTGCTGGTGGGCAGCTCACCACTACAACGGTGATAGAAAACTTCCCTGGATTCCCCGAGGGGATTGATGGAAGTCAACTCATGATGCAGATGAGGCAGCAATCTCTCAATGCCTGAGCAGAAGTTATCACAAAAACTGTTGATTCCGTAGATCTTAGCAGTTCTCCATTTAAAGTTACGGTAGGAAATGAAGAATTTACAGCGGATAGTCTGATTGTTGCTACAGGAGCAACCGCAAAAAGGATGGGGCTTCCAGGAGAAGAGCAGTTTCGGCAAAAGGGAGTTTCCGCTTGTGCTATCTGTGATGGCGGATTACCGATCTTTAGAAATAAAAAAATCGTCGTAATCGGCTGAGGTGATGCAGCACTTGAAGAAGCGATTCATTTGACGCACTTTGCAAGCGAAGTACTTTTGCTTGTCAGAAGAGATCAATTGAGAGCATCAAAGGCAATGCAAGAAAAAACCTTTAAAAACGAAAAAATTCAAATTCTTTGGAATACAGAAGCTACTGAACTTGTAGGAGAAAAACTTTTATCTGGAGTTTGGACGATCAACAACAAGACACAAGAAAAGGTTTTGATTGAATGTGCTGGAGTTTTTTATGCTATTGGTCATACTCCAAATACTGCTTTCTTAGGCTGACAAGTAGAACTTGATGAAACTGGATATATCAAAACCATTCCTTGATCTACCAAAACAAGCGTTGAAGGAGTCTTCGCAGCAGGAGATGTTCAAGATAGGATCTTTAGACAAGCTATCACCTCTGCAGGAACTGGATGTATGGCAGCATTAGAGGCTGAAAAATATTTACAAACGCTGGGATAATTATCTCAGCTTTTTTTAAAAAACTTAATTAAAACAAATAATCTTTTTATTAAAACAAGTCGTAAATTACCTTATTAAAAAACTTGCACAATGTATCTTGTGCAAGGTATGGGGTTATGATACAATTATATTAATTCTTTTGCTTAAAATTTAAAGGGACTACATAATAATTTTAAATCTCTTCAAAAGTTCTAAAATGAGAGAAAAATCAAGACGGGAAATTAAACTGACATGTTCTTCTCTCGAGAAATACTCTTGAGTAAAAAGTGCTATCTGAGGGATATAGGCTCTTTTTTCTCCTTGTCTGATTTTTTTGCAATAATACGGCTGAAAGAGATCAAAGAACTGTTTTCGTCTTTGTCTACTTATTTTTGGAAACTTTTTTTCTCTACTAATCAAGAAGAACGAATCTGCAAGGGAATAGTCTAAACGTTCATAATAATATTTTCAAGCCTTACTATCATGGAGGTACAACATATCCTCAAGATAAGCTCAAAAAAAATCTACTACTAAAATCGTGCTTGCTTGTATATTTTTAGTGAGCAAAAGATGATAATGTTCTTTTTGATAGCTGAGGTCAAGCGTTTCGGGGAATTGAAAACTATCTAAAGAGAGTTTGCCTTTCTTGAGGGTTTCCCCTTTCCCTCGATCAAATATGATCTTTCATTCCTCATCTAGAAGAAGCATATGTTTTTTTTGGTATCGCTGCTTTTGATAGTTTAAAAGCTCTCCTAAAGAAATACTATCAAGACTATTTGTACGAAAATTTTTATGTATTTTTTGAAGTATTTTTTCATAAAGTTTTTGTCAAAATGAGGAATTATTAAGCTCATTTTTTACGGCTTTTTGCTGTAAAAAAAAGATGTGTTCATCTACTGGTCTTTCTAAAAAGAAAAGAATCTCTTCTAGCGACATATTTTTTCACTCGAAACTGGTATATCCCGTTCTCGTTGAAGCAAAAATATCCGAAAGGAAAAGAAGCTCTTCATCATTTTGACTATAGAGAACACAATGCTCTAAAAGATGAGGGAGATATTTATTTTCATGATATAATGGAGTTTGAATAAGAAGTTCCATAGAAGAGAAAAGGATAGAGTAAAATCTTTACTGCTATCCTTTTTAGGGAAATCCCTAGTAAATAAAAGAGTTCTTAACTCTTTTTAACCCCTCACGATAATCATAATTTTTAGCTAGAAGAAAGCCATTTCCTTGATTTTCATAAGGAAAATACTATAAGTTTCTCTGATTTATCTCTACCACAAAAAATGAAAAAAATCTGGATTTTGATGCTATTTTTCCTTGCATTCCCTTTCTCAACATCTGCTTTCGTTCTGGGACTAAAATCTACGGATAATACGGTGGAAAACGTAGTAAAGATAGAAAAAGACTATAGCCTCTATCTGCCTTTGATTGGCTTTATTTATGATCCACGAGACAAACAGGACGTAGTAGCTGAGCTGGAGAAAATAGCAAAAGAGCTGGGGAATCAAAGGATCTATCATATCTCGCTTTCTCCAAACCAATTTTCTGCTGAAGAGGTAGCCAAAGGAGCCTTTGACGAGCAATACACGCTATTTTTCAAGACAATCAAGAGGCTAAATTTGAAAGTAATCTTCAGGACGATGCATGAAATGAATGGCGGTTGGTATCCACGAGGCTCAAACCCCACAAAATTCAAAGAAGCTTGGATACATGTATGGAATTTAGCACGTTCGCTGGGGTTGAATCAACAGGATATTTTGTTTGACTTCTCTGTGAATCACCGAGATATGCCAACCCTCTGAACACCTTCCCAACAGGCAAAACTCCTTCACTGCAAGGATAAAAATCCCGTGCTTGAGGAAGTCAACAAACTAAAAAAGAAAAAAAAGCTGACTCCTGAAGAGCAAAACAGCCTCAAAACAAAAGAAAAACTCCTCCAAACCCTCAACACCTGTCCGCATTTTGAGGACTACTACCCTTGAGAAGCCTACGTAGATATTGTCGGGGTAACCTTCTATAATTGGGGCAAGGCAACGAGCAACAGGCTACGAAAAACTCCAACACAAATCCTCAATGATCCAGAATGGAACACCCTAACGAGACTAAAAGCACTCGGAAAACCGCTTTTCATTGATGAAGTGGGGACAACAGCAGTTTGGTATGGCGGGAAATATCAAGCCGACACCTCAAGAGCGGAATTCCTCTCTGAAACCTGAACCGCAAGGAAAAACCAACGACTCAAAAACCTCAGCCTTTTCTTGAAAGAAAACCAATTTATGGGAGCGGTATATTTCAATGTAGATTATACGAATGGTTTGACTTTGCCTTTGGTAGGCGAGGCAGATCGAGCAATTATCAATACAACGATAGGGAAATTTTATGATGGATTCTGGGATCTTTATAGTAGTTCTAAATCAGATTTTTCGTCGCTTTTAGCTTTATTCGGTTTAGTAAAAGTCGAGATTAAAGGCAAGGAAACTTTGCTTCCAAGAATGGTCGCAAAACAAATTCCTATCATCGAAAAGCTCATCAACGATAAATTTAGCGACGACCCCAAAGGAAAATCAGACTTATACTTCCAATTACTCAAAGCTCCGAGCGGAGAAGACTCTTTTGATCAAGCAATACAGGTGTTATCCGAGCACTATGTGCTCCAAGGCAGCGGAACTGCCGAGTAATCTGATTATTGAGCGAGCATTTCGCTCTCAATCAGCTGTAAAGGAATACCATATAGCTCAGCAATCTTTTTCGCAACTGTTTCTAGCTTATATCTTGGGTCTTGCTGGCTAGCATAGTATCGTTTTTGTGGCTCAACAAGGAAAATCTGCCCGAGCTTCTTAAAATCTTGGAAGACTTCCGCCCCCGTGCAAAAGATCAGCTGCTCTTCCCCCTGTTTTATTTTCCATCGGTTGAGATTTTTCCTAGTTTGAGTGTCCAAAGCACTGAGAAAAAGTCCGCCGACAGCTTGCTGATCAATAACATTCGTAAACGTTCGCAAATCCGGAAAAATAATCAGAATTTGTTCCTGCTCTTCTGAATGAATCCCCTGTTTCCCTATGCTGAAATCAAGAGGCTGGTATTTTTTGCTCCTAGGACGCTTTGCTTTAGCAAGCAGATTCTGAATTTCATGGTCAAGAAAGAGCTTGAGCGTGTTTTTATAGGTCGTATACCGCTCATAAACCATCCAATGCACCAATTCAAGTGCAGGACTTGATAAAAGCTTGGGAAACGCCACGTGAAACTCCCCCTGCATCGGATAACGCAGCTGATAAAGCTCAGGAAAACTCACCGTCTCTCCTAATACAAGAAAAAAATCTGACTCAGATTGCAAGACATCTCCAGCCTGGACCTTTTTACTCGGCAACTCACACCAGAATACCCTATCCTGCCCAATATAATGAGAGAAACTATACAGATACATCCTCTACTATGAATTTAAAAAATCTCCACTCCTCCACTTTTACGAAGCTAAGCAAGAATATCACCAATTTTCTCGTGCAAAAACTTCTGCAAGCTCGGCAATCCCTCCAAATCCGGATACTTTTGCAAGAGCCACGATGCCCCAGCCTGCACCTGCTCCAAAAACTTCAAATCTGAGAGGATTTCAATCGGAATATCGCTTATTCCAGACTGCATCGTTCCCAAAATCTCACCAGATCCACGATTCTGTAAATCCAGCTCAGCTAATTTAAACCCATCCGTCGTCTGTTCCATCGCTCTAAGCCTTTCGTAGCTATCCCCGGATTTTTTAGGGGTTTGGAGGAAACAATAGGATTGAAGATCCGATCTTCCGATTCTTCCTCTGAGCTGATGAAGCTGAGCTAAGCCAAATCTCTCAGCATTCTTAATAATCATCACCGTAGCCTCGGGAACATCTACTCCTACTTCAATTACTGTCGTAGCAACCAGAATCATCGTCTTCCCGCTCTTAAAATTTTGCATCGCTTCCTCTTTTTCTTTGGGCTTCATCTTCCCATGGAGTAAACCAATCTTCCCTTCCAGTTCCGGATAAAGCAGCTGAATTTCTTCATACGCATGCAAGACAGATTGCACTTCATCGAGACTCTCACTCTCCTGAATGAGCGGCGTCACGACGAAAAGCTTCTGATTTTTCCTAATTTTCTCAAGGATTCGAGGCTTAAGCTTCTTTTCTTCGGTGCTAGAGATGATTTTGGTCTGAATCGGTAACCTTCCTTTCGGTAATTCATCAATAATACTCACATCAAACTCCCCAAAGAACGCAATCGCCATCGACCTCGGAATCGGCGTCGCCGACATCTGCAAAATATGCGGTGCTCCAAACTTTTTGAAAAACGCTCTCTGCTTTACGCCAAATTTGTGCTGTTCATCAATAATCACATACTGTAAATTATGAAAACTGATCCCTTCTTGAAGTAAAGCATGCGTCCCGATGATAACATCAATCTTCCCTTGTTGAAGATCGGATTTAATCTTCTCTTTTTGCCCCTTAGTCAGCGATCCCGTCAAAAGCTCAACCCTCAACCCAAGCGGCAACAATAGCTTTGCAATACTTTGATAATGCTGTTGAGCCAACACCTCCAGCGGAGCAAGAAATACCGTTTGTCCCTGTTCAGTCTGCTTGAGATAGTAAGCCGCGAGCGTTGCAACGATTGTTTTCCCGCTCCCCACATCTCCTTGCAAAAGCCTCAGCATCGGCTTCCCGCTATGAAAATCATCGATGATTTGCTTAATAACTTTCTTCTGAGCCATCGTAAGCTCAAACGGCAAACGCTGGAGCATCGCCTTCAACACCCCCCGTTGCTGTGCTTCAGAGCTAGTTTTCTTATTAGCTTGATAGCTTTGCCTATTCATCAGAGAAAAAAGCTGAACTCTTAGCAAACGATCAAAAAACACCCTGTGAATCGCCTGTGATTTCAGCGATTCGCTCTCAGGATAGTGAATATTGAGGATAGTTTTCTGCACATCGAGTAAATGAAAGGTCTTGAGAAACTCTTCAGGCAAATACTCAGCGAAAACCGCAGGAATCTGATCACGAAGCTCCCAAATCTTCTTGGCAAACCATCAAGGTTTAATCCCATTCATCTCGGAATACACCGGGAAAATCCTTCCCGAGTTGTAGTTGTCCTCAAACGCTCAAGAATCCGAACTCGGCACAATATCAGGATGAGAAAATATCGTTTTCCCATACTTAAAGCTCGGCTTCCCGACGATAATGTATCGACATCCCTCTTGGAGCTTGCTAGCAAGATAGCCTGAGTTAAAAATCGAAATCGTTCCTTGAATCCCTAGCTCATCTTCAAAACTAATATCGTAAATCATTCTCCCCCCTCTGCGAAAGACAGTTTTTTTCAGGATTTTTCCTTTAGTTGCAGTGATACCTTTATCATTAAAAATCAGTTGATTCAGAGGCTTGATATTCGCTCTGTCTTCGTAGGCTCTCGGAAAATAATTAAAAAAATCCCTAATGGTCGTGATACCATTCTGTGCCAGGAGGTTAAGATAGCGTGGAGTGGTCCTGAGGAGCATTTTGAGTTCCATACGATGATAATCAAGAATAAGAGCACAGCCCTAACTATGCAGAAATCAACAGAAAATGCAAGATCAGATTCCCGAGAATCCTCAAAATCCCAAAAAATTACCAGAAAAAAGTTCTAAAATCCTGATTTCCATCAGTTTTCGGAGACCAATCACCTTTTTGTCTACCAGAACCATCGGAAATCACAATAAAATGTCTATGTCTGTCTACAGAAACGAGAGTTTTTTAGAGTAAAAACACTTTTTGTGTCCATTTCTACCCCGAAATTGAGACAAAATGTCCATTTGTGTCTAAAAAAAGGGTGGAAATTGATAGGAAATGTCCATTTTAGTCCAAGAACCGACCGGAAATCGCGACCAAATGATCATTTACCCTCAAAAAACCAACGATTCTCGCACAAAAAAGATCATTTACCCCCAATTTCTTTGAGTTCTAGCATTTTTTTGTCCATAAACCCCTCAGAATTTCCAATGCTTGCATTGAAAAGTTCATTTACCCCGCAGCATCATCAATCCCTGCATCAAAAAGTCCTCAAACCCTGGAGAACTGGTGATACTTGGACGGTTGCGATCCACTTCCTTTGCTTCGTGAGAGGTTCTAGGGGGTTAGAATGCCTAGAAAGCACCTCAGCCCTAAGAAATAATCTTATATTTCATCAACAAGAAAATTGCAATCCCGATAAACAGCAAAGAAAACAGCATAATAATAAAATTTTTCACCTTTTCTGTTCTTACGGCTTCTTTGAGTTTGGAGATTCTCTCCTCAAGCTTTTGCTTTTCAATAATAGCTTCTTGTTTTTCCCTATTATAATCAGGAAGAGCGATCATGGTCTGAATCTTGGTCTCCAATTCCCCAATCCTCTGCTGAAGCATAAAGATAATCTTATTTTTTTCCTCAATCATCTTGTCCTTCTCCTTGAAAATCAAGAAAAATTTATCAATTTTCTCCTCAATCGCCTGATCAATATCCGCTCTAACGGCTACTGGCTGAGCAACAGGAGAAGTCTGACTCGTTGGAGCAACGTTTGGCTTCACTTCCTGGATAAGTTCACTAGTTACCTGACTATGAAGAGTTGAAAATTCAGCTTTTAACGCTTCTACCTCATCTCTCGCAAGCAAAACCTTATTCGCCACCTTTTTATAAGAAAGTTTTCCACCTTTCACATATCTATCAATCGTTCTTGTAGAAACTCCAAGCTCAATCGCAGCTTTTTCTCTCGTAATTGAATAATTTTTCATCCGTTAATTCCTCAAAAATAAAAACTATAAGGGTTTATCCAAATCAAACTTAGTAAGCTCTGGCCTTTTTATACCAGAAAATAAATTCTGAATGAAGAGCACAAGAAACACTCCTCACAAGATACTACAAATCATCAGGAGCCCTCCCAATTTAAAGAAGGAAAGAGAACGCATCCCCAGAAAACTAAAGGTTGCTGACGCCCCTGCATTCTGCACCACTCCAATAAAGGCAAGCACACAAAAGAGCAGCGTTGCTCCCAAAGACCATCGCATTCCGTTTTTCATTATTTTAGTATTTTACTAAGTAAAGCATACACTGTTGAGATAATAACCGAGAGAATCAATACCCTTACCCATCCAAGATCTCCACTAGGGAGCTGAACCCTCGCAAACTGACTACAATTCTCATTAATAAACCATTGAAAGAAATAGAAAACTCCTACATTAATAACAATTGAAGAAATCCCGAGTGTCAAAAACTTTAGCGGAAAGGCAATAATATGCAATACCCTCTTAATTCCAAAGTTTACAATCCAGAATACCAATCCCAAAAGCAAAAAAACCTGAAAAATATCAGCTTTCGACTCAATCACCAGACCAAATTTATTACTGCTCACAAAATACAGGATCCCCGCATTAATAAGCACAGAAAGGATGATATCTTTTACGATTTTCCACATTCGCTTCAACGATTTGAGAAGACTAAAAAAGACATGTGTCTAAATAATTTACAGAATTGTCAACAATTTTCAAGAGATTTTTAGCAAACCACGAGCTTTTCTCTAATCTATGAGGTCATCAAAATCTTCCTCTATCCCATCATTACAATAGGCATGGATCGCATTCCTCACACCGAGCAAAGCAATAACGGCCGCTCTCCTCCTCCTAGGAGAAACTTCAAATCCCTTCTCTACAAAAGTTTCATAGTTCCAGCTCAACACCTCATCCAACGAAGTTCAAATAAGAAACTCCGAAAGAAAGCTCGCCGCTGCAAGACTTACCGTGCTAGGATTCCCATCATAGCTAAATTCGGCTATTTTCCCCTCCTGAATCTTAAGATAAACCGTAACATCATCACCACAAATAAAATTCCCTTCATGTCTAGTCACATCAGGATTTTGCATTTCATAATTACACAAAGGATTTTTAGAATATTCCTTCACTAAAAGCTCAGTTTCTGACATAAATACCAATTCTTTCCAAATAAAAAAAGCTCCCAGCAATGATAAAGAAAGTCTTTCCCTTTTCAAGCCGAGAGCAGAAAAAAATTTCTATTTTTAATCTAATCTACACAAAAGATGTCCCACTAATTTCTTTATCGTATTAATAAAAGAAACACTCAACTCTACAAACCCCTTCACTGCCAAGATTTCAAACTGTTCTATAGCATCATAAGCCCCCTGCAAAGCAATCAGGATCTTATTTGAATTAATTTCAAGCAAAACTTCAAAATCTGAAGATGAATTTTGAGTTACCACAGCCTTTATACCCTCAACAGAAACAGTTTTTTGATTAAAGTCTAAAGTTGTAAGAAGTGGCATTTCAAAACCTTGCATTGATCAAAGAGGTATAAAATAAAATTTCACATCAACTATCACGATCATGGTTGTATGATTCTCGACAAGAAATACAAGAGAAAAAACAAAAGAATTTTTATAGAAAAAACGATTTGATTTTTTTAGAAGAATCAATATATTTTATTTTGTATTTATCAGCATAATAAAGGTAAAATGAGAAATAATCCTTTCAACACTGTTGTTAATTACCTGTCAAAATTACAGGGAAAAATCATCACTAATGAAGTCATAAAAACAAAGCTTCAAAATATCCTAGACGAAGAGTATAGTGAACCTAAAATGTATAAAATTATCTATTATCTCAAACTCAGAGGACATCTCATCAATCTCAAAAAAAATCTTTTCCTTGTCAAAAAACCTGAAGATACAATAGACGAAGAGAAACTCATAAACAAAGTCTATCGAAGCATTCTCAATAAGCACTGCAATGATTTCATTGATGGAAAGCGATATATCTGAGGACTAAAAGCTCTAGAAATTTCACTCCTCTCTTATAGTATCCCTGATGAAATACTACTTGTAAACAATAAAAAACAAGGAAGTGAAACCATTATTCTTGAAAAAAAAGCTCTTTTAAAAACCTACAAAAACAAAAATAAAAATCTGTTTCCTTTCTTTTTTAAGAGCACCCAAAAAGTAAGTATCGAAAACTACAAGTTCAACATTGCAACTCCAGAACTCGCGATTCTTGAAACACTTTATAACACCTCTCCATCTCAAAAAGCATACGGAGAGGAACTCATCAAAAAACGACTCAAAAAGAATAAGAAGAATTTTAATTTTCAACTCTTAGAAAACCTCCTCAAAGAGAGCAAACATAATAGCAGCATCAACAAACTCGCACAAATTGCAAGTGTAGTAGAAATAGAGCTCTCAGAAAAGATAAAAAATCTGATCAAAAAATATGGCTACAGAATGTACTAAAAAAAACCTTGATTTTTATATATCAATATATATAGATACATCGCTTTTATTTATAATGAACAAAATTATGACAAAAAAACTAGTATTCGGACTCTGATTTTTCCTAATTTTTTGAGTATGAACTTTTATCTTTTTAGGCAATCAAGGAAACTGTACAGCAGCTTCTTGCCCAGAAACTACAGTATGAGCAACCTGAACAATCCTGGACTATAGCCCCGAAGAAATGGCAAATGCTCTATCAAAAAAACATAAAATCTGACTCCTCTTCAAGGCAAATCGATGTGGAAGTTGTAAAGTGCTCCAAGATGAATTAACGACAAAAGGAATCCCAGCTGGCAGCATCTTATTCTTGATTGATTTCGATAACGCAAAAGAGTTAAGAGCAACCTACAATATAAACAATATGGACACCTTCATAACAATAAATGAAAACTTACAAGAAACTCACAGAGAACACCCTGGAAACTATGAAACAATTTATCAACTACTACAAAACTAATCATGATCTTATTCTTCGCCTTCTTTTCTGGAGTGCTTTCTGTACTAGCTCCTTGTGTTTTACCAGTATTACCGGTGTTACTTTGAGGAGCAGCGACAGAAATGAATCCAAAAAGATCTTATCTAATCCTTTCATCAGCACTCATTTGTATTTTCAGCTTTACATTCCTACTTAAAGTCTGAACGGGATTTATTCACCTCTCAGAAGACATTTGGAACTACCTCTCTTGAGGGATTATCACTATCTACGGAATTTTCCTCCTCTTCCCAGGACTCCGAGACCGAATAAAATCTCACTTTCCTCACTCCAAAACACTCAAAACACCTCAACAGCATAAAACTGGTCCACTCGCAGAAATAGCACTTGGAGCATCTCTAGGTCCAATATTCGCGAGTTGCTCCCCTACCTATGCACTCATCATCGGGACAATCCTCCCCCAAAATCTTCTTATGGGAACACTCAGTATTCTCTTCTATGTTTTAGGATTCTGAAGTATTCTTTTTATCATTATCTTCTTTTGAAGAGAAGCTATAAAAAGACTAAAAGGATACGCAAACCCCGATTGACGATTCAAAAAGAGTATCGGAATTCTTCTCATCATTACTGGAGGGATGATCATCAGCGGAGGCTTTAAATACCTTGAAACAAAACTCTTAGAGCTCCCCTTCTCGACCGCACTCATCAAAATCGAACAGCAAACCATCAAAACCCTGAAATAAACCTCCAATTTCTTGCAAATATAACGAGTTTCGACTATACTTGATAGTGATTTACTCTCAAGCAATTCAATGGCTGGACTCATAAAAACTATTCTTGAACAGGAAGAAATCCAAGGGCTCAATCCAGACTTCTCTCTTTTAACCATAATTCCCAAAACTACCGCAGAAAAGGCGCAGCTCCTCATTTTCGGGAAAGGGGAAAAAAGAACACTCAAGCTTCTTACGACCAATAACCACCCTGAGGCAGTCAAACAGCTTCTGAATCAGATCGAACAAAAGGGCTATCGCCATGAACTCTTCTATACCACAAACGAAGGCTTCTCAACCGCGCTCGGACGATATACAATTTTAGAAGAACAAGAAACCCATAGAGCAGAACTCATCAAACAAGAAGCAAAAGCTGAAGGAAAATCAGCAGTCGCCTTGATGCAAGAACAATTTGAACAGAGAGACAGCCAAGATCCTACCCAATTCATCAATTCAATCATCAGACTGAGCTTCCAAGCATGAGCGTCAGATTTGCACTTCCAGCCCGAAGAAAACGGAATTGTATTAAGACTAAGAATTGATGGCGTCCTTCATCACATTCTCCAATTTTCTCATCAAGAGTTTTGGAAATATATGCAGAAAATCAAATTTATGTCAGGGGTAAAAATGAATATTGATTATCTCCCTCAGGATTGAAGATTTTCTTTTGAGGCATCAGATAGAGACGGAAATCTAAAGAAAATCGATGCCAGAGTAAGCTTTATGCCAGGAATCATTACCGAAAGCATCGTGATCAGATTCCTTGATGCTACTGAAAGTATCGATGATTTTAGAGAAATCGGCTTCAGGGGAGATAACCTTAGCCTCCTAGAAAACTACCTTCACAAAACCAGCGGAATCATCATCATCACCGGGCCAACCGGATCAGGGAAGACCACAACCCTCTACGCCATCCTCAAAAAACTCAACGACGGAACCAAAAAAATCATCACACTTGAGGATCCTATCGAATACAAAATCGCAGGACTCCAACAATCACAAATCAACTATGACAAAAACTACGATTACGAAACAGGATTAAAAGCAATCCTTAGACAAGACCCGGACATCATCCTCGTCGGAGAAACTAGAACCAAAGAAACCGCTCAAATCGCCATCAATGCTTCTCTTACCGGACACTTAGTCTTTACGACTTTACATACCAATTCAGTGCTTGATTCCCTCTCAAGACTCATGAATATGGGAATCGAACCCTACCTCCTCACTCCAGCCCTCCAATTACTCATTGGACAGAGACTCGTTCGTAAAATCTGCCCATTTTGTAGCGAATGGCAGGATGCGACACCAGAAGAAGACGCAGAAATAAGAAAAAACCTGACTGAACTCCAGGAACGCCTCCCAGCAGACGCGCTACCTGAATATCAAGGGAAAATCCTCAAAGGGAAAGGATGTGAACATTGCAATCACTCAGGCTACAAAGGCAGAATTGCTCTCATAGAACTCCTCGAAATCAACGACATCATGAGAGAAAAACTCATGCAAGGGATGCAATGAGAAAACCTCCTCCCTCTAGCAAAATCTCAAGGCTTCATACCGATGCAACACGACGGAATTTTAAAAGTTATTGAAGGGATAACCGACCTCCAAGAACTACATAGAGTTCTTTACTAAAGTCTACCACCCTTCCCCTTGAAAAAACATCACAAATTACTATACTGTCAATATCGCTAATTAAAAAATTAATAATATAAAAAAAGAGGAATAAAATGGAAACAAAAAAATCAAACAAAACATGGGAGTCTGAATTTTATCGACGAAGATGGATATTTATGCTAATAGTCTTCTCGGATCTATACGCAGGAATATTAGCAATACTGGCAATCTTCTCTGGAATAAACTTCATTGCTCTGCTGACCGAGAACCCTCAAATACAAAGATGGGTTCCTGAATTCTTTGCGAATAGGAATATACACTTCAGTTTAGCTGCATTCCTAGTATGTATATCCTTCGGAGGAATACTCTCAATCATGATGAGTAAACTCTGGAAATCTGAAATTAAGGACGAGTAAAAAAACTTCAAAATCATGAAAGCAATCCTCAACAACAACCCCTGCATTCTTACCATCGGGAGCATCTGCGTAGTCATAATAGGAGTCTTGACAATGCAATACGAGATGCGCAGACAGATCGAAGCACAAAGAGCGGTCATCCGCACCGAAAAGGAAATGAAACAAGACAGAGACTGGGGTGTTTGGACGAGAACCACCTCCAGAGACACCTTACCCGACGGGAAAACAATCAGGATAACCATCGAAACAACGAGCGATGGACAAACCCTGAAAGAGACCCACGACTACGCTCTGTAAAATTCGAAATCATTGCACCTTTCCAAGCGGAAACCCCGCCAATCATTCGCAATGCTAGCGAAGCGTGAGGAAAAAGGACAAAAAACCTCACACAAAATTAAAATGCCCTTAGCTTCTCTAGGGGCATTTTTTCATAAAATCATAACACACAGCCTCCTTCCTCCTGAAAAAACACCACAAATTTCTATACAGTAAACATCAAAAAATTAAAAAAATCATATCAAAATATTTGAGAATCTTGAATTGACTTCATAAAAACACCTCTACACTTACCTCCTTGTTCTGAAGGAGTTTTCAGTTCATGACTCGCATTTTTTAACTGCCTCATAAGAAATCAAAAACTCATCACATTCGAACCCAACATTCACAACAACAAACAAAACTTTTTTCATTGATAAATAGCATAAAAGCTAAAAAAAGCTTGAAAACAAAAGGAAAAACTGACCTTATTTTCCTTTCTTCATTTCATTAAGAGGTATCAGAACTTCTTTTTGAAAATCACTCCAAGAAAAAGCTTCACACAAAGCAACTACCTCACCTCTCGTTGCAGGGATTCAATAAAAATAATTATTAAGAAAAAACACTGTAGAAAAATATCAAGCCTTTAACATTAACAATAAATATTGCTTTCCCTGTAAGAAAAAATCTTGAGAGTAGTTGTTAAAATCATAATCAGGAACAACTAACCAATTTGATTCTTGATAAGTAAAAAAATAAGGAGTCCCATGATAATACTCTCTTCATTTCCATCTTTTCTGAAAAAAAATATATCACTCCAATAATGTTTGAAGAAAAAAGAGTTTCCAATAATCTTCCTGAAGACAATATTGCTTTCAATAAATAAAATACACATCTTCTTCAAACGAAAAAGGAAAGAGCTGTAAAGGAGAGGCTGCTCAACTTCTTAAATTTTTCAATCTTTCTCCTTGAAAAAGAAGTCTATAATCAGGAAGTGAATCATCACAAACAAGAAAATTTTCAAGTTTATAATATTTTTCATGATATTTTTGTACCTCTTCCCAAGAAAGTCCAGAAGCAGAGTTCAAATCAAACTTTTGACTTAATAAAAAACTCAAACTTTCCTGATAAATTCTTTGATCATAAGTTGAATCTTCACACTCTTCTTGAATTATAAGCAATTCATAATCAAAAGATTCTTTAGAAATAGGATCAGTCAGATACTTGAAAATAGAATCAAAAGAAAGCCATTTATCATATTCATAAAGAGTAAAATCAGAATAACTCTGTGCCTCACTACCATAAGTAAAAGTAAAAAAATCAGATGATCAAAAACGACTTTTAGCAATACAATGCTCAAGCATATGAGGGATCGCCTTTCTTCTTCCAATTAAGGGAGTTTTTATATATATTTTCATGAAACACTGAAACAATAAAAGAAAGATGGAAGATTAAGAAACCAATTAGCACAACACATAGCCCACACGCCGCAAACGAATAAAAATTTGACAAATACCTATCGAGAGAAACCAAAATCGGAGCATACTTTAATCAATTCAAACTCCATCAAGTATAGCCCTAAAAATAAATAATGCAAATTTTCCTTCAATTTCCCTCTATTTCTCCCTCTCCCTCCCTCCGCAAACTGCCTTCCTGAGTCAAAACCGCTAGTAAAGCTCAAAAAAATCTCTTCCTGAACATAATAATAACGAAGCTCGAAGAGCAGAGCATTCCGACACCGTCGGAAAGGACATAAAATAACATACTCTATATTCTTCGTTCCGCTCCGCTTCACTCAGAAAGACAATTTGACCGCCATTGCGAGCGAAGCGTGGCAATCCAGTCCCCCTCCCCCACCAAACCGCACGACTTCATCAGACTTTTTCTGCTTTTCTCCTTGAAAAAAACGAGCAAATCACTATCCTGTCACCGTCAATAAACCAATAAAATTTAAAAAAAATGAACGAAAAGAAAGAGACAAAAGGAGGAATTGTAGGAATGTTGGCAATAGCTTGCATAATAGCCGCTATGCTCATGCCCCCATCAAAAACAAAGTCTAGTTCCAGCCTTGGAGACGAGCGAGAAGTCCCCGAATGGGAGATCCAGATCAAGAAAAAAGACCCCAAACTTGCCTTGGAAGATCAAGCCTTCTTTAATCAAGACAGCTTGATGACAGAGGTCGTAAAAAGAGTGAGAGAAAAACGTCCTCTTTTTGACAGACAGGTCTTCGCATTTCACGTAGGATGGTAAAACCTCCTCCCTTTGGGTTGCTCCCCTGCTAGCAGATGGAGTAGCTTACAAGCTCCCGAGGAGGATACTCCTCCTCATCAACAATCAAAGTGCCCTTAGCTTTCTAGTGGCACTTTTTTTCATCAAATCCACCTTCTCTCCCGCGCTTTCCCTTGAAAAAAACGAGCAAATCACTATCCTCTCACCGTAAATAAACCCCAAAAATATAAAACAATTATGAAAGCCAAAACCAAAAACCTCGGAATGCTCGTGTTGATTTCATTAGTCATCATCGGACTCTATATAGAATCTTGTCAAAGAGTCCGGCGTAATCCCTCCCTGGATCAAAATAACTTTCAGTTCCCGCCGGCTACAAAAGATACGCTCACCTGGAGAGATTCTCTTAAAGCTGCACAAGCACAGGTAGCAAGCGAAGAAGGCACTCGCTGCCTCATCAAGCTCTACGAAGAGCAAAACTAAGCATCGCTTGCTCCTAGGGGGAGCTCCCCTCCCCCTGCATTCCCAAATCAAAAAGTGCCCAGAGTTTCCTCGTGGCACTTTTTTCTTTCACTTGAGGGGTCGGGCTCCAAACTACTGCTGCAAAAAGTAATCGATCCCGTTGCAAAACATCGTAACATACGGTAATGCCAACAGCACAAAGAAAAACAGCATCAACCAGAACGAAAATCTGGTCAAATTCCCCTTTCTCTTATTTACAAGCTGTGCGATGACAAAACTCAAGGACACGACAGCAAGCCCAATCACAGAAAGATACCACATATTGGGGAAAAAAGCATCTCCTGCGGGTAGCCAACGCTGCAAAAGCTCACCTTCGAGACTTCCATTCCCGATAATAGAATAAACCCCTAGCAATCCACCAAAAAGAGAAGAATAAATCCTCTCCAAGATCCAATAGATCGCACAGTAAAGTCCAGAAAAACCGAGGGCAACCAAGTTCGCTCCCGTAAAAAGACGTGAAAACGTCGTATCAAAATCAGCCCAAAAACCTGCTGGAAGCCATTTACTTTTCTTCATTTTTAGATTCATTACTCAACTAAAAACTCAACTAAACATATTCCAAAAGAGAGATAAAGCAATTTTTTTCAAACTTTTTCAATGTTTTACTTTCTCCAGTTCCCCTCCTTCCGTCATTGCGAGCGAAGCGTGGCAATCCAGTCCCCCTCCTCCCCGTCATTGCGAACGAAGTGAAGCAATCCAGTCCCCTCTCCTCCCGTCATTGCGAACGAAGTGAAGCAATCCAGTCTCCCCTCTCCCCGTCATTGCGAACAAAGCGAGACAGTCCAGTCCCTCTCCTCCCCGTCATTGCGAGCGAAGCGAAGCAATCCAGACACTCCCCGTCATTGCGAGCGAAGCGTGGCAATCCAGCAACCCCTCCCCCCCGTCATTGCGAGCGAAGTGAAGCAATCCACCGACCTCACACCCGTCATTGCGAACGAAGTGAAGCAATCCAGTCCCCTCC
>ERZ773010.7-NODE-7-length-176825-cov-45.655926_pt1 | contig 176825 bp, 202 predicted proteins | sample MGYA00580842_ERZ773010 | MGnify/ENA primary metagenome ERZ773010 (study PRJEB29015, sample SAMEA2737982) | human oral metagenome | biome: human oral; feature: human-associated habitat; material: dental | place: China | collected 2107 ... | reverse complement strand
CTCACAACATCAGTTTGGAAGACTGAGGTTTTACCACTAAACTACACCCGCATTTGAAATTTTATTTAATTGTTATCTTGTTATGTTTAATATTATATTACAACTATTACGCTTTGTCAATATTTTTTTCATTTTCTTTCAGATTTTTAAAAATTATTAATAAACAAAAAACCTTAAACGTTTATACTTTAAGGCTTTTCTAACTTTATTATTTAGTTTCTCTGCTCAAGGATACCTGTTAGTTTTGCTAATTGCTACTTACTCATGTTCAATTCTGATAAACGTTCATTTATTAACTCATTAAACTTTTTCATAAATGTTTGACCTTCTTTCACTATTTTAGTATAATTTATTTGAGTATTTCCTGGAAATTAAATTCTACTACTAAACCTTTTCAATGAAATACTTAATACTTTAGAAAGGAGATTTAATTAATATGAGTGAATTTTATTACTTCAATAAAAATGTTGACGATAAAGGTAGACATGAAGTTCATACAGAAAATTGTAATTTCGTTCCTCGTGTTGGAAATAGAGAGTACATAGGGTATTTCTCTAATTCTATTTATGCTATACACGAAGCCCAAAGAAAATATCCATATAAAAAATTTGATGGATGTTACTTTTGTTGCAACGAAACTCATAAAGGTTAGTTTTTACTAGCCTTTTTATTGTTTAAACAATTTCTATATTTATCTATACTTCTTTTTTCTATCTCATTGATTAAATCTTGTCTATAACATCTACAACATTCTTGTAATACTTTAATTTCAAATCTTAAGTGATCATTATCTATTTTTAATCTTTGATTTTCTTCTATTAATTCATCTTTGAACATTGCTTATGCTCCTTTCTTTAATTTCTTTGATATGTGCTAGATATCTTAAATTTAAATTGTATTTTCTTTTAAAAACTTATTAACTTCGCTTTCTAAGTAAATGTATTGTCTACCTACTTTAGTAGGTCTAAGTCCTCGAATATTAAGTTCAGCTAAGGTATCTTGCCCTCTATTTAACTCTCTGCAGAGTTCTTTTTGGTTGTATCGTCTATCAAGAACTAACTTTTCTTTTAAAATTTGATAAACTTTCTCCGCGATTGTGTCGATAAGTTTGTCAATAAAATCACTAGAGAACATATTAATCACTCCTTTCTAAATTTTTATTTTCATCACCTTACACTTAACTTTCATAGTATAATAACGATGAAAGGAGGTGAATTATATGCAACGAACAACATTTGATTATTTAATAATTATTGTTCCAATAGTTATATCGCTAATATCAGTAATAATTTCTAGCTTAAGCCTATATCAAGCTAAAAAATCTATATATAACTCTTCTAAACCATATGTTGTCCCGTATATAGAGACTATTTACGGGTTAAACTTCCAAAAGAATTTGACAATAAAAAACTTTGGAAAAACTCCTGCAAGAATACTAGAACTCACGTTTCATACAGAGTTAGATAGTTTAAATAATAAATTACAAATGAAATCAGTAGTTGGTAGTATTATTGCTCCTAATCAAAAATTTTCTACTAATCTTCATCCGGGGTTTAAAGGCGACGTAAAACTCACACTGAAATATAAAGATCAATTAGGAAAAATTACTGTGTTAGAAGAAACATTAAAAACTAATATTTCTGAAAGTTTACTTTTTTCTACAGGTTCACATCCTGATAATACTAGTGATGAAGTTAAAGCTATCAGATAATCTGCTATCACTCTGATTAGTAATTTTAAATAATATTTTGTACTACAGCTTCTTTATCTAGGAATGCTGTAGTTCTTTCTAATATAAGCTTAGCTTTCCAATAAGGTAAGTTATATTTTGCTAATATATTGATTATCTCGTTTCGAATTGGTTCTTCATCTTCTGATAAAAAAATATCATCAGTTTCTATTTCTTTATATTCAATCGAGATAATTTTTCCACTTAGGTCAGTTGTTATCTTTTTAGAAATATTCATATAGATAGTCTCCTTTCTGTTTTATTATTTAATATTACGGTTAAACCGTAATAAATAAGTAAAAAAATAATTTGGTCATATTTTATACCATATACTTTTTCAATTTTTTTTATTATAGGCACATCTGGAAAACTTGTTCCGCGTTCATAATTACTAAGAGTACCTTTTCTTACACCTATTAGTTTAGAGGCTTCTAATTGAGATAATTTCAATTTTCTTTTTCTCCATTCTGCCAAAGGTAACCTTATTTTATTAGGTATCATTTCCTCACCTCCTGAATTTATTATATTACGGTTAAACCGTAAAGTAAAGTATTTTTTTCGGTTTTTTCGTATTTTTTTAAAAAAAGATTGAATTTTTTACGATAATATCGTATAATAAAAGCATAAAAGAGGTGATAACATGAGTAATTTAGGTAACAAAAAAACAATGAGCAATAATTTGAAAAGATATTTAAGAATTAATAAAGTTTCAAGAACCCAACTATCTGAAAATTTAGGAATAAGTTATTCAACAATAAGTGATTGGGTAAACGGAAAATCTTATCCTAGGATAGATAAAATAGAAATGATGGCTAATTATTTTGGGATAAATAAATCTGATTTAGTAGAAGATAAAGCAAACCAAAAAGAAATTGATATAGCAAACATGGTAAATGACCTGATGGATAATTTAAATAGTAATCAAGCCTTGATGTATAGTGGCGAGCCAATGGATGAAGTAACAAAAGAATTAGTGCGTGCTTCAATCGAACAAGCAGCAAGAATAGCAATGGCACGACATAAGTCAGAAAATGACGATTAAAGATGTCTACCATTCCTTAGTCAAGGAACTTGGAACAATTAATCCATTTAACATCACTAGGCAATTAGGAATAACAGTACTATTTAACGATTTAGGAACAAATAATAAGCTATATCATACGTTAGAAATCAATAACAAAATATACCTCTATATACACATAAATAAGAACTTATCTGATTCTGACAAACGATATACCTTGGCTCATGAATTAGGACATTTTATTTTCTTACTTATATTTCCTTAGGCATATTTCAAGAGTACTGCTATCAAGGTAAGAAGAAATAGAAGCTGACCTATTCGTAAGCTATTTTATAGTGTCAGATAAAGAAACAAAAGAAATAAACAATATAACATACATATCGGAATCATTTAAGATTGATTATAGAATATGTGAGGAAAGAATTAAATATATTTAAAGGAGAATTAATTATGGAAAAATTTACAGAATAAATTAAATTGCTATCAGAGAGGACTGCTAAATTAAAAGATACACTAAATACAGAAGAAGCTACTAAAACAGCACTAGTGATGCCTTTTTTCCAATTATTAGGTTATGATGTATTTAATCCTTTAGAATTTTCACCAGAATTTATTGCTGATGTAGGAATTAAAAAAGGAGAAAAAGTTGATTATGCTATTTTACAGGATAACGAACCTGTTATTTTAATAGAGTGCAAATCAGTTAATGAAAAATTAGATAATCATGATTCACAATTATTTAGATATTTTGGGACTACCGCATCTAAATTTGGGATATTAACAAACGGTTTAGAATATCGATTTTATACTGATTTAGATGAACAAAATAAAATGGATAGTACACCATTTTTACAATTTAACATAAACGAGTTAAAAGATAACCACATTGTAGAAATTTTTAAATTTACAAAAGAAAATTTCGAGGTTTCTAAGATTTCAAAAACCGCATATGAATTAAAATACGTAAATTCACTAAAAGATTATTTAAACCAACAATGGAATGAACCTTCAGAAGCATTTATTAAATATTTATTAAATGAAATATATGACGGAGTAAAAACTAAACAGGTTATAGAACGTTTCACCCCTATTGTCAAAAAAACATTCCGTATTTTTATAACGGATCAGGTTAATAGTAAACTGAGTGCCGCACTAAATACAACTGTTAATGATAAACACGATGATCATGAGATTGACGAAGTTATTATTGAAGATGATGGAATTGTAACCACTCCAGAAGAACTTGAGGCATATGCCATTACTAAAGTATTGTTAAACGATGTGGTAGATAATAATAGAATATTCTATCGTGATAATCAAACATATTTTAACATCTTACTAGATGATAACATAAGAAAATGGATAGTAAGAATATATCTTAATCGAAGTAAGAAATATATAGTGTTAAACAATGGTAAAAAAGAAAAAATAGAAATTTCTACACCTATGGATTTAACTAAATATAAAGATGAATTAATAAATATAGTTAACCCATTTTTATAATTATTAATTTGAAAAAATTGAAGTGAGAAAAAAGTAAATAATTATTAATTTCTTTGATATATGCTAAAATGATAAAAATGATTAAACAACACAATAAAAAAGATCGCAAAAAATACTATATATTTCAAATTACAACATAGTCAAACGGCAAAACAAAAAGCCTTAAACGTTTATACTTTAAGGCTTTTCTAACTTTATTATTTAGTTTCTCTATGTAAAGTCACTTTTTTTAATCTTGGACAGTATTTTTTAAGTTCAATACGGTCTGGATTATTTCTTTTGTTCTTTTTAGTAATGTAGTTTCTATCACCACATTCAGTACAAGCTAATGTTACATTTACGCGCATTAATATAACCTCCTATAAAATTTAATCTTAACAACTTTTTCATACAACAAAATATATTTTAACATAACTTACTTAATATTTCCAGTATAAAATGTTAATTTTCATAATTTTTTTTAGAAAATCATATCAAATGTTTTTACTCCCCAAAAACTTTATAATAATCTTGTTTGAATTTTTCAATACCGATATCAGTAAGTGGATGTTTGATCATTTGTTTTATTACACTATAAGGAACTGTCGCTATATCGCAGCCCATTTTTGCACATTCAGCTACGTGAATAGGATTTCTAACACTTGCAGCGATAATTTCAGAATCAATATCATTGTTAGAGAATATTTCTACGATTTCTTCAATTAAAATTAATCCATTATGTGAAATATCGTCTAAACGCCCTAAGAATGGTGAAACATAAGTAGCACCAGCACGAGCAGCAAGTAAAGCTTGGTTCGCACTAAAGATAAGTGTAACATTCGTTTTAATTCCTTCTTGTTTTAAAATCTTAACAGCACGTAATCCATCTTCTGTCATAGGAATTTTTACAACCATGTTTGGATGAATTTTAGCAATTTCTCTAGCTTCTTCTACCATATCTTTCCAACATGTAGTTGTTGCTTTTACTTCACCACTTATTGGTCCATCAACTATTTCTGTGATTTCTTTAATAACTTCTTTAAAATCACGACCTTCTTTTGCTATAAGTGATGGATTAGTTGTTACCCCGCAAATCACCCCAAGGTCATTGGCTAACTTAATATCATCCACATTAGCAGTATCTATAAAAAATTTCATTATATAATCCCCTCTCGATTTTTTATCTTTATTTTATCATAACACATCATAAAAACGATTTCAATTTTTTATTTACTTACAGAAAATATTTCTTTTTTAGCTATCATCATATTTGTTTTTTCAAAAAATATATGATAGAATAACACTATATTTTAGGAGGCAAATGATGAAGAAATTTTTAGAAAAAGTACCTTATTTAATTTTTTCTTTCTTTTTATTTATAATACTCCCTCTATGTTCTTATTTTATATCTAATAAATCAGGAATGATAATTTTACTTCTTATATTTATGTATCCTATTGTTAGTTTTGTAATATCATTTCTATATGCATATAATAAAAAGGACTTTAGTTACTTATTTTCGTTTATTATAGGTTTCTTCTATTTAATATCTTGTTTAATTATTTTAAACTTTGATATTCTTATCTATGGACTTGGTTATGTGTTCTTTAGTTTGTGTGGGCAAGGTATTGGTTTTTTAGCTAATGAACTCCGTAAAAATAAAAAAAGTACTAAATAGGGTTTAAAAAATCGGACTGATGAAAATTCATCTAGTCCGATTTTTATTATATTTCATATCCTAATAACATTCCGCCTTCTTCTCCGTAGAAACTACAGATCCCAGAAGTAGGTACCGCGATAAATTCTACATTTGTGAATTTTTCTTTTAATTTTTCTTCTATTTTTTCACAAATATTTGTATTATTTCTATGAGTAATTACAGCTCTTCCACCTTTGTATCCAGCTTTAATCATTTCGTCTATTACAGTAGAAACGGCTTTTTTCTCTCCACGAACTTTGTGTAGTAAATGTAATGTGCCTTCACTACTTGCTTCTCCTACCATACGCATATTTAGTAATCCTACTACCGCAGCAGCTAGTTTATTTAAGCGACCATTTTTCACTAGATTATCTACTTTTTCTAATACGAAAATAAGTTTTGAATTTTCCTGATATTTTGTCATTGCTGCAACTACTTCTTCAAAAGATAACCCTTCTTTAATTAGTTCATTTATTTTAAGAAGAAATAGATCATTTTGCCCACCAGCTGAAAGAGTATTAATAATATGTATATTAACATTATGATTTTCTTCTTTTAACATTTTTTCAGCTATAACTGCGCTATTATAACTTCCAGACATTCCACCAGTCAAAGTTAAAACTATTACATTCTCTGCTCCTCTATAAGCTGATAAGTAAGCCTCCGGGCTAGGACACGCTGACCTAGCTGGTTCTGAACTAGCGTACATTTCATCCATCATTTTATCAATATCTAAATCTAAATTGTCTACAAAAACTTTATTCTCTATTTGAAGAGAAAATGGCACTCTTTCATAAGCAACATTTTCAGCTTTATTAGGGATTTCTCTAAAATCACATGCAGTATCTACAACTATTTTCCACTCCATTTTTATTCTCCTCTTTTTACCTATTATATTATTTTAAATTATCTGCTAATTCCAATGTTTGCTCATATAATTTCACAGTTGCACATGCTGATTTTATAACAATAGGTATTTCATCAGTATCTTCACCATTCATGCAAGCTACAAAATTATTATACATTATCTCTGATTTATCATTTTCAGTAAGTATGGTCAGTGTTTTACTTATTTCTTGGATTGAAAAAACATTTTTCAAATAAGTAATAACTATTAATCTGGCTAATTGACGTCGACTATATTTTTTCTTTATAGGCTTATCCACATAATGATTTTTAACATAATTATTAATCATAGCCGATGTTAAACCTTTATCATTTTTTAGCATTATTGGACTATGTAATTTATTGACATACTCCAATACTTGATCTAAATATAAATCTATTTCGGGTAGTTCTGACCATTTTGGATATTCTCTCACCAAATTTCCTCCACCTCTTTATCTAGTTTTCACAATTACATTATATTGTTTTTTAAACTAATAGTCAAGAAAAATAAAACTTTCCCATAAGATTTCTCTTATGAAAAAGTTTTTTATTATGCTAATTATTTTTTTATATTTTTCTTCATATACATATAATATACTAGCACTACCAGTGCATATGTCCCTAAACCTATTATCCACCCTATCCAAAGTCCATCTATGCCTATACCTTTCTTAAATACTAAAAAGTACGCTACTGGAATACCTACTAAATAATAGCCGATAAACATTGCTACGCATATAGGTACAACTTTTTTATAACCACGAAGAACTCCTGCTAAAGCTGATGCAAAAGAATCACAAATTGCAAAACCTATCGTATATAATAATAAATGTGCTGTTAGTGCTATAACACCTAGATCTTTACTATATAAATATGGAATATTAGCATCAAATATCCAAACTATCAGCCCTACTATAAATGCAAAAATCATACCCATTATTACTCCAAGAAGAGTATAGCGTTTCGCCATTTTATAATTTTTTGCCCCTACATGATAAGCTACTATTATCGTAACAGTATTTGCTACACTCACTGGTAAACTATATAAAAAACCTGAGAAATTCAATGCTGCCTGATGCGAGGCTATAATTGTTGTATCAAAACGTGATACCATTAGAGATAGAGTAGAAAATACTACAGTTTCTAGTGCTGTGGCTATAGCTATCGGTACTCCTAGCTTAAATATTTCTCCCCAATGTGAGAATTTAATTCCTTCTTTTTCAAAAATCTTATATTTATTAATTTTTGGGTGCTTTAGTGTTAAAAATAAAGCTATGAAGAACAACACCGTATAAGTCAACGATACCGCCATACCATTACCTGCTCCACCAAGCTCTGGCATCCCTAATTTACCAAAGATGAAACCATAAGCTAATAAAACATTCACAGGTACAGAAATTACCATCATTATCATAGATAATCCAGTAAGTCCAAGGCTGTCCATAAAAGCTCTAAGCACAACATATAAAAATATCGGTAAAACTCCTATACTTTCGTAAAATAAGTATTTTTTTGTAATCCTAGCTATGTTTTCATCCATGCCTAACCCATTAACTATGGGCTCTGCTAAAGTATTTAATCCTATAATAAGTATGATACTAATAAAAACTGCAATATATAAAAACTGACGAACTTTCGTTGGGATTTCTTGTTCTCGCCCTTTCCCCATCAATTGTGACACAATCGGAACTATTGCAAGAACTATAGAATTTAGGGTATACATTACAGGATTCCAAATATTAACACCCATGCTAACTCCTGCAAGGTCAGTAGGACTGTAATGACCAGTCATAAATGTTCCTATCATCGACGATGAATAAGATATTATTTGATATATTAGAACTGGAAATAGTAACTTCACAAAAATTTTAGACTGTTCTTTTATATTCTTACCTTGATACATAGTTCCTCCTTATTTTATTTACACTTTTATATCATTGTATAACTAGTTATAATTAATTTTCCACAAAAAAAATCCAAAAGTAAATACTTTTAGATATCATCGATTTATACTAATATGCAACTGAGACTTGAATAGATTAGAAAACCGTTAGTTTAATCGACAACTCAACCTCAACAAAAACTTACACCCACAATGACATTACTTAATGCTGCTTCCTTCCGGACCTGACATGGTTCATAAGTATTGCGTCGTAAGATGCCTTAGTCTCAACATTACGTGTTAAACTCGACATTCCCTAGTCTACCCGCATCTCAGTATTCAGCCTTGCTAAAGCGGATTGCAAGTACAGGGCACCGCTAACTCCCCACCTAGCATTTCTTAATTATAGCAAATAAAAAATTAAAAATCAAGAGCTTTACAAAAAAGGTTATAGCTATAAAACATATCTCCTTAGTTACTTTTATCAATCTCTCACTATTTACTCTAATGTATTAATTTATCCAGGTCATCTATATTTAAAATACAGTCTTCCTCATTAATGACCAAACAAGGTATTCCTATTTGCATACTCCCTTGAATACCTTCAAATGATTTATATGTATCTCTAACATATAAAAATTGTTTCAAATTTTTTAGAGAAGAGAATATTTCCACCTCTTCATAACCTATTTCCAATTCTGCTAGTTTTTCTTTAAATGGAGCTGTATCTGGACAACTCTGTGCATAATATAAAATATTTTTCATAAAGTATTTATCCTCTCTATCATATTTATTTAAATTCTTATACTTTAATTTTAACACAAAATAAAAATAAGCTCTATAATTTAGTATAGAACTTACCTTTTTCTTTGTATTTTTACCCTTTTTATTGAATCAGAAAAAACTGATGCTAAAAGTATCCCCATCGCAATAGCTCCCGCTTGTAGCAAGGTTTCTATACCTACTTTAAATGCTACATTGTAATTTTTTGTAACTAAATTTTGCATAGTATTGTACATCCCATACCCAGGAACGAGAGGAATTATTCCAGTATATATAAAGATTGTCGCTGGCATACGAAGTAATTTAGAAGTACTCGTTGAAAGAATCCCTACACATAAGGCACCAAAAAAACTTCCAATTACAACATCTGTTAATAATTTAACTATTACATATACCAACCATCCGGCTGCTCCTATTAATGAACAGCTCAATAGTGATTTTTTAGGTGCATTAAAAAATATTGCAAATGCAAATGTTACAATAAATCCTGCAATAAATTGTATATAAATATTATATTCCATAGTTTACTCCTTTACACTATTTTTAATCCCATAACCACGCCTAATGCTATTGCAATCGATACAAAAATAGCTGATTGCACCCCTATTATTCCAGATAAATAATCCCCCGCCATAAAATCACGGACTGAATTGGTAATCTGTACCCCAGGAACAAGTGGCATAAGGCTTACGATAATTATACTAACCGGATTATGTATAAGAAAGAATTTATCAAGTGTCATTACTAGTACTGTAGAAATAAATGCCCCTAAAAAATTTGTTAGGAAATATATTACTTTATATCTTCCAATAAATAGTAAAAATGCGGTTTCTACAGCCATAACTACAAAAGAAACTATACTATCTTTGAACGTTCCTCCAAACATAATAGCAAAAAATGGAGCAGATATAGTCAATGCAGACAATACTGCTAAATTAGAATACCTAGTTTTATTTTTTATATCTTTCATTTTTCTAAAGGCATAATCTAGAGAACATCCACCCATAACCATTTTTCTCGATAAGTCATTTAATAATGAAATTTTTTCAAGATTTCTATCTCCTAAAAATACTCTTCTCATTGCTGTATAGGTCGTATCATAATATACAAATGATACAATTACAAAATTATAGGTAACTAGAATATTTGGAGCTTTTATATTATCAAATGACTTATAAATTCGATTTACCGTATCTTCTACCCTATAGACTTCCGCTCCATAAAACAACATACTTTTAGCAATCTTCACACTAAAATTTAAAAGTTTTTTTGCATCTTGTTCGCTTTGCAATAACTGAAACATCCTTTACCTCCTTTTCCGTTCAAATATACCTTTTATTTTTTAACTTATAACTTCTTCTATTTTTTTAGCCTTAGCTTGTAATTCAAGCACTTTCTCACTTTTTTCTTCTTTAGCTTTTTCCAACTGAGATAATATATAATTTACTTTATCTAACTCTTGTTTTTGTTTTTTTATAAATAAATCATTTTTTTCTTTCGATAAAAATTTGCCAAAATTCTTTTCATCTTCTGTTAAAGACATATGCCCGTCAGTTGCGACTATAATCTCATAAATATGTCCATCTTCTTCTATAATATCTTCTGCAATAATAGTATAGCCTAAATCTTGTAATTTTTCACGGACAAATCTCTCTCCTAGATTTGGTTGTAATATTAAATTTGGTCTATTAATTAGTTTATCTTTTCCTTTTTCTAAAATATCAGTAATTAATTTTCCTCCCATGCCACAAATAGTAATTACTTCTATATTATCGGCAAGCTCAATTGCTTCTAACCCTGCCGCTTTTCTACATTCGATAACTCCTGATAGACCTTCTTCTTTTACATTTTTTATAGAAACCTTATGAGGTCCTTCCACTATTTCCCCGGCAATAGCAAAATTAATCTTATTTTCTTTTGCTAGATAAATTGGCAAATAGGCATGATCACTTCCTATATCAGCTAAGCGCTTATCTTTTACATAGCTCGCTACTAATTTCAATCTTTTATTTATTGCTAGCATTTTCATCCTCCTATCTTCTATAATTACTAATCCAAAAAGTCTTTACTAAAACTTGTCGTAATTATTGTTTTTTTCTTTTTAGAATCAAATTCTTCAAGATTTGTAATAATATTATCTCCAAATTCACTTTTTAATTTTTTTGATAATTTTCTTAATTTTTCTTCCCCTTTATAATCTTTAGAATCAAAAATATCAAGTTGGACCTTCAGTTCTTTTTCTTTTTTTATATCATTTAATGACACTCCTAAAAGTCTAACGCCTTTAGAAAAATCATAATGTTCTAACAATAATTCCCATGCATATGTGAAAATTTTGTCAGGTTGATTAATATATTCTGGAATCTTCTTCGATCTTGTTATACTTTTAAAATCGCTAAATTTTATAATAATAGATATATTATTCCCAACGTAATCCCTTGTTTGTGCACGATTGCTAACTTTTTTACTTAATTTTTTTATTTCATTCGAAATATCATCTTCTTCTATAATATCTTGAGCAAATGTCTTAGAATTACCTATAGATTTTCTTTCTACAGTATATTTTAATTCTCTATTATCTTCTCCATTAGCTCGTTGTTTAAGTCTTAATCCTTGAATTCCCAAAACACTGTGTAGTATAACTTCATTAGCTTTCGCCATATCTCCTATAGTGTTAATCTCAAGTTTTTTTAGCTTTTTAGTTGCAGCTTTCCCACATCCATGCATTTCACCCACATCTAAACCCCAAAGGAGCTTTTTATAATTATTTTTGTTAATAATCGTAAATCCGAGAGGCTTTTTAAAGTCTGAACCCATTTTTGCGAAAAATTTATTAAACGAAACACCCACACTTGAAGGCATACCTAATTGTTTATAAATCCTTCTTTGGATAGTTGCTATTACTTTTACAGGTTCTGGAAAATCACTTAAATCAATATATGCTTCGTCAACTGAAATAACTTCTACTTTTTCTGTATATTGGCGAACTAAATCAAAAATTCTCTTTGATTCTTCTTGATATTTTACCATATCAGGCTTAAGTATTTTTATATTCGGACACAGTTTCCTTGCATCTCCAACACGCATAGTTGATTTTACACCTTTATCTCTAGCCTCATAATTGGCTGTAACAATAATTCCATGACGTGTTTTGATTTCTCCAGCAATAGCTAAAGGTTTCCCTTTTAATTCTGGATTATATTTTTCTTCTACACTAGCATAAAAACAATTCATATCAATATGCGCTATTACCTTTGACATCACTACACCCCCTATTTATATAACATATTAAGAGCAGGATATTTATATAGCAACTTGCACTACACTATACTCCCGCTCTTATATTTAGTAATTTTAAATCAGTGTAAAATTAACAATTATAATAGGTTTTCTCTTCGTATTATCATATAATAAACTTGATAACATACTTCTAACTTCAGCTTTTATAGCTGCACATTCTCTGATACTCTTAATAGGATTATTCTCTATATACTCTATTATTTTTTCTTCAGCTTCTTTTATAAGCTCCATACTCTTCTTAACATATACAAAACCTTTTGTTTGAATGCATGGACGACCTACCAGAATTTTTTCTTTCCTACTTATAGCATATGAGGCTACAAAAATTCCATCATTTGATAAAAGTTTTCTATCCTTAAGAACACTATCTTCAACATCGCCAATTCCACGACCATCTACTAATATATTACCTACTGCAACGTTGTTAGGTATTACTTTTGCTCTATTTCCACTAATTTCTAGTGTAGTACCTTTTGCTAGAATATGAATATTGTTAGCCGCTACTCCTGTTTCTGCTGCGATTTCAGCATGTTTACGTAGATTTCTAAATTCACCTTGAACTGGAATAAAGAACTTCGGCATAAGCATATTTAACATCATCTTCAATTCTTCACGAGTAGCATGGCTCGCAGCGTGAAGACGTTTTGATGCTGTTACTACATGCGCCCCAAGTTTAACAAGGAGATTCAATGTTTGGAACAACATTACTTCCATGTTAGGCGATGGTGTCGCTGCAATCATAATAGTATCCCCTGATTCTATTTGAATACCTTTAATATTCTTCTCAGCAATATTCTTCATAGCCTCAATTGGTTCTCCTTGATCACCTGAAGATAGAATACAAATTTCATTTTGTGGATAATTACCAAGCTCATCTACTGTAATTAAGTTTTCATCTTCTATTGCCAAGTAATTCATATTTCTCGCAGTATTAATAGAGTCTTCAATTGCTTCTCCTAGTAATAGAAGTTTTCTGTTTTGTCCTAATGCCGCACGAACTATATGTGAAATTGTTAAGAAATTTGAAGCATAACACGTTACGATTATACGTTTGTTCGCTTGATAAAATGCATTATCAATTTGCTCAGCTGCTTCATTTTCAGGTACATTATAGCCTTTCATATTAGCGTTGCTAGAATCACTAAGTAAAGCTAATACACCTTTTTTTCCTAATGTACTTATTTTTACAATATCAGATTTATATTCTTTACTTACTGACTGATCAAACTTAAATTCACCAGTGTAAACAATATTACCTTGTGATGTTTCTATACAAATACCAAGAGAGTCAGGCATAGAATATGTTGTTTTGAAGAAAGTAATACTTGCATTATTAAAATCATATTTATTATTTTCTTTTACATAGTAAAACTTAATACGACGTTTAATTCCTAAATGTTTTAAATGATTTTTTAATAAATCAATAGTTAATTTAGATCCATAAACTGGACATTTAAGTTTATCTATTATATATGGTACAGCCCCCATAGAACTTACGTGCCCATTTGATAGGAATATCCCTTTTACTTTTTGTTTATTACGAACTAAATAACTAATATCTGGAATTACTGCATCAATCCCTATCATCTCTGTTTCAGGGAACATAAGACCTGCATCAAGCACAAAGATTTCATCAGCTATTTCTATCATATACATATTTTTAGCTACTTCATCTACTCCACCTAGAGGTGTAATGCGAATTTTAGGAATTAGTTTTTTAACTTTGTTTTCTTTTAAACCTGCTTCCTTACTTATATTATTTTGATTTTTATCTACTTTAATATTCTTTTTATTTATAGGATTATTATTTCTCTTTTGATGAGTTTTTTGTTTATTATTAACATTTTTACTTACTTGAATATTTTTTGCAATACTAATATTGTTATTACTCATTTTCTCCTCCTTGTTTAATCATACTTTTAATTGGTTCAAAATCTCTTCTATGGATAGGGGTAACACCGTATGCTTTTAACCCTTCCAAATGCTTTTTCGTTCCATACCCTGCATTATTTTCAAAATCATAGTGTGGATATTTCTTTGCATATTCTTTCATTAATCTATCACGATAAACTTTTGCTATAACTGAAGCTGCCGCGATAGAAACGCTCTTCTCATCACCTTTTATCATACTAAAGTTAGGTATTGGATAGTTTTCAAAAGGCATTGCATCAATTAATAAAAAATCTGGTCTTACTTTTAATTGTTCTACTGCACGTTGCATCGCAATACGTGCAGCATTATAAATATTATATCTTTCAATTTCTTCATTGCTTACTTCACAAATAGCGTAAGCCACTGCTTCTTCTTTTATTTTTTCAAAAAGTTCTTCACGCTTTTTCTCTGATAATTTTTTTGAATCATTTAATCCTTCAAAATAACTACCTTGTTTTAAAATTACTGCTGCAGCAACAACTGGACCTGCTAATGGGCCACGCCCTACTTCATCAATACCACAGATGTATTTACATCCTTTATTATAACATTTATTTTCATAAAATGATTTTTTTTCGTACTCTTTTTTATAAAAAAGTTTTTTTTCTTGTTTTTTATCAAAACTTGCCAGCAATTTTTGAACACCACTTCTCTCATCACTTCGTAACTGTTCTAAAATCTCTTCATTTGGATTATCTTGTGATAAAATTTCTTTTACTTCATTAATTTTCATTACTAACCTCTTCATTTATCATATCATTATAGTTATCTAATGTAATTAGCCCAAACTTTTGTGTTCTAAAATCTTGAATAAGAAGTTTTATTGTTGAATCATAATCATAATCTCCACCAATTTTTTTGAAACGTTTATCTGCAATTTTTTCCATTATAAAGACATTCTCATCATCACCAGTAACATCTATTTTATACAGATTATTCATATTTTCTAAATAACTTTGTTTTAATAATTCTATTAAATATAAGCTCACATCATCAAGTGGTGTAATATCATCTTTTATAGAGCCAATTAGACTTAATTTCTTACCAATTTCTTGATTATCGAACTTCGGCATAAGAATACCTGGGGTATCTAAAAGTTCTATATCTTTATTAAGTTTTAACCACTGTTGTTTTTTTGTAACACCTGGTTTATTGGCTGTATTTGCTACATTTTTTTTAATTAATTTGTTTATAAAGGTTGACTTACCAACATTTGGTACACCAATAACCATTGAACGTATAGCTCGTGGTTTTATTCCTTTAGCCACTTGTCTTGCAATCTTTTCTGCAAGCTCTTCTTTTGCTTTATCGATAACTTTATTTAAGTTATTGCTATTTTTGGCATCTGTATAAACTACTGTATAACCTTTTTTCTCAAAATAATTCTTCCATTTAGCTGTTTCTGTTCGATCACATAAGTCTATTTTATTAAAAATAATTATCTTCTTTTTATCTTTTACTACTTCATCTAAATACATATTATGAGAAGATAATGGGCAACGAGCATCTACTAATTCAAAAACTATATCTACTAATTTTAACTTTTCTTTTACTTCTCTTGTTGCTTTTGCCATATGTCCAGGAAACCATTGAATTACCATGAAATTTTATCTCCTTTAAATTTACTTTATTTGTTTTTTTATTAACAATTCTTCAATACTTTTTTAACAGTCCTTTATATTTTACCATATTTTAGGCATTTTTTTACATAATATGATAGTTTTATGAAATAAAATCATTACTTATTTCTTGAATTTCTTATAGATGATTATAACTACCTCTCATAGAAAACATAACATCTATAGTGTAAATTCACACTAATTACAGTAAAAAAGAGAAGTTAAAAACTTCTCTTTTTTACTAACGTTTATCAATTTTTTTAACTACTGTATCTCCTAAAATTTGAATAGCAAAAACGATAACTAGAATTAACACTGTAGCAACAAATGTTAGTGTACTATTATTACGTTGGAACCCATCTAAATAAGCAAGGTTTCCTAAACCACCAGCACCGATAACACCAGCCATCGCTGTTGCACCTACTAAGGCAATAGCTGTAACTGTCAGACCAGAAACAATAGCTGGTAAACTCTCTGGAATTAATACTTTAGTTATAATAGTGATTCTTTTTGCACCCATTGCACGAGCAGCTTCTATAACACCCTTATCAACCTCACGAAGACCTATTTCTACAAGTCGAGCATAGAATGGTGCTGCTGAAATAATAAGCGCAGGAATAGCAGCTTGAACCCCAATAATAGTACCAATCAAAGCTTTTGTAAAAGGAATTAATAATACTATTAAAATAATAAACGGAATTGCCCTAAAGATATTTACTATCGCCGTTACAACAGTATAAAATCCTCTACCAAAAGCACCTTTACTGTTTGAGGTAATATAAAGTAATAATCCTAAAAATAACCCAAGTAAAAATACTGCAATCAATGACTCAAATGTCATAATTAATGTTTCTATTGTCTTTTCTTGAACTTTATCCCAATTAACTCTTGAAAACTCAAACATTATAACACCTCCGTTAAAATTCCTAGCTCATTTAGTCTAGCTATTACTTTTTCTACATTTTCGTTACTTCCTATTAGTTGGACAAATAATGTTCCAATGTTAGCATTAGCTGTTTTATCAATATGTCCATTAATTATGTTAAAATCAAAATCAATTTCTTTTATCAACATGCTAAGAATAGGCTTTTTAGACGTATTATTATCAAACGTAAATTTAATTATTATACCGTCTGTAAATACTTTTTTCCATTCTTCAATATTTTCACGTTCTTCTATCTCTGAAGCAAACGATGTTTGACTTAAGAATTTTTTAGTAACTTCTTGCGTCGGATGATAAAATACTTCTGATACTAAACCATCTTCAGCTATAGTTCCTCCGTCAATTACTGCAACTTTAGTACAAATAGTTTTTATAACATTCATTTCATGCGTAATAAGAACAACTGTAATATTAGTTTTTCTATGAATCTCCTTAATAAGATTTAAAACCTCTGCAGTTGTTTCTGGATCAAGTGCACTCGTTGCTTCATCACAAAGGAGTATCGATGGGCGCCCTGCTAATGCACGCGCAATACCAACCCTTTGTTTTTGTCCACCAGATAGTTGAGACGGATAGGCATTAAGTCTATCTTCAAGTCCTACCAGTTTGGCAAGTTCTTCTACCCTTGCTTTTATTTCTTGTTTTGACTTTCCTAAAATTTCTAATGGGAAAGCAATATTTTCTGCAACAGTTCTGCTCCACAAAAGATTAAAATGTTGGAAAATCATTCCTATTTTTTGGCGTTTTAGACGACGTTGTTCCTCTGTAATTTTATTAAAATCATCACCATCAATAATTACTTCTCCATCTGTCGCAACTTCCAATCCATTTAGAAGTCGAACTAAAGTACTCTTACCTGCACCAGAATAACCAATTATTCCGTAAATATCCCCTTCCTCCACTTTAAGATTAATATTTTTCAATGCATGAACTTTATTATCATATATCTTGTTTACATTTTTTAATTCAATCATGCGCTTCTCCTTTCAATAATTTTCTATTATTTCTAAATAAAAACGCCCTTACTCCTGCACGGAATAAGGGCGTTTTACGCGGTACCACCTTATATTTTACTTATAACTACTAACATAGCTTATCCTATAACGTGGATACCCGAACAAAGTTTACAATTAATGTTTACCTTATTTACCACTCGAACCATTTTCCTAAATGTCATAATATGTCTTCACAGCAAACGACACTCTCTTTGATTATTTAATCTAGTACTTATAAGAGTATTGGTTTTATATTAAACTTAGCTATTAGTATAGCATCATATTTTTTTACTGTCAAGAATTAACTTAAATATTCTTTTAACACCTATTTAAACTAATCTTGGTTATCTACTTTATACTATTTTCTCTTAAGTATTCTCCTACTAATCGAGCCATATCATCTAGAAGATCATCTAATTCCTCCCAGTTTTTTACAGTTGCACCACTAGCCAAAGGATGCCCCCCACCTGCATACTTTTCTGCAAGAGTATTTATAACAGGTCCTTTCGAACGAATTCTTACACGCACTTTGTTTCCTTCATCAATTGCAAAACACCATGCATAAAGTCCTTCAAGACTTCGTAGTAGATTTACTCCAGTAGAAACTTCTCCTGGATCAACTCCATACTTATCCATATCTTCTTTCGTGATTTTCAAATAAGCTACACCATCTTGATATACATCATATTTTTCAAAAATAAATGCTCTAAAACGCATAAGATTTTCACTAATAATCTCCATTTTATCCAAGAGTTCACTCATGTTAAAGTCATATTTTATAAGTTCAGATGCCACTCTCAATGTTTCATTAGATGTATTCGGGAATAAAAATCTACCTGTATCCCCTACTATACCTAAATAAAGTAATTTTGCCGCTTCATCATTTAGTTTAATATCATATTTTTCATTTAAATATGCATAAAAATTGTAAATAAGCTCACTACAAGACGAAACCTCAGTATTAACTAAATTAATATCTCCATAATTATCCAAAGGTGGATGATGATCTATTTTTATTAAAAAGTTATTTTTTGTAAATAGTTTCCCATCTATTCTAGGAAAGTTAGCTGTATCCGTTATTATTACCAAAGCATCTTTATAGTCATCTTCTACAGCTTCACTATTTTCAAACAGAAAACACAGTGACGGTGAATCTTTTCCTACTGTAATGACTTCTTTTTCAGGAAAGTTAGTTTTTATAAGTTGGTACATCGCACCTTGTGATCCATAAGCATCTGGATCTGGTCTTTCATGACGATGAATGATTATTTTTTTACTTTCTTTTATTTTTTGAAAAATTTCTTCATATAGATTTTCATAAGTTTCTAACATTTAGCTTCTTCTTTCTACTAGTTTCTTTGGAATACTTGACAAGTTACCATGGCCTTAGCTACTAATTCAGTTTTATCAAATACTTCTACATCAAATTTGGCAGTTTTTCTACCTATATCCAAAATATTAACTTTTGTTGTCACTGTACGATCTAGCGGAACTGATTTCAAGAAATACAATGAAACATTTTGCATAAGAACTTCACTTCTATTATAGTTGTAACTTGTTATATGAATTGATTCATCGATAATACTTAATAGTGCTGAGCTAGAGAAAGTACCGAACTGATCTAGCATTTGAGGAATAATTTTAACTTGCAGCCCATCAGCTCTTGGTACAATACCTTTACGCATAATTTCATCAAAAGTATCGTTGTTATGTCCTTCTTGGAATCTATTACTAGTTAATAATGAATTAATTACTAATTTTCTAGTTACTACTCCTAGTAATGTGTTTTTTGCATCAATTACAGGCATAAGTTCAAATCCTTCTAATAGCATAGTATTCGCTACAGAAGAAATAGGGGTATCTAATGTTGTTGTAGAAACCTTACGTTCCATAACTTCCTTAATTAATGCATCTTTATCTTTCAAGAATACATCACGAGCAGTAACAATACCAACTAATTTTCCATATTCATTGACAACTGGATATCGTGTATGTCCTACTTTCAATTGAAGATCATACCAATCTTTTACTGTATTATTAAGATTTATTATATATAAATTCTCTACTTTTATATAAATACTTTCTACTGTTATAATGTCACGTTTAATAATTTGGTCATTTGTTACCCTATTAATTAAATGCGTTACAGAAAAAGTATCGTGCGGTGTAATAATTAATGGAAGATTTTTACTATCTGCTAATGATTTTATATTATCATTTGGAATATATCCTCCTGTTACTAAAATAGCACAGCCTTTTTCCAATGACATTTCAATAATTTTTGGACGATTACCTATTATTAATAATGTCCCTTTTCTTATATGTTTTCCTACTTGCTCAGAATCCATAGCTCCAATTGCAAAATCTTGAACTATTTCATGAATTCCACCACGTCCTGCTATTAATTGTCCACTAACTATATTTACTATCTCAGAATAAGATAATTTTTCAACATTATCTCGTTCTTTTTTCTGAATACGTACTGTTCCAACACGCTCTATTGATGATACAAATCCTCTATTTTCTGATTCTTTAATGGCTCTATATGCTGTTCCTTCACTAACTTTCAATTCTTTTGCCACTTGACGAACTGAAATTTTGCTTCCTATCGGTAAACTTTTTATATACTCTAATATTTTCTGATGTTTCGATTTCATAATTTTTCCTCCTTTTTTATTATAATACAAACTTTTATTTTATAACACTTTACTACTATAAATAATTATATACTTTTTAAGGCTCTATTTCAAGCATAAAAACGACGAAATTTAAGTTATATTACTTACATTTCATCGTTTTAAAGAGTTTTATTTTTAGAAAAATAATTTATATTAGTAGTATAAACATTATTCCCACTTTATATTATTACAGCAATGTTTTTACTTTTCTTCTATAACACCTTTATAGATTTTTTAAAAATTATATTACTACTTTCTACCAGCAGGTAGCTTTTTAGCATAACCTTCTTTAGTCTCTTGTTTAGCTCGAGCAATTACTAATGAATCTGCTGGAACATTTTTAGTAACAGTAGAGCCTGCTGCTATAACTGCACCATCTCCTATTTCAAGTGGAGCTATTAAATTTGAATTACATCCTATGAAAGTATTACTACCTATTGCAGTTTTATATTTATTTTTACCATCATAATTTACAGTAATTGTACCACAACCTATATTTGTGTTGGCTCCAACAGTAGTATCTCCAAGATAGCTTAAATGGGCTGTTTTAGAGCCTTCTCCATATACTGTGTTCTTCAACTCTACAAAGTTTCCTACTCGAACATTGTCTCCAAGTTCACAATTATTTCTAATATGAGAATATGGTCCTACACTTGTTTTATCACCAATTTTTGAATCTCTAATAGTTGAAGATAAAACTTTCACACCATTACCTATAACTGCATTTTCTAAATATGAATTAGGCTTTATTTGACAATCTTCTCCTATAACAGTATTTGATTTAAGAGTTACATTTGGATAGATAGTAGTATCTCTCCCAATAATAACATTAGGCGCTATATAAGTATTAGCAGGATCCACCAGCGTAACCCCCGCTAACATATGCCTTGTATTGATTCTATTACGCATTACATTTTCTGCATAAGAAAGTGCAACTCTATCATTAACTCCAAATGTTTCATCAAAGTCGTCACATAAATAAGTTTCGATAATTTCTTTTTGTTCACGAACTAAAGCAAGTACATCTGGTAAATAATATTCCCCTTGCTTGTTATCATTTTTAACCTTTTCAAGCATTTCAAATAATAGTTTGTTATCGAAACAGTATATCCCTGAATTAATCTCTTTTATTTGTTTTTCTTTATCAGTTGCATCTTTTTCTTCAACAATTTTCACCAATTTTCCATTAACATCTCGAATGATTCTTCCATAAGCAAATGGATTATCAGCAATAGCAGTTAGAACAGTTGCTTTAGCATTACTCTTTTCGTGATGATCTAACATATTGTTTATAGTTTCTGGGCGAATAAGTGGAGTATCTCCATACATAACTATAGTTGTTCCTTCTTTATCAGCAAGCTCACTTTTGGCCATTTTAACCGCATGCGCTGTTCCCAATTGCTCTGCTTGAAGAACAAACTTAGTTCTATCTCCTAATACTTCTTTAACTCGCTCAGCTCCATGCCCAACTACTGTAATTACTTCTTGCATCTCTAAATCACTCAAACTATCCAAAACAAGTTCTACCATAGTTCTATCACAAACTTTATGCAATACTTTATATAATTTTGATTGCATTCTTGTACCTTTTCCAGCTGCAAGTATTACCGCATATCTGTTATTGCTCATTAATTTTATCCTCTTTCTCTACTTGTCTTAATTTTTCTATTACATTTCCTAACTTAACATCAAAAGTTCTGTTAAATTCATCAATATTATCAATTTTTGATAAATATAAATAATCGTCTTCGTGTTCTCTAGGTGAATCATAACACTGTGTTATTATTACTTTTCCTACTACAGTCACATCAAATTCATTCATAAGACTTTCCATACCAGTAAGTACTCCACCACCACGCATAAAATCGTCTACTAACAAAACTTTTGAGTGACTTTCTAAACTTCTTTTAGATAAAATCATAGTTTCTATTTTTTTAGTTGATCCTGAAACATAGTTTATTGCAACTGTTGTTCCTTCTGTCACCTTATTATCACGTCTTATTGTAATAACCGGTTTATTTAAAATAGAAGCTATAGCATAAGCTACAGGAATACCTTTTGTAGCAACAGTAACTACTGCATCAATTTCTTTGTTTTTGTAAACAGTCGCTATAACACACCCTAACTTATTCATAAGACTAGGATTACCTATTATATCAGACATAAAGATATAGCCACCGGCAAGCAAACGACTCCCATCATTGATCTTATCTATAAACTCATTAAGGATAACCTTAGCATCTTCTTCTATTAATGTTGGCGTAAAAATAACTCCCCCACTAACTCCGGCAAGCGTTCTTACTTCACCAATATTTTCTTCTTTAAAACCATTTTTTATAATATGGATATCTTCACTGATTGAAGATTTTGCTTGGTTAAACTTTGAAACAAAATATGTCAAAGGTATTAGCTTATTTGGATTATTTAATAAATACTCCGTCATTACTACTATTCTTTCGCTTCTCTTTAATTTCATCTTCTGCTCCTTGTAAAACATATTTCACACGAACTACGATATAATTCTATAAAATTTAGATTTTCAGTATTAATTCGTATATTATACCTATATAATACCATTATAGTTCGGATTAGTAAAGAGAAACTCCTTTTTTCTATACTAAAATCAGTTGTTTCGTCCTTAATTTTCACGAAAAACTTACTTTTATAAAAAACAAATAAAGAAACTCTTCTAAATTATTCTTCTAAAGATTCAGCATAGTTCCCCCAAACCTCTAGGTATTCTGCTGTTTCCCCAGACTCTCTTCTCCCAAAAAAGACAGTGAAAATTTTACCAAACCACCCTGGATAACCCTGTATCCTTATAATTTGCGTCCTATTATCCCCTAAGTCTAAAACTTTGCATATAAGTATAGATTTCAATGGTTTGTGCTCAGCGTGTATTTCCACAGTCATATTTTCTTCATCTATACTATATAATTCACAATCCATTACTACCCCTTCCTTAGAAGTTATATTATATTTTCTTCCAATTTCAAAAAAATCAGTATCTATTGAATAGGAAATTCCACTGTTTGTAGATAGATCCGGCAACCATTTATTCATCTCTTTTAATGCTTGCCAAGCAGATTCTGAACTAACATTTAATATTTTATCCCTTTGATACATTTTCATTATATTTCATCTCCATCCTTTTTATTTAGCATATATAATTCATATTATCGCCTCAAATTTATTATACAAACCACACTAAAATTTAGCAATATTAATTACGTCTGTATTTGCAATCAAAACAATTTTTCTCTATTTCTTTACTTTCATCTGAATTTCTTGTAACAACTATACTATAATTAAAGCAAAATCTTGACTTATCCTCTTTTATATAGTAATATTCATTTATAAATAAAGAATAAGGAGTTTATTTTTTTTATGAGAAAATATTTTGGAACAGACGGTATTCGTGGTGTCGCTGGCGAATCACTTACCGCTGATTTAAGCTTTAAAGTAGGAAAAGCCCTTGGTAAACTACTTACTGAAAAAAAAGAGCGCCCAAAAGTAATAATCGGTAGAGATACTAGAATTTCTTGTGATATGATTGAATATGCCCTAACAGCAGGTCTAACAAGTGTTGGAGTTGATGTTATGACTGTAGGGGTTATCCCTACTCCAGCTATAGCTTATTTAACTAAAACTATTGAAACAGATAGCGGAATTATGATTTCTGCTTCACATAACCCATACCAAGATAATGGAATTAAAATTTTTGGCCCAGATGGATTTAAACTTACAGATGAAGAAGAATTAGAAATTGAAACTCTAATTGACAATTCAAACGAAATAGCGAATGCTAGCTACGATAGAATTGGTAAATTATATTCAGGTAGTGAACTAAGTCAAAAATATATCCAGCACATTAAGCAATCTATTTCGGGTGATCTTTCTAACCTTAATATCGCTCTTGACTGCGCTAACGGTGCTACTACAGGTGTTGCTCCATTTTTATTCGGAGATTTAGAGGCTGATATAGAGACTATTGGTTGTACACCTAATGGTATTAATATCAATGAAAATGTAGGTTCTACAAAAATTAATACCCTTGCTAATTTTGTAAAAGAAAACAATGTTGATGTCGGCTTCGCTTTTGATGGAGATGGTGACCGTGTATTAGCAGTAGATGCTAATGGAAATATCGTCGATGGGGATAAGATTATGTTTATCCTTGCTAAACATCTTAAAGAAAAAGGTGAACTTAATGACAATATGGTTATTTCAACAGTAATGAGCAATATTGGCTTCTATAAAGCTATAGAAGAAAATGGTCTACAATCTGTAAAAACTGCGGTTGGAGACAGATATGTTGTTGAAGAAATGAAAAACAATAACTACTCTCTAGGTGGAGAGCAATCAGGTCACATCATCTTGATGAACTACGCTACTACTGGAGATGGAATACTGACAGCTGTTAAACTAGCTGATATTCTAAAGACTTCTGGAAAAACTTTAGAAGAACTTGCTAATGAAGTAAATATTTACCCACAAAAACTGGTTAATATAAAAGTATTAGATAAAAAATTAGCTATGGAAGATAAAGATGTTCTTGAGGAATGCGCTAAAGTAGAAAAAGAACTTGAAGGTAATGGTCGTATTTTATTACGTGCCTCAGGTACTGAAAATCTAATTCGTATTATGGTCGAAGCTAGCAGTGATGAACTTACAGATAAATACTGCGAACAAGTTGCAAAAATAGTTCGTGAAAAATATGAAGCCAAATAGTTATTATTAAAACTTTTCAATATTTGTTTAAAAACATCTTTATAGCGGGATAATATTATCTCGCTATATTTGTTTTTATAATTATTACATTTTTTAAATTAAAATATTACATTATCTTTCTTCTTATCTAATTCATCTCCGTTTTATTATATATCTTGTAGTCAATTTTTTTTATATATTATCTACATTATGCTATATATTTTTATTTCTATTATTATCTTAATAATTTCCTAATATCTAAGATATATTTAAATATAAAGTTTATTTTTGAAAAATAAATTACACTTAAACAGTAAATTAATACACCTTCTAAATTTACTGTAATATAGCCATTATTTGTATTTTTAATATAAATATAATAACAACTATTCTCAAAATATTAATTTTTTTATGTAAAAATTTAATTATCAATATTTTTTCAAAAAAAATTCGAGATATTTAGGTGAAAATTTGATTTTTCTCTTGTTTTTTGTATATACTTCTGATATACTTATAAGTGAAGTAATGTTATATTGCTTCATATGTTCTTTTATTATAAGTCTCCCTAGCTTATAATAAAGACTTTTCATATTTACTCCCTTATTTCTACCTTACAATATTTTTTGTAAGGTAGGTTTTTTTATTTTAACCACTTTTTCCCTCTACTATTACTTGCATTTTTATTATAATATACACTTTGCTTCAAGATATTTTTTTGCTTATACGCAACATGCCTCTTGACTTTTATTGTTTCCTAAGGTAAACTTTAGTGTAGATAGAAAAGAATGGACGTGGTTCATATGATTAATATAACTAATCTAAGTGTTCGATATAAAGATACACTTGCTATTGATAATATAAATTTACAAATAGATAAGCCATCTATCATAGGTATTATTGGTCCTAATGGTGCTGGTAAGTCAACACTAATAAAAGCTATTTTGCATATTATTCCTTTCAAAGGAAAAGCAGAAATTGATAATTTACCGTCTAAAGATGCTTTAAACGATATTGCATATGTAGAACAAAAAATAAATATTGATTATAATTTCCCCATTAAAGTTAGAGAATGTGTTTCACTTGGTGTTTATCCTAAAGTGAAATTATTCCATAAATTAAAAAAAGAACATTGGAAAAAAGTTGATGAGGCACTTAAGTTAGTTGGGCTGGAGCAATTTTCACATAGACAAATTAGTGAATTGTCTGGTGGTCAGTTCCAACGTGTACTTATCGCTCGTTGCTTAGTACAAGAGGCTAAATATATCTTTTTAGATGAACCTTTTGTTGGAATAGATTCTGTTAGTGAGGAAATCATTATGGATACATTGAGAAAACTAAAAGAAAAAGGACACACTATTTTGATAGTACACCATGATCTTCGTAAAGTTCACATGTATTTTGATAATGTTTTACTTATTAATAAAAAACTGATTGCCTATGGAAAAACAGAAGAAACCTTCACAAGAGAAAATTTAACAAAAGCTTATGGCACAGATTTATTCTTCCTAGGGGGTGGTACTAATGATTAAAGAATTCATTGATGGGCTTTATAGCTTTCATTTTTTACAAAATGCACTTATTACCGCAATTATCATTGGTATTGTCGCTGGTGCGGTAGGATGTTTTATCGTCCTTCGCGGAATGAGCTTAATGGGAGACGCCATTTCTCACGCTGTTCTCCCTGGAGTCGCTATTTCTTACATACTTGGTATTGACTTCTTTATCGGAGCTATAGCTTTTGGTTTACTTGCTTCGATTATTATTACCTTTATCAAAGGAAACTCAATTATCAAAAGTGATACTGCCATTGGAATAACTTTCAGTTCTTTCTTGGCGCTTGGGGTTATCCTTATAGGTGTTGCAAAAAGTTCTACCGACTTATTCCACATATTATTTGGTAATATACTAGCTGTACAAGATATTGATATGTATATTACAATCGGAGTTGGAGTTTTTGTCTTACTTGTCATTAAACTATTTTTTAAAGAATTACTTCTTACTTCGTTTGATGAATTATTGGCTAAAGCTATGGGAATGAAAGTTAACTTTTATCATTATTTACTTATGATACTTTTAACATTAGTTTCCGTTACAGCTATGCAAAGTGTTGGTACTATTTTAATAGTGGCTATGTTAATTACACCAGCTGCAACAGCATATTTATATGCTAACAGCCTTAAAACAATGATATTCTTATCATCTACTATTGGAGCAGTTTGCTCAGTATTAGGTTTGTTTATTGGATACTCATTTAATATCGCTGCTGGTTCTAGCATTGTTTTAACACTCGCAGCAGTATTCGCTATAAGTTTCTTTATAGCGCCTAAGCAAAAATTTATAAAACATAAAAAAAATAACTAAGTTCATAAATATACAGCTTACTTTATGATAAATTAAAGATTAAAATGATACTTAGTAGTCATTTTAAAAATTAAAGTAATATTCCCTAAAATTATTTTACAAAATAAAAACTACCTAAATACAAAATACTTCTGAAATAATTAATAATTTTAGGGGAAATTATTATAATCTTTTCATCCGATAATAAGTATCATTACGAAATATCTTATACATGAAGTAAGCTATAATGAAAAAAATTATTAAATAAGGAGGCCTATAATATGAAAAAATTAGGTTTTAAGAAATTAGGATTTTTATCGCTAATTTTTATGTTAGCTGTTGGACTATTCGCTTGTTCTAATGCTAATAAAAATTCAAATACAAGCGAAAAACTTAAAGTTGTGGCGACTAACTCTATTATCGCCGACATCACTAAAAACATTGCAGGTGATAAAATTGATTTACACAGTATAGTACCTGTTGGACAAGATCCACATGAGTACGAACCACTACCTGATGATGTTAAAAAGACTTCACAAGCTGACCTTATATTTTATAATGGTATTAACTTAGAAACTGGTGGAAATGCTTGGTTTACTAAATTAGTACAAAATGCTAAAAAAGAAGAAAATAAAGATTACTATGCTGTAAGTGATGGAGTTGAGGTTATTTATCTTGAAGGGCAAAATGAAAAAGGTAAAGAAGACCCTCATGCATGGTTAAACCTTGAAAATGGTATGATTTACGCTAAAAACATTGCAAAACAACTTAGTGCAAAAGATCCAAAAAATAAAGATTTCTATGAAGCTAATCTAAAAAATTATCTAGGAAAACTAGAGGCATTAGATAAAGAAGCTAAACAAAAATTCAACAATATTCCAAAAGAGAAAAAAATGATTGTAACTAGTGAAGGATGCTTCAAATACTTCTCTAAAGCTTACAACGTACCTTCTGCATATATTTGGGAAATTAATACAGAAGAAGAAGGAACTCCTGATCAAATTAAAGCATTAGTTGAAAAACTACGTAAAACAAAAGTGCCTTCTCTATTCGTTGAAAGCAGTGTTGATGAACGTCCAATGCAAACAGTATCAAAAGATACTAATATTCCAATCTTTGAAAAAATCTTCACAGATTCTGTAGCAGAACCAGGGCAAAATGGTGACAGCTACTACAATATGATGAAATGGAACTTAGATAAGATTGCTGAAGGGCTTTCTAAATAATTAACTTACCCAGAAAAAATTCTCCTACAAAATAACTTTAAGTTTCGTAGGAGATTTTTTTAATCTAGTATTATCTTTTTAGCATCAATCATTCTTATTTTTTTATAATAATATCTTATAAACAATTCATATATTAAAATAAATAAAACTGAACTTATTAATAATGATAAATAATCAAAATTATATACTACCTGACTATCTAATTCTTTCGACAACTTAATTAATAACACTTTTATTAATACATATTGATAGACTGTTCCTATAATAAAACCTATCAGTGCCACTATTCTATATTTAAACAATACTATTTGAGAACATTCACTAACAGAATACCCCATTATATTTAGGATAGAAATATTTTTCTTATTATTACTAACTATAACCTCAAGAGTTATCAGGAGAATAGATAATGACAAAATTACACCTATTACTGTCATAATCATTCGTATTATAGTATCAACAAAATCTCTCATTCCTAATGACATTTGAATCATTGAAGAAAATGACATTGCGGCAAAAATAATAAAGAATATTAGTGTTTTATTACTATACAAAATTGTCGACTCTAATTCTTTTATAAATTTTTCTTGTATCTTTAGTTTTCTTTTCTTAATAATTTTATTTTTCAACTCTAGTTGTTTTAGCAAAACTGTTGTTGGTACATTTAATTTTAATAAAACATACATCATTGATAATATTAAAAATAGCAATGTCGGAAGTAATACTAAATATATTAACGGCTGTAGATGGAAATCTATTGTTAGATTTGTAAGTATATTATCCTTGTTTCTACTCTCATAAAACTTTGGCATCAATAAATACGAACTACCAAAACCTAAAAAAGTTCCTAAGAAAATCAGTAAGCTAAACACTGAGAAATTTTTCGATATAAACATATTACTATATCCTAAAGCTTTTAAAATCCCTATCTTATGTTTCGACTGGTCTATATGCTGTTTTATATAAAAAAGTAGCATTATTGCTGAACTAATTGAAAGTATTACTCCAGTAACAATTATAACAAACTTCGAAACTATGAGCTGTGTATCATAGAATTTTTTTTGAATTAAATTTAGAGTATTTATATCTAAATCTTTTAAATCTAAATAAAAATTAAAAAATAATGTCGTAACAAATACCGCACAAAAACTTATTATTACTACTGCTATAGCTTTCTTTAAATCTTTAACTTCAACTATCATAAATTACCATCCTATCTCAGCCACAGTTTTTGGAGTACTATTTTCTTCTATCGATGATACCTTACCACTTTTTACATGAACTATTTTATTGGCAATTTGTGCAATATTTTCATTGTGAGTAACCATTATCATAGTAAATTTTGATTCATTTCTTAATTTAAAGATATACTCCAATATACCTCTTCCTGTTTCTTCATCCAATGCTCCTGTAGGTTCATCCAAAAACAATACTTTTGGTTTCTTAGCTAATGCTCGAGCAATAGAAACTCGTTGCTGTTCTCCTCCTGATAATTCATTAGGATATTTTTCAACCTTATCCTCTAAACCAAGTTCTTTTAGTATTTCAGAACAGTCACTATTATTTGCTAAATTAGCACCAACTCTAACATTCTGGAAAACAGTTAAATTATTTAATAAATAATATTGTTGAAAAACAAATCCTATATTCTTTCTGCGAAACTCTGTTAATTGAGTTTCTGTATAATTACTTATGTTTTCTCCATTGTATAAAACTTCTCCTGAATCTGACTTTTCTAAACCTGATAAAATATTTAATAATGTGGATTTCCCTGATCCAGATGCTCCTAATATAACTACAAAATCATTTTCATCTACACTTAGATTAATTCCTCTTAAAACATCTTGACCAGCAAATTCTTTCCTAATATCTTTTGCTAAAATCATTTAATTATTCTCCTTCAAAAAATTCTTTACTAAACTTCTAGCTATCTCTGTCGTTGCTTCTATTATCTCAATCTCAGTAAAACTATATATTCCTGTAACACTTAACGTTGCAATCCCATGACTATAAGTAAATAAATGTGTATAAAACTTTTCAGCACTTTTTATAGATATCTTATATTCATTCACTATTGACTCTATAACTTTTTTATACTCATAATCATACATAGGGAGAAAATCTTTAAAATCTTCAATCTCTACACTTTTATTCATAAATAGCCATTCAAATAATTTTGGTTCATTTTTAGAGAATAATATATATTCAATTCCAAGCCTTTTAAATGGACTTTCATCTCTTAAAGAAATTTTAACCTTGTGTAAAAATTCATTTCTAGCTAATTGATTGACTTCTTTTATCAAATTTTCCATATTACCAAACAAACTAAATATTACTTTCGTAGAAGAATTTAATTCTCTTGCAATAGCTCGTGCGCTTATTTCCTTTATCCCATTAATTCTTATAAAGTTAAGTGTAACCTCTAAAATTTCTTCTTTAGTAAATTTAAACTTAGGTGCCATTGTATTCCCTCCAATAAGAAACGGACGTTTCTTATTAAAAATAATAGCATCCAAAATTTTGTTTGTCAAGAATAATCATATTATTATTGCGCTTTCAAATTTTATATTATACAATAATAGTAAGCAATTACATAAGGAGTTATTATGAATATAATTAAAAATTTACCTACACCTATAGCAGGTCTTGCACTCGGTTCTGTTGCTCTTGGCAATATGTTCCAAATATATAGTTCTGCATTACAAACTATTTTTAGCTTATTATCTTTAATCATTATTATTTTATTAACAATAAAGTTCTTTCTATATAGTGATAAGCTAAAAGAAGAAATAAAGAATCCAGTTATCGCGACGGTTTTTGCGACTTACCCTATGAGTATTATGTTATTAAGTTCTTTTTTCAAAAAATATATAGGGTTATATAGTTTACCTACTTGGATTATTGGTATATGTCTTGATATTTGTGTTGTTAGCTATGCTACTTATAATTTTATTATCAAAGACAAACATATTAAAAATATTTATCCAACATGGTTTATTACTTTTGTCGGACCTGCTGTAGTTACTGTGACGGCAATTAATTATAATGTAGAAATATTAGGTAAGCTATTCTTTTATTTTTCATTTATTAATTACCTAATACTTATTCCATTCGTCTTGTATAGAGTTTATGTTTATAAGCACTATAAGGATGGGGATTTCCCTACAATAACAGTATTTTCTGCACCTGGCGGACTATTATTAGCTAGTTATATGATTGGTATTACTAATAAAAATTCGATTATTTTGAATATATTAATACCATTAACAATATTATTTTTTATTTTTGTGCTTATACAATTACCATTTTTATTAAATAGAAAGTTCTATCCTAGCTTCTCTGCCTTTACTTTCCCTTTAGTAATATGTGCTATAGCTTTTCAAAAAACCGGAATTTATTATCAACTAGGTGATTTTTCTATTCTAAAAATTTTAATTCATCTTAGTGAATTATTAGCGATAATTATTGTAATTTACACATGGTATGGCTTTATTAAAAATTTATCATATAAATAATTAAACTACTTTTATAAAATATTTAAGGAGATAATTTATATGAGTAGAAAAAAATATGCTATCATTATATTATTATTTACTATCCTTGTAATTCCTTTATCTATATACCTAGATAATACTGAATTTAAAAGTACGGGAGGTATACTAATTCACTGTCTATGCTCTTTTGTCTGCTTTTTTACATCTTATCTACTTATATATAAAAAAAGCTATAATATTCTTGCTGGTATGACTGAAGAGGAATATAACAGAATAGAAACAATACCTAAAGAAAAACAAAAAATGGAAAAAATCTCTAAAAGAGTTGGTTATATATTTGCTTTTATAGGTATTCTATTATTATTTTCTATTTATTTTATATGATTGAGAAAGACACAGTTTAAATTTAACTGTGTCTTTTCTTTTTGAATTACAACTTAGAATTTTTTTTCTATTCTATAACCTCTTCAAAGTTTTTTATCATATCTTTTAACTCTAATTCAAGAATATAACTTATTCCTTTTTCCTGCATTGTTACTCCATACAATGTATCCATAGCTTCCATAGTACCACGTCGATGTGTGATAACTAAGAACTGGTTATCTTCTGAATAGAGTTTTAAAAACTTCGCAAAACGATTAACATTCTCTTCATCAAGAGCCGCTTCCACCTCGTCAAGAACAACAAATGGTGGATTTTTTACTTGAAGAATCGCAAATAATAAACTTATTGCGGTAAGTGACTTCTCTCCACCCGATAGTAGTGAAAGATTTTGAAGTTTTTTCCCTGGAGGTGAAGCCTCAATAACAATGCCGGTATTTAGAATATCATTTGGTGTTTCAAGCGTCATATCCGCATAACCACCTTTAAATAATTTTATAAATATTTTATTGAAGTTCTCCGCTACTTGAACAAACGTCTCTAAGAATCTTTCTTTTACTTCTTTATCAATTTCTGCAATGGTTTCTTCTAGTTTAGCTTTAGCCTCTACTAGATCTGTAATCTGTTCATTGTAGAAGTCATAACGTTCTTTTACTTCATTAAACTCTTCGATGGCATTAAGGTTAACATTTCCCAACTCCATTATGGCTCGACGCAATCTAATTACATCTGATTTATATGAAGGTACTTCTGAGATTAATTCTTCAGTTAATTTATGAGCAACACTTTCATAGGTGACACTATAATTAGTAACTAAGTTTTCCAAATACTCATCAATCTTAACTTCAATCTTCGTCTGAGCTACTGTTAATTTCTCATACTCTGAAATTTTCAAACGTAATTCTTCATTACTATGTTGCTGTGATGTAGTAATTTCTTTTTCGCGTTTGAAAAGACCAGTTTTTTCAGTATCTAAATCTGATAAAAGATTTTTCAAAATATCTAATCTTTCACTACATTGACTAATTACCCTTGTATTATTTTCAAAAATATTCTTTTCATCTTCTGCACTAAGGTTTTCTATATTTTTAGAGGCTTCTAACCTTTCTATTTGATTACATACATCATCAATATCGCTTTGGTAATTATCAATACTTTCTGTTATATGTTTTAAAGTTTCTTCTAATTTAGATTTTTCTATTTTTAGCTCTGCTATTTTCTCAACAAATAGTTCTTCTGCACTCTGCGCACTTTGTTTTTTAGCAGTTTCTTCTTCTATTTTCTTATTCAAAATAGTTAATTCTTTACGAATTTTTTTAAGTTCATCTGTAAGTTCTGATATATTTTCTAAATTATTATCTTCTGTTCTATATACCTCTAATTTCTTCTCATTAGATGTGATATAAGCGGCTATATCAGTAAGTTCTGCATTTTTATGATTTATAGCTAATTCAAGTTCTTTTATATACAGAGTATTTTGTTCTTTAGCATTTTTTGCCTCTACAATATTTTCTACAGACTCTTTTCGTTTAGTCTCTAACTTAGTTTTTTCAGCCTCTAGCTTAGATACTTTATCATTTATTTTCCCAAGATTATCCTCAAGGTTATCTAGCTCTGCCTTATGTTTAATTGAAGAATTAGTATTTTTATTAATTGCTCCTCCAGTAATAGAACCCCCGCTATTTATAACCTGACCATCAAGAGTAATAATACGATTTCTGAAATTTATTCTACGCGCAATACGATTGGCATTATCCATATTATCAACTATAATCGTAAGTCCTAATAGATGTGAAATAATATTTTTATATGTTGCATCGACCTCTATTAGATTTTCTGCAATATTAATAAAACCGTCTTCTTTTACCAAAATACTGTAAATATCACTAGCAATTGATTTTGCTTTGATATTATTTAGTGGTAAAAATGTCACACGTCCTTTATTAGATTTTTTTAAATACTCAATACATTTTTTTGCAGTAACTTCACTATCAACTACAATATTTTGTTGAGCTTGACCTAAGGCTATATCTAATGCAGTCGCATATTCATTACCAAAGTTTATTATATTAGCAACACTATCATGAACTCCACCGATAGTTTCCTTATTAGCTAAAATCTCTTTAACACCTATGTTATAAAAACTTAAATTGTTAATTTGATCTTCTAGGAATTTTTTACGATTTTCTAAATTACTTTTGAAATTATAACCTGTACGTAGTTGTTCATCTATATTTTTTTCTTTAGATACTAATAAAATATCTTCTTCTAATAAAGTATTTAAGTTGTTTTCCAATGCTGTTAATTTAGAATTCAACTCTTCTTTTTCTTTTGTAGCTTTATCTAACTCAGCAAGTTTAGTATTATATATTGATTTTTGATGCTCAATATTTTCTAATAGCTCTTTATAGTTCTCATCTGCACTTTCTATATTTTTCTTAGCATATTCTATACTATTTTCTAATTTTGTTTCTTCTGTAATTAGTCCATAATACTCATCTCTTAGCTTTTCTATAGAAGCTTCAATTTTTTCTAAGTTATATTCTCCACCCTCTTCTAAGTCCGCTATTTCCTTTGTTAGAGATTTTATCTTAGCTCTATTAATACTATCTAACTCTTGACGTTCTATAAGCTTTTTAGTAAGATTTTCTTTTCTTTCTAATAGATATTTTATATCTTCAGCTAACTTTTCACTACGTAAATTTCTATTATTCTTACGTTCTTCTATTACATTAAGTTCTGATTGTAAACCTTCTTTTTTCTTAATCAGCTCTAATTCTTCATCATGATACTTAAGATATGTTCTATCAAGAGTAACTAAACTATTCTTTATTTCCTCTAAATTTTTTATAAGTTCTTCCTGTTTAATTTCAAGAGCGATTTTTTCCTGTTCTTTTATCCTTTTATCAGCTAATAAAACTTCTAATTTTTTTTGATACTCTGCTATATTATAAATATTAATAAGAATATCTTTTTCTTCTAGTTCTTTTGACCATTCCAAGTATTTTTCCGTTTTGCTTTTCTGTTCTTCAAGCACTTCATAACGTGTAGAAATTTCTGAAAATATATCATTAAGACGAAGCAAGTTATCATTTGTTTTTTCTAATTTTGAATTAGTTTCTTTTTTCTTATTTTTATATTTCAGTACACCAGAAGCCTCTTCAATAATAGCACGACGATCTACGGGTTTAGAAGAAATAATATCTTCTACCTTACCTTGAGTAATAATACTATAACTTTCTTTATTAATACCAAAATCAAGGTACATATTCGTAACATCTTTTAATCTTGTTTTTTTATTATCAATAAAATATTCGTTATCACCATTCCGATAAAGACGACGTTTAATTTCGCAAGACTCTTCTCCATTGCTAAAAGTAACCGCTACTTCGGCAAAATTCTTTCTCTTCACGTCTTCAGTTCCTGAAAAGATAACATCTTTCATACTACTACCACGAAGGTTTTTGGCAGACTGCTCCCCTAAAACCCAACGAATAGCATCAATTATATTACTTTTCCCCGATCCATTCGGTCCGACAACACCAATTAAATTATTTTTAAATTCAAAAGTTGTTTTTTTCTGAAAAGATTTAAAGCCTGTTACTTCGACTTTTACTAATTTCATCTTATTCTCCTTTAAAATTTTCTTCTGATTACTTTAAATACCGTCATATCCTAGTTTATCTAAAGCTTGCTTAGCTGATAATTGTTCAGATTCTTTTTTTGTTGCTGCTGTCCCACTACCATATTGTTTTCCATCAATTTCGACAGCACTAATGAAAGTTTTTGAGTGTGAAGGCCCAATTGAGTCTAGCACCTTATACTCTATTTCACCTAATTTGATTTTGAATACATACTCCTGAAGAATAGTTTTATAGTCAACAAAACTACTGTATTCATAATCTTCTACTTCTGTAAATAAGGTATTATTTAAAAATATTTTTACTGTTTCTAAATTTGTTTCTAAGTACAAAGCTCCTGTGAAAGATTCAAAAATGTCAGCAAGTAAAGCAGCTCGTGAGCGACCACCCATTTTTTCCTCTCCACGCCCTAAATAAATACATTTATCTAGATTAAGTTGCAGGGCGTATTTTACCAGTGTCTTTTCACAAACTATAGAGGCGCGCAGTTTTGTTAGTTCACCTTCTGCTAACTTTGGAAACTTTTTAAATAAAAACTCACTTGTCGTAAGCTCAACAACAGCATCACCCAAAAACTCTAATCGTTCATAATTCAAGTGCTTAGCTATTTTTTTCTCATTTGTATATGATGAATGTGAAAAAGCCATTTTAAAATTATCACCAAATTTCAAATTAAATCCATAGTCATTATTTAGCTTGTTTAGTAGTTTTTCTATATATGTTCTTTCCATAATGATTCTCCTTTCTTTTTATTTTTAATATTTTCTCGGAAATGATTCTAGCAGCATACTTTTATAAAAATCCATTTTATCAAGGACAATCAGTTTACTAGATATCTAAAAAGATCTTATAGAGTATTGTTAGATATCTAATAAACTCATATGATTAAGTGACAATATTTAAAATTTTACTATCATTAATCTAGTAAAAACTCTGAGAATACTTCATTTCCATAAAATAATCCTTTTCTTGTTAAGCGCAGCTTGTTATCATCTATTTCTAAATAACCTATCTTTAAGTTTTTATCGATTACTTCCTTGAAGATTTTTTCTGCTCTTTTTCCGTACTTTTCTTCAAAAGTATTTAAATCTACACCTTTTAAAAGTCGTAGCCCTAAAAACATTTCCTCTTCAATTTTTTCTTTATCTGTTACCGTATGTTCTTCACGTCTTGCATGCCCTTTTTCAAGCATACTATCAATATAAAACTTTAATGCTCCTTGATTAGCATAACGTACTCCATCAATATATCCGTGAGCACCTGCTCCAAGTCCATAATATTCTATATTTTTCCAGTAACTACTATTATGAACACTTTCATGCCCAGGTCGGGCAAAATTACTAATCTCATATTGCCCATAACCATTTGCTGTCAGGAAGTTTATCACTTCATCATACATTTTCTCTTCTGTCTCATTTGAAGGTAATGTAACTTTTTTATCCCGTACTTGATTGTATAATTTTGTTTTTTGTTCTAATATCAATGAATAACATGAAACATGGCTAATATCGTACTCCACAACCTTTTTCATACTATCAAATAAGTCTTCCATAGTTTGTTTCGGCAATGAAAACATTAAGTCGACATTAATATCTTTAATTCCATACTTTTTACAATTAGTAATAGCCATATCTACATCTCCTGCAACATGACCACGTCCTAATATCTTAAGAAGTTCATCATTAAAAGTTTGAACGCCCATACTTATCCTGTCAACTCCGTACTCTTTTACCAAAGCAACCCGAGAATCAACAAGATCCTCAGGGTTTGCTTCAAAGGTAAATTCACGAAGTTGTTGTGGAATTTTTTTTCTAAGTGCTGTCAAAAGACGATGTAATTGCTCATCATTTAAAGCACTCGGTGTTCCTCCACCTATATAGATAGTTTCAATATTATCTATCTTATCCATACTATTTATTTCATCAATTAAACAGTCAATATACTTATCAACCGGTTGTCTTTGGATATAAAATTTGTTGAAATCACAGTATGAACAAATATATTTACAAAATGGAATATGAATATATACTCCGCGAATTTCACTTTTCATTATTCGTCATCCATTTTTAGAACAGCCATAAAGGCATCTTGCGGAACTTCTACGCTACCTACAGCTTTCATTCTCTCTTTACCTTTTTTCTGTTTCTCTAATAGCTTACGTTTCCTACTAATGTCCCCACCGTAACATTTGGCAAGAACGTTTTTACGCATCGCTTTAATAGTCTCACGAGAGATAATTTTATTACCAATAGCTGCTTGAATTGGAATTTCAAACTGTTGTTTTGGAATAAGTTTTTTAAGTTTTTCAACGATAACTTTTCCTCGTTGATATGCAAACTCACGGTGAACTATAAAGCTTAATGCATCAACTTGTTCTCCATTTAATAAGATATCCATCTTAACAAGATTACTATCTTTGTAACCAGTTAATTCATAATCAAATGATGCATATCCTTTTGTATTAGATTTTAGCTGGTCGAAGAAATCAAAGACGATTTCTGATAAAGGTATATCATAAGTAATGTTTACCCTTGTATCATCGATATATTCCATATTTAAGAAAATACCACGTTTCTTCTGACAAAGATCCATAACAGCGCCCACATAATCGTTTGGTACCATAATACTTGCTTTAACAAAAGGCTCTGTAATTTTGTTAATTTTTTGTGGATCTGGCATTTCTGATGGATTCGATACATCTACCATAGTGCCATCTGTTTTTTCAACTTTGTAAATAACCGATGGTGCTGTTGCAATAATATCGATATTAAACTCACGCTCAATACGCTCTTGAATAATCTCCATATGTAACATTCCTAAAAATCCACATCTAAATCCAAATCCAAGTGCTTGAGAAGTCTCTGCTTCATATTGTAATGCAGAATCATTAAGTTCTAATTTTTCTAACGCTTCACGTAAATCATTATATTTTGATGAATCAATTGGATATAATCCACAGAATACCATAGGGTTAAGTTTTCTATATCCAGGCAGTGCTTCTTTTGCTGGATTATTAGCAAGTGTAATAGTATCCCCCACTCGAGTTTCACTTACATTTTTAATAGATGCACAGATAAATCCTACATCCCCTGCAGTAAGTTCATCTACAATTTTTTCTTTTGGAGTGTGGATACCTACTTCAGTAACCTCAAATACTCCACCAGTAGCCATCATTTTAATCTTATCACCAGCTTTTACAGTTCCATTCTTAATTCGAACAGAAACAATAACACCACGATAAGCATCATATAATGAGTCGAAAATTAATGCTTGAAGCGGTTTCTCAGCATCTCCTGATGGTGCAGGAATATACTCAACAATTTGTTCAAGTATTTCATCAATACCAATACCTGCCTTAGCAGATGCAAGAACTATATCATCAGTTGGAAGACCAATAACATCTTCAATCTCAATTTTAACTTTTTCAGGATCTGCAGCTGGTAAGTCAATCTTATTAATAATTGGAATAATTTCTAAGTTGTTATCCAATGCTAAATAAACATTAGCTAATGTTTGTGCTTCAATACCTTGCGCTGCATCTACTACTAAAATTGCTCCTTCACATGCCGCAAGTGAACGCGAAACTTCATAAGTAAAGTCGACGTGCCCTGGCGTGTCGATTAGGTGAAGGATATATTCCTCACCATTTTTTGCTGTATATTTTAGTTGTACAGCATTAAGTTTAATCGTAATTCCTCTTTCACGTTCTATATCCATAGAGTCAAGCAATTGTGCTTTCATTTCACGTTGCTCAAGAGCTCCTGTTTTTTCTAAAATTCTATCCGCAAGTGTTGACTTACCATGGTCGATGTGCGCAATGATAGAAAAGTTTCTTATTTTCTTTTGCCTTTCATTTCTTTTATTCATTTAATTCTTCCTTTACAAATCTTGTTTTTCAATAAAATCTTTAGCTGTATAGTATGAAAAACCATCTCTCATAAGTTTTTCAATTAGCTTTTGTTTCAATGCATATCCTTCATAACGACGACTATAAGAATGATAAGCTCTTCTAAAATGTTCTTCTAATATATCATCCTCATTCTCTTCCTCATAATCTTCAAAAAATATGTCAAATACCTTTCTTATTATATCAGATGTGAAGCCATTTGTATAAAGTTTTTGCGTGATTTTTTGAACTTTTTTATTTTTTGATTCTCGTCTAACATTGAACTCACGCTCAATTATCTTATAAAGCATCTCTATCATAGCTTCTCTCGTGCATATTTTAGAAATATATTTGTCTATTATATCGTTATCTAAGTCTTTTTCTTGCAGTTTTCTTTTTATCCAATATGGACCTTTATTATTTAGATTAAAATAATCCATTACAGCTGCTTCGATGTAATGCTCGTCATTAAGATATCCAATCTCCATCAATTTCTTAATTACTTCATTAATAACATTTGGTGCGATTTCTTTTTTTGTAAGATAGTCAACTATATCTTGTGTTGTACGCAATCCATACTGCAAGTAATGTACAGCTTTACTATAAGCACTCTCTATACTTTCATGTGAAATAATTTCTTTAAGTTGGTCATTAGTTAAATCAATTTTCTTTATTAGACCATATTTTATAATCGTATCTTCAGAGGCATAAAAACACTTCCCATTTTCTAATTCGATTTTATACTTTACTTTTAGCTTTGTAATATTAGTAATTTTCACTTTTCCACCTACTTTCAAAAATTATTTCCTGTACAAAAATCTTCTCTTAATTTTAACAAAAAACACGAGAAAAATAAAGTTATTGCGGAAAAATAAAAACTCTTAAACGTGCCGTTTAAGAATTTCTATTTTTATTGTAATATATTTAATTAACTTGGTAAATTATTCCTTAATAATTATTCGTTGATTTAGTTTTTTATTAAACCTTCTTTTTGTAAATATGCTTTTGCTACGTCATAAGCACTCTTACCTTCAACATCTACAGCATAATTCATCTTTGTCATTTCCTCAGTTTTTATTTTTCCAGCAAGTTTTCCAAGAATTTTTGCGAGTTGAGGATATTTCTTCAATGTTTCTTCTCTAAGTAATGGAGCCCCTTGATAAGGTGGGAATAATTTTTTATCATCTTCTAATACCTTTAATTTGTTAGTAATTAATTTGCTATCAGTAGAAAATACTTCGATGATATTAACATCTCCATTTGCTATAGCTTGATATCTTAAAGCTGGTTCCATAGTTTTAATATTTAAGTTTAGTCCATAGAGTTTTTTTAGTCCTAGTACACCATCTTCTCTATCATTAAATTCTAGTGAGAATCCAGCTGTTAATGAAGATTCTACTCTCTTAAGGTCTGATATTTTTTGTATATTGTTATCTTTAGCATATTTTTCAGAAACAGCAAGAGCATATGTATCTTGAAACTTACTTGGTTCTAAATATACTAATCTATCTTGAGTTAAAATTTTCTCTTTAGCAATCTCATATACTTCTTTTGGGTCATTAGAAATATTAGTCACCGGTTCTTTTAATAATGTTGTTGTAACAGTTCCTGTAAATTCTGGATAAATATCGATACTTCCACCTTTTAAAGCTTCATATAAAAAGCTAGTTTTCCCAAAATTAGGTTTCACTTCGACATTTATATCTGTTTCATTCTCAATTAAAATCTTATACATATTAATTAAAATCTCTGGCTCAGCACCTAACTTTCCTGCAATCACAAGTTTATCATTAGATGTCTTTGCTAGAGGTGTAAAGCTTAAAGTAACTACTACTATCGCCGACAATAAAGTTACAACAATTGTTTTTGGCTTTTTATTTTGTAAAAATTTAATCAAGGCACCAAAAATAATTGCAAGTACTGCAGAAGAAATTGCTCCAATCAATATAAGTGCAGAATTATTTCTATCGATTCCTAGTAATATAAATGAACCAAGTCCTCCCGCCCCTATAAGTGCTGCGAGAGTTGCTGTACCTATAATCATAATACTAGCAGTTCTAACTCCCCCCATTAAGATTGGCATTGATAAAGCAAGTTGATATTTTTTTAATTTCTCCCACTTTGTCATACCAAATGCTGTTGCCGCTTCTTCTAAAGAAGAATCTATCTCTGACAGTCCCGTTAATGTACTTTGCAATATTGGAAATAGTGCATATATAACTAATGCTACTACAGCTAGCACTGTTCCTATTCCCATAAAGGGAATAAATAGACCTAAAAGGGCAAGTGAGGGAATCGTTTGAAAAACCCCTGTAATCTGTAAAAACCACTCGCTGATTTTCTTATTATTTGACAAAATTATCCCAAGAGGTACAGCAATAATTATCGCAATAAGTAGAGATAGTAATGAAATTTGAAGGTGTTGAAAAAGAGCTGTTCCCCATTCACCTTTACGCTCAATAAATGTATCTGCTATATTCATTAATTACACCCCTTTACTTTGAAAAATTCTCGGACAAAATCATTAGCTGGATTATCTCGCATCTCTTTTGGTGTCGCAATTTGAACAACTTTTCCCTCTTGCAAGATACAAATTCTATCAGCTAGCTTCAATGCTTCATCCATATCATGAGTAACAAAAACAGTCGTCATTTTATACTCATTATGAAGTTGCTTAATCAAATCTTGAAGCTGAGTGCGACTTATCGGATCTAAAGCAGAAAAGGGTTCATCCATTAAAAGTACTTTAGGATTAGCAATAATAGCTCTAAGTATGCCTATACGTTGTTTTTCTCCACCCGACAATTCATTAGGATATCTTTTCATATATAATTTTGGATTCAATCCAACTTTTTCTAGTAAATCTTTCGTTTTTTCAGTAATGAGTTTTTTATCAAATTTTTTCATTTCTGGTATAAGAGCAATATTTTCCTCTACCGTAAGATTCGGAAATAATGCTATTTGTTGTAAGACATATCCTGTTTCAAGACGTAATTCTCTAACATTATAGTCTTTTAATTTTTTTTCTTGAAAATAAATATCTCCTTCCGTTTGTTCAATAAGTCTATTTATAAGTTTTAATGTTGTAGTTTTTCCACTACCACTTGGTCCTATTAAAACAAAAAACTCACCATTTTTTATTTCAAAACTTAAATTGTCTAATATTAAACCCTTAACTGAACAGCATAACGATATATTATCATACTTAATCATATTATTCCCCCTTACATCCTATGTTAAAACCTACAAATTTTCCTAACTATAATACCATTTTAACCCTATCATTACTAATTTTCAACAAATCAGATTAAAACAGTGTACTCCTTTAATAGTTAAAAAGGCCTCTGACATTCAACATATAAATGTGTGAATGCCAAAAGCCTTTATAATTCCTATTTATTTAACTCTCGTTTATTTTTCTGCGATTAGCGCAACATAACCACCTTTATCATAACCTTCGATTGGTTCTTCTACGCTATCGTTTGTATAAATTGGATGAGCAACTAGTGTTTGCATAAAACGAATATTTTTCATCATAAGCTCGTCTCTTACAATATTTAACTTCTCTAATGGAGAGTGAAATATTCCTGACTTCACTAGCTCAATAGGATATGGAAGTGCTGGTGCAAGTCTTGAAAAAAGTTTTTCATCATAGCCATCAGCATAATTTGCAAAGCTATATAATATTCCATATGCACTTTCTACTGGAACATCTAAAAGAATAAGATGTCCCCCTTTTTTCAATGCATTATAGCAATTTTTATATGCTTTACCCAGGTCAGCGATATAAGTTGAACAACCATTCAGATAAATAATATCATATTCTTCATCTTTTAGTTGAGTAGTTTCAGCATCGCCTATTTCCACCTTAACACCTCTCTTTTCAGCAATTTCTGCCATATCAGTAGAGGGCTCCAAACCATGTTCTACATTTATTCCATATTCACTTTTTAAAGCTGATTCAAAAAGTCCACTTCCGCAACCAACTGATAAAATTTTGTCTTTTTTTAGCGGGTTAAGACAAGCGTGAAGTAATTTCAGCTCACTTTCGAATACTTTATTATTAGTTAAAAACCACTGATCATATTTATCAGCATATCCATCAAACATTTTTGTATTAATTTCCATAAGATACTCCTCGTATAACTTTTTAGATTATCCTATATAAACTCTATCCCAAAATCGTAATTCATAAATACTAGCTTCTTCAAATATTTTAATCAATTCATTTTTTTTATAATTTGAAATATCTCGATAAGCCTCATTTATATAATCTATCCATCCCCTATAGAAAGTTTTGTATTTCGCAGTAGTATAATCAGCTACAAAACTATAATATATATTTTGAGAACTATTCATCCGAGCTGCAGCTATAGTAAATATGTAATCATAACTCAACATACAGTTCATAAGAACAATCATTAATTTATAGTTATCCTTGTCATGAGAAAAACTCATTATGTAATTGATATAATCTTCTATTTCAGGAAATACTTCTGTCTCTGTTGTCGAAATACTATCTGAATCTAAAGACTCTGCTCTAGTCTGAAGCTCTGTATCATTGGAAAACTCTATAAGAGAACAAATAACCTCTCGTTCTTTATTAGTTTTAGCTTTACCTATAGCAATTTTACATAGTTTCACATAATTTTCTAAATATACACTATCTTGCTGTAAATATCTTTTGAAAGCCTCACTCGACAAATCCCCCTTGATTAGTTCCTGAACAAAAGGTGTATTCAAACCCATCTCCCACAATGGAGAAATCTTTGATTTAATTTCATCAATAAACAAGTTCTACTCCTCCCCAAAATCAAGAATTAACAGACAGCTATACTTTTGCTGTCTAGTATTATAGTAACACAAAATATTCACAAAGTAAATAACGTTTTCATTTTGTAATTATGTAAATATTTTTGTAGCAAGTAACACTTACACAAAGTAAAAAGCTCATCACAAGATGAGCTTTATAATAGAATATATTGTAAACCAAAAACTTTTAATATTTTCACAGGGAAAATTAAATTTTACTAAAATATCTTACTGAAAAAACCATAGAATTCATTACTGTTATTATATATTTGAGAAATATTGTAGTAATTTATTACCTAACTTATATTAAAAACTGCTGAAGTATTACTTCGCTAATTTTTCTGCTCTTTCTAACGATGCATCTATATTTTCACAAATATTTTCAGCACCTATTTTTTCAACAAAACCAGCTTTTTCCATAGCATGATAAGGTTGTTCATTAACATGAGATAAAATAAGTGTTAAATTTCGTTTTTTACAAGTTTCTAATATTTCTTCTAATGCCTCTACCCCCGAAATATCCATTACTGGAACATTACGCATTCTAAGGATTAAAACATTCTTTCCTTCTTCATGTTTAAAACTAGTAAAAACATTAGCAGCGCCGAAGAAAAGTGCTCCAAAAACTTCATATACTATAGTATTTTTAGGAACATACTTCAAATCAACGTCCTCTGATAATTTTTCGTCTTCTGAAGACCCTATATATGTCCATTGTCGAACTTCCGCTATATCTGACATTCGTTTTAAGAAAAGGAAAGCTGCTAGTACCATGCCAAATTCTATAGCTATTACTAAATCAAAGAATAATGTTAATAAGAAAGTAATAACTAAGACTGCTATATCACTTTTTGGAGCAGTTTTTATTATACGTACAAAAGTACGCCACCCACTCATATTATAACCAACTATTATTAAAATAGCTGCTAGACAACTCATCGGTATATAAGATGCATATGGCATTAAAAATAATAAGATCAACAATAAAGTTAGCGCATGTACCATTCCAGCAACTGGAGTTCTTCCACCATTTTTTACATTCGCTGCCGTTCTTGCTATAGCTCCAGTTGCGGGGATTCCACCAAAAAGCGCAGATAAAATATTCCCAACACCTTGACCTACTAGTTCGGCATTTGATTTATGTTTACTTCCTATCATACCATCAGAAACTACTGCAGAAAGTAAAGATTCTATAGCTGCTAACATCGCAATTGTGAAAGCTGGTAATATCATTTCACGAACTAACGAGAATGACAATACAGGCATAGAAAAGCTTGGAAGACCTGCTTTAATAGTATATAAATCACCAATAGTTTTGACTGGTAGTTTAAATATTGCTACTAATAGCGTTGTAACTATAATTGCTACTAAAGAACCAGGTATTTTTTTGGATACTTTTGGCCAAAAAATTTGAATTAATAATGCCAAAATACCAATTGCCAAAGTTATATAACTAATACTAGCTAAATTGTGACTATATGCTACTAATTTCGTTAAAAATTCCGCAGGAACAGCTCCCATATTAAGACCTAAAAAATCTTTAATCTGACCTACTACTATCCCTATAGCAATACCTAATGTAAATCCAATAGTTATAGTTTTTGGAATAAATTTAATTAAATCACCAAAGTGAAATAATCCCATTAGAATTAACATAATCCCTGCTAACAAAGTAGCAATAATAAGTCCTGGTATTCCATGCTCAGCTATAATTCCATAGATAATAACAACAAAAGCAGCTGTAGGTCCACCTATTTGGACCCTACTTCCTCCTAAAAATGAAATAAAAAAACCTGCAATAATCGCAGTATATAGCCCTTGTTCTGGATTAACACCTGATGCTATCGCTAAAGCAATCGATAAAGGTAATGCTATAATAGCTACTATTAATCCAGCGATAACATCTTTTATAAATTGCTCTCTTGTATAGTTTTTCATCACACTAAAAAACTTGGGCTTAATATATTTAAACGAACTCATCTTCTCCTCCTGATTTTTTGAGAATTAACAATACTAATAGTTTAGCATAGAAAAAATAAAAACTCTAGTTATATCAGAAATACTTAGTAAATAAATTATAATTAATTATTCAATACAACTATTCATTATAAAAAAAGAAAGGCTCGTCAATTGACGAGCCCTGATTTATTATGAAAAAAATATTATTGAGTTCTATATATTTATTATATACATGATACTTTATACAAAGTTAAAGCTATAATTAAATTTTACTTAAACTTTTTATTTAGTTTCTTTTAAAAAATCCTCTATATCTTTTTCTACTTCCTTTAGTAAATTTGAATTCTGGCTATCGTACCAAACTCCGTTCATTTTATTTCTAAACCATGTAAGTTGACGTTTGGCATATCGCCTTGAATTTTGAGAAATAGCATTGATTGTATCTTCCTTAGAAACTAAACCTTCAAAATAAGGTATCATTTCTTTATAACCTATTGCTCCAAGTGGTTGCAAGTTTTTACCATAATCTGAAATTATTTCTTTAACTTCTCGTTCAAGCCCTTGTTCAAACATCAGTTCAACACGTCTATTAATTCTTTTATAAAGAATTTCACGGTTTGTATTTAAAACTATTAAATATGGATTATACTTCTCAAGAATAGTATCTCCATTATTATTAGTTGTCACTGATTTATTTTCATTTACTACATAATTATAAGCATTAATAACTCGGCGATGATTATCCAAATCAATACTATTATAAGTATCTGGATAGTTTTTCTGTAAATACTCTTTCGCCATATTTACATCAACATCATAAGTTTTTTCTTCTAAATCAGTAAACTCATAATTATTAAGGACTGCATTCATATAAAAACCTGTTCCGCCAATAAGCAATGGCATTTTACCTCGATTATAAATATCATCTATCAAGCTACGCGCCATTTTTTGAAAGTCATATACTGAACAAGTAGCTGTTGGTTCTAATTGATCAATTAAATGATGAACTACCCCATCCATTTCTTCTTTGGTTACTTTGGCAGAACCTATATCAAATTTTTTATAAATTTGAACACTATCTATTGAAATAATTTCACAATTAAACTTTTTTGCTAGTTCAATGCTTAACGCCGTCTTCCCTACAGCAGTTGGTCCAACTATCGCTATTAAAGGTATCTTTTCCATTTTACCTCCTACACTATACGTTTAAACATTTTTTCTAAATCTTTTTTCTCCATTTTTGTTATAATTGGTCGCCCATGCGGACATGTAAATGGATTTTTGCATTTATAAAGATCACTAATTACTTTGTTCATCTCTACTTCACTTAAAATTTGATTAGCTTTTATTGACATTTTACAGCTCGCCATCGCTATTGCATCGTTTCGTAGTTCATTAAAAGTAATTTTATTGTTATTTAAAACTTTCTCAACAATAATTTTAATCATTTCTTCTTCATCTTCTTCTATCCAACCTGGAAATTCTCGAACAACATAAGAATTATCACCAAATTCTTCAAAGTCAATACCTAGTTCTGTAAATTTCTCAAAATTATTTTTAATTTCAGCTGCTTCTTCTATTGAGAAATCAAACGTCATCGGTATAAGCATTTGTTTTTTATAATTCTTTCTATCTGCAAAATCTCGTTGAAGCTTCTCATAATTATACCGTTCTGCTGCCGCATGTTGATCTATAAGATAAAGTTTATTATCAGCCTCTGATAAAATATATGTTTTAAATATTTGAGCAAGAACTTTTAAATCTGGTAAAGTCTTGACTTCCATACTTTCATCCTGAACAATTTTTAAATTTTTTATTTCATCAAAGTGACTATTATCTTTTATTATTGTATTAGAAATTTCCTCTTTAGTCGTCCCTCCAATTTCTTCTCTTTTTGAGAAATTCATAAAGTTTTCAATTTCTTTTTTCGTTGGTTTATCACCATACTTATTATAATTTTCACGTGGACGTGCTGTATAACTCAGATTTGGCAAGTTACTGCCTTCCGTTCGTTGTCGTCTTATATAGCTTTCATTATTTGAATTTAGTTCTTCCTGTAACTTGTGAATATCATTATCTTCTCCAAAAACAATATCATCTTCTTTTACAAAATTAGCCTCATTTTGTCCTTTATTAAAAAGAGATGTATTATTTTCTTTAGTCTGAATTCCAAATTTATTATCAAGTTCATCTAAAAAATTAAATTTCTCTATATTTGCTTTTTCTTTTTTAGTTAGTACATTATTCATACCTTGAGGAATATATGTATAATTAGCTAATCTTTCTGAAATTGCTCCTTTTATAAGGGAAATTAACTCTGCTTCTTTTGATAATCTTACTTCCTGTTTTGTCGGATGAACATTAACATCTAACAAGATTGGATCCATATCGATATTAATTACACAAAGAGGATAGCGATTTTTCATAAGCAATGTTCCATAGGCATCTATAATAGAATTCTGAATTATATAATTTCGAATATAACGACCATTTATAAAAATATTAATATAGTTTTTACTAGCACGTGTTTCATCTGGCACAGAAATATACCCATAAACTTTATAATCATCGTTATTACCAGAAAAATTAATCATATTTCTAGCAACACTCATATTATATATTTTTGATAATATTTTATGAACATCACCATCGCCATAAGTTTTAAATGTTATTTTATCATCTACATGCAACTCAAATGAGACATTAGGATAAGATAAAGCAAATTTGTAAATAACATTTGTTATATTAGCTTGTTCTGTATGTGCATTACGCAAGTATTTTAGACGTGCTGGTGTATTATAAAATAAATTTTCTACGCTAAGGTCTGTTCCTTTTATCGGAGCGTAATACTCCTCGCTAGTGACTTTTCCTGCTTCAAGTACCAGCATCTTTCCTTGAGCTTCACCAGCGCAACTCTTAATAGTTACACGACTAACAGAGGAAATACTTGCCAAGGCTTCACCACGAAAACCAAGTGTTTTTATATGAAATAAATCATAATCCTCTCTTATCTTACTTGTCGCATGTCTTAAAAAAGCGCGTTCGAGATCGTCATTTGATATCCCGCTTCCATTATCTATAATCCTAATTTGTTCTATCCCAAATTCTTTTATTATAATTTTTATATTTGTACTACCCGCATCAAGCGAATTTTCTACTAATTCTTTAACAACAGAAGCTGGTCGTTCTACCACTTCTCCTGCTGCTATCTTATTAGACAATTCTGCAGATAATATATTTATTTTCCCCATTTAACTACCTCCCTTCATTGAGTTTTTGTTGTAGTTCATAAAGAAGATTAAATGCTTCTATCGGTGTTGTTTCTAAGAAATTCAAGCCTGTTAATTTTTCTTTAATAAATTCAAATTTTTCATCATTATTATCAAAATCTAGTTGAAGCTTTTTATAATTTCCATTAGTTTTTTCTTTTGTTTTATTTTTAAGTTCTTTTTGAAGTTTTTCCTCGTACTCAAATTGTAGCTTTTCTTCTAATTCTGCACGCAATTTTTCCTCTAAATGTTGTACTAATTGCAGTTGGTTAGCTTCGTCTTTTACTACCTGGTTTTCCCTAGTATTTTCAATAGCTTCATAATACCCTTTTCCTACTAAATCACCTGCGCCTATATTACCACTCTCTAGTTCTTTTAAAATATTATTTGCCACTACTATTACTTCTTCTGGAAGATGTGCAAGTTGAGCAACATGAATACCATAACTCTTCTCTATAGGTCCATCATTAATCTTATAAAGGAAGATTAATTTACCATGGTCTTCCTTAGCAGACACATGAATATTTTTAATTCCATTCATTCTGTTTTCTAATTTTGTAAGTTCATGATAATGTGTTGAAAATAGTGTTTTACATTTAATTTTTTCGTTAATATACTCCAAAATAGATTGTGCAAGGGCAATACCATCATAAGTAGATGTTCCGCGCCCAATTTCATCAAAAATAAGTAATGAGTGGGCAGTAGATTCAACAAGGGCATTTTTCGCCTCAATCATTTCTACCATAAAAGTTGATTTTCCTCCAGCAAGGTCATCGCTCGCCCCAATACGAGTAAATATCTTATCAAAAATCGGTAAATTGGCTGATGTCGCAGGGACAAATGAACCGATTTGTGCAAGTATCACTATAAGTGCAAGTTGACGCATATATGTAGATTTCCCAGACATATTTGGTCCTGTTATTAACAAAATATTATTGTCTTTATCTACCTTACAATCATTACTAATATAACCGTCATCACTCACATTACGCTCTACTATCGGATGTCTACCTTCAATAATATCAATTATATTATCATTATTAAATTTTGGTTTTGTATAACTATATTCTTCTGCTACATCTGATAATGAAACAAATACATCAATATCACTAAGAATATTAGCAACTCGCTGTAATCTCGGAATAAAACTATGTATTTTCATCTTAACTTCTTGGAATAATAATAGCTCTAGTTCCTCGATTTTCGCCTTAGAATTAACAATATGTTCTTCTACTTCTTTTAATTCTTCTGAAATAAATCTCTCACAGTTAGATAAAGTTTGTTTCCTATGATAACCAAGTTCTGTTGGATCTATAGTTTTCAAGCCTACTTTAGAAATTTCTATGAAATATCCAAAAATTTTGTTGTAACCTACCTTCAGATTTTTAATACCTGTTCTATTTTTTTCACGTTCTTCTATTTCTAGTAAAATTCTATTACCATTTTTACTAGCATTTTTATAACTATCTAATTCTGCATTAAAGCCGAATTTTATAACATTTCCTTCTTTAACAGTTTGCCCCGCTTCTTCGTTAATAGTAACTTCTAGATATTCATGTAAATCTTCTAATTCATCAATATTATTAGCAATTTCTACTAATTTTTTTGAATTAGAACTTAGCAATATATTTTTTATACTTGGAATTTTTTCCAACGTTTTTTTCAAGTTCAGTAACTCTTTAGGGCTTACTATATTATATGAAACCTTTGTTGATATACGTTCAAGATCATAAACCTCTTTTAGATTTGTTTTAACATCTGCTTTTTCAAAATAATGTTCAACAAAATCTCCAACAATTTCTTGTCGATGCTCTATCTCTTTTAGGTTTAAAAGTGGATTTTCTAACCATTTTTTTAATTTTCTAGCCCCTGCTGCTGTCGAAGTTTTATCAATGATACTCAATAAAGAACCTTTTTTTCCACCATTTGCCATATTTTGTGTTACTTCCAAGTTCTTTAGTGTGTAGTTTGTCATATAAACAAACTTATCTTTAAAATATACTTCAAAGTTTTTTAGACTGTTAACATCTTTATTTTGTGTTTTTTCAATATAATCTAACAAGATATTGCAGCAAATACGAAGATTACTGTCACTTAGATTAGATGTTTTCTCTTTTTCTATATTTTCGTCTACTTCTACTTCTGTAATGTATGCACTAACGTTTAGTTCTTGGTCTTTAATAGTAATTATTTCTTTAATATTATTCCTCAAAATTTCATCTTGCAAATCATCCATTGTTTTCAAAATTGTGCAACGGCTATCCCCTGTCATAATATCACAAAATGCAAAATAAATATTACCATCTTTTTTATATGCACTAGCTAAAAAGTTATTTTCATCATAGTTTTTATAGTTCATGTATGTTCCTGGCGTAATTACTTGAACTACTTTTCTTTCAACAATCTTTCCTTGACCAGGTTCCGAAACTTGCTCACAGATAGCTACTTTATAACCATTATTGACGAGCACATCTATATAATTAGCTGCAGCGTGAAATGGTACTCCACACATTGGAACTTTTTCTGCACCACCATCACGTGCTGTCAAAGTTATTTCCAAAATTTTTGATGCACGAGTTGCATCTTCAAAGAACAGTTCATAAAAATCACCAAGTCGATAAAATAAAAACATATCTTGATAATCTTTTTTTATTTTTAAATACTGTTCAATCATCGGCGTATATTTCATTTGAAAATTTCCTTCCTTACAAATTTTTCCTATATCATTTCTATAACATAATAATTTTATCATAATATTGAAGAAAATAGTAGCCTCATATATGTTGTTCATCAGCAAACTTATCTTCGATTAAAGTAAAAAATACAGCTATATCAGATATCTTTAATTTAAGTTGCTTATATTACTCTGTTATTGTATAATTACTTCAAAGGAGTTGAATTATGTTAAATTTTATAAAAAATAAAACTAATTTATCAATAATGATTTTTTATTTTATATTTGCGATTACTAGCTTAACATTAATAATGCTCGCACAATATAATAATAATCAAACACCAAAATTATTTATTAAACAATTCATCTTTTATCTATTAGGATTTTTTGTAATCTATATATTTCAAAAAATTCCAGTTGACTATATAGAAAAATTTTCTATATTTTTCTATTTGCTTGGTTTAACTTTATTGATAGGTATATTTCTAGTTCCAACTTCTATGGCCCCTATTGTTAATGGTGCGCGTAGTTGGTACAACTTTGGATTGTTTACTTTACAACCATCAGAATTTGCGAAAGTATCAACAGTAGCTATGGTCAGTTTACTAATAAAAGAAAAAAGTTTTAGAGAAAATACCGATTCTATTAAACTCTTAAAATTACTGTTAATTATCGCGATTCCTTTCATTTTGGTTCTTCGTGAAAATGACTTAGGTAATGGATTATTCTTTATTTTTCTATTTTTGGGATTAGTATTCCTAGTTAGTACCCATAAAAAAACTTTATTGAATATCTATTCAGTTGTTCTTGTTGGTATAGGAATAATTATTTTAGGTGCACTATATTTCCCAAGAGTTCTTGGTTTAGTAGGACTTAAAGGATATCAATTAAAGAGAATATTATCTTGGTTAAATCCTGAGGTGTATAAGCTAGATTATTCGTATCAGATTACTCAGGTACTTTCTGAAATAAAACGAGGTGGATTAACAGGAACCTTTGCTAAAAATAAGAATTATATCGATGAGCAATTCAATGATTTTATCTTTTCTGTTTTGGCAAAGAATTTTGGATTTATCGGTGCCTTTTTCTTCTTAGTATTCTTCTTTATTTTTATACTAAGATTATTTAGTATAGTGAAAAAATGTGAACAAGGTAATTATAGCTACTACTTTATTTTATTAGCAATGTGTAGTTTTTGTTTTTCATTTTTCATCAATATCTTCTCTACTCTTAGCATAATTCCTGTAATTGGAATTAGTATGCCATTTGTAAGCTATGGGGGAAGTTCCCTTATTGCTAATAGTATTCTATTTGGAATAATTGTTAAAATAAACGCTACTATTCACGAAGAATACTTAGAAGATGAATATTATGAGAATTATGAGGAGGAACCATATATTGATGAATACGACTATCAAGAAAGTAATTATCAATATGAAGAGCCCTACGACAATCAAAAGGAATATCGTCGTAGTAGAAAATTTAAAAATAGATAATAGTAAAAAATCGAGGTATGTATAACCATATCTCGATTTTTTATTTTATGAACAAACTACTTTACTTATCTTCTTACATCTTCAATAAACTTATCGTCTATTGTTCCAATTAGTTTTCCTAAAATAGCTTTTGCTGCATAGTAATCACGAATATCAAAAACTGCATTATGTGTATGAATATATCTTGCACAAATACCAATTACTGCAGTCGGTACTCCTTTTAATGCTTGATGAATCTCTCCAGCATCAGTACCACCAGGTGATGTAAAGTACTGATATTTTATACCATTTTCTTCTGCCAGTCTAACTAGTTTCTCACGCATATTTGGACGAAGAACCATTGTTCTATCAACTAAACGTATTAAAAACCCTTCGCCTAAACGTCCATTACTTGTTGCTGATCCGTCCATATCATTGGCTGGACTACAATCAACTACAAAGCATATATCCGGTTTAATCATATTAGCTGCTATTTTAGCTCCACGAAGCCCTACTTCTTCTTGAACTGTTGCACAAACTACTAAATTAATATCTAACTCTTTATCTGCAAATTGTTCAAGAATTTCTGTAATAATTACACATCCATATCTATTATCAACAGCTTTCGACATAATTCTATTTTCTGTAAGTTGTTCAAAAGTTGTTTTCGGTGTAACAAACGCTCCCTCATGAATTCCCATTTTTAGAACTTCTTCGCGATTTTCTGCACCTACATCAATAGTCATATCACTAATTTTTACATTTTGAGCAACACCTGCTGTAAAGTGTTTGGGAATAGAACCTATTACCCCAGTAAATTTTTTACCATCATACGATGTTACAGTATAAGTCTGAGCTAATAAAACATCTTCGCGGAATCCACCTAATGTTTCAAATTTTAAAAATCCATTTGGAAAAATCTTCGTAACTATAAAACCTACTTCATCCATATGAGCTGCAATCATAACAGTCTTTGCATTTTCTTTTTTTGATTTTTTGATTGCGTAGATTCCACCTAAATTGTCAAATTTGATTTCATCCGCATACTTAGATAGATTTTTTTCTAAGTATTTTGAAACTTCTCTCTCGAAACCAGATGTTCCGTCTAACATTGTTAATTCTTTGAATCTTTCTATTGATTTATTCATTACCTATACCTCTTTAATATATTCTATAGTATCAGTATATTTGTCAAAACGCACTTCGTAATCTTTTCCATTATCTCTAAAATAAAACATTAAATATTCGTTTTCTATTAAGTTTAATGTGTAGCTATCTAGTACCGTGTATCCTTCTGCTATTAAACTATTACGACATCTATCGATATGCTCATTATTTAATTCTTGCTCTTCTGATTTTCTATAAATATAATACATTGTTCCAGCTACTGCTAGTGGTAATAAAAATTTTCTTAATTTCATACTCTACCTCTTTATCTAAATTCATCACATAGATTTTTAAACATTTCTTGATCAAATTCCAAATTCTGATGTGCTAATGGTTTAGACTGATCATAATTTTTTAGTATTGATTCATACTTTGGTTTATTATTATTTTTATATATAACCCCTGTTACTAAATCATTATACTCTTCTAAAATTCTATATGCTTCTAATTTATTAGTATTATCATAGCCTTCAATATCGTCAAGGTTTGTTAAATTCTCTTTATACCATTCTGGAGTATTATAATAATTATATGTTTTACATGGACTAAACACATTAACCAATGCGAACCCATCATGTTTAACAGCTTCTTCAAAAATAGCCATCATTCCTTTAATATCCCCAGTAAATGCCTGAGCTAAAAATGTTACTTCACAAGATAAAGCTACTTTTAAAGCCGATAATGGTTTTTCCATCACACCTTCAAGTGTAGTTGTCGTCACTAATCCTTCTGCTGATTTAGGTGACATTTGTCCTTTTGTTAAAGCATAAAGCTGATTATCCATAACAATATAAGTCATATTTACATTACGTTTCATAGCGTGAACGGCGTGTCCAATACCTATAGCATATCCATCACCATCTCCACCCATTGCAAAAACTGTTAAATCTTGATTGGCTAATTTTATACCTTGAGCTACCGGTAAGCTACGCCCATGAAGTCCTTGAACTCCATAAGCTTTAGTATATCCACTTATTTTCCCAGAACAACCAATTCCCGCAGAAATTACAACATTTTCTGGTCTTATTCCAAGATTTACTACAGCTCTTTGGATCCCAGCTAAAACAGAAAAGTCTCCACAGCCAGCGCACCAATCTGGTTTTTCATTATTTTTATAATCTTTCATTGTTACTTTCATATTATCTCTCCTCCTCTAATAGTTGCTCTATAAGTTCGTGAGTATAATATATATCACCATTATATTTCAATAAACTCGAAATTTTCTCTGAATTATGATACTTACTTGAAATTACTGTTCGGAGCTGTTTATTAGAATTATGCTCGACAATATAGACTTTTCTATATTTATCAAAAGTATCTTTAACCTTCTGAGCAACCGGATAAATTTGACGTAAATGCATAGTATCAATGTTCATCCCTTGCTCTTTCAGCTCTTTGGCTGCTTTATTTAATACTCCATAAGTAGAATTTATGCCAACTAAAAGAATATCTTTTTCTACATTATATTCATTTAAAACAAATGGATTTTCTATAAATGCTGTTTCAATTTTTTCAGAACGCTTATCTTTCTGTTTTATTGTATTTTTCTTAACTTCTGATGGTAATCCTACAACTGAATGTTCGTAACTATTAGCATTGTGAATTCCACCCTTTTGTCCTGGAATAGTACGTTCTGATACAAGTGAATCAAGTCCGTAACGTTTGAAATAAATAATATCTTCTTCTGTAATTTCTTCTTGTTTTAGAAGTTTACCACGATCAATTTCTACCTTGTTAAAATCAAAATCAGAAACAGTTTGTTTATTCATACCTAGTTGCAAGTCCATCAATACAATAACTGGCGTTTGATATTTTTCTGCCATGTTAAATGCATCAATCATAGTATAAAAACAATCTTCAACAGTAGTTGGTGCTAAAACAATTCGTGACGCATCACCAGTCCCACCATAAACTGCATGGAAAATATCAGACTGTTCTACTTTTGTCGGAAGTCCTGATGATGGTCCTCCTCTTTGAACATCTACAATAACAACTGGTTGTTCAGACATAACGGCCATACCTAAAAATTCTGTCATTAGGGAAATCCCCGGACCAGACGTTGCTGTCATAGCACGTACACCAGCAAAATTCGCCCCAATAGCAACTCCAAGAGCCGCAATCTCATCTTCGGTTTGAATATATGCTCCATTTACAGTTGGTAATTTTTCAAACAGATATTCCATAATTTCTGTGGCTGGTGTTATTGGATATCCTGCGTAAAGACGACATCCTGCTACTAGTGCACCTAGGCCCGCTGCATGGTTTCCTATTAGCCACATATTATTTTGTTCTTTTCTCTTCAATTCTTTAAGATAATACTTATCCCCTAGGTTATGCTCTGCCATAAAGCTTTGCATTATCTCATATCCTTTGTTAAATGCTTGGATGTTTGTAGCAACTATTTCTTCACCTTTTGATGAAAATTTCACTTCAATCATATTATAAAAAATATCTTTATTGATATTTAATAGTGCTGAACAAATTCCCAACGTTATAATATTTTTAACAATTGGTGCTGATATTTCTTTTGCAAGTTCAGTAATTGGAAAAACTGCTACTAATCCAGTAACTTCCTCTGAAATTTCCGGCTTTATCTTCTCATCAACAATAATAATACTATTCTCATCTAATTCAGCAATATAACTATCTAATGTTGTTTGATCAAAAGCAATAAGAATATCTGTTTTGTAGTCAATAACGTCTATTTGCTCTTCTGAAATACAAATTTTACTATTACTATGTCCACCTTTAATTCTACTTGCAAAATCTCTAGTTGAATACATATGATATCCTAATGAGTTAAGAACTGTTGAAAAAACTTCAGTTGTTGCCTCAAGTCCTTCTCCTTGTTCTCCACCTATTTTCCACCCTAATTTATTTATCATGTCTATCTCCTTTAATCTCTTTCAAGAGAAATTTTTAGTTGATTACTTAATACTTTATTTTACCATATTTCATGCTATTTTACCATTTAAACAACAGTTTGATTTTAGATAAAAAATAAATATTCCTACAAACAATTATTTTACAGAAATATTTATTATGATTTTTATTATTTTAATTTTTTTATTTAAACATCCCTAATAATATTTTGTCACTAAGACGAGGGAATAATTGGCTTAATTTTACACCTAATACGAACTTAAGTGGTAAGTTAACTTCACGTTTTCTTTTATCTATACCTTTTATAATTTTTTTAGCAACAACTTTTGGTGTTAATGGTTTATCTCCCATTGCTTTTAAGTAACTTTTATCTTCATCAGCTATATTAAAGAAATTTGTTGCAACTGGTCCAGGATTTACAGTCATAATATGAACATTATCTTTTTTAACTTCTAAACGTAATGCATTAAAATATCCTATAAGTGCAAATTTCGTTGCCGAATATACAGATGTTTTTGGTGTCGCTATTTTTCCGGCTAATGAAGCTATTGTTACAATTGATCCTGATTTATTTTCACGCATTTTATTAGCTATTTCTGTTGTCAATTGAATAGTTCCAATAACATTAGTATCAAACATCTTCACTACTTCATAATCGGTAAATTCACTAAAATCTTTCATAATACCATAACCAGCTGCATTTATTAAAATATCTATATCATCTATTTTTTCTAACAATCCTTCAACTTGGTCTTGTGCCCCTATATCTACCGAGTAAGTTTTTGCCTCCACTGAATTATAGGCTTGGCACTTTTTAGCTACTTTATCTAATGCCTCTTTTCTACGAGCTACTAAAATTAATTCTACATTTCCCTTTTGAGCAAACTGATAGGCTAACTCACGACCTAATCCACTAGATGCTCCTGTTATTAAAATCTTTTTTTTAGTTACTTCCATAATAAACCTCTCTAATTACTTAATTTTAGTATTTCCGCAAGTGCATTGACCTTTTATACAGTTGCATCTAACTATATCTTTGGCGTTTTTGAGTTTTTCTGTAAGTATTACTAGTATTTCTTCAATATCATCTTTACTTAAATTATCCTGTTCTATTGCATACTCAATAATTCGTTTTGTTTTTTTATTACAAAATTTTCCTACAAAATTTTTTGTTAAAGTTTCAAGACAATCGTTTTCTGAATAAATAGCTTTGTAAATATACTTATTACCAATTTTTTCTGTTTGTAAAATATTTTTATCTACAAGACGAAAAAGCAACGTTTTTATTGTTGAAGCTGACCAATTTTTTTCTCCACTAAGAACATCAATAACCAATTTACTGGTCACATTACTATTACTCCAAAGTACACGCATAACTTCCCACTCGGCTTCTGAAATATTTATTTCCATAAAATATAATCTCCAAGTTTAATTATAAAATTTTTTTCTTAAATTTTCTTTAAATTTTGTAATCAATATCTATAATTATGATACTATGTAACTATAATGATGTCAATGATTTTAAAAAGCTCAATTCGAATATTAATTTTGAATTGAGCTTAAATTTTATTTTTTCTTAATTGGGTGCCTTAAGACAGTTTTTAATTTTTCAGGCGAGGTTTTCGAACATCAGAAATATAAACTTCATGATGAAATCTTTCGTCCGTAATGTCTAACTCATACCCTTGTTCAATCATATATTCATGCATAGCTTCTACTGTTATCGGTTCATCATTGTACGGCCCAATGTGCATACATTGTACACACAAACCTTCATCATAAGTAAAAAACTCTACTTTTGAAAAATCCTCTTTCTTCTTACGAGTCATTTCTTCAATCGCCCATTCGAAAACTTCTTTAGTGACAAAGTCAGGCATGCGTATTAAAGAGATAAAGTGGAAATTCTGTTTATTAGCATAGTCTACTCCTTTAATTCCTTCTTGCCACCAAAAACCTTCTAGTGGAGGAACAATAAAATCAAAATAACCATCAATTTTATAATCACCTTTTTTACTCATTTTAATTGCATAAGCAATAGGATATAAAAGACTTATAGACTGTTTATATTCACTATTTTCTGCATTAGGATCTCCTACTCCTCTTACAGCAATAAAATTTACTTTTCCTACATTTATTATACTAGGTTTAGCCTTAGGTTTATATAACTCTTTATATTCTTTTTTAAAATCAAATGTCATATTATTTCTCCAATACAAAAATTATTCTATCAGAATTCTCATAATTCTTATTATCTAATTCAAAATCACAAAAATATTTATTAACTTTAAATCCTATTTCCTTAAGCGCTGACATAATGTCTTCTATTTCATATGTTCGTTGTGTATGAAACTGTTCAAGCCGACGATACAATCCATTTTTCTGCTTAACAAAAAATGTTAATTCACTTTCCACCTCTAGCTCATGTTCAGTGCCATAAGCAAACCAAAGATAACTAATTTCATCATTCTCATAGGCAAACACTTGATTATCTATCATATCTCTCATTTTTTTAGGAGTATGAATATCAAAAATAAATTTCCCACCAGATTTTAATGAAGTATATACTTCGTTTAAACCATCTTTAAAATTTATAAAATCAGGTAAATAATTAAAGACATCAAATGCACTGAGAATAAAATCAAATTCATATCTCAAATTAGAAATTTCTAATAGATCCATAGCAAAAAAATTATTATCAGGTGATTTTGAACTCGCTATAGAGAGCATTTGTTCACTATTATCGACCGCAAATACCTCACCATATTTTTTCAGATAAGGAATCATCGTTCCGCTACCACAACCTAAATCAAGAATTAGAAGATTTTCATTATCTCCTAATTCTTGAGCTATTATATTCTTATAAGTATCGTAATCAACGTCCATTAATTTATCATAAACAATACTTAAATTTTCGTACATATTATACCTCTTTAAGTGGATATTTCCCGAATAATGTATCTAATTCGTAATATTCTCTATCATCACGCGTCATAATATTTACGATGACATCACCTAAATCCATAAGAATCCATTTTGCTTCTCTTTGTCCTTCAGTGCTGTGTATTTCCGCACCGCTTTCTAATACTTTTTCGCGTACTTCCTCTGCGATTGCCTCTACTTGTCTACTAGTTGGAGCATGACAGATTACTGAATAATCATATAAAACTCCTGCACTTGTTAAATCGTACGCAACAATATCATAACCATGTTTGTCGTCACAGGCATCTACGACAACTTTTAATAATTCTTCTATTTGCATTTTCTTCCTCTTTCTTATTTTTTTATTACATGGAACATAACAACGTATAATACATCATCTTCTGGATATCTTTCTGCCAATTTAGCAATTAATTCATCCAATGTTACTCCATAATGTTTTGCATAGCGCTCTGTTAAAGTATCTCTAGTTACAGGTTTTACTAAGTCTACTTCTAATGTAGCAAACACTGTATCTGGATCTTCATAAGTTGTTGCTTCTAATAAATCACCTTTTTTAAAGTGAGCTTCACTCTTATTACGAATTGTTATAGTTTTTTCATCTGATAAAATTTTTTCTTTATTTTTTTCTTTGAATCCAACACGATAATTTTTAATATTATAGTAATTATAACATTCTAATAATGATGGATAAATTCTTTCATCATTATCAATTAAATATACTAATGTATATTTCGCAGAAAGCCTCACAGCTTCATCTAAATCATATTGTGCTACTTCTGTTACTTCTTGTAGGTGTGGATGTTTCCTTTGAGGATCAATATAATCTGCAATAAAAATAATTTTTTCTAAAAGCGTCATGTACTTTCTACCAAAAGTATGATTTGCTACTGCAAGTTTAACCTCTTCATCTGCTATGCCAAACGCCTCTTCAATATAGGCACTTCCTACTGGTCCATGAAGAACCTCAACAGGATAATCCAATAACTTCACATCTAAGTTATGAAGTATTACATATTTTTTCATAAGTACTTCATCCATAGGTTTGCATACATCATGAACTAATGCCGCAAGAGCAGCATGCTCAACATTTGCGCCATGTATTTTTGCAAGATTTTTTGCCACTTCCACTACCCTAAGTGTATGCTCATATCTTTTTTGTGGTAATATCTCTTTTACTTTATTTTGAATTTCTTGAAATTCCATATAAACCCAACTCCTCTATATATGCCTTACATTCATCTGTAACCATATAATCTATACTTTTATTATTTTTTATATTATCCCTTATTAAACTCGAACTAATTTCTATAATAGGTGAAATCATAATTTCATAACTAATAGTTTTATAAAACTCATCACTCACTATTATCTCTTCTAAACTCTCTCCATTTCTTGCTGTGAAAATAAATGTTACAAGTTTTGATAGTTCCTCTATATTATACCATTTTTTTAAATCTTTCGCTCTATCTGTTCCAACAATGAAATAAATTCTTTCATGTGGATAAATTTCTTTAAAATATTTTAGAGTATTATAGGTATAGCTGACATTATCTTTTTTCATTATTTCATAGTCGCTTACGATAAATTTATTGTTATGTTTTGTGCTAATGTATGTCATTTTTAACCTATTTTCATCACTAGCCTCTAATTCACGGTTTTTAAGCGGTGTAACATGTGATGGTATAAAAATTACTTTTTCTACATCGTAGTTTTCTATAACATTTTGTGCTGTAATCAAATGACCAATATGAATTGGATCAAAACTTCCTCCATATAGGGCTATTCCCATACTATTTCACCAACTCTATTTTACGATATTTTTCTTTTGAGCTTTGCTTATACAACACAATAGTATGTCCAATTACTTGAACTAACTCCGATGAAGTGCGCTCTGATAAAATTCTTGCAACTTCATCTTTATCTTCCTCACAATTTTGAAGGATACTAACTTTTAACAATTCTCGCTTTTCCAACGCATCTCGAATACCTTGAATCATCTCACTGTTAACCCCTAATTTCCCTACTTGAAAAATCGGTGTTAAATGATGAGCCAAAGCTCTTAATTGTCTTTTTTGTTTTCCTTTTAACATCTCGTCCTCTTTTCTTTATCTGTTATTTTTATATAATCGATTCTCTTACAAATACTTCGATTTCTTCTGGAACATAAATATCTATTTCGCAACCACTATCACTGTTAACAGTTATCCATCCAAGTCCAGAAATAACAATATCTATCTTCTTATCATCAATCTTGAAACTTTTTTTAACTTGGTTTTTAAAAATAGATATATTATCTTCGAATGGTGGTTTCAACAATGTTCCCAAATGTTTTTCAAAAAGTGCGTCTGCATTACTCAGTTTTGTTCTATGGATATCTACTAAATTAGAGGCATATAGCGTAAAGCTTTGACGTTCACCTTTTACAAAATCAACCCTTGCCATACCACCAAAGAATAGGCTTTGCTCAGCATTAAGTTGAAATACACGCGCCTTAATCTCTTTTTTCGGCATAACTAATTTTAAACTCTCAGCATCTAAATAATGAGCGATATCATAATCCAAGATTATACCCGGTGTATCATAAATATTTGTTGCTCGGTCTAAAGGTATCTCTATCATTCCTAAAGTTGTTCCTGGAAAATGAGAAGTTGTAATAACATTCTTATCTCCTGTTGTAAGCTCAATTAATTTATTAATAAAAGTAGACTTACCTACATTAGTTGCACCAATTATATAGACATCTTTCCCATTACGTAATTCATCAATGCGCGCTGCTGCTTCCTCAATCCCATGATTTTTAATAGCGCTTATTAATAAGATATCTTTAACTTTAATACCTTTTGCCTTTAACATTTTAAATAACCATTGTTTGATTTTGTTTTGCTTAACAGATTTTGGCAACAAATCAAGTTTATTAGCAACTAATACAATATCTTTATTATTACCAATAATATCTATAACGTCTTCTATCCAACTTCCCGAAAAGTCAAAAATGTCAACGACCTTAACTATAAGGCCATCTTTTTTAGATAAAGTTTTTATAAGTTTATAAAAATCTTCTGCTCCAAGCTCTACATCAGAAACTTCATTATAATTTTTCAATCGAAAACATCTTTTGCAAACTAGATTATTTTCTTCAATACTTTTTTCAACTACACTTTTTGGTAGATAACCTTGTTTATTTTGGTTTTCACTTTGTATTTCTGCACCACAGCCTATACAATAAATTTTATTATCCAATATGGCCTCCATCTTTCTCTTTTTTTAATTTCAATTTATAATTAACTTTCTTCATTTTTGGAAATAGTTTTCTACGAGTCAAATTTTGCACTATAATTCCTTCGAAAAATCTATTAATTCGTGTTTTAAAAGCATCGGTTTTTGAAATTGGCTTTACCAACACACTCATAACTCCAAGACTTTTTGCTCCGAATACATCGGTTAAAACTTGGTCTCCTAAAATAATTGCTTCTTCAGGTTTTCTGTTTAACTTGCTAAGTGCCTTTTTAAAACCATGTGTTAATGGCTTTTTAGCATCTGCTACATATTGAAGATTTAATTGTCTACAAAACTCTTCTACTCTTTCTTCACTATTATTTGACACAACGATAATATCAAAACCAGCTCGTTTCATTTTCTTTAACCAACGATTAAGCTCTTTTGTATCTTTTTTGCTATCCCACGAGATAAGAGTATTATCTAAATCTGAGATAATAACTTTTTTGTTGTGCATATTCATATATTCAACATCTATAAATTCGTACTTTTCTACAAAGTCATCTGGCGAAAAATATTTCTTTAATAACATAACTTACCTAAAAATAGCCTATAATACTGTAGCTATTTTCTCTCCCATCTTGATTTCTCTGTTTTCTAAATTCTCTTCAAGGAGAATATTGTCTTTTTCAAATAATAATACAACTGTAGAACCAAACTCAAAGTATCCTAACTCTTCTCCTTTTTTCACATAGATATTATCATAAGTCGGTACTATTGAATTTACATTTTGTGCCCCTACAGGTATTAGTGTATAGTTAATTTTTCCTGTTAGCTTATACACTTGACGATAATTGTAGCTCAAAATATTATCCCCTAATTCTAATCCTAAATTATTAACTGGATAAGAATATTTTCCAAGACTATATGCATCTTTTATTTGTGAATTCATTGGAAAATGAATACGATGATAATTTTTAGGACTCAAGTAAATAATAATATATGTACCCTCTTTGTATTTGTCAGCTAAGTCGCTATCACCAACTAATGTTTGAACATTATACGTTTGACCTTTTACTACAAAAGTTCTATCTTCCTTAATAGTTCCTACTTCCGAAATAATGCCGTCAGTTGGGCTTACAAGACTATCCTCACCTTGGTCTATTGGTCGTGCTCCTGGACGCAGTTTTCTTATAAAAAAGTCATTTAGGTTTTTAAAATCATCTATCCCATCTAAAATTTCATCAGTGTTTATATTATAAATTTTTGCGAAAGGCTGAATCATCAATCTACTCAAATTAGATTTTGTTAATTTTTTTAAAGCTTTTGAACTTAAATTTCCATTTGTCAATTCAACACAAAGTTGAAACATTTTTTTCTTTAACATAGCCATCTCCTTACTAAATATCATGTTATATTGTACTATAAAAAGCCTTTAAATACAAATATTCGACAAGAACTAGCTAAATAAAATTATACACTATTAAACTTTAATTACTATAAAGATTAACACTATTTTGGCAATAATAAACTTTATTCAATCAAAAATATAAACCTAAAAGACCTATATTATCTATATATTATTATTAAAATTTATTATTCCAATTATAAATTTTTGAAACTATCTTCTTTAATTAGAAAAAATGTTATCCGTTATCATATGCTATTTAAAAACTTTCTGACTAAATATTTTTAAAAAAAATTTATTATAAATTGTTGATTTTCCCTATATAAATATTGTATAATTAGAATATAAAAATTAACAAGGGAGTGAATGACATGACTCTAAATAATAAAGTAAAAGAAAATATTATTTTAACGACTGTCCAAAACGTTTGAACTAAGGGCTATTCTCTGACAAGTGTTCAGGATATAATTAAAAAAGCTAAAGCCCCTAAAGGAAGCGTTTATTATTATTTTCCAAAAGGAAAAGATGAAATTTACATTGAGGCATTGGATAAAATAAATTGCAATGTAAAAAAAGAATTCAGAACAATTTCTCCAAAATTAGGGACTTTAGAGGAATATTTGACTGCTGTTTTTGATCTTTTTATATCTAAAGGAAGAGCGTGTAAACATAGTGGATTTTCGTTAACTTTATTAGCTATGGAGACTTCAGAACTTTCACCAATTATCGCTGAAAAATGCAGCGATATATTAGAAAATTGGCGTTTACTTCTTGCAGATGGATTATTTGATAGGGATTTACCAGAGGAAGTGTGCAACCCTGTTAGTGAATGGTTGTTTACTAGTATCCAAGGTGCAATTTCTGCACATAGAATCCATAAAGATGAAGCATTTTTATATAATATAAAAGCATCTATAAGATTTATCTCTACAGCAACACCTGAAACTCTAAGAGAAATTTTTTCTAGAAGTGATGAAGATGAAATTGTCGCATAAATAATTTAAACGGATTAAGAATGTTAATCATTTTTAATCCGTTTTTTATTAAATAGTATTTATCATTTGCATAGTCAATGAATTTATTTTTTGACTAAAAAATTTTTTTATTGATGGGTCTATATCCAATCTCTCTAATGCTAACTCAAAGTCTTCCAACCAATATTTCGCTTCTTTTATAGATATTGGTAACTTCATATGCTTTCTTCTCAAATCTGGTGTAGCAAAAATAGAATGGCCTGGTTCCCCTAAAAATAACCTAAAAAATTTTTTTTGCTCTATTTTTATCTTATCAAAACCATCTGAAAATAATATATTTATTCTATCATCATTAGGGATTATATCATCATACATATAACTTACCAAAAGATCAATATTCTCTTCACCAATTTGCTCATATAGATTCATAACTACCTCCACATTATTTGCATACTTTCTTCACCGCTTTTACTTATTTATATTAAACACTAATATTATCTTTTTTTCAATTAATATGCAAAAATATAATCTGACTGGTATGTATAATACTAATCGGATTATATTTTTATATCTTATTTCAATAATTTTTTAAATGATTCTGTTTTATCAGTTCTTTCCCATGTGAAATCTTCATCTTCACGACCAAAATGCCCATAAGCTGCTGTTTTTTTGAAAATTGGTTTTCTTAGATCAAGTGTTTCTATTATTCCGTTTGGAGTTAATTTGAATTCTTTTTTAATTGTTTTAACAATTTCTCCTTCATCTACTTTTGAAGTCCCAAATGTTTCTATAAAAATAGATACCGGATGAGCTACTCCAATAGCATAAGCAAGTTGAACTTCTACTTTATCACAGATTCCACTAGCTACGATATTTTTCGCAATATAGCGCGCCATATATGCACCCGAACGGTCAACCTTTGTTGCATCTTTACCACTAAATGCTCCTCCACCATGACGTGAAAATCCTCCATAAGTATCAACAATAATTTTACGTCCTGTAAGTCCAGCATCTCCCACCGGTCCACCAATTACAAAACGACCTGTCGGATTGATAAAATATTTAGTATTTTCATCTAGTAATTCTTTATCTAAACATGGTACAATAACATATTTTTTTATATCTGCATGGATTTGCTCTTGAGAAACATCTGCATCATGTTGAGTTGATACGACAATAGTGTCTATACGTTTTACTTTATGATTTATATCATATTCAACAGTTACTTGCACTTTACCATCTGGCCCTAAATAATTCAATGTACCATCTTTTCTTACTGTTGCAAGTTGTTTTGCAAGTTTATGACTTAAATAAATTGGTAATGGCATATAAGACGATGTTTCGTTTGTAGCAAAACCAAACATTAAACCTTGGTCTCCTGCACCTACTTCATTTTCTTCTTTTTCTTGTTTTGTTTCTAATGAAGTATCTACTCCTAGTGCAATATCTGGAGACTGTTTATCTAACCCTACCAATACCGAAATATAATCTCCAGAATATCCTTTATTTGGATCATTATACCCAATCTCATTAATTGTATCACGAACTATTTTTTGAAAATCTACATTTGCTGTTGTCGAAACCTCTCCAATCAAAACAGCAAGTCCTGTATTTACACATGTTTCACATGCTACTCGCCCGTATGGATCTTGTCTCAAGATTTCATCTAGTATTGCATCAGATACTTGGTCTGCAATTTTATCTGGATGCCCTTCTGTTACTGATTCTGATGTAAATAAATATGTTTTAGCCATTTTTTTCTCCTAACTCTTATCTGTTTTGTCTGACATTAATACAAAACTATCACTCTTATCCTTAATTTTTTTAACATAAAAAATTAAAGACCTCATCATGTTAGATAAGGTCTTTTTATATACCTCATCGTTCAAAGTAAACTTTGCTAAGGAAAGCACCTTAGTCATATGACTAGGTTGCTGGAGATCATCGGGCCTTATCCCTCACTCACTCTTGATAAGTATTTATATTTCTTTTATCAGTATAGTAAATTCTAATACAGTTCTATTCTTTTGTCAACCAAAAAGAATTATAATAAAAGTATTAATTCTAAATATTATTTAGAACTAATACTCTACATTATACAAACTACGCTCTTTTAATATATTTTCTTTTATTTCTTCTGCTAATTCTTCATCAATTGTATCTATTGTTAAAACACTATTAATACCTTTTATCTTTATATTTGCTAAATTTAATTTTGATAATATAGGTCCTTTTTCTAAAGTCACATCTTGTATAGTATTATATGGCAAGAATTCCTTCACCTTAAAAAACACACCTCTAACTAAAGTTATACCCTCTTTGTCAAAACTATATGAATAATTCTCATATTTTAGAGGTACTATTTTCCAAATACATATTCCTCCTACTATAAAAATTATACCGATGATAATAGAAAATAAAAGATACTCTAATTGCTTTCCTAAAACAAAAAACCTAAAGCTCACAATCCCTAATACTGTTAAAATAGCCATTATAGTTCTAAGTAAGTAATCTAGCTTATAATAAAATTTAGCTTTTTCTGGTAATATATATCTCTCTTTTTTAAATATTATTTGCATAAACAGTCTCCTTTTCTAAGAAATCTTTTTCTAACTTAAGATGATATTGTTTATCATAATATCGTAAATTTATATCAGAGTTATTTCCTATTGAATTAATCTTTAGATGAACAAGATTTAGACGATTTAAGAAATAATGAGTTTGCTTGTTTATTGTTCCAACCTTCTTTACTTTAATAAACTCTGTGATAATTTCCAATCCACTCATATATGTATATTTAAAATTATTATTATCATAAGCTATTTCATTATTTTTCAACTTATATATTTTTGTTAAAAGGCTATAAAAAAGTAAGACAAGATAAAGTACTAAAGCTATCTCTATTTTGTTCGTTTCCAAAACTGGAATTTTCACTACATAAAGAAAGAAAAATATAATTAGAGGAAGAAACGCACAATTTATAACACTCCAACGATACATTACAAATCTTGCACGTTTTGGTATTTTCTCCCCTTTTAAACTATTATAATATCCTAGATCTAAACTTAAGTTTTCTTCAATAAATCTTTGTGCCTCTTTTTTTGGAACTAATGGCATAAGATCTATTGTTGTCTTTTGTTCACTCAGATCCTCTGATACTGTTTTCGTTAAAGTTTCCACTGATAATTTTACTAAGCCAAAGAATCTATAGCGTAACGGCTCTTTTATTTTAATACTTTGTAATCTTTCTATATCAATCACTAAAGATTTTTTATTCAATAAGCCATACTTACAAAGAAGATTATTATCTTTTCTTAGTAATGTGAAATTATAGAATTTAGTTACGGTAAATATAATTGAGCCAATTATAACAAGTACTATAAAAACAAGAGTTATTGTAATTAATAACTTAACATCACCTGCTGCACTTTTCGCTCCTTTTTCTAGATATTTATCTACTATATCGCTACTATCAAAAATATACTTAACAACATCCTTAATTTTATCATAAAAAGCAAAAAGTAGCCCTAATGCTGCTAAAAATCTTACTCGCAGTAAGCCATAAAAAATTAGATCTTTTATACTCAGCGATAAAATTTTCACTTCTTCTTTTTCCTCTATTATTAGTCCCAATTCTTCATGCTGTCCAATATCTTGATTATTTATATTAATTTTATTAACATTTTTCACCTTATTGAGTTTATGAATTAATGCTAAAGCTATATCTTTTTTTAGTGGTCTTATTCTAATCTTATCTGCTACCAAATTAATATCTAATGAAACAAGATTAAAAACTTGATATAAAATATTAGAACTCGTATCTAATGATTGAATATTTTCCAAATTGATATTCTTTATTTTTTTATTGAAAATACCTTCGCGATATATTATAACATTATCTGCTACTTCATAAGTCGTTGCCAAATAATTTAACATACCCCATAATATTAAAATTAAACAGATTCCAGCAAGAATTAAATACCTTGGTAATCCATCTTCTCGCAAGAGTAGTATTACAAAAATCCAGAAGAGTTTTAAAACAGAGATAATAAAATCTAAAATTCCTAAAGGATGTACCCGACTTTTTTTTATATTATTCATCTTTGTACCTCCTATATTCTAAATTATCTTTTAATATTTCTTTCAAAATATATTCTAACTCTGTTATATCATCTTTCTCTGCATAAATTTTTAAAAATTCTGATCCACAATTTATCCTTAGCACATAAATATTTGCTAATTTCAACAAAGGATTCTGCACTATTCTATAGTTAAGAACATTATGTACTGGTGCTGTTTTTTCTTCTTTAAAATATGCATAGCACATTGCCTGTCCCGCTCTTATATGTCGATTCGTTATTTCGTAAAAAGTATTATCTTTATAATTTTTTTGGACTAACATACCAATAAGAGTATTTAAAAATAAACCTCCTATCAATACCCCTACTATAAGATAGATACTCCAACCTGCTATACTATCAATATTTAAAAGCATTAATAATGCATAAATGCTTCCAATCAAAATTAAACCGAGCCATAAAACATTAAAAAATTTGTAATATATAAACCATTTTCCTACGTGCTTTTTCACAATTTTACTTAACCCTTTACTTATTTTTATTTCTATAATTGTTAATTTCCTATTAAATTAAAATGACGCTCACGTCCTATTGTCGTATCATCTCCATGTCCTGGATAAACTATTTTTTCTTCATCTAGTTTAAACAAAACATTATGTAGTGAATTTTTCAAAGCATTAAAGTCAGAACCATAAAGATCATAACGTCCAAATCCACTTCTAAACAATGCATCTCCTACAATAATGAATTTTCCAAAATCAAAAGATACTCCACCTGGAGAATGACCTGGAGTTGGTAAAACTGTAAAACTCATGCCTGCAAGTTCGTATTTTTTATTTTCCTCAAATTCAAACTCTGCCGCTTCTGTCATAGGCGCTCTTCTTAATCTAAACATTGTTGAACCATTAAAATCAGGATTACTTAGCCAATCTCTTTCATAAGGTGAAATATACACTGGAACTTTATAATATTTTCTACATTCGTCCAGTGACATAATATGATCGAAATGAGCATGTGTTAAAAGAATTGCTTCAATCTTAACTCCTAGTTCTTCTACAGCTTTTTGTATCTTTTCAAAGCCTTCTCCTGGGTCTATTATAAGTCCGCGATCATTTTTATATACTATATAGCAATTTTCTTCTACCATATCCATTACTATTCTTCTTATTTCTGCTTTTGCCATTATATAAATATTCCTCCATAAGTAATATTATTTATATTTTATCTCATTATAAATTTAATAACAAGTCTTGATTTAAATTGTTTTTATAAATCATAATATAATATTCTAAAACCCTCGTTCTAAAATTCTTGTCTTTGCCAACTCTATCTCCATCGGATAAGACTTGACCTTTAGTATTATTTTTTTTATACTTGTATGGTATATTTATTAATATAACATTCTAAGGAGAATACAATGAAATTAAATCTGACAGCTAAGTTTTCATTACTTAGCATATCTATACTTTTGATGTCCCACTTAGCAATTTCTCCTGTTATCCCAAGTCTTTATAATTTTTATAATGAACAAAATTCTAATATTGGGCTAGCATCTGTAGAGTCACTTGCAACTATACCTGCTATGATGATTACAATTTTCGTTTTACTTAGCAATGTAGTCATAAAATTTTTAGGGAAAAAGAATACTGTTTTACTGGGACTTATTATAATATTTATTTTTGGATTAGTTCCTGTCTTTACATCTAATTTCAAATTAGTTTTAATTAGCAGATTGTTTCTTGGGGCAGGAATTGGACTTTTTAATTCATTATCAATTAGCTTAATCAGCGACTTTTTTGATGATAGTACTCGTGGTACTATGATTGGTCTTCGTACTGCATTTTTAAATATTGGTAAAGCATTAACAACATTTATTTCAGGGTATCTAGTAATATTAGGTGTGCAATATACCTTTTTAGTTTATGCCTTAGCACTACCTATATTTATATTATTTTTATTTTTTGTTCCAAACTCTGAAAATATCTATAATAAAAAAGTAAGTGTTAAATTTCATAAAGAAACTATTTATCTAACTCTACTTACTTTCTTTATTGGAGTGTCTTATATGGGAGCTACAATTAAGATTCCTACATTATTGATTGAAAAATATTTCTATCATCCAGCTACAGTAACCAACTTATTAACTATTCTTGCAATTAGTGGCATTTTCTCTGGATTGTTATTTGGATTTTTGGTAAAAAGAGCTAAAAATCTAACATTAACTATTATGTTAAGCTTTATGACTTTAGGGAGTATGATATTTGCATTTTCTAACAATATAGCTTTATTTATTTTAGGTGCTATTCTTATCGGAATTAGTTTTGTTGGGGCTATGTCATTCAACTTCTTTTACATTTCTAATAAGCTGGAAAATAAATTTATTAACTTTAGTACAAGTATTATGTTAGTCGGTGGTAATATTGGTGTCATTTTAACACCTATTATTCTTACTAAACTACCTGAAGCTCTACATTTAGAAAAATTTATAACTCCATTTTATATAACTACACTTGCTATGCTAATATGCACTATTATTAGTTATTTTAGTTTAAAAGATAATAACAACTAAAAAGAATATTCCTGAAATTCAGGAATATTCTTTTTTCTTAGCTATTTAATAAATCTTTGTATTTTTCTAAAAAATTCTTCAATTCAGAATCTGGTATTTGTCTAGCTAGTACTAAACTTCTTAAATAAACGTTATCTAATCTACAAGTAGCAAAAACTGCCATATTATCATCTCCAGAAATTTTAGTATCAGATAGCCAATTTTTCGAACTTGCTTTAAACTTATTTATAAATATTTGTTTATCTTCTGAATTGTTAGGAAGTTGATATAATTCTGTATTTTCATTAACAACGCTAACACCTGTCACTTCATAGTAATATTTTCTTTCCGGTGTTTCAATAACAATAACTCTATGTGTGTCAAAATAATCTTTTTTACCAAACCAATTTATATTATTAAAGACTCTAGTATCTAGTGTTATTCGTTTTTCTTCTATACCACCTCGAGCATGCCCAAAAATCCATTTAATATCTTTTTCTGCGAAAGATGCATTGTTTTCATAATCCATAAACACTGCACCGATAAGATTTGATGGCTTATTATAAATATCTGTTACTAAGTATTTACTATTATTTGTAGTCTGTAAAATTGGTTCTTTTAATGAATCTTCACCATCTCCCGGAACATACATATAAGCAATTACATCGCTATTAATATCTCTTAGCTCCTTGAATTTTTTTTCTAAATATTCTTTTTCTGCTTTATCCGGCTTATAACCTTCATCTTTTGTTTCTTGTTGGTCTATTTTTTGTATTTCTTGAATAGGTTGTATATCCTCTCCTGCCTTAATTAACGTATAAGAGTTACTACTTTTTAATTTTTTATTTCTCAAACATCTCTACAGAAGTGTAAGAGTGCTATTCAAATATATCCCCGCTTCTTATCTCTACAACATCATTAATATTGCCATTGTTACCTTGATATATTAACGAAAACACTCTATTATTATCATCTTCAACAACTCTTGCATAATATTCACAATCCTCTTGCGTTATTAAATATTCCATTTCAAAAGCATTTACAAAATTTTCTATTGTTTTAAAATATTGTAAAGCGTCAAATTGTTCTTGTAGTTCTTGATGTTCTATTAAATCTGTAACATATATCCCGTTATTATCTTCTTTAATATCTCCATTTCTCAATAAGAAATCTTTCATTTTGATATTGCCAAAATCCGTTAAATAATGTTTTTTCATTCTATATCACCTCATAGAAATTTTAGCATAATTCAAATAAAAATAAAAGAGGGCTTTTATTCCCTCTTTTTAAGTCGGCTTATTTATTTTTTTAATCAGCGATTATATCGTATTGAAATACTCTGCTTCCCTCTAATGCTGCTGTTATAAAATCTCTGTAAGTTTCTTCTGTTATTTTTTCTTTTAAATCTTCCCAGTATTCAATAGATTTTTCAAAATCTTCATCTGTTAAGTTTAAATATTTTTCTCTATCGAATTCTTCCATTTGTTGAATGTACATATCTTCTTCAAACGTTGGTTCTCCTACGTTTAAAAGTTCTCCTACTTGATAGTAGATTGTTGAGTATTTTTCCTCTTTAAATTCTCTTGTTTTTCCTTTGTAATTAAATTTTAGTGTTATCATTGTTTTTCTCCTATCTTGACTTTTTGCTTATTTTCTGCTAAGATAGTACTTAGCTTGTTACTAAGTCCTAACTTTTGTTAGGGCTTTTTTCTTTTGCCGACTTTGTAAAGTTTTATTATCCTTTACAATTATATTATACACAATATTGTGTATATTGTCAAGCCTTTTTATTAATTTTTTTTATTTATTTTTTGATAATAATTATATAATTTTAAAGCATTAGCTAATGTTATGTTTCCTATTTTCATTGATTTTCTGTAGCGGTCTATTTGCTGAACTGAAATTCCAGTATCTTTTCCGATTTTGTAACTTGTTAAATCGGATTTTAGTAATTTTTCTATTGTTTCAATCATATTAATATACCTCAGATTTGCCAGTTATTTTATATTTAATACCTAACCTGTTAAGGTGGTTAGTTACTATTTCTTTGTATTCTTCATCTTCTAAAGCTCCGATATATTCGTCATATAAAGCTTCATCTTTTTCGCCGTTATTTTCTTCTTTTACAAGATTTTCAATATACTCAATTTCGTCGTTAATTATATCATAACTTACATTGTTTTGAATTACACAAACCATATCACTATGGTTTGTGCATTCGTAAATCTCATTGTTGATTTTTAATTTTAACATATTAAATTTCCCCCATTGCTATTGCTATGCAAAATTTTTCAAATTGTTGTCTGATATATTCTGTATAGTCGTGCATTGTTGCTAAAGCGTCGCCCTCTAAGTTGTTCTTTATTAAAATTTCAAGAGCTTCTAAACTTAAATCTGTATATTGAAAGATGTCGCTTGCTTTTACTTCTACAAATTCATAGATTTTTTTTATGTTTTCATTTTTTAATAAAAATTCTCTTTCCTTTTCTGTAAATGCGTTGCCGTGTTTAATCATATTATATAATGCGTTATTTTTTTTCATTTTTATTTCCTCCTATGCTACTGTTACATTTGCGTAATTTTTGTTGAACACACTTTTTGGTATCCATTTTTCAAATAATCCATATTCTGTAAAGAATGCGATTTTGTATGCTTTTTCTGTTTCTTTAACTATTTTTTCATCTTCTAAATAGATAAGCATTTGTGCTTGTGCGTTTGTAAATTCTTTGTTATAGAACCATTTAGCGATACCGTGAATGTATTTTTCACTTTCTTTATCAAAATCTTTTAACTCTTGACTTGTTCCTAATCTGTAGATTGCACTTTCAACTGCTTCATTTCCGAAGCGTTTTTTGTCGTATAATTTGATTTGTCTGTACACTTCTTTTAATGCTAAACTTAAAGCTATTTGATAATTTCCTACTTCTTTAACAATTCCTTTTGCTATTTTGTGTGCTGTTTTGAAGATATATTGTTTTTTCATTGCTTGTTACTTCCTTTCTTACTTTGTACTTTTATTATACACAATATTGTGTATATTGTCAAGCCTTTTTTTAAAGTTTTTTTAACTTTTTTTAAAAAAATAAAAAACCTCACTAGATTTAGTGAGGTCTAATTTTTTAAACTTTCTTTAAACTTACAACATTTAAAAAGACATCAAAAATACGAGTTGGTTTAAAATTATTTTTCTGTTGAATATCATTCAAAAAATATGTCATCTCGTATTTTCTTTTCTCGAAAGTTTCAAACCTTATAGCATAATAGAATTTACCTTTATTTTTTTTAATAAAACGTTGAGGAGTTGTAAAACGAACTTCTCGCCAGTTTATATCATTCAAAAGCTTTCTTCTAGCTTTAGTTTTTAACGCGTTTCCCAAAGTTTTATTTATATTTTTGTGACTGCACATACCTTGAGGTCTCTCTATGATATTATTATTGTTTTTTTTGTAATCAGTTATCCAATTTTGCAATATAGAATATGAGGGTAAACCATACTGTAAAGCTACGTCAAAAACTCTTTCTTTATCGATTAAAACCTTATTTATTAAGTTTTGTTTAAATTCCTTAGTATATTTTCTTCTGTGTCTAGTATCAACTATTTCTTTTCCGTGTAAGTCAATTAAATCGCAAATATAGCTTAAATTTGATGGGTGTATACAAAATTGTTTACCTATTTCTTTATACGTATATCCTTTTTTTCTTAATTTATATATCTTTAACTTATCCTTTATAGTCAGTTTCATACTAATATCCTCCCTTACATTAATTCTACAACCGCTTACAGAGTTTGTCAATAAAAAATAAACCCCCGTAGGGAGACGGGGGGCAAGGAGCATCTTATGAAATAGTATTCAACATCAGGAATGAATACTTAAATCAAAAAACACTACTAAAGAACTAATTTCATTGTAATACTATTTTTTAATTTTGTCAATAAAAAAAAGAACTCCCATGTCAGAACGTATCTGCCTGTAAATAGGAATGGGAGCGTTGGTATTTTTTTTAAAATAGAAAAGAAGCAGCTAGCTAGTTCTACTTCTCACGGTGGGCATAGCCCTCTAATCTGTATATATTATATTGTATTTTTACTTTTTTTCAACAAAAAAATAACCCCCTAATTAAAGGGGGTGTAATAGCGTCTTTATTATTAAATCTACATATCAGTAGCATTCACAAGGTAAGCGTCCTCTACCCATTGATTTGATTCTGGATAGTTAATTCTAGCCCAACCGTTGCGTTTTTCATAAACTCGTACACGAGTACCAGCTTTTAACAATTCCTTATCCTCTGAATTTACATCAGGTGAAGTTTCTATGAAATAATCTTCTGAAAGTTCTGCTTCATAGTAAGGCATATCAGAAGCTTTTAGTTCCGTATTAACGTCTAACTCATGAGCGAAATCATCTGAAATATCATCTTGTGGAGTTGCTCCAGTATATCGATAAGCATACACGTAAGGACAACCGTTAGCCTCCCAAATTACGTCATGATTGTTTATTGTAATTCCATTATATCCGTAATTACAGTGAATAATATTGTCCGCGTCAGTGAACATTCCCGTATGCCCGAAAGCACCATTTGAACGTCCTCTAGCGCCCCAAATGAATATATCTCCGCGTTGAGCATCCCAACCTTGATTTTCAGCGATTAAAGTATATCCATTTTTTGTTAACCAGTCGTGCATGTATTCTGTGTTAACTGCCCAACCATGGTCTGTTGCTCCCGCACTTCTCAATGCGAAATATACCGCACTTGAACAGTCGTACGAGTTTGGTCCTAGTCTACTTGCCATTGAGTAAGTAACTACTCCACGTCTATCATTCATCCATTTAATAGCTTGTTCTGTGTTAATTGTCATATTATTTATCTCCTTTGTTCTTACTTAATAAATCTATTAGGGATTTCAACGCTTCAGCGTCTACTCCCATTTTACCTAAATTCTCTGTTATACTCTTTAATTCCATTACTAAATATCCGATGTATAAGGTATATACTAACGCTACTCCCGCTCCTGCAGGTATTAATACTGATAATGGGATAAAGAATACCATTATTGAAATACTAGCCAATTTTCTCAAAATCCCATTAATTCCAGCCTTAGAATTAAATGTAATATTAGAATTAATTTTAGCTGCGATTGTTCCCGTCACAAAATCTATAATCATTGCAGATACTATCATCGTTAAGATAAATAGTATCTTACCGTCTTCCGTTTCTATAAAATGTCGTAACCATTCAAACAAATTCATTGTCCTCACCTTCTTTAAATTTTAAAAGGGAGCGATTAAGCCCCCTTGATACTATTCATGTGCTAAATGCTCTAAGTCCATATCGATTAAGCATTCCTTAACTTGTTCTTTCAAGAACGCTGGAACACTTGCGAATGTACGTTTGCCTTTAGCGATATTAATTGCGAATAACATTGCCATCATTATTTTCACCTCCTTTGCCGTCTTTTTGAGTTTTCTCAGCTTCTTCATGCTGTCCATCTCCTTTAGCCAACTTATCTCCCAATTGAGATATTAATTCCATAACCGAGCCTTGAGTTACATCGAGCTCTTTCTTCATCTTGTCCATTTCCTCTAACTTCTTGTCCATAAGCTTTAATTTCTCATCAAATTTGGTAAATCGCTCATTCTCCGCACGGTTAGGGTACGTTTCTTGGTAGAACTGCTCCAGCACTAACTCGATTAAATCCTCATCTGTTTTGTGATCGTGGTTGCCGCTTAAAATTCTAGTAATGATTGTTTGCCCATCTTGAATTTGCACTCTTAAACCAGTTACTGTCGCACTATCATTGAAAATTCTATCTTTGTAATTAATTTTGTACATCTTCTTTTTCTCCTTTCGAGATTTGTTCGTTAAACGTCTTAATGATTTCATTAAATCCGTCGTTCACTTGAACTAACTCTTTGCTTTTCCAATCACTCAATATATCAGCGATTATGCCAACCATAACGAACGGCGGTAAGCCATAATCTCTAGCTGATATTTCAACATATTTAATTAAATCGCTCTTTACATTAGCTATTTTAGCTTCTATTGGCATTGTCATATTAATTTCTCCTTTCTACTGTGGCATTGTGGCGTTGATTAATATTCCGTTCTTAAATTCTAAATAGCAACCATTAAACCACTCTGAAGCACGTCCGTCGCTTGTAAATGATGTCGGCAATGCAAAATGAAATCCACTTGTTATTGTATGTTGAATACTTATTTCGTCAAGGTTAATTGACGCTTTTCTTAATTTGTTCCAATGCATATCAATATCACAACCAGCGTTTAATGTATTGGCGTCGTAAGATGCAAAGCTACCCGACGAATAAAGCCATTTCCATGTGTATTGATTGGCGTCTCTGGTTTTTTTGTAACCCCAACCCATGAACCATCCATCATATTCTAAATCAAATACAATTCCTTTTTTGCTTTCGTCACCAATATATCTATTAGCTCCCATATTACCTAAATGATATCCATCTCGCCAAAATTGATAACCTGTATCTGTCAATTTGGCTGTTAATTTATTCTCTTTTATTTCTCCTTTTTCATAAAATGCTATATCTCCATATTCAAATTGAATAAATTTAGAAATATTGTTCCACGCAAGCCTCAAATGATATGCATTTTGAGTGAGCAAAGTTCCGAAATTATCTTCTTTAACCGCGTGTTCAATCTGATTTTTAGTTTGTTCAATCCTACTCTCCATTTCTGAAATATTGTATTCATTTTTGTAACCCACGTTAAAATCCTCTTTGTAGAATTTAACATTCCTTAATTGAAGATTTTCTTTAATAGTGCATCCAAAAGCGTTATACTCAGTGTTATTTCTAAACGTTAGCTTGTTGACACCTTTCACAAGCGTTTTTTTCTTGAAATAATTATTTGTTTTTGTGTTTTCGTACATCGCAATAAAGCTTCCTTGTGGGGGTTCATTAACCACCTCAAACTCCAATGTATATATTTTTGAAATCTCTAATTTTCCTTTAGCGTAGATTGACAAAGAATTTCCGTTGTAATTCCCTTGTGTGTAGTTGATTATGTCAACACGCTCAGTCTCAAACTCAGGAACTTCGTATATTTCAACGTTCTTAACTTTAGTATTTGACCCTAAAGGGTAGATATTAATCTTTGTTTGGTCGCCTGCATAAGTCGCTCGCCAAACATTTAAGCCATTTGTTGCGAAGATATGATTAGCGATTTTAGTTCCGAAAATACCTACTTTTTGATTTTCTGGCACGTCTTCTAAATCAGCCAAAATGTAATATTCTTTATTAGCTTTAAGCGGTGTTTTAGCGTTAAAATAAAGGTCGTTCCCTTTCTTTTCAACTCCACTCTCTGAACAAATATTCTCGATATTATAAGCCATTTTGAATTTTTTATTGTTAATCTCGCCAATCTTACTCTCAAACTTATCAATAGTGCTTTCAAAAGTTTTAACCTTACTAATTGTTTCAGTCAAAAGTTGCTTGTCAATAGTATTGTTCAACCTTGCACTTGCCGTAGTCTTGTTAGCACCGCAAGTTACCTCAAACACAACCTCTATTGGTTGACCGTTTTTAGTTCCGTTGGGAATATTGATATTTTGTACTAGCCCGTTACTGTCAAGTGTGACTTCTCCAGTCGCTGTATATCCACTTGCCACTAGCTTTTTAATCTCAATTTTTAAAGGTGTTTCGGTAGTTGAAGCACGTATAATTTCTCCGTTGTTGTACACGTCCAAATAAACCTTACAGTTTGCTAGATTTTCGTTTAAATAACTTCCTTCAATTCTTGCTGAAGCAGTAAGGGAGTAGGATTGCATATCCTCAATAGCAGGAAGCCATTTATTTGTTGCTATATCATCAACAGCCATATAAGGCTCGGCTATTTTGAAATGAGCGTTGCCTTTTGCTATAATCCCTACGACCGTTTCTGAAAAATCTAACGCTTCTTCATGTTCACCAATAATCCGTTGACTTTCTACGACTACCCACTTATTCTCGCCTTTTGGCAGTTCTAATAAAGGTACTGCAAATAATAAATTGTATTTATTATCGCCTACCGGTACTCCCAATTTGATTTCAATATCATTTCCGGAGTCTCCAAAAACATATATTGGTATTCTTATAACACTCATTCTCCCCGGAGCGTAACCTCGCATTTTCAATTTTAAACTAAATCCTTGCAACTCATTACTTGGATTAGCCATCACCTCTATTGAATTTTGTCCGTTGTAGTCTTTTTTGTTGAGTTTTAATTGCGTAGTCCCAACTGGCTTAACCACATCTAAACTTGGAAATCTAGTTCCAATTAGTTGGTTAAACGCTGGCACTTTTCCGTCTTTACCTTTTAGTTCGGGTTTTTTAGCTTCTATCTGTCTTTGTACTTCCTCTGTTAGCTTTTGCTTCAGCCCTTCGTTAGTGATTAAAAATTCAGATAGTTTACTTTCTGTGATTAATCCCTCTCTGACTTTGCTAAATACCGTTGATGATAAGTGTTTAAAGTCAATAGCCCCAGTTTCAATCATTTCAGAATTAATTTTTAAACCTGTGATTATTTCGGCAAAAAACTTACCATCTTTAGTAGTTGCTAATCTAAAATTGCCATTAACTCCTGTAGTACTCACACTTAAACCATTTGAATTGAATTTCCACACAACTTTTGCCGTTGCTTCGTCGTTAGTATCCATTATCAAAATACGGTCTGAATAGTATTTGATGTTACTTCCTAATCCGTCATTTAAACTGTCTTTGATAGCTTCTTTTGCCTTTTCAACGTTGCTTCTTTCAACTTCTTCAATTTTTGTAATTAACGCTTGTTGGTTGTTAATAGCGTTTGCTAACAAGTTCTGTTCAGGAGTATTTCCTAATTGAATGTGAATGTATCTATTTTGTAAGCAGTCGTAAGTGTAGCCTATACATCTTGTTAGTACATTTATTCCCTTGTATTGAACGCCTACTGTATCGCCTAAATAGATTTTTTCTAATACGGCATAGTTTTTATATTCTTCAGTTTGAGATAAATCGATAAAAGCAACCGTACACGTTATTTCAGGCTTATCCGCTCCTAACTCAAACGCTTTTTTAGATTTTTCTCGAAGTAAAGCTAACGCTTGGTCGTGGTCCACCGCGTCCTCTTGTGTAGGACTTACCTTTTTACTTTTAACATCTTCTAACTCAAGTAGCTTACGCTTAACAATAGGCTTGTATTTTTCAGCTAAAGGCGATATAACGTATTTTTCGGGTAATAATAAGCCGTCAAAGCCTTTTGGAATGAAATGTGTTACTAAATTAGATGTATCGACCTTATACTCAATCCCAGTAAGATTTTTAGCGTATTTGATAGTTACACCTTTATCACTACCAATTTTTTCAAGCCAATTAATGCGGAAATTATCTCGATATAACTCACCACCCCAACGTGATAGCAAGCTGTTATCTTTATCTCCCATTATTCCCTCTAGCGTATTCTTACGGACTAATCTTGAATTTCTTAATTTAGTAATGTCACTTACTCCAACGAATTTATGCGGATCAGTTGAACGGTTAAGAACTTCTTGCAATGCTCTTGTTCCGTTCATCCCTTGAATGTAAATATCTTCTATGAAGTTACCTAACAAATCATAAGAGATATGCAATGCGTATCCTTTAATTGTATCTAGGTCTTTTTGTAAGTACAAAATTCTAAACAGCTGTTTTCCGTCATAGTTATCAACTTTTAAAATCTTTCCATTTTCTAATAAGTGACTATCGTCGCTTTCTAGCGGGTACTCAAAATTTAATTCATATACGCCGTTTAATATTTCGGCTATTTCACATTTTAAAAAATTCTTTAGAGGCGTTCCTCTGTGGTTAAAATCTGTTTCGTTGTGTTCATATAAGTTAACCATTAGCGATACCTCCAATTATATCTAATTTCTACTTTGGTTATATTACCTCTAAAAACAAGCGTATTTGCTCCTACATCTAAAACTGGTACTTTTCCTACCGAATTACGCTCAAAGGACGTGTTATCCTTGAATATAGCGTCTAACTCGCTATCTATTTCAACATATCCATTTACATTTTTTATTTCTAAAATCTGTACCCCATTTTTTAAGATAGTGAAAGTGCCATTGCCTGTTATTTTGAAATAAGGAAACGCCCTAGTGCCGTATATGTTGTTGATAGTTAATGTAGTACCAGCTACTACTAACGGATTGTTAATTCCCATAGCATAAGGCTCAAATTCAATAGGTACTAAAAACTTGATTAATCTCTTATCGCCTAAGGGGTAAGCTATTGTTACCCCTTCAACGATTGAAACGTTGTAATAACGGTCTGGCAATTCATCAAAGATTAATCGACCTTTGCCACTGAAATAATCTAACAACTCATCTCTAGTGCATTCTGCGTGACCCTCAAACGCTAATTGAAACGGCTCTAAACTGTCATCTTCAACAGTCAGTTTCCCGTCACGACCTGGAACAGTAAAGAATTGAGTTCTTTTTTTGCCAGTAGGAATGTTAGGAAGTTCATTAAATACAATTCCTAAACTATCACTTTTTTTATTTTTAAAAGTTATCACGCTAAACCACCTCCTAATCGTTGTTTCCTAATTTCCAACCCTAATTGTTGGGCTATCTTTCTTGCATCGTTTGGAGTATTATTATAAACCTTATCAATGCTTACATTAATATCTCCACCTTTACCTCCGTTCATGTACTCTTTGTTTTCCTCTGCTGTTAATACACGTTCTCCACGGTGCAATCTTGCGTAATATCCGTCATACGGAACATAATCAAGTCCGTTGTAGTGAGAACTTAACACTTGGCTTAATGCCCCCATTCCAGCTACTGCTCCAGAAATAGTGTACGTTGCATATTTATTTTCTAAAGGAGTACTATTAATCAATCCTAATTTCTCAGCTACTTGTCTTGCCCATGATTTCACTTTTCCAGTATTCCAATCTAGCGAACTATCAAGATGTCCGTATTCTTTTCTTAAACGGTCTATTCCGTCTGTACGCAACTTCTCAGCCTCTTTAGTTGCTTTTTCGTATCCTTCAACCGCTGCTTTTTTCATTTGCTTATAGGTTTCTTCTTCATCTTTAGTAAGACGCCCGTTAAGTATTTCTTTTTTAGCGCGCCATTCTTCAGCGTACTCTAGTTGTTTGTCCTTATTTTCTTTAGCAGCACTAACTGACTTATCCCTTAATTCATTAAGTTTAATTACCATATCTGAAACGTGTTGTTTGGTTACTCCGTCAACATTGCTATATAAGTTGTTAAATAACATTTCTTGTTCCGCTTTGTTCTTGGCAACAACTTTTATTGTCTCGAAGTCTTGTTCTTCAGTTAATTGAATTATTCGACGTTTCAGTTCTTCAGCTTTAGTTCCACTAGCATTTTTCAACTCTTCAGAAAGTCTAGTTATTTCTGTAAGTCTTGTTTCAGCCGATTTAATAGTTTTTTCCGCTGTTTCTTCTGCATCTTTAACTACTTTCGCTTTCGTTTCCGCACTTAAATTACTTGAATTTCCGTATAACTCACTAAATTTTTTGATACTTTCTTCTTTAGTTTCATTAACTTTTTTTATGTAGTCAGTCTTATACTGTTCTACAGCTTTAAGTATTGCTTGGTGTCCTTCGTTAGCATCTTTGTACAAACCAACGTACATTCCTTCTGAAGCTTGTCTTATATTATTTGACATTTCGTAGAAGTGTTGATACTCTTTCTTGGTTTCTTCGCTAATTTTGGTAACGTGTCGCTCCATTCTTCCAGTGGCTTCATTAAAGACGGTTTCCGTTTTAGATTTGTAGAGGTCAACTGCTGGCACTGCTTTTTGCGTGAATGCTTTATACACTCCGTATCCAACAGCTGCTACTGCTCCAACTCCAGCGATAACTGGTGCTGATGCAACTGCAAGGCTTCCTAATGCTCCTGCACCCGCTAATAGACTTCCGCCCATGCTTGCTACTGCTGTTGCCGTTCCGCCTAAACCTAATCCTAAATCTAATAATAAAGGTGTGGCAGTTAATGCACTTCTTCCTATTGTTCGCAAGGCTGTTGTTCCTTTAGACATTATATTTGCAAGTCTTGAACCACTTTTCGCTACTGTTGTAGTTGCGGTTGCTACTTTTGAGGAATTAGCTTTAACAGTGTTACTTACTACAGTTGCTGTATTTCCTAGACCTTTAACTTTCTTACCAGTATTATTAGCAGTTTCTCCTAATTGCTTTGTTTTGGTCGTATATACATCAATTCCTCTGCTATCAAACTCTTTTCTAGTCTTTTTGTTTGAAGTCTTAACATTTCCGCCTGTGTTGTTCATTTGAACGCCATGAAGTGCTGTCGCTGTATTTCTTGCTTCAACTTGAATAGCTTTTAGTTTTTCAATAATAACATCACTATTTCTACTGATTGAATTTGACTGCGTTTGATAAGTGCTACCAATTTGAGATAATGATAATTTAACACTATCACTAGCCTTAACAATTAAATTAGCGCTTCTTCCAAACTCTGTCGCACTTTTAGTTGATTGAGTTCCAATACTTGAAATATCTTTCTTGAATACTTTACCAACAAAGGTCGATACTGCTCCTATACCGCTTTTGAATAGTACAAACGCCTTAATTGCTTTACCAACGCCAAAAGTTAGTGGTCCTATTGAAGCAGCTGCAAGAGCCGTCCAACCGACCACGCTTTGCATTGTAGGGCTCATATTGTTCAATGTATCAGCAAAATTACCAACAACATTTAATACTTGATTAACTTTAGGTAAGAAGTTAGTGCCTAATGTAATAGCAATATCGATAAGTTTATTTTTTGCTATTTGTAATTGACTTTCTGTAGTTTTGTATCTTTGCTGTGCTTCTTTTTGTAAGGCTGTATTTTCACGCCAACCTTGATTAGCGATATTTAATGTTTCTCCGAATTTCTCATTTGATTCAGCCGCCCTCAAGATAGTATCTCTTAAACGTACTTCAGAAATATCCATTTCATCAAGAATTTCAATAGCTGACTTACCTTGCGCTGAAGCATTTTTCAAACCTTTTAAGAACATTAATAATGCTTGCGAAGCATCTTGTTCAAACGCTTGTTTAAATTTAGAAGCACTTACTCCGCTTGCACTTGCAAACTCCTCTAATGCTTTTCCACCTTGAGTAGTCGCTAATTTCATCTTAATTAAAAGCTTACTCATAGCACTACCACCCATTTCAGCTTCTATACCAACTGAACTCATAGCGGCTGCTAATCCTAAGACTTGTGCCTCAGTTAAACCTACTTGCTTACCAGCCCCAGCTAATCTCATTCCCATTTCAACAATTTCACGTTCTGTAGTCGCTGTATTGTTTCCTAGATGAACGATAGTAGAGCCTAAACGGTCAACGTTATCAGCGCTTGTTCCCATGATGTTACTGAAACGTGCAAGAGAGGTCGCCGCTTCGGTCGCTGTTAAGTTAGTTGCTACTCCTAAGTCAACCATTGTTTTAGAAAATTTTAGAATATCTTCTTTTTTAATTCCTAATTGTCCTGCCGCTTCTGCTACTTGTGCAATGCTAACAGCACTTGCTGGCATTTCTTTAGACATTTGACGAATACCTTTACTTAATTTTTGATATTCCGCTTCGGTTGCGTCAGTAGTCTTACGCACTCCAGCGAATGCACTTTCATAGTCTTTAGCAAACTTAAACACTCCAGCGCTTGCAGCCGCTATTGGCAAAGTAACTCCTAAAGTTGCTTTTTTCCCAAAACTAACCATATTATCAGCTACTTTGTTTGCCTTTTGCATACTTCTAGTTATTTCACTAGCTTTTGCTGTAGCGTACGCTGTAGCCTTGTTCATTTCGCTTTTAAAAGTATCAAGTTTAACCCTCATTTCCGTATATAAGGGAGGTAAACCAATACTACCTACTGTCATATTTCTCCTCCTTTCCTAAAAAAATAAGAGGGACTAACAACTAGCCCCTCTTTAAGTTCTTGTCTGCGTCTTTTCTTCCTAGTCGAATTATGTTTTTTAACACTTCTTTAGCTTCTTCTGTTTTTTGCATGCTGTCCAACCAGCTATCACGCCTAATCTGTAAATAAGTGTACAATGGTAAATCTTCTATTTCTAGGAAATTTAAACCACAATAATCTGACATTCTTTTAAGTTCCGCAGTTCTCTTATCAAGGTTTTGTTCCCACTCTTCCGTTGCGAAATATTTTTCAAATATCGCTTCCCTTACCACAGGGTCATCGGGTAGCGGGATTTTTAGTTTGGGTCGTTAGCGATTGAGTTCATTTGAATTAATAATAGCGTCCATATAGCGTTAATATATGACACGTTAACGTCCTCTAAGTCTTTGACCTTGATTCTTATACCTTCTAAATTTCGGTCGAGGCATTTTGCAACAAATTTAACTCTCTCCTCTACCTCTTTCACGGGATCTTCAAGTTTCTCAATTTCTATCATTTCTTTCCAATCTTTGAAAGTAAGTTCTTTAATTTGTAATTTTTTGCCGTTTTTCCAATCGACCTCTATTCTTCTATTTAGGATATCATTTAACATTTGTTACACTCCTCTTTCTTTTATTATTCTTTTATTATTCTTTTATTATTCTTGTTCATCTCTAATTTCAGCTAAGAAGCCTTTTTTCTTCTCAACTGCTGTAAATTCAGCGTCAATAGTTGTTTCTTTTTCAGCATTAAACTCAATAGAAAACCCGTTCCCAGCTTGTCCGATAAGCGTTACACGAATTTTCTTACCATTTTCTTTTGTATGTACAAAGCGTACAATATTAGTTGCTAACGCTCCTCCTGCTCCAAATGTTAATATTTTAGTTTTCTTCGGCGTATCCTCTGTAAGTTTTGCCGTTGATAATTTAGTTAATAATCCTAAATCCCACGTTAATACACCAGTTTTGAAGCTAATTTCTTCACCTTTAATGAAACGTTTAACCGTTCTATTGTATTGGTTCTTAACGTCATATGTATCAGGTTTATACTCTAAACTAGCACCACCCGAACAGTGACCTACATTATTATCATCTGTTTCTATTACGTTATCTGCTGGAATTTCCCCATCAGTTGCTGTTACTAAATAAAGTTCCCCAGCACCTAAGATTATTTCATCAATTTTCTTTGCCATTTATTTACCTCTCTTTCTTGAACCATGTAATCTGTAAGTATTGGGTACTGTCGTACAATTCAAAATCTTGTAACGGCAATATGCCTCCGCCACTTACAGAAAATCGTAAAGAGTAACCGTCTTTTAAGTGGTTACTCTCGTGTTGCTTATTAATTAAACTTTCTACTTTCGTTCTGTAATTTTCTAATTCATCAAAGTCATCTGTTACTATTCTTACTTCCAACGTATCAACGTTGATGTAATCACGTTGTATAGGAGTTAAGCTATACCACGCTTTATCGCTGTGAATAGGTTGAAAGGTGAGTCCTGTAACTTCATCAAGCATTTTCTTAACTATATGTGAAATCATGTTTACTTACCTCCTAGCATTCGCATTATTGAGCCTAAATTTTTTTCTTTAGCGTCTTTTAAGAATGGTTGAGGCTTTTGCCCTTTTGTCGTTCTCCAACTGCCGTCAATAAGTTTGTAACGCCACGGTGTTTTACGACCGTTTCCCGTTACTGAATATACCCCTGTTCCTTGGTGAACATAAGGGGCGTATGATGAAGTATTTCCTACTATACCGTATATTTCATCAGATTTTAATCGAGTTTCACTCATCATACTTGCCCTTAATTTCCCAGTATCTGACGGGGCGTTCTCTGTCGCCTTACCCTCAAGAAATTTTGTCGCTTTTTCCATTCTTTCGTGTTGTATTGCAATTAATTTGCCTGTAGCTTCTCGCATTCCTCTTTCAAATTCGCTATTGTCCATTGACGTATTCTTTCAAAGTTAAGTGAGTTAGTCTGTGGGAGTTGTCAACGTTCAGAATTTCATATTGTGTATTGTTTAACATTATTCGATTTTTTTTAGCTTGTATATTTCTCTCAAACGTTAAACCAATATGTGTTACTTCAGAATGTTTGAAGCCTTGCGGATTGTAGAACTCATCTACTTTATGAATTGCAATTTTAATTGGTTTCTCCTCTTGCCACGTTTTTTTTGTAGCTCCTGAGGGAGTAGAAACGCTTTTAAAGGTCATTAAAGTTGCTTGCTTAAAGTTAGTCATTAAGCTCATAACTAAGCCTCCTAAATGACCTTAATTTAGTTTTAATGCGTGCTGGTATATCTCTTTCGTAAGAATAAGACACGCTAGGATAACTTTCGGATTTTATGCCCTCAGTTCCTAACGTGTTATATCTGAACATGATTAAATCTTTAATGCTGCTTTTATGCTTTTGATTTACTTCTTTTAAATTACAAAATTCTTGTATATCTTGGATAGCGTCCTCGTATAGAGATTCCACTATTTCAGACGCTACCCCAGGTCTTTTTGCTAATTCCTCTAAAATCTCTTGTTTCATGACTATTTAACTAGTGGAGTTTCTACAACTTTGTAGTGTAAGATAGCGATTGCGTCATCTCTTAACACTTTAAAGCCGTATTTCATCAATCCACGTACCCCGTCACCAAAAGAATTTTCTAAGCGTAACGCTTCAGTCTTATCAATTTGTTTTGCTCCACCAACTGCTGATTTGTGATGTGCTACAACTTGATTTTTAGGTAATTCTTCTGAAGTCATTACTTGTAGTCCGTTGATTTTTTGTCCCTCTACGAATCCGTTTGCTAAAATAACAGGATTATTAGTGAAACGTGGGTCTTTTGATAATAGACCTAAAATTTCAGCCGATACTGTTACGAAACGTTCTGCTTTTGGTACTTTTTTCTTGCTTAATTCTGTTCCTAAGTCAACGATTAAATCATATACGTTTTTAGCGTGAATATCTTTTTGTGCTGTTTTACTTCCAATAGTTGCCGCTGCTGTTGTTCCAGTTAATGCTACGAATAAGTCGGCGTCGTAAGTTTCCGCCAATACCATTCCATGTTCATCAGCAATAGGTTTAAGCGTATCTTTCTTTTGTTGTACTCTGTCAACGTCATCAACTTTAATAGCAAAGTATTTTTGTTTCGGGAAAGTCATTTCAACTTGTTCAGTGTCAACTTCGTCCCATGCTACCGTCCCAGTGTAGTCTTTAATTACTCCTTTTTTAATTTTATTGAAAATTACTTTTTCACCTTGAATATCTGTAGGCTTTGTTACCATTGCGTCAGCGATTGATACGCTGTGAAATTGTGATAATAAAGCTCCTTCCCAAAGTGTTGGTTTAAAATTTGTTACTGCCATTTGTTATCCTCCTAAATTTTGTTAAATGCTTCAGCGATTTGTTCCGCTGTCATGTTTGTTGCGTTATTCATTAAGTTGTCGTATGTGTCAACTTGTTTAATAGGCTCGGGATTAGCTGGGATATATCCACTCTGTGCTTGTACCGTTTGCCCTTGTTCAAAGAAATCTTTGTAATTTTCTTTGATAGTTGTTAGTTGTTCGTCAATTCCTTTAACGTTTCCGTCTTTATCTAATTTAATTTTAGATAAGTCGAATTGACCTTTTAATAATTCTTTGTGCTTAACTCCGTTTAATGCTGTTTCAATAGCGTTATTAATAACAATAGTCTCTTTTTCTTTTGTTAAATTCGCTATTTGTGAGTTAAGGTCATCTATATCAACCCCCTTGAATTTCTCAAGCTTTTCTTGTAGGTCTTTGATAGTATCTTGGTGTGTTTCGTTGATAGATTGAATAGCGTTAATTGAATTTCCATATTCAGCCATTATCTTATCAATTACATCTGCCTCTAAACCTAAATCAACTAGAAATTTTCTTTTCATTTTGTTTTTTCTCCTTTACATTTTTTAACGTGGTCAAGTCCACGTTTAGAGTTTGCTAAGTGTCGTTTTTGCTTACGTATTTAGCCTTTTAACGTCGTACTAAGGACTAAATTTTATCTTCATCAAAATAAGGCACTAGAACACACCTACAATTAGGGTGTCTAGGCAATGTAGGTGCTTTGTCAATATCGTAAATATTGCCAGCACAATCAGAACATTGTTCACTTGTTCTTTCATCAAGCGTTACAACATCCTTTAACTGCTTAACTACCTTACTTTTCTTGTAGTTTTGCAATTTTATATCGTTTAAATGGTGCATTGTTTCTGTTCTAACTAACCGCATTGTGTCGTTTAAATTAGAGTTCATACGGTTTCTTAACTGCAAAGTCATTTGAGTGATGCTTTTACCAGTTGTTAATCCACGCTCTAATATCTCAGACAATTCTTTGATTAATTTAGCGTTGTTATTTCCCAAACGTCCTCTGAATGTAACACCTTTGTATTTAGACTTCATCAACTTTTTAACAACGTTAGCGTCATTTGTTAGCTTAATTCCTAATTCTGTTGAAGTATTGATAATAGTAGAGTTAATAGCATTTTCCAACGTTTCTGTGTAAGTCTTTTCTACTACTTGTCCTAATTTTGCTAACTCTTCTATGTAGTATTCTTCTAATTGTCTTAAATGTTTAAGTTGGTAAGCCCTACTTCTTGTTAAGCCTTTAAGTTCTATTTCCTCGCTTAAAGCTAACAATTCATCAACTATATTTCTTGTTACTCTGTCATAAACTTCTATTATTTCAGCGTACGTTTCTTCTGCTTCGTTGAATACTTGCCATTGATTGTTTGCTACACGTTTTTCAAAATAACTAAGCTTCGTCATTTTCATCATCTATCTTTCTTGTTATTCTTTGTTGAATATTGTCAATTTCACTTTCATTCTGAATATCTAGCTTTTCTTTTTCCTGTTGATAATTAGTTACCCACGGATGATTGGCTATGATAGTTTCATCTGAAATTAAACCTTTAGATTTTAAGCAGTTTTCTATAATTTCAGTTTCATTAGTTGCCATATCATGTGAGAAAATAATTTCAACTTCTGGGTCAATAGAAATATTTAAGAAATCATTGACAAACATTAGTAACTTATCAAAGCCTTTAGAGAACTCTTGCTCAAACTTATCTGATTTTAATTCCAAACCACTAAATAAGAATTTAAGAGCCACACCACTAGGAGCATTACCAAACTTGTCAATATCTTTATTAACCGACTGTGAATACTCTTGAATATCGCGTTTAAGTTGCTCTGAATGGTCTTTAATCGCTGTTATATCCATTTCAGGGGTTAGGGCGTCAACGTTTGATTTATAATCCCCCTCATCAGCATCTAGCGTGACAATACGTTCTTGGTTAATCATCTGTCTTAACTTCATCAAGTTTTCTTTGTCGCCTGTATACCCTTTTAAAACATAGATGATATTCTTAACTTCTTGAATGTAGTTAGCAGCTTCTGAGCGTGTTAAGTCGTAGTTATCAATTAACGACTTAATAAATTTCAAGTCACATAATTCCCTGTAGTTGTTTTTGAATGGTATAAAAGGTAGTCCGCTTGCCCAGTAGTAAGGTTGGTTGTCAATTCTTAAAGGATAATTAACATCACCTAACAACATTATTTCGCTGTTGCTACTATCCATTCTGTAGTGAGTTATCTTGCCGTCGTTAGTCCATGCTTCAATATGCTCAAAGGTTTTCATTTCATTAAAAGTCCATATCTTCTCGGGATATATCCTAATAAATGAATTTAACTTTTCATGTGTTGCGTCCTCCCAAATAGGGATGCATTGTTCCGACGGTATTACCATTAGTTTGAAGTTATTTTCCTCGTCAACATAAGGGTGTAACCATGCAATACCTTTATTTGAAGCCTCGTAAGCTAACATCTCTAATTTATTTTGGAAGTCTTTTCCTAACAATTCAGTAATACGCTCGATATAATCCGTGTCTTGACCTTTGATAGTAGCATCTTTACTAAATGAAAAAGCAACCTTTTCATCAATGATGTTCTTGTAGGTTGCGTGAATTAGTCTGTTATCTGCTTTGTTTTGGTCTTTATAATTTGTTTTAATTTCTAAATAATCGTGGTCCACATCATAGTATTTTTGCCCTAAGTGCATCCACTTATATTTATTACTCTTCTTAAATTCGTTAATATAATATCTAATCTTGTTTGTATCTAGGGTAGTTTCATCACTACCGAATAAAAAACTCATTATTAGCCTCCTTTTTTGCCATAATCCCATTAAAACTTCATACCTCCTACATTGAAATTGTTCTTCAAGTCTGTTACTTCGTAATTATCTAGTCCGTACCATATCGCTGATAATGTATGTGGGTCGATATTAAACTCATCTTCTATTATTTCTCCGTCCTTATCGACTTTAAAAGTTAAGTCCATTAATTCCCTTATCGTGTTTTGGCACTCATTTGAAATATATATGTTTCTGAAGCGTTTAACCTTTTTAGTGTAAGTATTTCTTGATCCTTTAAACTTCCTACAGGCTTTCATATTAAATCCTTGTTGCTTGTAGTACCTTATAGCTTTAGGTTCAGCGCAATCCGCCTTGATAAGTTCTTTCTTCAGATGTTCTATATCTTTTGAAATTTCTTCATCTGTCTTATCTCTCGTATAGTATTCTGAGTAGATGTATAATTCCCGTTTGTTGTGGTCTACTACCATTCTTACTAATGCGTTGTAAGAAGTTACAAAACCAAAGTCTAAACCATTGAAATATTTAGGTGTTTTAATTTGTTGAATACACTCTTGCATTTCTTCAGCTTGCATGATTTTAGCTTGAGGAAATACTTTTTTACCGTTTGTTCCAAACTTCCCTAACAACGCTACACGGTACAAGTCAATATCATAGTCTTTCATTGCTTCTAACTGCTCTATGTAAGTAGCGGGAGAAAAAGCATTGTCGTAACATACGCTGTGATGATAATATTTATTGTCAATCTTGATTGTTCGCTTCTCGTACAACTCTACATCATTTAGTTTGATTACAGGCTTCAACGTTTGCGGGTCTTTATCGATAAAGAAATGCTTGTATATCCAATTAGATTTACTTACAGGGTTACTTGTGTAAATGATATGGTTTGAGTGTTTAGGATGCCTTAAACGACCTATTAACTCTTTTATGCTGCCGTAGTTGACTTCTGAACATTCCTCTACCCAAATAATTGACACGGCGTTTATAGATTTTAGCTTTTCTGAATTATCGCAACCCTTGAAGATTATTTCGCTACCATTAGCAAACTTAATATTTAGCGGAGATAATCTTGTAGTGTAGTGTTTATCTTTCTTTAAACCTAAACTTTCACACACTTCCAAAAGTAAGTCGTAACAACTGTATCTTATTGTGTCGTACACTTGTCTAACTACTAATATCTTTCTTTTAGGCTCTTGTATCGCTTTAGTAACTAACTTGATAGCTGTATTGTAAGACTTGCTACTACCGTACCCACCAACGACGATATAATAGTAATGTTCCCAGTCTTGAATGTAGTCTAGGAAATGTTGGTTTACACTTACATCAACTTTCATTTCTTGTTACTCCTGAGAAATTAATAGTAATGTTGGTGTCGTCTACTTCTAGTAGTTTCAACGCTTCGGCTTCTTTTAGTAGTTTCTCTGTTTCAGCTTTTAGTTTATTCTCAACAGCTTCATTCATCTTACGCCAATGATTAGGTTTACGATTTTTAAGCCAAAATATACAAGCGCTAGTGTCGGGCGGAATGTACTTAATAGTCTTTTTGATACGTTTCTTCGGTTTGCCGTCCACATCTTCAAATACAGTTTCTGTTTCTTCATATTCAAATCCTAAGGCTCGTTTTAAAAGGGCGTTTTCTACTTCAAAGTCAATAGGTGCTTTCCCTTTTTTTAGGGCCGCCGAAAGTGCCGAATACTTTTTTTTCCACTCACGAAAGGTAGAATAACTAATATCCATGTTTTTCGCTATTTGTTCTTCAGTAAGTCCTTGTCTTGCCCAATCTTCAATCAATATTAAATTATCTTTTTCTAACCATTCTTGATATTTTCCTTTCGCAATCGCCCTCACCTCCTCAGTTTAAACAAAAATAAGGTAACTTGATTAAGCTACCTTATTACTAGATTTTTTTGTAAGTAAATAGAAAAACGGTGTATCTAATAACGCTAATACAACCTTAATAGTGAATTGCCCTAATATTAAAGCCCATAAGTTAGGAACAATTCCGTAAAATGCTATTGTGATAAAAATACTTGTATCAATCAACTGGCTTGTTATTGTTGACAAGTTATTTCTTAACCATTTGTGCTTGCTTCCGTGTCTATCTTTTAATTTATGGAAAATATACACATCATTAAATTGCGATATTGTGTAAGCAATTAGAGAAGCAATAACCACTCTTAAACTTTGTCCTAACACTTGTTGAAATACTTCGTTGTATTCTACCATAAATGGCGCTGGAGGAAGTTTAATTGCTATATACAGCAATCCGATTGAGAACAACTGCAATATAAATCCTAATCTTACTGTTTTATTTGCTTCTTCTTTGCCGTATAACTCTCCAATTACATCAGTACACAAGAAAGTAATAGCATAAGCTACAACCGCTGCTGGCACTATTAAATTGCCAATACTGATAATCTTACTTGCTGTTACGTTTGATACTAGCAAACTCATGATGAAAAATCCGTTTAACATTATTAATTTATTTAATTTCATTTATTGTTTGTTTAACTCCTTCTTTAATAAAGATAACCTTTTACCTAACGGTTGATTTTCAAAAGGTATCTCGTTGTTTGTGAAAATTTTTTTCAAATATTTATAATAATTCTTTCCGCACAGGAATATAATCTTATCTTTTTTGCTTACACCTAATTCTGTTAATTGATTATAAACTTTAAAACTCCACTCTTTAATTTGTTTATTGTTCATGTTGTTTAGCGTTTGTTCATAATCTCTTATTTTATCATCTAATTTTAATACGCCGTGTTTTGCACTTAATATATAGATGTTGTTTGTTTTCTTTTTAGCGTATTCTAATTGATATTTGAATAATGGTGAATTGTAAAGGTCGCAAGCCTTGCGAATACCTTTGTTTTTAGATTTTACACAACCTATTAAAGCTATCATATATCGTTCCTCGCTAGATATTTTTGAAATTTTAACCACTCTAAAATATTGAGTTTGTTTAACTTGTGATAATCAACTAATCTAGTTCCCTCTTTTCTTCTGATATGTTTAATTCTATTTTGTTCAAACTTCATGAATTTTCCAAACCTTACTCCACTATTCCAACTGGTACTATCCACGCTGTAAAATCCGTAACTTTCAACGTTGGCATCAGTTACTCCTAATCCGTGTAATTTACAACCATGTTGATTAGCGAGCTTATTCAACAAACAAAATTTGTCTTTGTGATTGATTATATTTTCTTTGTTAACTACTCCGCCTATAGAAGCGTAGTTGTATTCTTTTATCATTTTTAGAAATTCTTCCTTACCTCTGCTTATGTGCCAAACAGGAATGCATTTCTTGCCAGTTTCACGCTCTAAACGTTCCCTTAATTCAAGTACTTTTTCATAACCAACAATTACATCTATATCTAACTCAAAGAAGTATTTAATATCGTATTTGTTGATATATTCGATATACTCTGTTAAATAAGCGTCTATATCGATTTTCTTTTTAGATGAAAAAAACGTAAATGCTCCGCTATCTACTAAATGCAAATCAACATCAAAAGGGAGTTTTTCTCTAAAGTAGTAAAAGGACGTTAAAATATACCTAGAGTTTTTTAACTCATTTCCGTAAATGTTAATCTCTCCCCTGTTAACTGCTAAACATAATTTAGTCAATCACCTCTCCGCAATGCGGACAAATAATTACTTCCTTTTCTTTAGCTTTCTTTTCTTCTTCTACTTCCTCAAATAAAGCGTGTAAATCATCTTCATTAAATTCTGTGTCAAAATCAAATTTTGTCATATCGTAGTCAATAAGTTCTAACTCAGCTTGTAGCTTCTCCATATCAAATCCAGTGTTCATGGTTAACTTATTGTGAACTAAAATATATTCACGTTTTTGCTCCTCTGTTAAGTGTTTTAATTTAATAACAGGTATTTCTTCTACACCTAACCTTTTTAGCGCTATATAACGCCCGTGTCCCTCTATTATCACGTTATTTTCGTCAATGGCTATAGGGTCGTTATTTCCATACCTTTGAATAGAATTGATGATTTGTTCAATCTGTTCTTCTGTATGAATTTTAGCGTTATTTTCATATTGTTTAATGTCGTCAATTTTAATATTTTCTATTTGCATTTTAACCTCCTTATTTTTTAAACAAAAAAGAAGCGTATTGAACGCTTCTTTAAATATAAGAAAAAATGATAAAAGTTAGTGAAAATTTTATTACCACAATTACTGCTAACAAAAAATTTTATATAAAAGGAAATATTATGAAAAAAAATTATTTAAAATTTTCACACTATCATTATATCACCTTTGAATACATAAATGTAAATATCTACATATTTTTTGATATATTTACATATTTTTTCATATATTAGTATAGATTTTTGATGAAAATCTTATTTAACGCTTTTGAATGTTTGCTTATTCTTGTATTTTGTGAGATGTCCATAATCTGCTCTATTTTATCCCACGTTAAACACTCAACATATTTTAGTTGCAGTAATAATCTTAATTCCATATCTTTTACATTATCAATTATTTTCATAATATCTAATTTAGTTTGATAGTATTCTATATTCTTCTCTACAATATAGCGCTTGTGTTCGTCAGTTTTATCAATCAAACACTCCCAACTATTTTTATTTCCGCCTTTAATTTGTTCTTTTGCATAGTCTATAGCTTTGACTTGTGATTTTTTGTGTTCGTCAGCTTCTAAACTTCTTTCGCGTGATTCTATCATTAATTGAATATGTCTTATGTTTTTTAAATATTTTATCTTTTTAAATACTGTTTGTTCTTCTTTACTTCTAACCATTCTCCCCAACCTTTCTAAGTGCGTTGTACCAATTACTTTCCTCAACTAATGTATGTGTCTGACAATCCTCACATCTAATGCAATATACGTCCTTTTCTAAATGGCAATAATCTAACTGGCTTCCACATTTACAACAATAATGATTAGTGCTTGGTGCTTTTCGATATCTGTATTTTTTTAATCTTTCGTAGTTGATTTGCATTAATTCAACACTCCTTTTAGGAATATTATATCTGGGGCTTGTACATTTCTAAAAACATAAAGAAACATTATGAACAATACAATCACAAAACACGGGATAAATAGTATTATTAAATCTTTATTTGTTGGTTTAGAGTATTGAACCTTATCCCCTGCAACCAAAAATGTAAATATAAAAATAATTATTACCACTATAACTGAAATAAAAATCAAATTATTACAAACGTCATATATCACATATTGCCATTTCAAACCCTCATATACTTCCGGTATCTTATCTATACTAACACTTAACTTTTCTGCTATCTTTTGCATTAATTCGTTCATTAAACTTCAACTCCTAACTCTTTTAGTTGTTCAATCATATTACTTTTAATCTTCTCTAATGCGTTTATTATTTCGTGTTCTTGCCCTTCTGCTACTGTTATGCGAAAAACTCCACATTTTATTTCTATATATTTAGTTTTATTGTTACAAATTTTAATGAAATCCTCTATACCTTTAATATAAATATTTAATTCAACAACTTTTTCTAAATCCTCAATCTTCATCTAACAAAACACCTCCAAAATCTCATCACCAAACTCATCAATGCAAGCTCGGGTTATTTCTTTTGATTTGAAGTAAGGTAATTTAAGGAATGAATCACAATGTTTATTAGTAACCACATAAATACATTCATCTTCATAATGGTAACCCATGTAATGTTTACGTTGATTTTCATTTTTCCAATCAGGCTCCCAATCTCCTTGTTGTTCCTTAGCCCAACATTTTATCTTCCTAATTAAAGTTTGCTCTTTTATGAATTGCTCGGCTTCTTTTTTCGTGTCGAATAATAAGCCTTTTTCGTATAAACTTTCGTCAGCATCACAATTAACATTAAACTTACTTTTTTTTATTTGTCCGTCAAAATGATTTGGATAATATACCGTTGCTTCATCATTCGGATAACTTATTTCATAAGGTTTCTTTTCTTCTGTTATTTCTTGTGCTTCTTCTGTTTGTTCTTCTGAATTAATACCCTTGTACAATTCAGTTAACTCTAAATAACTATCTTTTCTAGGCTTCTTGCCTTCTTTCCATGCTTTTACAGTTTGTTTTGATATATTTAGATTAATAGCCAATAGCGTATCGTTTAAGTTGTAATGTTCTTTAATTGCCTCAATCATTTCCGGCACAGTTATTATTCTTTTAGTTGCTGTTACTTTTGTCATTTTTAATTACCTCTTTTTCTTTATTTTGTTACTTCTTCAATTTTTGCTAAAATTTCTTCGGCTGTTTCTGTTACTAATACTAAATTATCAACAGCGCTAACAATTCTTGTATTTTTAGTTTGTGAGCTTATTGCTGTTACTTTGTTTGTGTTGATATAAACATCTCTTTTATTTTCAGCATCAGTTAATTTTATAAAATTAATAATAGGTGCTTTTTCTTTCGCTTCTGATTTTTCGATTAATTCCAACACTTCTTTTAATGTTTCTTGCACGATTAAACAAGGTTTATCTTTAATAATCAAAAGCGTATATTCTTTTTCTTCTTTTTCGTAATAAAAATAATCTATCCCAGTTATTAATGTTCTATCCGTGCAATACTTCTTGCCGTTCTTACCTGTTACCTCTATTAATTTACTCATTACCTTTTCTCCTTTTTTTAAAAATCAGTAAAATCAACTTCCATATATCTAAATTTAATAACATCATGTATCTTAATTGGTCGACCTACTATTTCAATAGTTGTGTTTTTGTGAATTTTACTTCTCATTCCCCAACAAAGTATTAGTCTGTTGATAGATGTTATGTCCGTTAGAAACTCCAATACTTCTCTGTTCTTCATTTTAATTAATAGTTTGTACATCATTTCAACAACTCCTTATTTTCGTATATGTTGCCAATAACAGAATAAGCTGAACATTCGTACAAAGTTTCACTAAATTCAATAAGCCCCCATGAAATATAATACCCCTCATCAATGTCTTTTATTACTATTCCATAAATCCACTCATCTTCTCCTAGTCCCCCTTCATCAGTTAATATGCTACCAACATATATATCCTTCCCGTTATTATCCTTAAATCCTGTATTTTCCATGAACTGACAATCGGAAAAATTAAGTGTTGCCACTCCGTATATCCCATTTTCGATATATTCAACAACTACAACATTCATTTTGAAATGAATTTCCGCTACATCAAATACTTTGTTGTTTAACTTACTATATACTTTTGGTTGTAACATCTTATTTCAACAACTCCTTATTTTCGTATATGTTACCGATGACTTCCAACATTTCCTCTATGTCATCATAATTACTGAAATAACCAGTACTCCATCTACTATCTATTGATTTTAGAACAAAAGCACAACTACTTTGTTTATATTCGATAATACAATCCCAAGTGCCATTGACTGTTACTATATCGCCCTCGTAAATATACTTTCCGTTTTTATCTTTTAGTCCTGTATTTTCCATTAACTCTACTTTATCAAAATAAAATATAGCCGCTCCGCCTCGAAATCCAATACCTGTATCGTAAACTGATACTTGTTTATTGTAGAAATCTATCATTTCTACTTCTCTAACTATATTCAATTCCTTAATATATATTTTTGGTTGTAACATTTTTTATCCTCCTAAATTTGGGTTGATTGCCTCAAATCTAAAATCCGTATAGATTTTTTCTTCATTCCTTAATAATTTTCCATCAACAACAGTTATATACTGCTCAAATTCCGCTCCCTTTTCACTAGCAAATATATTGAAATCAACAGAATATTTTTTGCTGTGTTCTACCAAAAGCGTTTGAATAATAATCCCCCACGCTTGTTTTACATCTAATGTTAAATAACAAAGTTCATCTTCATCATCTTCATAATCAAATCCATAATCAAATACTATTTCTTCACTTTCTATCCAAAATCTTCTAGTGCCTTTTAAATATAAAAATTCTTTAAATGATTTATTGTATTTAAAACTACAATCTATACCGTCATCTTGCATTTTTATATCGATATATTGTGGCTCTGATATAATCGACTCTTGTTTTATCAAAACAATTTCATTTTCTATAAAGTTAATTAAATCTTTCTTTTTTCCTCTTACTTTTAAATATCCTTCGCACCAATTCGGCATTTCATTATCCTCCTACTTTAATCTTTTAACTTCTTTGAACGTATTAATCTCTTCTTCTACCTTTTCCAACACAGCCTGTTCTTGTTTAATTTCCTTTGAAGTTGCATTAGGTCTAGTAAGATAATATTGCAAAGCGTGTTTGATTATTTGCATATCTCTATACTTTACATATATTGATAGTTTACTCATTCTCCTACCCCCCTACTCCGTTTCTCTCTGCTGTTCTTTTTGTGTGCTCTGATTGTTCTCTATATAACTCAAACAAGCGTTGCTCCAGTTTGTCATTTTTTATTTTTAGTTCTTCATTTTCTTTTTTTAAAAGAAATGAGCCACTTGCCATAAGTATTGTTCCTAACACTATTCCAACAAAGAATAGTATTAAACTCAGCGTTACTTTATCTTTCATTTTTTAGCCTCCTATATCCTTTGGACTACATCCTAATACGTCTGCCAATCTTTTCAACGTTTTAAATCGTGGGCTTAATCTTTCGCCTGTTCTGATTAATTTAATCACGTTAAAATGTACTCCTGAGAGTTTGTATAATTCTTTATCAGTTATTTTTATCTGATCCATTATTTTTTGTAGTTTAGTCATTTTAAATTTTGCTCTTTCTTCTCCGCTGCTATTATCTTTTCCAAAAATTCACGTTGTTTTTTAGAAGGCAATCCTAAAAAATCTTCTATCATTTTCTCTACCTTTTTGTCTATTTCGTTTGATTTTTTTAATAACTCAACAGGAGTTATCCCTCCTAATTCACAAATTTTTAAAATCGTAGCTTTTCTCGGTAGAAATTTTCCTTTTTCCCACAAATACACGCTATTTAATTGAGCGTCTATTCTTTTTGAAAATTCATCTAAAGTTAAATCTTTTTCTAACCTTATCTTTCTTATTTTTGCTCCTACTTCTTTTTTGTCTATCTTCTTTTTATCAAACCCAAACATTTTTTATTCCTCTTTTTAAAACTTTTCTAATAAATCATTTATTTCTTCATCTATTTTCGGCACTTCCTCTATCTCTACATACAAACCGCTTTTTTCGTGCATAACTTTTTTTGAGTGCAATTCTACTATTAAACTATCGTCTTTGTAAAAACCTAACCTTTTCATGATGTCTTGCAATGCTTTTAGTAAATTGTCTAAGTCGGGCGTTACTGCTTTAACCTCTCCGTCTTTTGCTTTTTGAGTTTTTTGAAATATCCAATAAACAGTAAGTTTAATAGGTCTTATGAATTTTTCTTTTGGTTGGTGTCCGCTTAATGCTCTTACCAATCTATATTCAGCCTCTAGCATTTTTGGTGTTTTATAAAACGTCTTACTTTTCGTAGAAAATTTCTTTTGTTGATTAGTAGTTCTAGGCACTATTTCCATGTATGTGAAAAAACTTAATTTTTCGTTTAACATCAATACACCTCCTTTCTTTTTTTATTTGTTAAACCAGTCATAACCTAAATTAGTTACTTCTGATTTTTTATTTTCTTCTTTTATTGCTGAATTGTATAAAGTTGAAATAATGAAATTTTTAGAATTTTTTATTGTTTTTTCTTCAAAATATTTTTTGTAACAATAATCAATATTTTGTTTTTTAAGTTTTTTAAATTTTTCTTTTACAATTTCACTTTTTACTTTTTCTTTGTTGATTGTAAAAAACTTCCTATTATCGTTTAAAACCTCTTGTATAATGTCGTTTATAAGCTGTTTTATATTTACATCTTTTTTTGAAATCTCAAATTGCTCATTTAAACCGTCTGTAACGTTCGCAAAATCATTTTTGGTATAATTACTCGTAAAATCTTCTGAAACGCCTAATTCATACCTTAAAACGTCTAATTTCGGTATTTGTGTTTTAAATTCATAGTCTAATTTCTCGTTTTTAGAATTTTTAGCTGTTTTCTGAGTTGATTTTTTAGAAATTTCCTGTTTTTTGATTTTTTTTAAAATAAATTTATCAACACTCTTTAATAAACGTATTCTTTTTTTTGATAAATCTATATTATAATCTTTATATATAATCTTTATATTAATCTTTTTTATAGTTGGGTCATTTTGACCTAACTGGTTAGGGCAATTTGACCCAACTGGTTGGGTCATTTTGACCAAACTGGTTGGGTCATTTTGACCTAACTCTTTTTTAAGTTGGGTCATTTTGACCAAACTCTCTTTTTCTTCATTTTTTTTGTTTTCTTTTTCAAAAACATTAAAATATTTGTTGATTTCTTCATAATTTACACGATAATATTTTGCGTTAAATTTTTTTATTGTTATTAAAAAGTTATTTTCCTCTAATATTTTTAAACTTCTTTTTAAAGTTTCTATACTGAAGCAAAATTTAAAATCTCTTTCGTGCATTTTTTTAACTGAAGAATAGTACCAATATTTATTATCTAAAAAATTCTTTTTTTCTTTTTTTGCAATTTCTGTCCAGTAGTCTATTTGTTGAAGTATAATAGCCTCATTTAAAGTTATTTTATCTTGCAACACTTCTAACAATTTCAAATTGACTACTAATATCTTGCTATCATTTTTAAATAGTTGTCTTTCCATTCATAGTTATTCCTCCTTAAACGGATTAACTATATCCCCTATAGCGTCATCTATACTGCTTGAAAAATTATTTCCAAAATCATCAAACATAGTATTATTATTTCTCAAGCCTATGTTGTTAAACTCCATTTGTTGTTGGTTAAAATTGTTCTGTCCTTGATTTCCAAAACCTTGATTAAATCCGTTATTTTGTTGATTAAAATTATTTGCGTTTTGTTGATTATTAAATGATTGATTAAAATTGTTGTTGAAATGTGCTTGTTGACCTTGCTGACTTTGATTTTTGCTTTCTAAAAATTGAACTCTATCAGCTATTACTTCTGTCACATAAACTGTATTTCCATCTTTACCTTGGAAATTTCTTGTTTGTATTCTTCCCTCTACTCCTATCAAACTACCTTTCCCGCAATACCTACACACATTTTCCGCTGTTTTTCCAAAAGCTACACAACTTATAAAATCAGCTTGCGTTTGTCCGTCTTGACCTTTAAATGCTCTATTTATAGCAACTGTAAAAGATGTTGTTTCTTTATTGCTTGACGTGTATCTTAATTCTAAATCTTTAGTTATTCTACCAACTAATACTACGTTATTTATCATTTCTTATTTTCCTCCTTGATTAAATAAGTTCCATACTTGATTAAGTTGGCTATCTGTTAAATCTTCAAACTTACTTGCGTTAATATTATTTTGTGCTAACCAACCTTGTATTTGACTTATATCAGCGTTCATATTTAACATTTGCAATATCTTTTGTCTATCATTATTTTTGGGTGTCAATCCCGATTTTTTAGCCGTTTCTTGCATTCTTTTATTTTGTTGAGTTTGTTGCGGTTGCAAATTTTGTGCGTCTAATATATCATTTTCGCTTATATTTAATACTACGTTATAAGCGTATCTTCTAGCGTATGTTATTACTGCTCCTATATCTTGTTGTTTTGCTAGTTGTTCTTGAATAGGGGTATAAAACGCTGCTTGTTCTCCAGTTTCCGTATCAATTATCAAACACTCAGCTATTGCTTTGTCACGATATATATTAATATGGTCTGCTAGCTGTAAATCACTAAATATCTTGTTTACATGTGGCAAAAAGTCGCCTAATTCAAAATAGTTAAATTTTTGAAATGGATTATACCCTGTCTTTTTTAATTTTTTATTTTGTAATTCTAATCTTGCTTGTTGTAATTTTTTATATAATTTTCCTGTGTTCAATTTAGCTTGATTTAATATTTTTTCTTCAATCATTTGTTAAGCCTCCTCAACATATTTCAAATAATCGCCTATTTTTTCTTTGAAAAATTCACTTTCTATATCTTCTTTAGAAAATACTTGAATTATATCTTCACTATGAAACGTTAGCTTATCCATTGCCTTGAACTGTTCTGAAACTCTGTTAAAAGTGATATATTGTTGACCGCCTAAATTTAAGTTTTTTAACGGTATTTCAAAAAATCCTGTTCTTTCATCTATTCTTGTGTCTTCGTAGTGTCTAACTAACTTTTTAAGTACTAACGGCGTATTTCTAAATGTAGTTGAGTATTGCTCGTTAATACCTGCTTTTGCATATACAACATCTTTTCTTGTTATGATATACTCCCCGTCTATTTCCTTAATATCCCAGCCTAACTCAATAACTCTATTTTTAAATTTTTTGTTTGATAACATTTCCTTTTATCTCCTTTTTTTTAATCATTTATTTTTACTGCTAGTTCTCTATAGAATTTTGGAACATCTTCCAATTCTTGCTCGTTAAATGTTTGTTTTAATTTTTCGTTAAATTTACTTGCAAAATAAGTATCATCTTTAAATGTAAGGTATTGTTGTTGTTCGTTTGTTGTAAATAAATTCGGTAGTGGAATTTTATAATAATTTACTTTAACTTCACCCCTTTTCTCAAATGGAGTTAAAATATATTGAGTTAAAATCAATAAAGTATCTAATGGTAGTTCATCAAGAAAATTGTATCTATGCTCTTTCATTGCTACTGCTCCGGTATATAAATAAGTAGGTGCAAAAGGTCTGTGAATTTCAATTCTATCGTCATTTACAAAAACCTTATATCCTAATTCTCTTAATCTTTCAATAAACTCTTGTGATGTTAACATTATTCGTTCTCCTTTGTTTCTAAATATTTAATATAATGCCTCAATACTTCTATTTCTTCTTGTGCGTTTAATTCAAGGTAAGCCTTTGATACTTCGCTATTAGATTTTTCATATCTATAGCAATCTGCAAAATGTGCTATATCGTCGAAAATATATTCTTGTCCGTATTCTTCTTTTAATGTATCTAGCACTAATTGCTGATTATCGTTTAATTTCTTTAATTTAGATAGCTTGCTAAAAACTGAAATACTTTTGTTTTCTTCTTCATCTTCTGTAATTTCAGCGTATTTTTCACCGTTCCACGTGTAAATCTCTGTTATTTTTTTGTACTGATTAACCTTTGTAGCTGTAGTCAATTTTGTTATTAAATCAATTATTTCTTCTTTTGGTCTTGCCATTATTTTTTTAAATAATTCATCAAAGTTTAAATCTTCTTTTCCGTACAATAATTCATTTACTGTCATATCTCCTATTTCAGAAATAATAGGTAACCTTTTTTTGTTTGGTAAACATTGACCTTGTTCCCATTTTAAGACGTTGTTCTTACTTACACTAAATAGTTTTCCAAAAGATTCTAAAGTATACCCCTTATTAAATCGTATTTGCTTAATACGCAAACCAACCGCTTTTTTATCAATTGCTAAATTTTTTTCAATCATCTTTTTTTCCTTTCATTATTTGATTTTTTGAAATCAATATGCTATAATATACATATTGATTTTTACATTTAGAAACGTTTGTTTTTTCAAACGTTTTTTTATTTTGCTTTTTTATTTTTCCTTAACAAAACTACCGTCTATCATTTTGCCTTTTCGTTTAGATATTGTGTTATAAGCAAATTCTATGCAATCTGTAAGTTTTAAATTGTAAGTTTTCGCTAAAAAGTCTAAAAATTCCACATACTTGGCAATTTTTAAATCTAAGTCATAAGTTATCTCTCCTGTAAAAGAAGTGTATAAATCTAAATCTAACCTTTTTAATTCAATTGTGTAAAATTTAAAATCAGTTGGAATAATAAGGCTATTTTCTCTTAATTTAATCTTTCTAAAGACTATATAAGGATGATTAAGCTTCATTTGAGTTGATATAACCAATGTTACATAAACGTCTCCTATAGCGTCCTTAATTTCCTCTAACGCTGCTTTATTACCGTTCTCATAGCTTTCTATTGCTGTTTGTAATTCTAAACACTCTTCAGTTGATTTTAAAAGCTGTTTAGTAAGCCTACCATTTTCTAATATTCCTTTTTCTTTAGCCCAATCTATAATTGGTGTGAAATAGTCATAGTGTTCTATTTTCAATATTTTCTTCCTCCTATTCGAAATATTTGTTGTATCTCTTATCAAATCCGCACCATACACTACCTGTTACAAAAATGTAGACCGCAAACAGTTGCTCAAACTCGACTTTAGTCATTGCTAATGCACAGATAAAAATAATTGTAAAAGTCCAATACATCAAATTAAGTGTTCTTTTTTGTAAATGTTTAATCATGAGTTATGCTCCTTTCATTTTTTCGGGGTATAAATTAAAGTATTTTTCAAAAAACTTTTCTAAGTTTGATAACGCTAAATCTGAAATGGGTAGATTGGTCTGTATTTTTACTTTCATTAAAAAACCTCCTCTATGAACTTCATTATTTCGTTGTATTTGTCGTCAAGATTTTTGTTTAGTTTGTCAGCTTCCTTACCGACTTTTTCCGCTTCTTCTTTTTTATTTTCGTAACGTGAATCTATTTCTCTTAATTCAATATTTGCTAAATCTTCACTTATCTCTTTATATTCTTTGATAAGTGTTTTTAATTTTTCTTTTTTCATATTATCTCCTTTTATTCTTCTTATTTATCAAATTAAATTTGATATTTATTTTAAAAAAATTTAAAATCTTATATTGTCTAATGGGATTTTGTAAAGTTCACTTAATTTTTTTGCCTTATTAACCGTTGGCTCTTGTCTTCCTTTTTCCCAATTAACGACTGTTTGTTTGGTTACTCTCAGCCTTTTGGCTACTTCTTCTTGTGTAAGTTCTGCATTCTCTCTAGCAGCGCTTAACGAAATTTCAAGTTTATTCAAATTGTTTTCCCTCCTTTCTTCCGCTTGACAATTATTATTATATATCAAATTAAATTTGATGTCAATACTAAAATCAAAATTTTTTTTACTTTTTGTATTGTTTTTTAAATTAAAAATTGATATACTATAGAAAAGGAGTTGATTAAAATGTTTGAAGAACAAAAAGAAATTTTTGCTGAAAACTTAAATAGACTAGTTAATAGTAGAAATTTATCACAAAGAGAAATAGCAACAAGAATAAATGTATCTCCACAAACTTTTAATACATGGATGCAAGGTAAAGCAATACCACGCATGGGAAAAATACAGTTATTGGCTGATTATTTTAAAATAGAAAAGTCTGATTTGATAGAGAAAAAAGGTAATGTAACTTTATCACAAGGAATTAAAATACCCGTTTTGGGAACTGTTCCCGCTGGGATACCGATTTCTGCTGTTGAGGATATACTGGACTATGAGGAAATACCTCAATCTTGGGCAAATCAAGGTCAATTTTTCGCTTTAAAGATAAAAGGCGATAGCATGGAACCACGTATGATAAGCGGAGATGTAGCAATAGTTAAACAGCAATCTGACGCTGATAGCGGAGATGTAGTAATAGCGTTAGTAAATGGAAATGAAGCAACTTGTAAGAAGTTAGAAAAGACAAACAACGGCATTATGCTAATATCAACTAACACAAAATACGCTCCTATGTTCTTTTCCAATGAACAAATAAGCGAACTTCCCGTTGTTATTTTAGGAAAAGTAGTAGAATTAAGACAGAAATATTAAAATTTAATAAAAACATATAAAGGAGAAAAACAATGAAAAAAACTAATTTATTATTGAGTTTAGTACTAACAGGAGCAGTATTGTTAACCGGTTGTTCAAGTGAAAAAAAAGAAGAAGTTAAAAATAACAATTCTTCTACCTCTACACAAACGCCAGTTAAAAATAGTAATGAAGCTAAGTTAGGAGAAAAATTAATATTTGAGAATGAAGCTGAAATTACAATTAAAAAAGCTGAATGGACGCAAGAAAGAAATCCAGCAGCGGATATAGAGGCTAAAAAAGTATTGTTAGTCACTTATGATATTAAGAATATATCTGATAAAAAATATTCAGTAGGTTCTGAATTGGATTTATATGTTAACGGAAAAAAAGCTCAAGAGTACCACATTAAAGTAACTTTAGACACTATCACACCTAATAGAATTTTTGAAAATGCAACTCAAGCATTTGCTGTAAATGAAGATGGAGAACTTGAACTTGAGGTAAGTCCGTTCTTGTCGCAAAAACCAAAAAAAATCATTAAATTAAATCTAAACTAGTCGAATTCGACCAGTTTAAACAAAATAAAAAACTCACAACTATTTTTGGCGAAATGTTGTGAGTGAAAATTGTGCATGATATACACAAACATCATATATATAGTATATCACGCACTTCTTTACAAATCAATAAAAGGAAGTGTATTTCTTATGAAAAGAGTAGCAATATATGCTCGTGTATCTACACAAGAACAAGCTGAAAATGGTAACTCATTAGAATTTCAGATTGAGAAATTAAAAGCATACTGCCAACTTCATGAATTGAAGATAGTAGGAGAATATATCGACGCTGGAGTAAGTGGGGCTAAATTCAGTAGACCTGCTTTAGACAGATTAAAAAACGATATAGAAAAAATAGATATAGTGTTGGTCTATAAAATAGATAGATTATCTCGTACAATAAAAGATACTATGTTGTTAATCGAAGATATATTCAAACCAAATAACGTGGATCTAATAAGTCTATCAGAAAATTTTGACACTTCACAAGCTGTGGGTATGGCAATGATAGCTGTAATATCAACTTTCGCCCAATTGGAACGTGAAACGATAAAAGAACGTATGATAGCGGGAAAAGTACAAGCTGTCAAAAATGGTAAGTATATAAATCGCCCTCCGTTTGGGTATATAAAAAAAGACGGTAAAATTTTAAAAGATGAAAAAACTGAGGGCTGTGTAAAATTCATTTTTGACTGTGTTTTAAAAAGAAAAAGTTTAAGTGAAATTGTTAGCATGTTGCATATGAGGGAATATAGTAAATTAAGAAAATGGAATGTCACCGCCATTGGTAGAATGGTAAAAAATAATATTTATTGCGGTCACACGGAAACGTTCGGAACAATTCAAAAAAATACTCACGAAAGATATATAACCGACGAACAACAAAAGTATATGCTTGAGTTAATAGCAGAAAGAAAAACACATAGTTCAAAAAGTGGTAAAAATAAAATACCCGCTTTATTTCGTGGTATTATTTCTTGTCCAAAATGCTATCATAGATTAACACCGACGAATAAAAAATCAAGCAACGGTGATAAATTAATTTATTATCGTTGTATTAATTGTTTAAAAAATAAACAATCAGATTTTAGTGTTCCAGAACGAAAATTTGAAAAAAAACTACTTGATTTTTTAAAGTATGATTTTAAAATTGAGTTTAAAAAGTCAGAAATAGAAAAAAAAGACTATTCAAAAATATTAAATAATCTTGAAAATAAAAAGTTTAAATTACAGAAAGCATGGTTAAATGAATTACTAACTGACGAAGAATTGAAAAAACTACAAAATGAAATCAACGACCAAATTACGTTGATTGAAAAAGAAAAAAACGACTATAATTTAATGGTTGAAAATTCTAAAAAACAGAAAAATATATCAGGTATAATATCCAATTTTGAAAATCTTTACGCTGAAATGAGTAACAACGAAAAGATAGAATTTTTAAACACGATAATAAAAGAAATAAAAATCAAAGTCGAACCTAAAAAAGTTAATGTAATCAATAAGTACGAAATAAATATAATAGATATAATATTTAGATAAAATTAAAGTAGTAACTCTTGCACACTTGTATTAAAGTATGAGTATACTCCAAAAGAAATACCTATCACTAATATCGTTAATAATACATATTTTATTATTCTGTTTAATAATCTCTTCTTATTTTCTTCTTTCATAATATTCTAATTCCTTTTCACAAATCACTTTCTGTTTTCATTTATATCCAAACTTATTAGATTTTAGTATATCATTTTTTGTATAAAATTTAAAACTATAACTTATATAAACTACACTAATAAATATATTAACATAAAATCAAAAGGATTTAATCCTACTTTTAATAGAATTAAATCCTTTTGATACATTTGTTTAACTTGTGATTTACAAATAATTTTTATTGCCAATTTTTCATAATGTCTAAACTTTATTAAACACTACGTATGTTAACAAAATCTGTTGGTGGTACATTATCTTTCCCTAAATCTGGTTGTCCAGCAGTAATTAAGATATAATCTCCTTCTTTTGCTAAACCTGATTCTTTAGAATATTGTGCAGCATTTTCTAACATTTCTTCCATTGTTAAAGTTTTTGGTTCTATAAATGCTGTAATTCCTCTTGTCAATGCTAATTTACGTGCTTTTTCCTTTGTTGGGACAACCGCTAGCACTGGTACTTTCGGTCTATATCTTGCTATAAACTTAGCTGTGCTTCCTGATTTAGTATAAGTTACAATATTGTTAACATCAACAGCATCTAACAAGTGTTTCGTAGATAATGAAATTGCATGCGCAATATCCATTTTATGTTTTCTGTATTCAGTATCTTCTTCATTTACAACATCTTGTTTTTCAATATATTTTATAATTCTATCTACTGTTTCAAGAACTTCTTTAGGATAGCTACCTGTCGCTGTTTCCTCTATAAGCATAATAGCATCTACTCCATCAATAATAGCATTAGCTACATCTGAAACTTCTGCACGTGTCGGTCTTGGATTATATATCATCGAATGTAACATTTGTGTTGTTAAAATAACATCTTTAGTAGAATCATTAGCTTTTCTTATTATTTCTTTTTGTATACTTGGAAGATTTTGATAAGGCATTTCCATACCTAACTCATCACGATTAATCATAATAGAATCTGCAAAGCTAATTATTTCATCAATATTATCATAAGCTTCTTTACAGTCTATCTTCACAATTAAACCGATATCTTTTTTACCGCGACTTGTAAGTATATCTTTAACTTTACGAATTTCATCGATATTACTTACAAATGGACAAGCAATAAAATCTACATCGTGCTTACATGCAAAGTCTACGCTCTCTTCTTCTATTTTTATAAGTTTGTACTTGCTTTGCGCATATATATGATCTAAATCATATATAATAGCTGTATTTTTATTTAGCTTTTCTCTTAGTTGCTTTATTTTTTCTATTCTTGAAACATTTTCTTCTTCTTCACCATAATAAGTATCTATTAAAACGGCATCTGCTCCACCATCTACAATTTTTTCTAAAATACTATCTGTACTGTTACCTAGTGTTGCTATAACTTTTGATTTTCTAGTCATAAATTTCTACCTCCTCTTAACGACAATTTCTTCAAATCAATTATAACACATTAAATTACTCTTGACTAGATTTTACTCTAATTTTTGGGGGTTAGCTTTGTTACTTGATTATAATTAATTTTTTTAGAAAATGATGTATTTAGTTGTTATATGGCTATAATATGCTTTGAATTAAATAAAGTATAAAAATAATTATAATATACTAAATTTTATAAATAATAATTTAATACATTAAATTATTATTTCCTTTTTTTCTTTGACTATTCCATTCTCTAAATAATCAAGAAATTCCTCAAATAAATTCTCCATTTCCGAATAAGTATTTAATTGATTCAATTCTTTTTTTACTTTAGAACCACCTTTTATACCTTTCATATAATATGCTGCATGTTTCCTCATTTCATGAACAGCAACTTTCTCTGGTTTAATTTCCATAAGACGTCTAAGATGTAATAAACAAACGTCTATTTTTTCTCTTGGAGTAGGCTCATCACTTAGTTCTCCAGTTTCTAGATATTTAACCGTACGATATAACATCCAAGGATTTCCTAAGGCTGCACGCCCAATCATAACAGCATCACAGTTTGTATCATCCAACATTTTTTTTGCTAATTCAGGAGTAGTCACATCTCCATTACCGATTACTGGGATTTTTAACTCTTTTTTTACATCACGAATAACATCCCAATTAGCTTTACCACTATACATTTGAACTTTTGTACGTCCATGAATAGCTATTGCACTAGCACCTGCTCGCTCCGCATTCCTTGCATTATCCATAATATAAATATGCTCATCATCCCAACCCATACGCATTTTTACAGTAACAGGTTTAGATACCGCATCTACCAATCTAGAAATAACCTCATAAACCTTATCTGGATCTAAAAGTAACTTACTTCCTGCATCTACTTTTGTTATTTTTGGTACTGGACATCCCATATTCAAATCTATAATATCTGCTTCTGTATTCTTGTCTACATATTTTGCTGCTTCTACTAATGTATCTATTTCCCCACCAAATATTTGAAGACTAAGTGGACGTTCTCTTGGATCTATGTATAACATATTCATGGTCTTTTGATTATTAAATAAAATGGCTTTATCACTAACCATCTCCGCACAAACTAAGCCCGCTCCAAACTCTTTAGCTGTTAAACGAAAAGCAGCATTACATACCCCTGCCATAGGTGCCAAAACAACCTTATTAGGTATTTCTATTTCTCTTATTTTAAACATTCTCTTACCTTTCTTCTATAATCTCTTCTAAATACACTTCTATTGGGCTATTGATATTTTCTAACGATGTCTTTATACTTTTCCCATCTATTTTTATATCACCATAAAGTTCATAAATAGGTAATAATACAAAATTTCTATCATGAAGATACTTATGAGGAACTGTTAATCTTTTATCATTAAACTTTTGTCCTTTATACTCTATAATATCAATATCTATCGTTCTATTTCCCCAATGTTCGAGGCGAACACGTCCTAGATCTAGTTCTATTTCTTGAATTATATCCAATAATTCATGTGCTTTTAAATTACAATCAACCTCAATACACATATTTAAAAAATCTTGATTTGCTACTCCACCCCAAGCTTGTGTTTGATAAATTTTACTCTGTTTAGTTATATTCAAACCCCTTTGAGATATTTCTTCTAGAGCTTTCCTTAAATATTGTTCTCGTGGTTCTATATTAGTCCCTAGTGCTAAGATAATCATTATATTTTATAGAACTCCTCACGCGATATTTCTACTTCTACACCACATGCTTCAAAATGGTATTTTATAGGCGCTGACGGTTTATTAATTCTTACCTTTATATTTTCAAGTTGCGAAAACTTATCAAACATATTTTTTAATATTTCTCCTGCTAAACGTTCTAATAAATTATGCGTATTAGAAGTAGCTGTATCAACTACCACAGTAGCAATATCTGCATAACTAATACTATCCGCCATTTCATCACTAAACAACGCTTTTTGATAATTAACTTCACATTCTATATCAAAAATGAATTTTTGCCCTAATTTATTTTCTTCTTCAAATAATCCATGATTAGCAAAGACTTCAAGACTATTTATAAATAACTTTGTTTTCATGATTAAATCCCTTCAATGTATTATTTTGCTTAACTATAAAATTTTATCATATTTCTAATTTTTTCTCTAATAATTATACTTAAAATAGTTATTTCCCATAAAAAATCAACTCCAATAAATATGAAGTTGATTTTTATTACGTATTTTTTATTTAAATTTTTAAATTATTTAGTTCCTTTTGAAACCACCTTGAATTTATATTTTAATAACTAATGCTTTGATATATCTAAACACAGCTTCCCCACATAAACAGTATATTATAATTTAAAAAGAATTAATATAATTAAATAACATATTATTATAAATTAAAATAATATTTTTATTCTAACTCATTCAACATATTCTTTATTAGTTATTACGTTTAGTTATTACGGTTTTTTCTTACTAAGAAGAAGGCAACTATAACACCTAATGTAACAAATACTAATGAGCTAGATGAAGTTAATCCTGTTTTAGGTAATATAGTTTTTTCATCTTTACTTCGATCAGTTTTTTCTTTATTAGAATTATCTGATTCACCTGATAATTCAGGTAATGTTGGTTTAACTTCTGGAGTTGTAGATTCTTTTGGTTTACTAAAGTCTATTTGAACAACTACAGGATCATGATCCGATGCTCTTCCATGTTCTTCCATAAATGATGCATTAATATGAACAGGAGAAAATACTACTTTATCTTTAATATTTTTAGAAACTAAAATATTATCTAAACTTTGATTACTTCCACGATAGAAGTATGAATATCTATCTCCCGCATCATGTTCAGCCATTAGGTTTACGAGTTCATTCCCTACTATTGTTTTCACACTATCAGAAAATTCAAAATCATTGAAGTCTCCAGTAAGTATAAATTTTAAATTAGGATTTTGGCGTAATCCTTCTTTAATGAAAGCATTCAAAATTTTTGCTTCTTCTATACGTTTTGCTTTAGTATTTTCCACTGATGGTTGATTAGAACCGTAAATCGCATCATCTCCTATTTTAGATTTTAAGTGATTAGCTATAACTACTATTCTTTCACCTTTAAATTCAAATTCAGCAGCTAATGATTTTCTTACTTTATCAAAATGAACATTTGTTGGATCAATTCTTGCTGGATTTTTCTCTAAATGTCCATTTACAAAACGTGCCGCTTCTTCGCTTCCGCCTTTATCTTTTCCAACTAAAGTTACTCTCTTTGGATTATATAAATATGCTACCCTAATATTTGCACCTGGTTTCCCACCATCTTTTCCGTCAACTGGAGCTATTTCAGTATATTTATATTCTGGCCCTCCTAGCTGTTTGATTCTTTGTGCTAGTTTTTCTCCACTCTTAACTCCATCTACAGTTCCGTCATTAACTCCACCATTATTATCTTGAACTTCTATTAAAGTAATAATATCTGGACTATGAACTTCTTTTATGAATGAATTTGCTATCTTATCAACTTTTTCTTCAGGTGTTTCATCATGCCCATTATTATTGGCAGAAAAGTTTTCAATATTATAAGAAGCTATTGTCAACTTATCTTCTGATGGATAGATTTTAGATACCTCTCGTTTTAAGCCTCCATCTTGCAAATTCGGCACATTATTTGGATCAATTTTATATGTTTTATTTCTATAAGTAACTACCCCTGAAATATTTTCAGTAAAGTAATCTTTTGCTTTCGCTACAAATTTATTTCCTACTATAATTGGTAATGTTTCTGTGTTTTGAACTCCAGGTCGAAGATTTACACCACCAATATTATTTAATTTTTGGCCTTTATAATCACCTGGTAATACATAGATATCTCCTTTGTATTGGGGACCTACTACTCTTGGTTTATTCACTTCTACAAGCATACCTTCTAAACTTTCCCAATAATCCAAAGCTTCAGTCTCTGGGTTATATTTTGTAGGGGTATTATCTACTATATCTTTAGGCATCTTCCCTGAAATATTAATAGGTTTGGGTAAATCTGTTGTACCTAATTTTGTAATTGTTACATTAGTGATTTGTGTAACTGTCAAACTTCCTGCTGGAGTTTTAAAAGTTTGTCCTTCTTTAACAGAATATTCTTCCATATATCCTTCTTTAACAATACCTTGTACTTTTAATAAGTCCCCTACTTCAACGTTATCTTTCGATGCAACATAGATTGCATCAGATGTTCTTGGATTGTTATCAGATACTTTATCTTGGACATAAAAACCAGTTTTATCCTTTTTAGTAACAATGACATTATTTATTATTACTTTATTTCCAACTAAAGGACTTAGATGACTTTCACCTTGTATCTCTCCTATATTTTTTACCTCTTTTGGTATTTCGGTATTTTCATTTGGAATTGAAGGTGCAACAACTTCTGTTTTTACTTCTGCAGCTAATACTTTATTCGCCTCAGGTAGTACATAAGTTCCTCCTAATACCGCAGTTGCTAATAATATTGATAATTTGTATTTCTTCACAATATGGACTCCTTGCATACAATTTTATGTTAACTATTTTACTATTATTTTTATTAATAAGCAACACCAAATATCTACCTTTATATAAAAAATCTCTAATATAGCTTTAACTACATTAGAGATATTAGGAAATCTAAATTACTTTTTTATAAAATTACTGTCCTAAAACAAAGACATCACCATCTTGTTTTTCTTCTTTTTTAACCGCTCTACTCAAAAATGAAACTTTATTTGCTATGATTGAAAGTTGATAGTGATTCACCCCATTTTTATCTTTATAGACATTATTGTTAAGGCTACCTACTATATTTAGTAAACTCCCCTTATCACAATATTTCGAAGTGTTCTCCGCTAACTTACCAAAAGCTGTAAACTCTAAAAACTCGGTATCATATTCTCCGTCCTTGTTCTTAAATTCGGACTGAACAGCTAACGTCGCTTTTATGTAATTTACCCCCCCTTCACTAACACGTAGTTCAGGTTTTTTAACTAATCTACCAATTAAAATAACTTGATTTAACATATTTTCCTCCCTAAAAGTAATTTAGATTTTTCTACAGACCATATTAATTACTTTATTTATTAACTAAAGTAACAAATAATTCTCCATCAGTTAAAAATTCAGCATTAATAAAGTTATCTCCATCAAAATGAAGAACTTTTCCAGGTTCTACAATATGGACTTCATCATCATTTAAATGTACTTGTACTTTACCTTTTACTACTGAAAAAAGTACCAGTGCCTCTGGGTGATTGTGTTTAGCTATTAAATCACCCTTTTTACCTACTTTTTTAACTAGTTTAAATCTATCATGATTTTTTAATAACCCTGCTTCTTCAAAAATTGTTCCTACTTTCATTTTTATTCCTCCTTTAATATTGAAATCCGTACTGCTATATCTAATTTCATTATACTCCTTTTTTATTTAGAAAACAAATAAAATTTATAAGTTAACCTTTTATAGTAAAACACCTCAAAAATTAGCTTTTTGAGGTGTTTTACTATAATCTAAAATTTTTACTTACATTTCCATTTCTATATTAAGTAAGGATATGATTAATTTTTTATCTCCCTCTTCTAGGTGTAGTTCTTGTTGAAATGGCTACCTTGTTTGGTTTAAAAATACTAGCTATAGTTGCGACAGTACTTTTTATTGATGCATATACCGCTTTAAATGGTGCTGCAATCATGCTTCCAGCTATTACTACTTCTCGTAATGGTGTGTTGTTCATACGCTTGAATGCCTCTGCATAATAATAAGCTTTTTCTCTTACCTTTGGAGCCATTTTATGAGCATCTCTATATACACCTCTTATGAATTCATTATTAACCTTTCTATTAAAGTAGCCACTCTTTTCATAACCTATATCATGCGCTTTACATAAAGCATCTAATGCGTCTATCGGTTTTGGTCCTTTTTTTGTATTCCCATGCCCAGGACCGCAATAATGTCCGTGTAATTGATTCCATTTTGATCCTGTTTTATTTTTTTTTATATACCCTATAATCTGAAAAATTGATAATCTACTTATTTGCTCTGGTGTAGCTATATTTATTTTATATTCAGATTTCTTTGTATTCACATAATTTGTTGTATCTAATATAGAATTTTCATGCATTTCTTCAGTCGAAATTGAAAGCTTTGATGCTGACTTTTTGTCTGTTAAAAAATTTTGTTTGTTAGTTAATTTATTATCTACTTTCACTTCATTTTTTTCAGATCCTTCAGTAGACTTTTTGACTAATTGCTCACTCTTTATTTTTATTTGACTATTATCATTATAAACTTTTACATTTTCTTTTGCAGCACTTTCATTTTTTACATCTGAAACTATTCTTTCATTTACTTTAATACTCTTTTTAGGTTGAATATTTTCTTTTTTATCTGTAAAAATTTGGTCTTCTAACTCTAAAGTACTAAATTTTAAATTTAATCTTCCTTCCTCCAATCTTGAGCTAGTTTTAGCTGAAACTTCATGTTTATTATCTGATATTGCCGCCGCCCCACAAAAAATCGTTGTCAACGAAAATATCATAATCCCTTTTTTCATATAGAAATCTCCTTCAATCTATAAAAATTCAAGAAACTATTGCATAATAGCTCTCTTTAAAAGATACTATAACATAATAATATTTATTTTTCAATGAATAATTTATATATATAAATTCATTTTTCAAAGATATTAATATAATCTTAATATTATTTATCTCTAAATAATATTATTTTTTTAAAAAATAATACAATTAATTTTTTATATATTAAACAAAAAAACATTTAATTACTTAATTTTGTAATAGTATCTCAAACTCACGTAAAATGATATTAATATATTCTGTATGTTAGATATCTTTTTTATTTTAATTGTTTTTAATAAATTTCCGATTAAAAATATAAAAAAACTTAATGTAAAATAACATTAAGCTTCTTTAAAATCAGAATAAGTATATATCCCTTTTTCTTTATATTCTATCGCAAATCTAACTATTTCTTTCCCTAATAAACCTACTTCAATAGGACTATATTTTTTAAATTTTCCACGTAGTATAGGCTTAAGCATAGGAGAAATTTTAATAAAGAACTCTTCCATAATGCGTGTATCAATTCTTTTAGAAATTAATAATGACGGTCTATATATTCTCAAAATTCCTAAATCCATCTCTTGTAGTCGTTCTTCTAACTCTCCTTTTAAAGAAGAGTAGAAGCTTTTAGATCTGCTATTTGCCCCAATTACCGATACAACGTTAAAACTCTTAACTCTTCCTTCACAAATTTTCGCAAAATTAATTGTATAATCTAAATCTATTTTGCGTTGGTTTTCTTTAGTTTTTGCTATTTTTATTGTTGTACCTAGAGCAGCGAATACATCAGCGTTATTTAAAATATCTGTCTCAAAATCTAAATTTTCAAAATCAACAACTATCTTTTCTAATTTTTCATTATTCGCTAGGTTAGTAACCGAACTACGTCCAAGTACATAAACCTTTTTATAAAAAATCCTTTTCTAAAACTTCTTCTAAAATTTTACGACCAACAGCTCCAGTCGCTCCAATAATTACTGCTACATTATCCATATTTCACCTCTGAATACTAGAAAAATAATGAAATAAGTGCTAAAATAGGTAGTCCCCCTTGTTTTAAAATGATTTTTTTATCACTAGTTAGACTCCCATATATAGCTACTAATATAATATAAACTAACAACATTCCAATAATTTCTTTTTGATTACTTGCTATAAATGTTCCATATAACAAAGCAACACCTAATAAACCATTATATACACCTTGATTTTTAAATAATACATTAAAATTTTTTCTTTTTAATTCTTCTTGTGTAATATTAAATACACGACTTGTACTTTCTGATTCTGTTGCAAATGTCTCTAAATACATTATATAAAAAAACAATAACGCAACCAGTACTACTAAAATTGTTGATACTATATTCATTTTTTCACCTCTTGTTATTTAAAATTTTTGTTAAATTTATTTAATAGTTGAACTAGATTTTGTAAATCTTCGGTAGTAAATTCTTCTCCTATTAGATCCCTAACATTCGTTTCTTTTTTGCAACGACCTATCTCATCAAGAGCCTTCTGCGAAAGTTCAACAAAAACCTCTCTATTATTAAACTCGTTACGACGTTTTATTACATAACCCTCTTGTTCTAGTATTCTCAAGTGTCTAGTTATTGCTGCTGCATCTATTTCTAAACTTTGAGCTAACTGTTTTGAGGTAGTAAAAGAAACTTCGTGTAAATACTTTATTATTTGAAATCTTGTTAAACTAATACCTATTTTTTTCTCAAACAAATCTATTAATTTTTTATCTAGAATTTTCAAATTATATAATAATTCAATACAATCTCTAATTTCCATACTGTACTCCTTCATAAAAATAGATAATTGACCAATCAATAATTGATTAGTCAATTATGCTCTTTAAAGCTTCACTTGTCAACAATCCTTTTTGTAAGAAATTTTTTTACGGCAGTTGTAGGGGTTTTTCTAAAAGATAAAAACTTTGTGAAATAGCATTTACAAGCTGCCCCTAAAAAAATTCAATTTTATTAATATAAAGCAAGGGAAAATTATTCATCTATTACATGAATAATTTTACCAATTTCAATTTTACAAATACTTACTAGCTTCTCTTATACTTAATGAGGCCATATTCTCTTTATGAGTTTCGATAAAATTGCGCACCCACTGAGGATTTGTCTTTGAATAATCTCGTAAAGCCCAACCGATTGCCTTATTGACAAAAAACTCTTTATGATTTAGATTATTCAACAATATTTTTTCTAAAAGTTGTACATCGGTATTTTCTTTTCTTAGCAACTGATGATCTATAGCAACTCGACGTAACCAAATATTATCATCTTTACTCCACTCTAACATAATAGGGTATAATTTTTTATTATTATAAATTATACTCCCTATTACTTTATCAAGTATATCAACAGTATCCCACCAGCTTTTAGTCAATACTAATTCTTTTAACCTAGGAATGTCATCCTCTACTAAAAACTTTTGCATATATTTCAAATAATATGCTGCCGTATATTGACACTCTCTTTTATCATGTTTAAAGCAAATTTTTATAAACTCCCAATCAATCTTCTTAGTCTTTTTTGCTTCTTTAAAATATGGTTTCCAAATCTCATTTCTTACTGATGCTCCCACCCCAAAGAATTCAAACTTGTTTTTCATATATTTAGACATATCTAAAGCACGTGCATTATCTGCACGTGCTTCAAGACAATCTATTATCTCTAATAAATTTATAGTTATTTTCTATTTTCCAAACTTGCTCTAATAAATCCAGCAAATAATGGATGAGCTTTTTCTGGACGTGATTTGAATTCTGGGTGGAATTGACCTGCAACAAACCATGGATGTTCTGGTAGTTCAACAATCTCTACTAGTCTTCCATCTGGACTAACACCAGATAACACTAAACCTTTATCCGTTAGGCGTTCACGATAGAAGTTGTTAAATTCATATCTATGGCGATGACGTTCTGTTATATTAATTTCACCATATTCTTTATGAGCTACACTTCCTTCTGTTAATGTACATGGATAGCTTCCAAGTCGAAGTGTCCCTCCCATTTCTACTACATCTTCTTGGTCTGGTAGTAAATTAATAATTGGGTATGGTGTATTAGGATCTAACTCTGAAGAATGTGCACCTGTTAACCCACAAACATTACGTGCAAATTCGACAGCTGCTAGTTGCATTCCTAGACAGATTCCAAAGAATGGAACTTTATTCTCACGAGCATATTTAATTGCTGTGATTTTACCTTCAACACCTCTATCTCCAAATCCTCCTGGAACTAATATTCCATCAGTATCTTTTAAGTAATCATTAACATTTTCTTCTGTTACATCTTCTGATTGAATCCAATCAATAGTAATTTTTGAATTATGTTTATATCCTGCATGTTTAAGAGATTCTACTACTGAAATATATGCATCATGAAGTTCTACATATTTTCCAACTAATGCTATTTTTACATTTTCTTTTAAGTTATCTACTCTATCTACTAATGCTAGCCATTCTGTCATATCCGCTTCTGGTGCTGAAAGACCAAAATGTTTTAAAACAATATCATCAATTTTTTGTGCTTTTAGATTTACTGGTAACTCATATAAATTACTTACATCACGGCTTTCGATAACGTTTTGTTTTGGAATATCACAAAATAGAGAAATTTTTGCACGCAGTTCATCTGTTAATGCAAGTTCATTACGAACAACAATAATATCCGGTTGAATACCTAATCCACGTAGTTCTTTTACAGATTGTTGTGTAGGTTTAGTTTTCATCTCTCCTGCTGCTTTGATATATGGTAATAATGTACAGTGAATATAACATACATTTTCACGCCCTAAATCACTTCTAATTTGGCGAATAGCTTCTAAGAATGGTAACGACTCAATATCACCTGTAGTTCCACCGATTTCTGTAATTACAACATCCGCGTCACTAGATTCCCCAGCTAAGAGTACACGTGATTTAATTTCATTTGTTACGTGAGGTATTACTTGTACTGTACCTCCCAAGTAATCTCCACGACGTTCTTTTTCTATAATTGAAGAATAAACACGCCCTGCAGTTACATTTGAGTATTGACCTAAGTTTACGTCGATAAATCTTTCATAATGTCCTAAGTCTAAATCTGTTTCTGCTCCATCTTCAGTAACAAAAACCTCCCCATGTTGATATGGGCTCATAGTTCCTGGATCCACATTTAAATATGGATCAAATTTTTGTAATGTTACTTTTAATCCTCTATTTTTTAATACTCTTCCTACTGATGCGGCTACAATACCCTTACCTAATGATGATACTACCCCACCTGTTACAAAAATATATTTCGTCATGTCAATCTCCTTCTTAAAAAATATAAAACCCCCTACGAAAATCCGCAGGGGGTGGTTTCTTCTTTCACTCTCATAGAGTGCCCGTATATTATACTAGCATAATTTTATGTTTTTATCAACTAAAATATTCTTTAGCTAACACATTTTTAGAAAAGTTTAAAGGCATTAAATGGGTAATATCTAAGACTAACTTTTCCAATCATTGCTTCTTTTTTTACAAATCCAAAAACACGACTATCTGTACTATGTTGTCTGTTATCTCCTAAAACAAAGTATGTTCCTTCTGGAACTGTTTTTGATTTTGTACTACTTAAATACTCTATATTAAAATCTGGAGTTAACGGAGAGTTTCCTGATGCTTTTGCTTCTTGAATTTTTTTTGTTAAATATGGTTCTTCTACTACTTGACCATTAACATATAATACATCATTCTTATACTCTATTGTATCACCCGGAACTCCTATAATACGCTTAATATAGTCATCTGTTTCATTAGCATGAAATACTACTTCATCTCCACGCTCGAAAGTTTTACTGAATTTATTTACAAATACTCTATCATTGTCAGCAAATGTATAATCCATTGAGTGCCCTTTTACCGTAAAAGGAGCTATAACATATGTGCTTAATACTAAATAGATAGCTATTGATGCGACAATAACAACTATCCATTCAAAAATATCTTTTAAAAGTTTCACGTTAAAATCCCTCGTTATTATTTTATTATTTATGATGTTTAATTCTATCATATATTAAAATAAAAAGCAAAAAAGATATACAAATACAATTTACCTTTATACTTATTATTTTATCTTTAGTTACATATTATAATTTTCTTACATTAAGCATAGTTAAAAAACTTTCTATTCAATAAAATGCTCATTATATATACTGTGTATATCTGCTCTTTTTCTAAAAATTGTAAACATCAAACAGATATATTGCTTTTATATTTAGGTATGCTATAATCATAGGTACGGGAGTCTGTAAACAGTCTGAGAGGAAATATTTAATTTCGACCGAACCTGATCTGGGTAATGCCAGCGTAGGTATATAATCTTAAAGACCTAACTTAGACCCCCTTAAAATTGTAAGGAGGTTTTTTATTTTGATAAATTGCAGTATTGCATTGCAAATTCTTCCATTAAGTGATAATACACCTGGGAGAATAAAAACTATAGATAATGTTATTTATTATCTACAAAAAAAACATTCTAATGTTGTGGTCACCCCCTTTGAAACTGTAATTGAAGGTGAATTCAATGAACTTATGACTACTCTTAAAGAATGTTTAGAGCTGGCGGGTGAAGGCTCTAACAATATATTCGCTAACGTGAAAATTAATTATGGAGATGTATTAACTATAGATGAAAAAATTAGCAAGTTTAACTAATAAATATGCCGCTATTATCTCGATGGCTATTTTACTTATTATTTGGCAAGGAGCTGGATATTTGAATCTACTCCCAAAATATATTATTCCAACTCCAGTTGAGATAGCAAAAGCATTCGTTAAAAATTATCAATTATTAATTTTCCACAGCAAAATCACCCTGCTTGAAGCTATTATAGGCCTATCTTTAGGTATAATCATAGCTTGGATTCTTGCTTTAATTATGGATAGTATCCCTTTATTTAATAAAGCTGTCTATCCTTTATTGGTTTTAACACAAACTATTCCTACCATTGCCATCGCGCCTATTTTGGTTTTATGGCTTGGCTATGGATTAACTCCTAAAATCGTCTTAATAGTTATTACGACCACCTTCCCAATTGTCGTTAGCATTTTAGATGGTTTTAGAAACTGTGATAGGGATATGATAACCTTATTAGAACTTATGAAGGCTAGTAAATTCCAAATTCTTTGGCATGTGAAAATACCTACAAGTCTTAGTTATTTTTATGCCGGGCTTCGCGTAAGTGTTTCATACGCATTTATTGCAGCAGTCGTAGCAGAATGGCTTGGAGGATTTGAAGGTCTTGGTGTTTATATGATTAAAGCAAAAAAATTATTTGAATATGATACTATGTTTGCGATAATTATTCTAGTATCTATTATTAGTTTGCTAAGTATAGAATTAGTTAAACTAAGTGAAAAAAAATTTATTAAATGGAAATATATAGGAGACAACCATGAAAAAGATAATAATTAGCTTATTTGCAGCTATTCTTGCAATATCACTTACAGCATGTGGCACAGCAAATAAAAATACAGAAGAAAAAAAATTAAAAAAAGTAGACTTTGTTCTGGATTGGGCTATTAACACCAACCATACAGGACTTTTTGTAGCTAAAGAAAAAGGCTATCTAGCTGAAGAAGGTATTGACCTTGATATTAAACCAGCTCCAGAAGATAGTACATCAGATCTTATTATTAATAATAAAGCTCCATTTGGAATCTACTATCAAGATTCTATGGCTAACAAACTTTCTAAAGGTGCTGGCATAACTGCTGTAGCAGCTATTATCGAACATAATACATCAGGTATTATTTCTTTGAAAAAAAATAATATCAAAGAACCTAAAGATTTAATAGGTAAAAAATATGGGACATGGAATGATCCAGTTGAGCTTGCTATGGTAAAATCTTTAATCACAAAACAAGGTGGTGATGCAGGTAAACTTAATCTTGCTCCTAACACAGATACTAATTCAATCACACCATTAGAAAACGGACTTTTCGATGCTGCTTGGATTTACTACGCATGGGATGGTAAACTAGCAGAGAGTATGAATCTAGATATTAATTATTTCTATCTAAAAGATTTCAATAAAGATCTTGATTACTACTCACCAGTAATTATTGCCAACAATGATTATTTAAAAGAAAACAAAGAAGAAGCTAAAAAAGTTCTTCGAGCAATCAAGAAAGGATATGTCTACGCTATAGAACATCCAGAAGAAGCTGCTGATATTTTAATTAAAAATGCTCCTGAACTAAAAGATAAACGTAATTTTATTGTTGAATCACAAAAATACTTATCAAAACAATATGCAACAAATAAAGACCATTGGGGTGAATTTGATGCTAATAGATGGAATGCATTTTACCGTTGGATTAACGATAATAATATCGTTGAAAAACCTTTAGCAGACAATACTGGATTTAGCAACGACTACATAAAATAATGAGCATTTTATCAATAAAAAACTTATCTTTCAATTATCCAAACAACTACATACTTAAAGATATAAATATTCATGTCAATAAAGGAGAAATAGTCTCTATACTTGGTGGAAGTGGCGTCGGAAAAACTACACTTTTTAATGTTATCGCTGGAATTAATAACCTTCAAACTGGTGAAATAACTATCCAAGGGGATAAAAACTTTAAAGGAAAAGTTAGCTATATGCTTCAAAAAGACCTACTTTTAGAACATAAGACAGTTATACAAAATATAATACTTCCACTTCTTATCAAAAAAGTAGGAAAAAAGGAAGCGGAAGAAGAAGCTATTAAAAATCTAAAGTTATTTAATCTATATGAATATAAAGACAAATATCCTAGCGAACTAAGTGGCGGAATGCGTCAAAGGGTCGCACTTCTTAGAACTTATATGTTCAAAGAAGAACTCTTCCTTCTTGATGAGCCATTTAGTGCTCTGGATGCAATTACTAAAATTTCATTACACTCTTGGTATTTAGAAATTAGCAAAAAATTAGAATTAACAACACTACTTATTACACATGATATAGATGAAGCTATAGAATTAAGTGACAGAATATATATTATCAAAAATAAACCTGGTGAAATAGTATCTGAGATTAAAATTGTTCTTGATAATGAGAACAGAGAAGAAAATAAATTGAAATATAAAAAAGAGATATTAAATATCCTAGGTTTATAAACTTGACAGAATCGGTGAATTCCGATTCTATTTTTTTTGTTTGTACATTTAATAAGGTATTCAAACATGTAAACCTTTCTTTTATTATATTTTATATATGCTATAATAAATTAGTAGAAAAAAGAAAGGAAAAAAACATTATGAAAAAATTTATAGGACTACTAATGGTATTATTAAGCACGACAACACTTGTGGCTTGCCAATTAAATACCACACAAAATAAAGAAACAACGACAAAAACTGAATCAACTTCTACATCAAATACATCAAATAAACAACAATCTGAAACAAATAAAGAGACCGAAGATACTCAAATAATTGGTTCTGATGAATATGGTTATGTTAAAGTTCCTAAAAACTGGTTCCGCTTCAAAGACCTAAAAGGTGGAAATGACATTCAGTATAGTGATGGATCTTCATATAATATTGTTACATTAAACATATTCCGTCCAAGTCAACTTGGAATATCTGAAACAGAATATGCATCTATCGATCCTATCTATGTAGCAGATTCTGTAATGACTGGCCAAAAGAACACTCCAGTATTTCAAAAGGTTTGGGGGGCAAAATCAACAATTGGTGGATACGATGCTTATGTTATTAATTCTATAACAACAGATGAAAAATATTTTGTTACATGGGTTTTCAAAGCAGATGATGGAAAAATACACTATGCATCTCTTGAAGGTAATGAAGCTACTATAGAAGAATTACTTCCAATGATTGAAAAAAGTTGGACACTAAAAAAATAGGTGATTATCTTTTTCGCCTAATAATATAATAGGTTATCATATCATAGAAAATAAAGTAATACCAAGAGAAAATAAAATCTATCTTCTCTTGGTATTTTCTTTACTTAAAATATTTCTTTCAACTCACATAAAGTTTTAAACAAACTACTTATAAATACTATATTTTCTATTCAAAAAATAAATTAATGCTGCTGGTAATATTGTTAGTATAGCTATCGTACTGCCAAAAACTTCTAATGCTAAAAATATTGGAGTTACGAATGTTTTTGTCGCTGATGAAAAAACTAAACAATAACCAAGTGCAGCAGTAAATATAATTGGTAAGCCTATATATCCAGCTAGTACTACTCCTAAGCTAGCTCCTATTGCAAATAATGGTGTTACTTCTCCACCACTAAAGCCTACAGCTGTGCAAAGAGCAGTCAATATAAGTTTCAATATAAAATCACAACTAAGTACCAAGCCATTTTCTAGTGAAAGTTCAATTAAATTTGTTCCTAGAGAACTATAGCGAAAATCTAATACTACACTTGCCAATATAAATATACCTAATAATATCCAACGCCATTTTTCATTATTGCAGACGATTTTTTTAAAAAATTTCTGACAAAGGACAAAAACTACTCCAACAAAAATAAAACAAATACTTACAAGTAATGTTTTTATAAGTAATATGTAGTCGGTTTTTTCAACCTTCACTAAGACAAAAAACTTTTCTAACCCTAAAAAATTAGAAGCTTCGGCAGAGAAAAAACTAGCAATTAAATATATAATGAATTCTATTACAGTATTCAAATTAATTTTTACTTTTTTAAATGTAATTTCTAAAACAAAAAATAACGCTGCTAATGGGGTCTGAAATAGTGCAGCAAATCCACTAATCATTCCTAAGCGTATTAAGAAAATACATTGTTTTTTACTGAATTCAACACTTCCTAGATTTTTTCCTATTGCTCCCCCTAACTGAACAGCAACCCCTTCACGACCTACGCTAGCTCCAAACCCGTGTGCTAACAACGTATTTAAGGTTAATAAAATAGGAAAGTACCAACTAATTTTTTTCTTATCTTTTATTGCTTCTTCTATAAAATATTTCATACTAATACTAGTAGTTTTGGCATACTTATTACTGTATTTTGTAAATAACAAAATTAATGGTGTAAAATAGATTAAATAATTCCAATAGTCTTTTGTTTTAGAAATAATGAATAATAACGCTTGCCCAAAGTACGAACAGCATATTGATCCTAGTAAAACCACTATTACACTTCTTATATAAAAATTATTAACCATGTACCCTCCTTTCTAGGATAAAAGAACAACATTTATTCGTATATTACTTACGATTAAACGTTGCTCCCTTTATTATTTTTCCTTTTTAAAAGTAAACTTTATTCTTTTCGGTTGATCAAAGCTAAACCCTTCTCCCATAATATCATGCACTTCTGTTATAGTCAAAAAGGCATTTGGGTCTATTTCATAAATTAATGATTTTAGTTTGCTAATTTCCGTTCTTGACACAACACAATAACCTATATTCATATCTTTACGCGAATAACTTCCTTGTCCTTTAATAAATGTTAATCCACGTCCCATATCATCAGACACTTTTTGAGTAATTTCTTCAATTTTAGGTGACATTATCATCACAGCTTTTCCTGGGATACCACCTTCAATTAGATAATCTATGATTTTTGTACAAATATAAATATAAATTAACGTATATAAGATTGCTGGAAAACTTTTTAATACCATAAAAGATAGTAGTAATATAAATCCATCTAAAACTTGAATTATTCTTCCGATAGAAAAGCCTAAATATGTGTTGATTATTTTCGCAATAATGTCCACTCCTCCAGTTGTTCCACCAAAAACAAAAACAATTCCAAGTCCTATCCCTGCGATAATTCCGCCAAAAACAGATGCAAGAAGACGATCTCCACCTATATCAATAACAACATGGTATGTTTCGAAAATTTTAATCCAAAATGTTAGCATTAATATACCGTAAATTGTGTAAATCATAGTTTTTTTATCTAACATCTTATATCCAAGTATAAGTAATGGAATATTAACTAATAATGTACCCATAGATACAGGTAATCCAAAAGCATATAGTAGAAATAATGCTATCCCTGTACCGCCACCTTCTGCTAATTGATTAGGCACATTGAAATGCAGTAATGCAAATGAATAGATTGCACACCCTAAAGCTATAAAAAATAATTCTTTAACTATTCTTTTTATATTTTGTTCTCTAAATTTTTCGCTCATGTTATCCTCCCATAATTAGTTACAAATTTATTATAACAGCTTCTAGTCTCTTAAACAATATCTAAATAAGCGAATAATAAAGTTTGCTATGTTTTCAACTGAATGCTTTGCTCATTTCTTTAGACATTCTTTCTATTTTATACTATAATTAAGAGTATCAATATTGGAGGATAACTTTAATGAATAAAAATTTCATACCAAATTATCTTACCCTTTGTAATATTTTCTGTGGTTTTATGTCAATATTAACTACAGCTCATGGGTATTATGTCTGGGGCACTGTCTTTATTTTTTTAGCTATGCTTGCTGATAGATACGATGGTATTGTTGCAAGAAAACTTGGTGTTGTTTCTGAAATTGGTCACGATTTAGATTCTTTATGTGATGTTGTTAGTTTCGGAGTCGCACCTGCTATACTTATTTTTGAAAAAGTTTTATTTTATGATAATCCAAGTGCTACTGTAACAGTTGTAGTTGCTCTATTGTGCGGTATCTATGTTTGTTGTGGAGCCTATCGTCTTGCTAGATTTAACGTTACTAAAATGAAAAACGGTTACTACCAAGGTGTCCCTATAACGACTTGTGGTACAATACTAGCAATTATTGCACTTTTCAAATTACCTAGTATAGTTATGCTAATATTATTGATAGTATGCTCTTACTTAATGGTAAGTAATATTAAAATTAAAAAAATGTAATTTAATGACTAAAAGCACGGTGTTACCGTGCTTTTTTTATCTATATATAATTATAAACAACTAGCTATTATTTCTGCCAATCCTTCTGGATTCTCCCACGCCATAGAATGCCCTACTTCTTTTACAACTTTTACAATAATTCCATGTTTAGGTAGTTCTTCATAATCTGGACTTGGTAAAGTTTTTTCTCCAAAAATAAAGTATTTTGGAACATCAAAACTATAAAACATATCACGCCATGAATTTTCTCGCACAACAACTGCATCACATGAAATTTGGTATGCCGCTTCTGGTAGCCAATTGCGTAAAGTTGCCGCCCACATAGTATTTCTACCACTCTCACATAATTCTATTAAACTCTTTATTCTTTCTTTATAATTATCTTCTGTATATTGCGCTACCGCCCAACTACTACGACCCTTTTTCGCAGGATCTAAATTAGGTTCTGTCAAAATAAGTTTTTCTACTTTCTCCTGGCATAGTGAACACAACTTGATGGAAGTAGCTCCCCCAAGACTATGACCAAAAAGAATTATTTTATCTAAATTTAAATCTTCTAAAAACTCATTTAAATACTTAGCGTGATTTTTAACCGTATAAACAAAATCTAAAGGTTTATCACTATAACCCGCCCCAAGTAAATCAATTAATATTCTTCTATGATCTGCAAATTGCTTTTTCATCGCTATTTCTACATAGTCAAATGATCCCGCACAGCCTAATCCATGAATAAAAACAATAGGTGTTTTTTCTCCTGGAAAATCATTATACCTAATCTTATAATTTTGCCCTCTAAGTTGATATTCTTTCATAAAATGTCTTGCCTCCCATTCAATTTAATTCAGTTCTATTATATCATTTATTACGCATTTCATCATTTTAAAAAAGGTTATTTCTTTTTTTTTTTTCATTTTTGTTATATAATTTTATAAGTAATTTTGAACTTGAGTAAAAATTAGTAAAGGAGAAATTTTTAATGATATTTACTGAAATTAGTAATGAGGAATTAGAGAAATTTCAACAAAATAACAATGAACGTTATTTTTTCCCTCAATCAGCTGAATATAGTAAAATGGCAAACAGCAATGGTTTGAAAACTACAATACTTGCTGTTAAAGAAGATAGTAAAATACTTGCCTATGGTTTATTTATTTATTTTCAGTACAAAAAATACTTTTATAAAGTAACAGCTCAACATGGGCCAATTATGGATTATTCAAATACTAAACTAGTAAAATTTTATTTTAAAGAACTAAAAAAATACTTCGCTAAAAATGTCAGAGTCTTATGTGTTCGTGTTAATCCATTTCTTAATGAGAAGTTTTACAATGATATAGAATTTGTAGGCGAAAACGAATTGGCGATAAATACAAATAATGCGTTATTAGAGCTTGATTATCATCCCCTTAATGATGATTTATTTACCAATCCAACACTAGCATCGCGTTGCGTATATTCTAAATATCTAGATGAAGATATAACAGAAAATAACCTACTAAAGAATGTTTCTCAAATTGCACGTTATACAATTAATAGAACCGCCAAAGAAGGTGTCCTTGTCCGTGAAATTGACATTTTCAATGAAGAAGATGCGAAGATTTTTGATGAAATTAATCGGGATACAGAAAGTAGAATTGACTTTGTAATTCGTGACAATGATTATTTTAAATCACTAAAAAATAACATTGGTAATAAACTTCATCTATTAGTTTCTTATATTGATTGTGACTCATTTGTAGAAACTACAACAACTACAATCGCTAATCTAGAAAAAGAACGTGAAGAACTTAATGAAAAACTTGAACAAGGTAAAGTTAATGCCAAAAAAGCAACTAACCGTCTTCGTGAATATGATGAAAACATTGCTATTTGGTACAAAAAAATTGATAAGATAAAAGAACTAAAAGAAGAACACGGTAATATCATTAATTTATCATGTGCAAGCTTTATTGAATCTGGACAAGATATAATTTACTTCACCAGCGGTGCCATGCAAAAATTCCATCGTTATGAAGGCCCATATGCGGTATTGTTCCATATGATGAAATATGCAATTAAAAATGGTTTTAAATATTTCAACTTCTTTGGTACATCACAAGGTTTCAACGATGAAAATTCTAGCGATTACGGAGTTCTTCAGTTTAAGCGTAATTTCAATGGTAATATTGAGTACTTTATGGATAACTATGAAGTACGTAATGCCATCGGAAAAATTTGGAAAATATAATTTTAATAAGCTAGGTTTGAAATATTTTCGAACTTAGCTTTTAGTTTTTAATGCTTTATTTTTATATTTTCTATTATCTACATAAAAAAGAAGTTGATAAAAATCAACTTCTTTTTTGTTTTTTATTCATCTGCTTTTTTAGTTGCTTTTTTTGCTTGCGTTTTTTTTACTTTTTCTTTCTTTTGTGGTTTATCATTTTCTGGATACATAACCTTATCAACTAATCCGTAAACACAAGCTTCCTCCGCTGATAAGTAATTGTCGCGTTCTGTATCTCGTTCAATAGCTTTTATTGTTTGACCTGTTCTATCAGCTAAAATTTTGTTTAATTTTTCTCGCGTTCTCAAAATATGTTTAGCTGCTATTTCGATTTCTGTTGCTTGTCCTTGTGCTCCTCCTAATGGTTGGTGAATCATCACCTCAGCATTTGGAAGTGCATATCTTTTACCAATAGTTCCAGCTGCAAGTAAAAATGCTCCCATACTTGCTGCCATTCCCATACAAATTGTTACAACATCACATTTAATATGTTGCATTGTATCATAAATTGCAAAACCTGCTGTTACACTACCACCTGGTGAATTAATATAGAAATAAATATCTTTTTCACTATCTTGTGCTTCTAAAAATAATAATTGACTTGTTATAGAGTTTGCTACTTGATCATTCACATCAGATCCTAATATTATAATTCTATCTTTTAAAAGTCTTGAATAAATATCATAGGCTCTCTCCCCTTGAGAAGTCTGCTCTATTACTGTAGGAATCAAATTCATGTTTCTTACCTCCTAATTTTCATCTCACTTGATATTATATATCAAAAATGGTCAATAAGCAAATGTTTGGAATAGCTATTATTATTTTATCTTAAATAACTATAAATTAAAATAATAGTATTTATTCTTTAATCACATAAAAAAGATTTAAAGTAAGATTATCCATCAAAAATTTAATTTTAATAAAAATATCTTTTATACTTTAAATCCTTTTATACTTTTTATAGACTATACGAATGCTCTTTAAAATTACCTACTATTGTATTAACGGCTGTAACGGTAATAAAAGCCTCTGGACAATTTTTTGATACTAGTTTTTTCAATAAATACATTTCATTTTGCTGAATCACAACAACAATCATACGTTTTTTCTCATGGCTATAACCACCTTCTACATCCATAATTGTTGAGCCACGATGTAGAGTATTATTTATAAGTTCAACCATTCTTTCTGGACAATTACAAATAATTGTACATTGAATATAAGCAGAGAAAAACTTTTGAACTCCTTTCATAGTTTGATTACGCACAAAACTCATAACAAGTGCATACATAACATATTTTATATCAAAGAAAATCCATACTATTGTATAAATTAATATATCTTGAACTAGAAAAACGGTCGGTAAGTTAAACTTCCTCTTTTTCGAGATAAATTTACCTGTAATATCCGTTCCACCTGTTGAGGCTCCTCCTACTAAAAGACAACACATTGCAAGACCTGATATTATTCCACAAAATATTGCTGCAACTAAAGAATCCCCTAGATAAACAGGTTTTATAATCTTTGGAAGATTATTTATAAGAAGTGATGATACACTGATAACAAATATAGTTAATAAAACAAATTTTCTACTTATATACCTATACCCAATATAAAATAGAGGTACATTCAATAAAAATTGAGCTGTCCCTATTTTTATCCCTATTACCTTATTTAAAACTAAACTTAGCCCTAGTGCTCCTCCTGCCCCTATATTATTGACAGGAAGTAATAAACCTGCATAAATGGAAAACAAGATAGTTCCGATTATTAGAAGAAAAATATTCTTAAATTCTTTATGCACTTCCGTTGTATATATAGCATCTGATAATTTCATGTATTTTTATCCTTTTTAATATTATCTACTTATTATTTTAATACAAAATAGAAATATTTCAAGGAATATGAAAATATAAATTTATAATTCAATTTATCCTTATTTTGTGTTAAAATTTAAGTAATGATTTTTTATATTAATTATTTTTTTATTAGTCTTTATTTTTTAAAATTATTACTACTTAACAAAGGAGTTATGTATGATTAAACTTTATAATACATTGACAAAGCAAAAAGAAATCTTAAAAACAATTGAAGAAAATAAAGTAAGAATGTATGTATGCGGCCCTACTGTTTATAATTACATTCATATCGGGAATGCTCGTCCTATAATTGTGTTTGACGTTGTCCGTAAATATTTAGAACATAGTGGTTATGAAGTAGATTTTATTTCTAACTTTACAGATGTTGACGATAAAATTATCAAAGCAAGTAATGAAGAAGGTATTTCAACTTCTGAACTTACTGATAAATATATTGCAGCCTTTTTCAAAGATTACGATGCACTTGGTTGCAAACGTGCAACCAAAAACCCTCGCGTAACTGAATACATGCAAGAGATTATTGATTTCATCGCTAAGCTTATTGAAGAAGGTTTCGCATATGAATCTAACGGTGATGTTTATTTCAGAACTCGTAAAAAAGAAGATTATGGTAAACTTAGTAAGCAATCTATTGATGATTTAATTAGTGGTGCACGCATAGAAGTTGGGGAACATAAAGAAGATCCTCTTGATTTCGCCCTTTGGAAAAAAGCAAAGCCTGGTGAAGTAAAATGGGCTAGTCCATTTGGTGAAGGTCGTCCTGGTTGGCATATCGAATGCTCTGTTATGGCTAAAGAAACTCTTGGAGATACTATTGATATTCATGCTGGTGGACAAGACTTAACTTTCCCACATCACGAAAATGAAATCGCACAATCTGAATGTCACAATCACGCTCCATTTAGTAATTACTGGATGCACAATGCGTTTATTAATATTGATAATGTTAAGATGAGTAAAAGCCTTGGCAATTTCCGCCTTGTTAAAGACATAATCTCTGAAATTGATCCAATGGTTCTACGTTTATTTATGCTAACTGTTCACTACAGAACACCAATCAACTACACATTAGAAAATATTGAATTAGCTAAAACTAACTTCGAAAAACTAAAAACTTCATACCAAAATTTAGAATTTAGATTAAATAATGAAATGGCTGTTGAAAAATTAGATGATGAAGTTGTTGCTTTAGCCTCTAGCGAACTTGAAAAATTTGAAGAGTATATGCAAGATGATTTCAACACAGCTAACGCACTATCATCTTGGTACGAAGTTGTCAGAATAACTAATTCATACACAGCCCAAAATGAAGTTAATAAAGAGACTCTTGAACTTCTGAAAGCTGCTTTTGATACATATAGCTCTATTCTAGGAATTAATGTTAAAGACGATAACTCTTTAGAAGATAGTCACATAGAAAAACTAATTGAAGAACGTGAAAATGCACGAAAAAATCGTGATTTTGCTCTAGCTGACAAAATACGTGATGATCTTAAAGAACAAGGAATTATCCTTGAAGATACAAAACAAGGAGTAAGATGGAAAAAAATATAACTTTTAAATTTACCGAAAAAAACTTCTCATCCCCTGAACAAATGCAAGCATTAGCACTTGCATATATCGGAGATAGTATCTACGATATTATGAGTAGAGAGTACGTTATGAAAAATCATCTTGGTAAAATTAATGATCTTCATCGCACAGTTTCAACACTAGTTTCTGCACGTGCTCAAGCTAGTTTTATGAAAGATATTCTGGAAAATAATATTTTAACAGATATTGAGGAAAGCATATATATTCGCGGGAAAAACCAAAAAAATAATTCTAAAGCAAAAAATGCCAGTATTATGGAATATAAGCTTGCAACTGGTTTAGAAGCTGTTTTTGGTTACCTATACTTAGAAAAAAACTTTGAAAGATTGGAGGAAATGTTTAATTACATCATAAATCTATATGAAGAAAAACAATAAATATTATAAAGAACTGCGTTCTAAAAATAAAGAAGAAAAAAATAATCAAAATATAGAAGTAGATACTGATAAAGAAGTTATCGCTGGTCGAAATGCAATTTTGGAAGCAATAAAATCTGGTCGTGAAATTAACAAAATTCTTTTCCAAGAAGGAATTGAAAAAGGTCGGCTAAAATCTATTTTCTCTATTGCTAATGAGAAAAAAATCGTCTGTCAAGAAGTACCAAAAAGAAAACTTGATAACTCTACAACAGAACGACATCAAGGTGTTATAGCTTTTGTCGCACCTTACAGTTATTTTGAATTGGATGAAGTCTTAAATAATATAGAAATCAATAAAAATACTACATTGTTACTATTAGACCATATTGAAGACCCGCATAATCTTGGAGCAATTATTAGATCTGCAGAAGCTAGTGGAGTTAAAGGCGTAATTATTCCAAAACGTCGTGCGGCTGTAGTTAGTCAAACCGCTGTTAAAGCATCAGCTGGGGCAATAGAACACATGCCTGTCATCCGTGTTTCTAGCCTTATAGATGCAATTAAAAAATTAAAAGAAAAAGGATTTTGGATTGCAGGTACTACCCTTACTGAACGTTCAGAAGATTATACAAAAATCGCCAAAGATGTACCTCTAGTTATCGTTGTTGGTAATGAAGGTGAAGGAATGAGTAAAGTTGTAACTAATGAATGTGACTTCTTATATCATCTTCCTATGTTAGGAAAAGTTCAAAGTCTAAATGTGTCTGTAGCAGCTGGAATTGTAATGTATGAAAGAATTAAATTCAATGATTAAAATTTTAAATAACAAAAAAGATTTAAAATCAGGTTTCGCTCTTCGTAAAGAAGTTTTTATAAAAGAGCAAAACGTTCCGCTTGAAATAGAAATTGATGAAAAAGATTATCTTAGTAGTACCGTTCATATCGGTTACTACGATAATGAAAAACTTGTTGGTGTCGCTCGTATTACCGATTTAGATACAAATGTTATTCATATTGGACGCATTGCAATAGCTAAATCGCATCGAGGTCTAGGATTAGGAACTAACCTTATTTCTACTTGTGAAAGTGTTATAACATTAATTACAAGTAAATCTACTGTACCTGCTCCTTTCACTATAGAACTTAGCTCCCAACTTCATGCTGAGAAGTTTTATAAGAAGCTGGGTTATACGCGCGCTAACGACACCGTCTACCTAGAAGCTGGAATACAACATATTGATATGGAAAAAACAATCTCATAGGAGGTGTTTATATGAAAAAACAATATTTATTTATCGATGGTTATAATCTCCTTTTTCGTATGAAAGAATATGGGCTTATAAAAAGTTCTACTTTCCCTGCTGAACGAGATATGCTTATTGATATTTTGCGCGAATACGCAGGAGGAAATAATTATATTGTTTATTGTATTTTTGATGCTTACTTAACAAGATCAAAAGAATATATAAAAGAAGAACCTCCTATTACTATTGTTTATACAAAAACTGGAGAAAAAGCTGATCAATGGATTGAAAAGAAAACAAAAGAACTTAGAATTGAACATTTTATTGATATTATTGTTGTAAGTGATGATAATGATGAACGAGATATGGCGCTTGGTTATGGAGCAATACTTCGTGATTGCCATAGATTCATTAAAGAATTAAAAGAAAGAAAACAAACTATTTCAAAACTAACTAAAAATCATAATTCCAGAAATTTAAAAAATCGTCACATAAGAATGAGTGAAGAGACTCAGAGGAAACTAAAAAACTTCCTGGAAAATGGAGAATTTTAACTCTATCTCTTAGCTGTTTTTAGATACTATAGATAGGATTTCTCTCTATAATAAAAAACAAACTAACTATTGTAGTTTTCGACTATAATAGTTAGTTTATTTTTTATTTATCTCATTGTTACAAATTCTTCTGAACCTGTTGGATGTATTGCTACTGTGTTATCAAAATCACGTTTTGTTGCCCCCATTTTAATAGCAACAGCAAAACCTTGAATCATTTCATCAACACCATATCCTATCCCATGAAGCCCAATCACTTTTTCTTCTTTTCCTAAAGTAACAAGCTTCATAACACTTGGCTGACGGTTAGACGTCACAGCAGAATACATTGGAGTAAATGTAGATTTATAAACCTTAATATTTTCTTCTCCAAACTCTTTTATTGCTTCTTCCTCTGTATAACCTATTGATCCAATTGCTGGATGTGAAAATACTACAGTTGCTACATTAGTATAATCTAAATGTTCATCTATTTTATCATTAAATAATCTTTCTGACAATCTACGCCCAGCAGCGACAGCCACTGGTGTTAATGCAAGACGTCCAGTAACATCTCCTACTGCATAAATTCCTTCTACATTTGTATTTTGATATTTATCAGTTGGAATATATCCTCGTGAATCTACTTCTACTCCTGCAGCTTCAAGATTAAGTTCAGCTGATAGTGGGCTTCTTCCTATCGCCCATACCAACATATCGACTGTAGTTTCACGACCATCTTCAAGAACTAATGTTAAACTATCATCTTCATTTTTAATCACTTTTTTAGGGATTGCTTGTGTGTGGAGTTTTGGCCCTTCTTTTTCCATAACCTCTACCAAAGTATTAACAATATCACGATCAAATGTTCTAAGTGGTCGATCACGTCGAACAAACAAGTGTGTATCTACTCCTAACCCATTAAATACTCCTGCAAGCTCAACAGCTATATATCCCGCACCAACTACTGCTATACGGTTTGGAAGTTTTTTCAAAGCGAATACCTCATTTGATGTAATACCATACTCCGCCCCCTCAATATTAGGAATTGTTGGTTTCCCACCTGTAGCAATTAGTATATGATCTGCACTATATTGCTCACCATTCACTTCAACAGTATTTTTATTAACAAACTTAGCGTAGCCTTTTACTACATCTATCTTATTGTTACTAAGTCCTCGTTCATACGCACCATGAATACGGTCAATATACGCCGAACGATTCCCTATTAATTTTGAAAAATCAAATTCAACATTATCAAAACTAAAACCATAATCAGCTGCATAAAGTTTTAAACTCTCTGATATTTGTGAGGCATGCCACATAACTTTTTTAGGTACACATCCTACATTGACACATGTCCCACCAAGTTCATTTCCTTCTATTAGTAATCCTTTTGCGCCATACATTGCCGCACGATTTATAGAAGCGATACCACCGCTTCCTCCTCCTATTGCTATATAGTCATAATGTTTAACCATATTTTTCACCTCTTTTGTTTAATATGTCTCTTTATACTCTCTATAAACTATTACATTTATATTTAATATGCAATAGCATTTTATTCATAACAATTTTATAAAGTAGAAGATTAGAAACGTGTCCAATCTTTATACGATTATTATGCATTATTCAGTGTATTAATTCAATAAATCTGCTTAATTATAAAATTAAAATCAGCGTACATCCATACTCTGATTTTAATTTATATCATATATATTTATCTTAAATAATAAAGTGGTCCTAATATATTTCTTATATTTTCTGCTGACTCTAACTCTAAATTAAGTGCATCCTCCACTGTTTTTATTTTATTATTTTCTATCATATCTTCTAATTTTCCAGAAGATGACGTCCATTTAAAAACAGGTGTTATTTTCAAGTTTGTTGTTGGAACTATATTGTAAAGATCTTTTTCTTCTATTCTTTGTCCTGAGAAAATTTCTTTCGTCCCATTTCCTGTATTAACCTTAACATTTTTATCAGCGACGAAATATGATAAACTATAACCCGCTCTCGGTACTACTATTATTTTATTATTTTTAGTAGCATCTCCAATACTGTTGAATTCATCAACTTTTAACATGTCTTCCGTTTCTTTTGATAAGGTAATACTTCCTACTGGTGTTTTTTCAAATTCAACATTAAATAATTTTCTATATATAGCCGTAAATTCTAAATCTTTACCCTTTTCTGTTACTACTGCTCCTAATTCATTTGTTTGAAGCAATGTATTTTTCGAAACACGATGTTTGATAGAACCTTCTCCCGCAATTAAGTAATCCCTATTCGCTTGCCAACCTAAAAATTCTCTTGAAGTTTCACCTGTCGCAGTAGGTAAATTAATCATACTGTCAATCCTAGAGTTTGCAAGAACTTCCTGACCATCAGATAAAAATTTATCAATCCCTTTTCCTACAAATTTAACAGTTACCCATTCTTCCTCTATTTTTTTAAAATAGATTTCAAGAACAATATCATTTGTTAAATATTCTTCTTCATTTACTATTTTTTTACTTATTCTGAAAAACGTTTGATATCCTGTATTAGGCTTTATTTTTCCCCTAAGTTGTGTTAATAATTCACCAATTTTTTTAGTTTGTGCCCACTCTATATCTTTATCTTTAATAGAATTATCTACTTTTCCAAAGCGCTTGTTATATTCATCTTGGCGAACACTAACAATATTAGTATTTTCTTTGTAATTTGCTTTGATTATTACACTCTCATCAACAACTTCGTCATTTAATTTTTCTACATCTTTAATTTTTTTATTGTCTTTTTTACTGTAAATTGTATAGTTTTCTACATGATATTTAGGCTTATCAAAAAAGCTTTCATCTACACCTGACAATTTATCTCCAGTTGATAACGTCACTTCTTTTTTATTTTCACCATTATCTAATATTATTTTTGTCTTGAATTTAGCATTTATCTCTGTATCATCTGTAATTTTTGATTTAAGTACTGTTTTAAGCTCCTTATTATTCATGTAATATCCAATAAACTCATAGTCATTATTACTATCAAATTTTTCTTTTAGAGCATTCTCTTTTAAAAATTCGCCTAAACTAGTATCTTTCTTAACATCATATGTAGTATTTTCTTTACTATATTCTGTTGGGTATACTATTTTCACATTTTTCCAATACTCTTTGTTTTTACTAAGACTTACTTCTATCTTTTTAGCTGTATATCCTACCTCTAATTTATTTGGCTCTTTCTGCTCTCCATCAACAAATATCTCTTCATTTGTATATGAATAATATTTATCAGGACGATAATATTGTTCTAGTTCATAAGGATAAACAAGAACTTTATTATCTTTTGCTTCATTCCCCAAACTTATGATTCTATTGACTACCTCTTTATTCCCCTCTTTTATAACTAAATTTAATATCTTTTTAGTATAATATTCCTTACTAGTCGGTGAATGTTTCAGATTTTCTATATTTCCCTTATCATCAATATCAAAACTCATAACATTCATTATTATAGTATTATTAGGTTTCAAAAGTTTTTTTAATAACTTCTTATCTACTATTTTTCCATCTCCACTATTAACTATTGGAACCCTAAAAAGCTCATTTGGTATATTATTATCATCCAATGAATAGAATATTAAATAATTATAAGAATTTTTCTTGTAGCTAAGTAACTCTGCATTATAATCAATTTCATTTATATTTTCTGAGTACATACTATTTTTTATTTCAGGAGGAGTGTATCTACTACTTTTAGAGAAAATATCAAAGTCAAAAATATTTGGCTTCATAATACTGTCTAAAACAGTTGTATTATAATCTGTAAAGTAATCTGCTTTTATAATATGGTTATCCGAAAGTGATAGAAAACTGCAACACATTAAGCATCCTACCAAAAATTTTTTATAACGCATTTTTCTCCTCCTTTCTTTTTATCTCTATTTCTATCATAGTTTACTTATAATCCATTCTGCAATCAAATTATACTAAAACTTGCTAAAATTAAACTTAATTATCGTATATTTTCTACAAAAAATTGACCTATAAGGAAAAACTTTTTTAAAATTTTTGCTTATAAGCCAATCTCCTTTTTATTATTAATGTTAACTAAATCTCACCGATATTTTCTAACATTATTTGATCATTAGATATACTAACTTCATCATATTCGTAGTCATCTGCAAAATCATACGAATATTCCTTATAAAGGAACATCTCATTAGAGTAATCTAAAAACTTCTCATCTGGAGTAGAAAATTCTATCTCATTATATCCTTCATCTGCATAATCTGATAAAATTTCGTTTTCATAGTCTATTTCTGTATTGAAGTCCTGGGAATATTCATCGTCTTGCGCGAACCTGGGATCCGGGGACTCCAAACTAGATAAGTTCATTGTATACATAAAAATCTCCTTTAAATTCTTTTTATTAATTATACAAAAAAGTACATTATTTTACAAGAGAAAACTATAAGCTTTTTAAAATAATTTTTCTCAATTCATCTAACGCTCTAGTACACGTTCTTGTACGTATTAATTCTCTATCTCCGGTAAATAGACATTCTACCACATCTACTTTTCCTTTACTATATAATCCAATATAGACTAGTCCTACTGGTTTATTGCTGGCATCCCTATTTGGTCCAGCTATGCCTGTTGTTGCTACTGCAAAATCACTATTTAAACGGCGAGCAACACCTTCAGCCATCTCACGTGCTGTTTGCTCACTTACTGCACCAAACCTCTCTAGTGTTTGCTCTTTAACACCTAAGGCAGTAATCTTCGAGTCATTAGAATAACAAACAATTCCCTCTAACAACGAATTTGAGATACCACTCTTTTCCACTAACATTGATGTCAATAATCCACCTGTTAAAGACTCTGCAATTGATAATGTTAAATTATTTTCAATAAGTAGGTTCGCAACAACACTATGTAATTCAGTTTGGCTACTAGATATATCTTCATCACCAATTAAATAAATATATTCTCCTACAAGCTCTTCTATTTCTCTTAATTGTTGAGCTATAAGTTCTTCCGCTTCTTCAAAAGTACTTGCACTAGCTGTGATTCGTAGTAATACCTCACCAGTTTTTGCATATAATGCTAATGTTGGATTAGTTTGATTATCTAAAATATGTTTAATTTTGGTTTCTAATAATGATTCTCCTATGCCATAAAATCTTACATATTTAGAGACAAATTTGTTGGTACTCAATTTTTGTAAATATGGACGAACACTTTTTTCAAACATATCTTTCATTTCGCGCGGTGGTCCCGGCATTAAGATAATTCTTCTATTATCCTCTTCTATTATTATACCTGGTGCTGTCCCACAAAAGTTTTCTAGCACAATTGCTCCTTCAGGAATCATTGCTTGTTTCTTGTTGTTGTCTGTTATTATATTGCTACCTGAACGAGTTAATCTCTCTAATATTTTAACCCAAGAATATTCGTGAAAATAAAAATCGCGCCCAAAATATTGTCCTGCACATTCTTTTGTAATATCATCATCAGTTGGCCCCAGACCACCAGTAATAATAACAGTATCATTTTCTGAAAATGCCGCATCTAAAGTTTGCAATAATCGCTCGCTATTATCTCCTATTGTCGTTTGTCGATAAACACCTATACCTAATGCTGCAAGTTCTTTTGATAAATAAGCTGTATTTGTATTAACAATATCACCTAATAGTAGTTCTGTTCCTACAGATATTAATTCGACTCTCATAATAATCTCCTCACATACTCAAATTAAACATATTTTATCGCTATCTACTATTATTCTACATCAAAGTATAAAAAAAATAAAGACCACAAGTCTGTGATCTTTATCAAATGTTTATTACTTATTCTGCATTCTTCTACCTTTTTTATCAAAGAATTTCTTATCTGGATTACGACGTTCATTACGAGGTTTCCTGTCACGATTATCTCTTCGTTTTCTATCATTTGAACGACCACTTCTACGGGATTTCTCCTGTTTACGTGGAAGAGGTTTTTCAAATGATAATTCAACATCTACTTCTTTCTTATCATTAATCAATTTGCTTAAAAGCACCGTAATAATTTTTTCAGCATTAGCTTCTGCTAATAATTTATTTGCTAAACTATTGAACTCAACATGATTATTACCTAGTTCTGAAACTACTTCTTCAAACATTCTATTGTAGCGCGCTTTTTTTACTTCTTCACTAGTATAAGGTCTCAACATCTTCATTCTTTCTCCACGAGAAGACTCTATATCTTTTAAATACGGCATTTCTATTGGATTTAAGAATGTTACAGCTACTCCTGATTTTCCTGCACGTCCTGTACGACCAATTCTATGTGTATAACTTTCTGTATCCTGAGGGATATCAAAGTTATAAACATGAGTTACATCACTAATGTCGATTCCCCTTGCAGCAACATCTGTAGCCACTAAAATTTGTAATGAATTGTTTTTAAACTTACGAAGAATTTCTAAACGTTTTGATTGTGTTATATCTCCATGTAATCCTTCGGCCAAATATCCTTTTGCAATTAAGGCACTAGATAATTCATCAACACGACGTTTAGTTCGCCCAAAAACTATAGCCAGATTAGGATTTTGAACATCTAAAAATCCTATCAATGTTTCTAGCTTTTCATTTTCTCTCGCAATTGTTGCAAACTCTTTGATATCCGGATTAAGATCCTCATCACTCATCGTTTTCACTAGTTTATAGTCTTTCATAAAGTCTTTTGAAAGTTCCATAATAGTTTTAGGCATTGTTGCTGAGAATAATAGCGTCTGATGACGTGATGTTATTTTTGATAAAATAAATCTAACATCTTCTATGAATCCCATATTTAGCATTTCATCTGCTTCATCTAACACTAAATGAGTTAATGTTTCTAACCTTATAGTTTTTCTATTAATATGATCTATTATCCTACCAGGTGTTCCTACTATTATTTGAGGACGTTTCTTTAAATCTTGTATTTGTCTTTCAATACTTGTGCCACCAAAGATTATGCTAACCTTAAGTCCTTTAGCACGAGACATTAAACGGAGTTGTTCTCCTACTTGCTGAGCTAATTCTCGTGTCGGCGCCAAAATCAATGATTGTAATTCTTCTGTTTTTCTTACTGTATCTACTATCGGTATCCCAAATGCTCCTGTTTTTCCTGAGCCTGTTTGAGCTTGAGCTAATATATCAATTCCTGATAACACATACGGAATTGTTTCTGTTTGAATACCTGTAGGAGATACAAAATTCATGTTAGTTAGCGATTCTACTATCTTACTACTAACTCCTAATTCTTCAAATGTTGTCATTTAGTTCTCCTTCTATCTAGTTGTTCTACCATTTTTTATGTAACTGAATAATTATAACATATTTACTTCTTCAAGTACATTATAAACACATCAAATAAAAAGAATAATTAGCAATATTAAAAACAATTACTAATTATCCTTTTTAACTTTTACATATTATTTTCTGTCAACTTATTTATTTCTTTTGAAATATCTATTATGCTATTTGCGGAATTTTTAAGATTATTTGTGTATATTAACAACATATAATCTTGATTACCAAAGACAATCGCCGTATCATGCATATTTGCATCTATACCCCCATATTTACTTGCAATTTTCTTCCCTGGTATTCCTTGTTTTATCCATTCATTATCACTAGACGCTTCTAAGTATTTTATTAAATCTTGATACTTATCTCTCTCATTGTATAATTTAGTCCATACTGCTTCCATCATTTTTGGAGTTATTCTATTCTTAGCTGCTTCTGCTTGAGGTAAAGTTATACCTAATGTCGCAAAATACTTAACAAGAATATCCGTTGCAGTTGCAGTATTTCCTATTAACATTTTAGTTGCTGTATTATCTGAATATTGAATCATGTTTTGAATAACATAATCCAGTTTGTAACTATCTTTCTTCTCTTGATTAGTTATTTCTCCGCCGCCCTCTTCTAAATATTTAGGATCGTATGCAATATCAGCATCCTTGCTAAGTTCACCTGCATTTATACGGTCATATATTTTCATTGCATAAACCACCTTAATGGTACTTGCAGCAGAAAAATACTGTTCATCATCTTCTGAAAATCTATATCCAGTTGAGAAATTCTTATAGACTATTCCTATCTCATTATTTGCTTTATATTGAGATATAATATTCTTCATCGCCTTATCTAATTCAATTGTGTCTAACTTTTTCTTCTCTTCTGGTTTTTGTTCTTTATTTTGGTTATTTTCTGCCTGCTGTGTTGTTTCTTGTTTTTTCGCATCTTTTTTCGCTTTTAAATAACCACCTACTGAAAAAACTCCATAAACAATTAAAACCACTGCTAGTGATTCAATAAAAAACTTTAATATTCTTTTCATCAACCTTTTCAATTTCTAATTCACTTCCTTCTCACGAATATCCACATATTTAGTTTACTACACATCTTTCAATTCATCAATATATTTATCAATAAATACCCTACCTATGCTTATAAATTAAAAAACAGAAAAGAGTTATTTCCTCTTTTCTGTACAATTTATCTAAATTTTTGTTTTTAAATAAAAATCTTGTTCAGAAATTTTCTTAAATCCAATTTTTTCATACATATATTTTGGAGTATCATTTGCATCCGCAACTAATAAAACATTTTTTTTCTGCTCATTTTTTACAGCAGAATTAATCAGATTCATAGCGACTCCTTTTCGTCTGTATTCATGAGATACATATAGATTATCTATTTCAAAAAAATCAGCTTTTACAATAATATTTGCTGTCCCGATAATTTTATCTCCATCTTTAGCTATTAATTGTTTTATATTATCAGATCTAATATCTTCATAGAGTAAGTCTTGATTATGTTCTGCCCACTCTTCATCACTCGATTCCATATCTATTTTATATTGAAACTCCAAATAATTATTCAAATCTTTTCTAGTCAAATAACTTATATCATAACCGCTATCTTCTTGTTCTACAAAATTATCAACATCTAAATAATACAAATCTAAGTTTATTTCTGTGTAATTCTCTTTTTTTAAGTATTTTTTTAACTTTTTAGAAAGTGCTGTATTCTCATGAGATGCCAAATGAATAAAATTTACACCTTTATCTCTAAAAAAATTTCTACACGCAGAAATGTAGTAATCTAATTCTTCTATTGTCTCTGGTATTTTTTTCATAAGTAGGTAATTTCCACTAAAATACAGCTTTGATTTTAATGTTTGATATATCACATACTTATCTGTTTCTGTTGCCACACGAGCTCTCGAATGAATATCTTTAAAACTGTAATTCAATATACCTACCTCCTTTTTAATAATTTAAACTTTAGTGACTGTGTCCATGAGGACCGTGATGCTTTTCAAAATGCTGAATTATCTCCAACACTCTCTTACTAGCTGTTAAGTCATAAACATTTCTTAGCGTCTCCAAATATGTAGGTTCATCATGAAGAACATTGAAGTACGTTACAACTTCTTCTTCAACAAAATCAATGTAATCTTCTTCCTCAGATAATGCATTCAGCGCTGCACCCAGCAGGATAGGATCATCTTTAATTAATGAGTGCTCATTGTATAGTTCATAAATTTTATCATACTCATACAGTGCTTTTAGTGCATTTATTGTAATAAACAATGTTTCTTCTGAAAGACCTAGAGTTGTTAAAATATTTTGCATCATAACGCGAATTTTATCGTACTCTTGGTCATCTTTATAAAGAGAAATAAGATGTAAGTAGGCACTCATAGCCACTCCTTGAAGCTCTAAATATTTCTCAAGATAGTTTTTGGCTTCCTCTCCTTTTGACATATGTCCTAAATGTAAGTAAGCTTCTGTAAAATCAGCATCTAGCGCAATAGTTTTTAATAAATGCATCTTAGATTTTTCTAAATTTTGTACTTGATTATATGCAAAGGCCAATGAGAATAATATTCCAGCATCTTCATAACCTTTACCATGTTGATTATAAAATTCAATAGCATCATCAAAACGTCCTAAAGCAAATAAATTATCAAAAGCTATTTTGAAGTTTTCTAGCGTTTGTTCTTCATGGAAAATTCTTTCACTTAAATCTTTCGCCTTTTCTTCCTGACCTGTTGTTAAATAAATAGCAACAAGTTCCTTATCGATAGCTCGAATTGCTTCATCAAAATCCGTGCCACGACGTGCTTGAAGAAATTTTTCTTCGGCAATCTCATACAATCCATCTTCCATATAGATTAGCCCTTCTTGGTATAAAATAGATGGTGTTTTAGGTGCGTTATACAGCACAACTAAGGCATCATCTTTTCTATCTAGGTACTGTAAATTATGTACATACCCTTCTATTGCATCATCATCTTCTTTATTTTGTTCATAAATTATTTTAGACAGCTCCAAGCACTCTTCAAATAATCCATTATCAAATAAAATCGAACGGAAATTCTCCTGCTGTTCTCTATCTAAGACAGTAAAGTCTATCTCTTTTAATTCTTCTAAAAATTGTTCAATATCCATTTAATTCTCTCTCCTTGCTAGCTTATTCATAACGAATACTAGTTCTTCTTTTACATTGTCATTTCCTAAATTTTCTATATTAAGCAATGCTTTTTCTAAATATCGTTGACTTATTGCTAAAGTTTCTTTCAAAATACTTCCAGTATTTTTTATAAATTTTATTAGATTTTGTTTTTCTTCTAAACTAGAATCTTTCGAAAAATTCTTAAACAAAGCTGAATTGTGCTCTCTTGCTATAATTGCTGGTAAAGTTATATTTCCGTTTATTAAATCTTGACCTATTTCTTTACCTAAAGTTTCACTTCCACCAGCAAAATCTAAATAATCATCAATTATTTGATAACTCATACCTAAATAATAACCAAAAGCATAACTACGTTGAATATTTTCATTAGATGTACAAGAAACTATACTACCTGCACTTGTGGCAAAAGCAATAAGAATAGCTGTTTTCCTTTTTATCTTCTTCAGGTAATCTATTCTTCTTGTTCTTATATTATATAACCCTTCTTCTTGAATAATCTCTCCTATACAAAGCTCTTTCAAAGTATTAGATAAATACATATGCAGTCTTTCATCCTTAAATTCTGCAATCTCTCTTAGCACCGTTGCAAATAGATAATCACCTACGTAAAGAGCATATTCTTCTCCATAAGCCCTACTCATAGTTGTCTGTCCACGACGAGTTTGCGCCTTATCAATAATATCATCATGAATAAGACTAGCTGTATGAATAATCTCAACTATGCTTGCTATTCTTATAATATTTTTTTTATTTTTTTCAAAATCACCTAGATTTGCACATATCAAAAGTAGTAATACACGTACTCGCTTACCACCATTTAAAAAATATTCCTTAATTATTGTATTTAGTTTCTTATCATCACTACGAGTGATTTCGAAAATATCTTCTAGTACCTCTTGTACTAAAGTATCATATTGTTTTAACATTTTTTTCACCATCACAAACTTATAAGAGCTTGGCTATCTTTTTCATCAAAAGTTAAGTTATAAAAATCAAACCATTGACTTATAATAGTTCTATTAAAAGAGTTTAGATCCATAGTTAATTTCGTCAACCCTAAATAGCCTGTTTTCATCACATCTGTTAATAATATTAATTTATCCAAATCGTACTTTAACAAACTATAATAGACAAAGCTATAATAATCACCAAAAAGAAGATTTTTAGTAGGTATCTTTTGCTCTTTTCTGCAATGATGCTCATAAACAGAACTCAATGCATAAAAAATCGCTAAATTATACTTCTCATTGTTTAAATTATACTTTTCAATAAAGTATTTTATATTCAATTTTTCTATTAACTCTTTATTATAAGTATATCTTTCCATAGCATATCCTTTGCAAATTGTCTGTTACAATTATACCACATTATGAAAATTTATAAAATCTTCGCACCTTGCTTTCACATAAATTGTTTAAAAGAAAAATGAAGTTAATTAATTTTTACTACTTAATTAACCTCATTTTATAAATAATTTTATAGATAACTTATTGTTTCTTGTTGTTCCTGTTGTTCTGGAAACTCTGTTTTCGGTTCTTTTCTAACAAACAACATAATTGCGACGATAAAATGTAACAAGTACACAGGTAATAATATTCCCATAGTAGTTACCCCTACAGCAATCGCTACTAATAAGAAAAATATTCCTGATAAAATACGTTTACTCATTAGTAATGTTGCTAAAATGGCTAATATTGCCAAAATAATATAAATAACAGCATAGACTTTAAGTGCTACTACGATTAAATTAATAAATTGTTCTGGCGAATAAATCGCTACTTGCGGATCTCTAGCAAGAATTTCTCTTACTTGCTTAATTAACTCTGGATTATTTTTTACTAAATCCAATTGGAAAAATGCTCCATAAGTTAAATATCCAGTTAAAATTATCAATAGGACATTAGCTATCCACGCTAAAACTTTTTCTACTGTTCTATTAAATGGTCTCATAATAAATCCTCCTAATTTCATAATAAAGACAAGATAAAAATTATCTTGTCTCTATTATATCATAAGTTTGTCTTTTTTTATAAATTTTTAATTAACTACATATTATTACTTTAATTTTCAAAAATTCTATAAACTATACCTCGCTAGCTATTTCTTCTCATCTAGCGTAAAACGCGTTTCTATACTGAAAATTCCATCTTTAGGAGCATACGCTTTTATTACTTCTTTATGTTTTTCAGCAATTACTTGAGCCATAGATAAACCAATACCGTATCCTTTAACATGGCTATTTCTTGATTCATCTAAACGATAAAATCTATCGAATACTTTTCGTAAATCTCCTTTTTTTACATTAGCTTTATTAGAAATTCTCATAGTTGCATAGCGGCGATTTTTTTTAAGACTAATATTTATATCACTATTTTGCGGTGCATATTTTATCGCATTTTCCAATAAAATATCCATTAGTTGAATTATTGCTTGTTGATCTCCATTATAATAAAGATTATTATCAATATCTGTAGTAATAAATTTCTTTTGAAAATTAGCTAATTCATTAAAATCATTTATACGAGATTTTAACGTATTTGTCAAGTCGAACTTCACTCTTTCTACTGTATCTTTTTCTTCCATTCTACTAAAAGCAACTAAGCTATTAACAAGACTAGTTAGACGTTCTACTTGATTTTGGATATTTTTTGTCCACTTCGAATTACCATGTTCAAGCTCTAATACATCGGTATTGGAACTAATAATAGCTAATGGTGTTTTTAATTCATGACTAGCATCTGTTATAAATTGTTTTTGCTTTGTATAACTCTGTTGGATTGGCGCTATTACCTTTTTTGATACCATTACAATAATTATAAGTACAGATAAGATAACTATAGAAGATATGATTATTGTGCTCTTAACAAATGAATAATAAGAAGCTAGATCACGCTGACAATTTAAGAATAAAATAACATTTCCAGATTTAGTTTCTGCTTTTAGATATCGATAACTTCCAATAAAACCACTTTCTTGTCCACTATAATATATTTTATCAACATAGCTTTGCAAATCTTTCTGTGATGAAATCAAAGCATCATCTCGATAGGATTTTTCGATTTTTCCTTTAAAGTCTATTTTCGCTACAGAAAATCCTGTTGAATCAGTTGCACTAGATGTGTTTTTAGTTATTACTAAATCATTTTCTGCTCCATCCTTAAATAAAGCAGCCAATGTCTGTGATTTTGCTGTTTCATGTAATGTTTCATCTATTCGTTGCTCCAACTTATAATAGTTAATAAAATTCAGAGTTACAGCCATTAAGGTTATAACTACTGCAACACTAACTACTGCCGAAGCAACAAACTTTCTTCTAAGACTCTTGAACATCGACTATCTCCAATGTATATCCAACATTTCTAGTTGCTTTTATCTGAATATTAGCATCTAATGCTTTCAGTTTTTTTCTTAAGTAAGAAATGTTAACCCAAACTACATTAATCTCTGAATCACTATCATAACCCCAAATTCTTTCTAGGAATTGTTCTGTTTGAATGACATTTCCTGGATTACGCATTAGCATCTCCATCATTTGATATTCTTTATTTGATAGTCTTACTTTATCTTTATCAGTAGATAATTCAAAAGTATATTTACTCAAGCTAACATTTCCTAATTCAAGAACATTACTCGTAAATGTTGCCTGTCTTCTTGTCATAGATCTTACACGTGCTAGTAATTCTTTAATAACAAATGGTTTTGTTAAATAATCGTCAGCACCGCTGTCAAGACCATATACTTTATCTTCTACTTCTGATTTCGCTGTTAATAGTAGTACAGGTGTATTTTTTTTATTTTCTCTCAATTTTCGAACTACTGTTACTCCATCCATCTTCGGCATCATAACATCCAATATAGCTCCATCATAATCGTCAAGCATTAAATAATCCAACGCATCTTGACCATTATCAACTGTATCTACCGAATAATTATTGTGCTTTAGCATCGCCTCTAGCGCATCAGCTAAGTCTCTTTCATCTTCTGCTAGTAATAGTCTCATTTCTCAACACTCCTTACTTTAGTTTATTTCATCATTAATTATATAAAAAGTAACTAAAATCTAGTTTAAACATAGATTTTAGCTACTTTTATCTTATTATATTAACTAACTGTTATAACTTATAAATTTTTTATAGGCAGTTTCTATTCCTAACTTAATAACATTATGCCACAAATGCTACTTTCTACCTATTAATAGACCACTTTGTATATAGTCTTTCATTCCCTTACCATAACCCCATTTTTCAGCATATTCTTCTGTAACATCTGAATTAATAATTTGGAATTTTGTAAAACCTGCTTTTTTTATAATGTCTGCCATCTCTTCTTCCAGAAGAGCACCAGCCACTCAAGTACAATACAGTTTTTCAGAATTTTTCCACTTTTCTGGCAAGCTTTGTTTTAAAATTATATCAGAAATAACAAACATACCATCATCTTTTAATATACGATAGATTTCATTATAAACTTGTTGTTTATCCGGTTCAAGGTTAATAACACAGTTGCTAATAACCCTATCCACTGATTTGTCCTCTAGAGGAATATCAATTAGTTCACCTTTGATAAATTCTATATTATCAAACTTTTTATTCTCAACTACTTTACGAGCTTTTTCCAACATAGAATCCAATCTATCTAAACCATAAAGAGTTCCAACTTTAGGATTTTTCATCTTTGTAACGAAAATATCCATACCTGCACCGCAGCCCAAATCAATTAGAGTTTGTCCTTCTTTAATTTTTAAGTGATTTATTGGGTTTCCACAAGAAAGCCCCATATTTATTTCATCAGGAAATTCGTTGATAATGTCCTCATCATAACCCAATGACATACTAAGCGCTTTAGAGTCTACTTTTGTTTTCTTTTTATTTTTTGATATGTCATCATAAAATTTACCTACAGAAACTCTTATTTTAATATTATTTAGTGACACCTTGCTCTTCCCTTTCTTAACTTTTCTAAAAATTTAGTTGCTTGAATTTTACAACTCAAGCAACTAAGTTCATATTTATTTTATCATAGATTAATAATTTTTACTAAAATTATAGTTTTACGATTCCTCTATATCTAAATGTTGGATTTGGTCTTCCTGGAATTAAAGCATTTAATTTTTCTTCTTTGTATCCAACTTCTTTAAATACTCTATCAATTTCTTCTTTAATAATTTTAGTAAGATTATCTGGATGTACTTCTAAACGAGCATTTACAGTTAAGAAAATAGGTGCAGTATTATCATTAGATCTTCCAACATTAGCGCCTTCAGTAAATAAGAAAATAATAAGTACTAAAAATAAAAAGTAACTTTAGACCTGCTAAAATTACTTTTTATGAGAAATTATATTAAAGCTTTATACTCTTCTTCTGTAAGATAACTAGAAATAGCTCCTGTTTTTGTAGTTGTAAGACTTGCATAGTTTGTTGCAAATGCTGCCATCTCTGCTAGTTCTTCTGTTGATATATCATCAATATTTTTTTGATTTAATAACTTAGATAAGAATGAGCCTGCAAAAGCATCTCCTGCTCCAGTTGTATCTACTGCTTTTATATCAGGAATTGTTGTTACTACTTTTTTATCTTTGTAGTAAACTTCTGCCCCATGCTCACCTTTTGTATAAAGAACAACTTTTAAATGTTTAAAATCTTTTTCTAAAGCAACATTAATATCGGTTGTTCCTGTTAAAAACTCAAGCTCATTATCCGCTACTTTGATAACATCTACATAAGGAAGAAATTCTTTTATAGTTTCTAAATAAACTTTGTGGTCATCCCAAAGGTTAAAGCGCAGATTTACATCAAATGATATTAAAACTCCTGCTTCTTTTGCTTTCTTCAAAAGAAGATGATGACTATCTTTTGATTCTTCTTGAATAGCGATACTTGCAAAGTGAATAGCATTAATCTCTGATAAATCTACATTTTCTACATCTTCTTTACTGATTCGTAGTGCTGATGACCCCTTAAAGTAAAAACTAAATGAACGGTCTCCAGTTTCATCCAAAGAAACAAATGCTAATGGTGTAAAACTATCTCTTTTTCGTGACACATATTTACAATCTACATCTTCTTTTTTCAAAGTATTTTCTAGGAAATCTCCAAAACCATCTTGTCCTAATGAAGTAAGCAAATAACTTTTATGTCCTAACTTTTGTGTAACACAAGCTACATTAGCAACACATCCTCCTGCTTCTTTTTTAAATGATTTTACTGTGTCAATTGTTCCAACACCTTCTCCGATAAAATCAATTAGCATTTCTCCTATACATAAAACTGCCATTTTAGTTCTCCTCTCTTATGTTAATTACTCCTAATTTTTTCGCAACAAACTTTTTCGCTGAAATTTTAACATTATGATTATTTGGGTAAAATCTATTAGAAATAACAAAACTACCATCGTTCGCAAATAGTTCTACTGATGAACTATCAAAAACTATTTCAACATTTTCTAAATATAATTTGTACTTTCTATTGTCTCTACCATAACCTGTTGTACCAAAATCAACTTTAAGTTCACCTTCTAAATAACTTAATTTAAAATCATCTACAGTGATTTCAAAACTTTCACCATCTTCTTGTTTATAATACCATGTTTTTTCGTTAAATTCACTTGTTTTTATCTCTTCCCCAAGTAATGATTGAACAGATTTATGAAGTGTTTGATATAACTTTCCATCACGATAATTTACAACACGTGGTATAGTTAAACAATGTTGGTAACCATAATTTGTCGTTGGATTAGTATAACTGCTATCTGGTACTGCCATCCAACCAATTAATACACGTTCGCCATCTTCATCAACAAAAGTTTGAGCTGCATAAAAATCATGACCATAGTCTAATAGACTATAATTATTTATCTTTTCTACATTCTCTATTCCTTCTTCCACGACTGAGTACACTATTTGATACATATTTTGAAAATTAGGATACATTCTTGATATACCTTGTGGAGAGAATATAAATATTTCTTTACCATCTACTTCAAAATAATCTGGACATTCCCACATAAAACCTAGATTTTTTTCAGGGTAGATTGTTTTATAGTGATTAAGCGTGTCCTTATCATAGACGATTAGACAACCATAATCATTTTTATCACGAGCACCTAAAACTAAGTAACTCTTTCCATTTTTTTTAAATACTTTTGGATCCCTAACATGATTTGACATATTAGGATACTCATCTGTTGTTAGTAGACATTTTTTCTCAGTAAAATTGATTCCATCCTCTGTTGAGAATGTTATAGTATTATGACCACGTCCAGCATGAACATAGTCATAATCTCCTTTATATTTCACATTTCCTGTATAGTAGAAAACTAATTTTCCGTTCTCTACATTGGCGCTTCCTGAGTAAACACCATGCGTTTCTTCTGCAATTGTTGGCGATACGAAAACACCTTTATCTTCATAGTTTACTAAATCACTGCTAGTATAATAATACCAATGTTTCAAGCCACCGTTTACTTCGTATGAATATTGATGAAAAATATGATATTTCCCATTGAAATAGGCTAAACCATTTGGATCATTTAACCAACCATGTCTAGGTTCTAAATGAAGATTTTGTTTCCAGTTATTAGCTAGCATTAACCAATTCCTTCTTAGTTTTGAAAAAGTATGCTGTTACTGAGAATGCTACGATGAATGATAATGCTAAACCAATTGCAAATGTTGACCAGTGGTTTGCAGGAATTGATATAAATCCTGGAATACCTGCTGCACCTAGTGCTGATGCAAATACTTTGTTAAGTCCAATCCATGCACTTCCGATCGCACTTCCTACGATTGCTCCATAGAATGGGTATCTAAGTCTTAAGTTAACCCCAAACATCGCCGGTTCTGTAATACCTAATAATGCAGAAATACCTGATGCTGAAGAAATTGATTTCATTTTTGTATTTTTAGAGAATACTAATACTGCAAGAACAGCTGCACCTTGAGCTACGTTTGACATAGATGCTATTGGGAAAATAAATGTAAGTCCTGTTGCTGCAAGTAATTGAGTTTCGATAGCTGCGAAGCTTTGGTGAAGACCAGTAATAACGATTGGTGCATATAATAGACCAAAAATACCAGCTCCTACAAATCCACCATTAGTGTATAACCACTGTAATCCTTCTCCAAGAAGAGTACCTGCTTCACGAAGTACAGGTCCCATCCAAGCGAATGTTACAAATCCTGTTACAAATAACGATACTAATGGTGTAGTTAAGTTATCTAACCATGATGGAGTAACACGACGTAAGAATTTTTCAATAGTCGCAAGAACCCAAGCCGCTGCTAAAATTGGTAAAACAGTACCTTGGTATCCTACTTTAGCAATTTTAAATCCAAATACATCCCAGTATCCAAGAGATGTTACTCGTTGCAGACCATCTACAGCTTGACCACTTTGATTAACAATATCTAAAGCAGGTGCTAACAGTTGGTTAGTAGACGGATCTAATTTACCAAATACATAAAAATTCATTACATCTGGGTGAACCATTAACATCGCAAGAGCTGCACCTAGGTAAGGATTCCCACCAAAACGTTTAGTAGCAGAGAATCCAATTAATACCGGTAAGAAAACGAATGGGGCATTGGCAAACACATTAACCATATCAGCTAAACCAGCAATACTTGGATTTGCCTCAATAACTGATTTTCCAGTATAGAATAAATCTTTTGCTGTAAGAACGTTGTTGATACCCATTAATAACCCTCCAGCAACGATTGCCGGAATAATTGGTACGAAAATATCACTTAGCATTTTTACAAAACGTTGAAGTGGATTTCCTTTTGGTCGCTTAGTCTCATCTTTTGTAGAAGATTCATCTGAAGCTTCCCCTTTATATACTTCGTTATAAGCTGCGTATACTTGCTGAACAAGTCCACTTCCAAAGATTAATTGAAGTTGTCCGTTATTAAAAAATACTCCTTTAACTCCTTCAATATCCTCCAATTTATCTTTGTCATATTTATTCTCATCGTTTAATTCCAAACGAAGACGCGTTGCACAGTGAACAACACTGCGAATATTATCGACACCACCGCTGTGTTCCACAACTTCATTAATAACTTTTTTCAAATCCATTATTTTGTTTCTCCTTTTTATTTTTTAATTTATACGATGACATTTAACAATTACCAAATTTTAATGGTAACGTTACTTTTTATTGTAACCCGCTTAAAAAAGTTTGTCAAGTAAAAAAGTAACGTTACCTTTTTTACTTGATTTTTACTTTTCTTGCTCCACAGTAATATTTTTGATATAATCTAAGAACATGAAAATACTGTAGAAAGCGAGGTTAGTATGGATTTTAAGATATATAATTTAATACATCTCGTCTAGTTACTAATTTACCAAAACTCCTATTGTAAAAATACTTTTCATAATCTATCTTGTCCTCATCAGCTAATACTAATCTCCAAAAGTTCTTTAGTATTGTATAATTTCTACCTTCTTTTCCTATTTTGCCTCTATAGATATTCATTAGTCTTACTCTTTCTTTATTTAACTCTCTGTTTATATTTTGAATTATATGGAATCTATCAATTATTATACGGGCATTTGGGAAGTGTTTTTTTATTATATCCATATATGGTGGGTATATATCAATACAGATTGTTTTAACTTTGTTTTTTGTTTTTCTTTTAAATCTAAGGAAGTAACTATTTAGGATATATTTTGTTCTACCTTCTACTATATCTATAAAATCATGTGTTTTGGCATCCAGAAATACAAAGCTCATTGAATGTTTACTATCTTTTGTTGATTTTATTTCATCAAAGCATAAGTGTTGCGGAAGGCTTTTATAACAATTTACTTCTACTTGTTGTCTACAAGATTTTAGTATTCTTATTGTTGTATTTTCTGATACGTTATGTTCTTTAGATATTTGTTTAAATGATAATGTAGCTGTTAAAGCTTTTAAGATTGATAGTTTTACATTTTGAGAGATGTGACAATGTTTAAGTACAAGAGATGTTCTAGCTACAAACTTTTTATTGCATTGTTTACATTTAAATCTTTGTTTTTTTAGAGTTAATCGTGAGGGTATGCCTGATAGTTTCTTCAGTAGGTTTATATGATAGAACACCTTTGAATATAAAGTGTGTTTGTCCTTTTATTTTTTCTTTTTTGAAGGTAGGATCTATTATTATATTTTTATCTTTTATTTGTAGTAATTCTATGATACAATTATTCATGACAAATATCCTTTCTTAGTATTTAGGTCTCACTTTATATTTTATTGGATATTTGTCTTTTTGTATATAGAATAAGGACTACCCCTGAAAAGGGGTGGTTTTCTCTGTGGGTATAACCCTTTGTTACTAACACGCGCCTCAAGGCGCTGGCTTTCACATCCGTTCTAGCCCTATTGTATTTTGACGCCCGCTACCCGTTAAACGGGTTTATTTTATTTTTTCTTATTTCCAAATGGATTTGTATATTCTTTTGTTGTCAGTTTATCCATCGCAATATCATGCGATTCTTGTTCTCTTATATACTTTCTTATTGTACTTTCATTCAGTACTACTGTACTTACATAATATCCTTCTGCCCAAAACTTTCTATTACCATACTTATATTTCAAGTTTGAATGCATATCGAATATCATCAATGAATTTTTCCCTTTCAAATATCCCATTATACTTGATACACTATATTTTGGTGGTATTGACAACAGCAAGTGTATATGATCTGGCATTATATGTCCTTCTATTATTTCTACTCCTTTATACTTACATAACCTTTGTATTATATTTACTATATCTCGTTTATATTGATTAAATTCGATTTTTCGTCTATACTTAGGGGTAAATACAATCTGGTATTTACACAACCATTTTGTATGCGATAAACTATTATGTTTATTGGCCATTATAAAATCATCCTTTCTATATTTTAGAGCTTGAACTACTCTTATTTTATCAAGAAAGGATGATTTTTCAATTGTTTAACTTTTATCTCGCACCCGCATAGCGGGTGGTTTTTTGTTTCGGAGACTTCGCCTCCTCAACTGGCTTAAGCCATTAATTAAAATCCGGAGCATGTTTTTCCATGCCCCGGATTTATTATACAGCCTTAAAAAATAAAAATCTACTGTTAAAATTACTTAACAATAGATTTTTCACATTTATTTCAATTCATATGTTTTTTTCACAATCTCAATGTATTTTTTTCTATCCACTAATTTCGGTATAACTATTTTCTTAGAGTCACATTTTACTATTTTTAGAAAGCCAGATTTTAAATAACCCCTATTTATCTCTACAAAATGCTCTTCATCCTTGAAAATTTTAGGGTTAGTGACATATATCGCAGTTAATAAATCCCAAATTATTATGTAATCAATATTATAATCTTTACTATGGTATTCTATCCACTGTTTACATTCTTCATATAATTCTACACTGTATCCTTTAAAAGATGAAATTATACCCTTAACTTCATCTAAAAATAATTTAGACTCTAAACAAGTATTCCCCGTTAAGATAACTGGACTCTTCACATTTGAAAGAACCTCAAATGAACTATTATGAGCTACAGATAACTTTAATTCATTCATTACCTTTTCATTTATTATCAATGGTTCAGTAATACCTCCCATAATCACAATATTTTTTATTCTCTCAAACACTTTATTATCTAGAAGATAAGCATCGGCAATATTTTTTAAAGATCCAGTTGCCAAAATTGTAATTTCATTTGGATGTTTTTTTGTTTCTTCTACAAGAAACTTTGCCGCAGAATTTTCTAAAAAACTCTCCTCATTTTTATTCCCAAAATAAACTGGAATATCTATATTAAACTTGGAAACTAATACCTTTGTACTTTCGATTACTTTTTCTAAAATATCATTACCAAATGTTAGTGAAACTCCTAATAAATCAACATGAGGATTTTTATAAAGATATAACAAAGTTAATCCATCATCAATATCTCTATAGTTAATTCCCATGGTGTTATCACAATCATAAATTACTTTCATTAAAGACTCTCCCCTTTTTTAAACTCAATACATTTCGCTTCTAAGTATTCCGCTTCAGATAAATCATGAGTAACAAAGATTATTGATGTATTATATTTCTCTCTTATAATCCTCACTAAATTCATTATCTCTAATTTAATCTCTTTATCTAATCCAGTAAAAGGTTCATCTAGCAATAACAATTTCGGTTTTGATATAACCGCTCGTGCTAAAGCAACTCTCCTTTGTTGTCCTCCTGATAATTCTCTAGGATACTTATTTAATTTATCTTGTAAATGAATATCCTTGGCAACTTCGTCTACCATGTTTTTTATTTTATGTTTAGGATACTTTTTCATTTTAAGTGAGAATTCAATATTTTCAAAAATTGTCATATGTGGAAATAATAAATTATCTTGGAACATTAAAACAATATCCCTTTTGTTTACAGGAATATTATTCACATTAACTCCATCCAAAAGCACATCTCCACTATATTCAGTCTCTAATCCATTTATTATTTTTAGCAAGGTTGATTTACCACAGCCTGATGGACCAATTATAGCTATAATCTCTTCTTTATTAATCACAAAATTGTAATTGTCAAAAATCAACTTATCTTTATATGAAAAACTTATATTTTTTAAAGTTAAAATTTCCATTTTTTCTCCTTATATATCCAACTTATCATAAATCTAAACACCATAATTACAATCACGCATGTTACTAAAAAAACTATCCCATAAACAGATGAAATATGTCTGTCTTTAGCATAGATATAAGGGAACATAATTAAAGTATATATTTTTACACTACCCCCGCCTATTAAAGATACTACAAAATACTGGCTAATAGATACTAAAAATACCAAAGTAGACGTTATTACCAGTCCTGGTGATATAAGTGGAAGTGTAATTTTTCTAAATGTCATGAAAGTACTAGCACCTAGGCTTCTTGCTTGTTTTTCTATATTATCCCCTACAATTTTTATTATAGGTTCAAGTCCTAAAACTGCATAAGGTATACATACAAATAATTCTAACAAAATTACTCCTATTACATTGTTTGCTATACCTAACTTAATAAATGATAAATGAATACCCATCGATATAGAAGTCATAGGAATTAAAAATGGTATTATCAATATAAACCTAATAATCCCCTTATATTTAATCTCGTACAACGCTAAAGCCTTTGCTATTGGATAAGCAATAATTACACTAAGAAATGTTACTGTCACTGAAAGCAATACACTAAATCCAAGAGTAGATAATTCTTTTTTTACTTAATGCCGTATCCCACATCCTAAATGAAATTTCACTAGGAAAAATATTTGGGTAACTCCAATTTTCAACAAATGCCCAAGCAACAAATTGTATCATTAAAATTGAAAAAAATATAATCATGCTACCTTCTAAAATCTTTTTAATCATTTATTTCACCAACTTTAACCATTTTTTTAAATATAAATATCATAACGATTGTTGAAATAATACCAATACCAAAAATAACCATATTATATGCCATTGCTTCTGGTCTATCGCTTAATAACGGATTAGTATATGCATTATAACTTAGTGTCGCTAGTGACTTAGGAGAACTAGGGCCTAATAATTGAGGTACTTCATAATCACCAAATGCATATATAAAAACAATAATGAACATATAAAAAATATTTGGTAACATTAATGGTAATGTTATCTTCTTAAAGACATTAAATTTAGATTCACCTAGACTTCTTGCCTGTTTATAGTAATCACTATTTATTCTTCTTAGTACAGCAACTAATGTTACCGTAACAAACGGTATTTCTTTTATCAAATAACATATTATTATTCCAATAGAATTTTCAGAAAATAATAACAATGGAAATCTCTCTTGATTATTCAATAATCCTATACTATACACTAGTCTAGAAACTAATCCTGTTTGTGATAATAATTGAATAACAACTAATGCAAATATCATATGTGGTACAACAATTGAGATATTCATTATTCTTTCAGCCATTTTACTGTTATATTTATTAATAATTATTGATAGTAATATTCCTATTATTATAGATAAAATAGCTGATACAAAAGAATATATAAAAGTAAATTTAATACTTAATAAAAATGTTTTTGAATGTAGTATTTTTTTATAAAAATCTAACGTTATATCCGTCATACCTATTTCGGGAAAATACCCTAAACTTTGACTTATTCCTGTATACAACGATAATAATAATAATATGGATAAAATTATAGTTATGGCAGGAACTACCATAACTATAATTTTTATTTTTTTATTTAGCATTTAAAACTTCTTCTTCCCAAATTTTTTCAAAGATTGGAACTAGTTTTGCTGGCATTTCTGGAATACGTTTTTTAACTAATTCACTTTGTGGTAAAGTAGCAACACCTAGTTTAATTCCATCTAATTGACTCTTTTCTGCACTGCTTAATTTATTAATATCGAATACAGGCATATCTCCCCATACTGATGGATTGTATTTAGATAATTGTGCTTCAGCAGAAATAATTTAGTTTGCAACTAGCATTGCCCCAGCTTTATTCTTAGAATTTTTAGCTATTGCAACAAAGTGCGTATTTCCAATAGTTCCTTTATCAAATAAGAATGTTTTAGTTGACTTAGGAAAAGTTCCTTTTTCAATGTTTGCAGACGCTGAGTTAGGATTATAACTCATCGTAAAATCGACTTCTCCATCTTTAAACATATTATCTAAAGCAGGAGTATCAGCTGGATAAGTTTTACCTTGATTCCATAAATATGGTTTGATTTCTTTTAAATAATCCATTGCTGGTTTAACAGCTTTTTTAACTGTTTCATAATCAGCTTCCATTGTCATAAATTGTTCATAACCTACTGTATTTGAGATCACGTTTCTTACAAATGCTGAAGATGTGAAATCAGGCATAGCTGCATATGTAAATCTTCCTGGATGAGCTTTAACATACTCTTTTAATTTTTCTAAACTTGTAGGCGCTTCTTTCACTTTATCTGAATTATAAATCATAACAAACTGGGCTTTACCGTAAGGAACTTCATAAAATTCTGTTGTATAACCAAAATCGCTTTTAACATCATTTGAATTTGCATCAATATATTTTTCGAAGTTAGGTAGTTTATTAGCGAATGGTCCAAATAATAAATTATTCTTTTTAGCAGTATAGAAGTTTTCTCCGTTAATCCAAATTAAATCAACACTTCCATCATCTTTTTTTCCTGCTTTATCTTCATTAATCATAAGATTCAACACTTCATTGATGTTCATTCCAACACGATTAACCTTAATATCATAATTCTTTTGCACCATTGGAGCGAGTTCTTTGTCTACCCAATTATTAGTTAGTTCGCTTCCTCCATATCCATAGAAATTTACCGTAGTTCCTTTAGACTTTTCTTTTAATTGATCAAAGCTTAAATCTTGAATCTGAGTAGATTCTGTACTTTGTTTACTAGTTGGCGAACAAGCAGTTATCCCTAGAACTACTAATACTGCTGTTAGCAATATAGAAACATACTTAAGTATTCTTTTCATAATATATTAATCCTTTCTTATTTAGTTGAGAAAACATTTTCTTTTCTCATACAATTATATGATACAAGAAATAATCTAATTTTATAATATGTAAATAAAGTAACTATAAAGAATTAACTGTATATATTTTTCTACTTTTCAGTTCTTTCTATGATTTTTATTATTCTTTCTCAGTAATATTTCACTATTATTTATATATTTTAGAATATAAATAATTTTTCTGAAATCCTCTGATTAAGTACCTAAAAAAAAATAATAATATTATTTTTATTTAATTATCATTGATTAAAGCGTTTACTTAACTTACTTCTATTTTCTATAAAAAAATATTTAATTTATAAATTCTTTTAAAATAATTTCACATTGAATTTTATATATTTATATCTTATACTTGTATATGTAGATAACAAAAGGAGCTATATATATTATGAAAAATAAAAAACTTGTTATGTCTATTTCTTCAGTATTAGCTACAGTTGTTCTTGCAACTGGATGCGCACAAAAAACTGAAGAAAAAAAAGAAGAAAATAAGAGTGGAGATAATAAAATAACTCTTACTTATGATCAACTTAGATCAAGAGAAAATACAATGGGAGCACTATGGTATCAAAATGCTGCTGAAGTAGATGCATTATACCAACAAGGTTATAACGTTGCTACTAATAAATTAAAAGAATTATTAAAACAGCCTACGGATAAACCTTATTCTATCGTATTAGATATTGATGAAACAGTATTAAGCAATATTCCATTCCAAGTAAAAATGGTTAAAGATGGAACAGCATTTAATCCTAAATTATGGGATGAATGGGTTCAAAAAGCAGAAGCAAAACCTGTAGCTGGAGCTAAAGAATTCCTACAATTTGCAGATAAAAACAAAGTTCAAATCTACTACATCTCAGATAGAACAGATGCTCAAGTAGATGCAACTATTAAAAACCTTGAAGCACAAGGACTACCTGTTCAAGGTCGTGATCACCTAATGTTCAAAAAAGAAGGTGATAAATCTAAAGAAGGACGTCGTCAAGAAGTTTTAAAACATACTAACCTTGTTATGTTATTTGGTGATAACTTAGTCGACTTCGCTGAATTCTCTACTAAATCAGAAGCTGATAGAGATAAAATGTTTGAACAATTAAAAGCCGAATTTGGTGATAAATTCATCATCTTCCCTAACCCTATGTACGGATCATGGGAATCTGCAGTATACCAAGGTGAGAAAAAAGATGGTAAAGGGCAATCTGAAGCTCGTTTGAACGCCTTAAAAGGATACTAATTTAAGAACAATAACAAATTAATTTAAATAGAAAAGGCTCTTTGTCAAATTCGGGGCATGGAGAAAAATAGAAAATAAGATCTAGGCAGCATTTTGCTGCTTAGTTTTTTTCTTATTTTCTTTAAGTTTGATACTATTTTTATACTCAGAAACAAATAATCTAGACATAATTAAAATACGTAGTCTAAAATGACTAAAGCTAGAATATCCATAAGATACTCTCTTTAGTAGTTTTATTTTATTATTAAATCCTTCTAATGGGCCATTAGAATACTCATATTTAACAGCGTTAAGCATATACTCTTTGTGCTTTTTCATAGTATTTATAGCTTTGGATACACCTTTAGATAATCCTCTAGTATCCATATCTATATATTTCTCTAATTCTACAGAGTCTTTAGCCTTAATAGCCTCTCTTATCTCATGTACTCTCTCATAGCTAACTGTAAATTCAGCATTTATATCTAATATATAATCTAATACTTCTTTTCTAGTTACATAGTGTTTAAAACTTCTAGAATAGAATGTTTTTGTTGAATTTACTTTATCTCTATCTTCTAATATTACTTTCCAGAAGTTCTTTAAAATAGTGTAAGTAGAACCTTTTTTATTCTTATATTGATTCATTAATCTTACTCTAGCTTTATTTAATTCTCTATTAATATTTTGAACCATATGGAATCTATCTATTATTATCTCAGCGTTAGGAAACATCTCTCTAATCATATTCATATAAGGAGGGTAAATATCTATACAGATCGTTTTTACTTTCTTCCTTACTTTTCTTGGATATCTCATAAAGTATTGTTTTAATATATGTTGTGTTCTTCCATCTACAATATCTATAAAGTCATGTGTTTTAGCATCTAAGAATACAAAGCTCATACCATTTTTACTATCTTTAGTTGACTTTATCTCATCAAAACATAGGTGTTCTGGTAAGTTTGAATGAGTCTTAACTTCTGCAGCCTCTCTACATGATTTCATTACTCTTACTACTGTAGATACTGATACATTACTTAATTCAGCTATATCTTTAAAAGATAATGTTTTAGATAGATTCTTCATCTTGTGGATAGGTCATCAACATACTACTTCCAATAAGAATAGATGCTATTCCTACACTAAACTTTCTTATAGAAAATTTTTCTTTTTTTCTTAAATTATTCATAATATCTCCTTAATAAGTTTTCTTTTTAAAAAATTTAGTGGGACGACTCTAGAAAATAACTTCAACAACATTTTCTGATTCAATCCCACTATTTATTACTTATTACGCTATTTTAAAATTAATAGCTCCATTTGCTTTTATCGTTTGATTTTTATATTTTGCTGAAATTTTATATGTAGCCGTTGAATTTATTAACTCCTCTGGAACAACAAACTCTAAAACAATTTTGTTAGAATCTTCACTGATTACTTTCAAAGTAACATCTTTCCAAGAGTTACCATCATGGAATCTAAAACTTAAATCACTTGCTTTTAGATTTTTCCCATTAACTGTCACCAATAGTTTTCCGTCTACTTTTGAGATTACAGCTTTATCTCCAGTATAACTTGTCACTTCTGATACTTTTTCTTCTGGTGCTGGTGATTCTGGTGTTGTATTTGGTTTATCAGCTTTGTCATTAGCAAGTTTATTTTCTTCTTTCAAAGTTTCTAATGCTCTAGTAAGTTTTCCAACTTGTTCTTCTAGAACTTCTGCCGTAGCCTCGCCTTGTAATAATACTTGCGCTTTTGCTCTAGCTGTTTTCCATGCTTTTTCTTGAAGGCTATCTTTTAATTTATAGTTATCTTCTTTTGTTGGATCTTGTTCTACCAACTTTTGTAGTTCTGTTTTCAACTCGTCTACATTTTTTGTTGGTTTTGTTGTATTTCCTGCGTTACCTTCTTCTTTAGGTTTTTCTTCACTTGGTTTCGAAGCTTCTGTAGAATTTTCTATCGCAGCAATCGCTTTTTCAAGAGCTAAAATTTGATTATCTACCTCTTCTTTATTATTACTTTCCGCTAGTACACGATTCGCTAATGCTCTTACTCTTCTCCAGTTTGTTTGTAGTTCTGAACTAGCTTTTTTATAACTATCTTCTAGTTTTAAATCTCTATCTGCTAATTCTTTTAACTTAGCTTTTGAAGTTGCTAAAGTATCTTCTTGCGGAGCAGGTTTTTCAGTTTCTGAAGGTTGAGCCACTTCTTTGTTTGTATAAACAAGAACTATTTCTTGATCCTTTGTTCCAAATTTCCCTGATAATGCCTTATTATCTTTAACAATGACATTTTTGTAACCATCTATTGTATCTTTTTCTACGTTGTAGTTAAACCATGAATACCCCGTTAATACTTTATCACCTTTTAATGTTTTACCATTTTCATCTTGATATTTCACAGTAATAGTTCGCTTAACCGCTGATTTTACATTAGTAGTTTTTTCTACCACAGCAGTTACTTTATGTGCTTCGTCAAAGTTTATACCATCTGGCGCAAATACATATGTAAAGGTCATATCTGTATCTAAATGGTTAGGTAAAACTATTTCCGCTTCTTGGTAAGTACCATCTCCAGAAATACCATTTCCTAATTTTCCGATAACCATCATTGGATAATCAGATGCTTCTATATTGCTTCCTGTAGTATGAATTGGCCATTCAACTCCGTTTTGGTCAATAATTTTAACTTTTGTAACATTTGCTTTTAAATTAGTTCCATATAAATGAGCAACTGTTTTTTTACTAACATTTCCTTTGTCAGTTGTTGTAGTTGTTAAATCCGTGCTATGATGAGCTTGATAAGAGCTTATAGTTACAAAACTCAATACTGAATCTTGTTTAGTTTTTCCTGTTGGTAAAATTGTTATTACACGCCCATTTTCTCCACGTTCTTCTGAATATGTAGCTTTAGCCTTCATACCCAATGCGTCGGTAAATACTAAATTAAATGATTTTGCTGTTGAAGTTGTATTAGCCGGTAATTTAATAGTTGCTACTACATCATCACCTACTTTTTTGTATGTAATTGAATTTGATAATTCTTCCTCTTTTGCTGCTGTAAAAGGATTTAAAACTTTAATCTTAACATTGTCAGCAGTTAAATTTTCCCCTTTTATAGTAACATTAACTTCTCCTCCAGCTGATTCTACCACTTTATCATCAAAACTATAACTATTAATTACTGGCTTTGCTGATGGTAGTGGTTTATTACCATTTTCACCATTCCCTGGTTTTTCTGGAGTTGTTCCTGGTGTTCCTTCAGGTGTCCCCTCCGGTTTACCTGGTTTTTCCCCTGGTTTATTAGGCCCTTCAGGAGTTGTTTCATCTTCTGGTTTAACTAATTTTTTTAATTCTAAAACTTCTTCTAAAGTTTTTGCTTTTTTAAGTTTTGGAATTAAATCTAATCTATTTTTTGCTCTTATAAGTTTTTCAACTTTTACTTTTTCACTTCCTAGAGTAGCATTATGTATTTTCTCTTCTAAGTTTTTAATAGCTGCCTCTAAATCTTCTTTTGTTGCTGATTCATTTTTCAACACTCTCTCAGCTTCTGTTTTTGCACTTATCCATGCATTATTAGCTATTTGATTCCCTTGATTAGCTATATATCCAGCTTCCGTTCTTAGTTCTCTTTTTACTAATTCTTCTAACTTATTACGCAACGCTTGATTTGAAGCATCTCCAGCCTTAATATTCAATTTTACATTGTTTACATCTATGTTTGTTTCTTCTTCTTTATAGTCACCTTTTCCTACATATAAAACTTTTAGATTAACTGATAAATCTTTATTAGCATATTCTTTTTGTACTTCCTCAGAAACGCTTAATGTTACTTTATTCGTTGCTTCATTGTAACTTGCACTTACTTTATCATTATCAGAAGTTACTTTTATTGTACCTTCTTTAGCTAGAGTTTTTAGTCCTAATACTGGCATATCTATTTCAGCAGAACCATTTTTTAGTTCAACTTCTTTATTTAAGTCGATATTTTGTTTTGACACATTTACATATTTAAGTGCTTTTAGATTTTCTAATGATGAGTAATCACTTATTTTATTCCCTTGAACATTAACATCTTCTAATTTACTTAGCTTGCTAAAATCAATTTTTGAAATATTATTATCTCTTAAATATAATTCTTTAAGTTCTACTAAATCTTTTAGTACTGATACATCTTCGATTTTATTTCCATCTAGATAAAGTTTAGTTAGATTTTTTGCATTTTTTAATGCAGATATATCTTCTAGTTGACTATGATCAGACATAAATGTTTCTAAATTAACTAGATTTTGCAACACAGATATATTTGGAATATTAGCATCTGATAGTCCTAGTAATTTTAGTTTAGTTAGATTCGCTATTGGAGTTATATCACTTATTCTCTTTGGACCTTTGTTTCTAGCGAAGTCTAATGATTCTAAGTTAGTTAAATTTCTAACAGCTTCTACATTTTCTATTTGGTTATGAGATATAAATAGATGTTTTAAGTTAGTTAATTCTGCTAGTGGCGATATATCAATTATGTCATTATGTGACAATCTCAATAATTCTAGGTTTTTTAATCCTCTTAATGGAGATATGTCTCTTAAAGACCCTCTTGAATCTTCCCAGTTATTTGAAATTGTTAATTGTTTCAAATTAACTGCTTTTTCTAAACCAACTAAACTTTTAATTTGTTGATCACCTTCAAATGGCTCATATGTTTCTTCATCAAATCCTCTTATAGCAAAAGATTCTAATTGTTCTAAATCTTTTTCGTATATTTCAGTATCATTTTTATCTTTTCTATAATTTTTATCTTTGATTTTTATGTTATATTCACCTGCTAAACCATCATCTTCTTCATCTTGTCCATTATAAGCTTTTAATTTTTTAAGAAGTATTCTTTTCAGATTAGCGTCTTCAAATTTCACTACTTTATTTTCTGGTTTAACTTCAAGCGTACCTGGATTTGCTGAATCCTCAGGTTTTGTATCTGGTTTACCTGGATTTGATGGCCCTTCTGGTTTTACATCTGGTTGTCCTGGTTTTGATGGTCCTTCTGGTTTCACATCTGGTTTACCTGGATTTGATGGCCCTTCTGGCTTAACCTCTGGTTTATTAGGAACTACTGTTCCTTCTTCTATATCATATGAAACTGCAACTTTTAGATTACTTTTATCTATACTGAATGTTTGTTCCACACTTTTTCTTACTACCGCTGTATTTGGCAATGTTTTTATTTTCTTAGCTAAATTTTCTTTTACTTTATCTAGTTGTGCTTTTGTTAGTTCTTTTGTTATGCTTTCCCCTACTTTTAATTTATCTACATGATATGTTGTTACTTTTTGTCCATCTAATGTAATTTTTACATCAACATTACTTATGTCTTTTGTAGCGGTTATTTTTATTAACGCTCTACCTTCATATTCTACTACTTTTATTTGTACATCTTGAGTTGCTTCTACTTCTATATTTTCTTTTGCTTGTACTTCCGTTTTTCCTAATGGTTGTACTCCACTCAACATACTAGCTCCTATTATTACTGAAGCTACTCCTACACTTATTTTTCTTATCGAAAATAATTCTTTTTTCCTAAATAAGTTTTTTATCATGCCTTAAAATCTCCTATAAAATGTATCTTTACTATTTTAATTCTTATTTTTTCTTTATTTAAATTGTAACCGTATAAATATTGTTAGTAATTTTGTTGATTTCTATGCTTTTGCTACAAGATCCAGTTGGAAAACAGGTTCCTCTGTTCCCACTTTAAATGCCACAGTATCTCCATCCATATCTCTAATTTCTACATCTTGTTCAAAGACATAGTTGTCATTATTTTTAACTCTTATAGTGTAGATATCACCTATATTAAGCTCAATACCTGTTAACATACCATTTAAACTTCTTTTTGTAATAATATCTTTAGGATCTTTTTTATTTACAAACTCAAACTCTATCTCATCTAATGCAGGACTACCATTTTTAGAGACTATCATTTGAGAAATAATACCTTTCTTTTTATCCTTTTCTTCTACTGGATTTTCAGACCCTGGTGTTTTTTCTTTTACCGACAAAGTTTCAATAGTTTCATCAGTCTTAGCATCGTGTAATACCATGAAACCATCTAGGTTTTTCACTTTTACTAATCTTTCACTGAAAGTATAACCAGCATTATCTTTAAGTGTAAGTTTGTATTCTTCGTCTAGATACAATTCTTCTCCACCTAGCATAGCAAGTTCTGTTGTTTTTTCTACTACTTCATTTGGATGTTTTACATTAGTAAATTGGAAAGTTAGACTATCTAACACTGGTTCTTTATCATTTTTAACAAATGCTGGTTCAACTGTAACTTTTGTTCTTTGCTCAGGTTGATTTTTAATTTTCTCCAAAGCTTTTGTTAAATCATTTAAATATCCACCTACATATATAGGTAATGTTTCCGGTTTTGCTAATTCTTCTTTCGCAGAATTCACTATATCTCGAAGTTCTTTTATTTCTCTTGTTTTTAATACTTCTTCTGCTTCTTTTATTTTTTCTTGTAATTCAGCTTTTAAGTGATTAAGATCTATTTTCTTAACAACAAATACTGGGATATTTTCTCCGTTATAACTGAACGTATTATAATCTCCACTAGTATAATTTACTTTACCTTCTTCCGTTACAAATAATGATACTGCCTCCGGTTTGAATTGCCAATTAAACTGGTCATTTTTCGATACGTTTACTATATAATTAACTCCATTTACCTTGCTTTCTAAATCAAGTGTAACTATTCCATTTTCATCTGAACGAGAATTTTTTAATGTAGTTATTTTTGTTTTTATTCCACTTGCTGAAAGTTCTACACCTTTTACTGGATTTCCTTGTTCATCTACTACTTTAAAGCGAGCTTGAGTCATTTTTGCTTCATTATCATTAACTTTTTCTTCTTTAAACTCGATTACCCCCATAGTTGTCTGTGTTACTGCTTTATTATCAATTGTTTTTATTTTACCGTCTTTATCAGTTGTAAATACAACATTATCTCTTAAGAATGGGGTGTTTTTCTTTTGAATTCTTAAGTCGTACTTTGTATTTGGTTTTAAGCTTTTCGCATCAAGTGTTAATTCTCCTGAAGCGTTTGTTTTAGCTTCTTTTACTATATTTGGAATATTTCTATCAAATTCAAATAATCTAAATGGAACATCTCCAAAAGGTTTATTATCTTTTGTTATTACTTTAGCTACAAGTTTATCTAATGTGATTTCTCCTGGATTTTCAGAACTTGATGTTTTTTCTTTTAATGATAGAGTTTCAATAGTTTCGTCAGTTTTGGCATCATGCAATACCATAAATCCATCTAAGTTTTTCACTTTCACTAATCTCTCTGTGAAAGTATAGCCTGTATTATCTTTAAGTGTAAGCTTGTATTCTTCATCTAAATACAATTCTTCTCCACTTAACATAGCAAGTTCTGTTGTTTTTTCTACTACTTCATTTGGATGTTTTACATTAGTAAATTGGAAAGTTAGATTATCAAAAACTGGTTCTTTCCCTTTTGCCACAAATACTGGTTCAGCTGTAACTTTTGTTCTTTTTACTTCTGGTTTAGTCCCTGGATTTGATGGTTCTTCAGGTTTTGTGTCTGGATTACCTGGTTTTGATGGTTGCTCTGGTTTTGATGGCTCTTCTGGTTTCACATCTGGGTTACCTGGTTTTGATGGTTCTTCTGGTTTCACATCTAGTTGCCCTGGTTTCGATGGTTCTCCTGGTTTCACATCTGGTTGCCCTGGTTTCGATGGTTCTCCTGGTTTAACTTCTGGTTTGTTAGGAACTACTGTTCCTTCTTCTATATCATATGAAACTGCAACTTTTAGATTACTTTTATCTATACTGAATGTTTGTTCCACACTTTTTCTTACTACCGCTGTATTTGGCAATGTTTTTATTTTCTTAGCTAAATTTTCTTTTACTTTATCTAGTTGTGCTTTTGTTAGTTCTTTTGTTATGCTTTCCCCTACTTTTAATTTATCTACATGATATGTTATTACTTTTTGCCCATCTAATGTGATTTTTACGTCAATATTACTTATGTCTTTTGTTGCAGTTATTTCTATTAACGCTCCACCTTCATGTTCTACTATTTTTATTTGCACATCTTGAGTTGCTTCTACTTCTATGTTTTCTTTTGCCTGTACTTCCATTTTTCCTAATGGTTGTACCCCACTTATCATACTAGCTCCTATCATTACTGAAGCTACTCCTACACTTATTTTTCTTATTGAAAATAATTCTTTTTGTTTTAACATATTTCTCTTCTTCTCCATTTATGTTTTATAAAAATATTTTTATTAATACCTATTCCTTAGAAATAATTCTCTCACCTTTTGTCAGACCTGTATCTCATAGTTATCCCCCTTGAAATTGTTATAATACATATCTATAATACTATAAAAATATATTGTTTACAACAAGCTGTATAAAGCTTTAGTTCTGATTGGTATAAATGATTTTCCTATTAAATTTTTCATTAAACCGATATATTACATATCTATTCCAAATATAATTTTATTATCCATATATTTCAAAAAATAATAATTTTTTTTGAGATAAAAATAAATCTGACGCCTATTTATTTCTAAAATAAACGTCAGATTCTTATATTTATAATTCTATTTAACTAGTTTTACAAAGTATTTTAGTGTTTTGATTAATTGAGCTGTATACGACATTTCATTATCATACCATGCCACAACTTTCACCATTTGTTTTTCGCCTTTTCCTATGACCTTAGTTTGTGTAGCATCAAACAATGATCCATAGCTCATACCAATAATATCAGATGATACTATAGGATCTTCTGTATAACCATATGAATCATTCGCTGCTTTTTTCATTACCGCATTGATTTCTTCTACTGTTGTAGTTTTTTCAATATTTGCGAATAATTCTGTTAATGATCCTGTTGGTACTGGTACCCTTTGTGCTGCTCCATCTAATTTTCCATTCAATTCCGGTATAACAAGTCCAATAGCTTTAGCAGCTCCTGTTGTATTTGGAACAATATTTTCTGCCGCTGCTCTTCCTCGTCTAAAATCACCTTTTTTATGAGAACCATCTAATGTGTGCTGGTCTGCTGTATAACCATGAATTGTAGTCATAAGCCCTTGTGTTATTCCAAAATTATCATGAAGAACTTTAGCCATAGGTGCCAAACAGTTTGTTGTACAAGATGCTCCAGAAATAACAGTCTCCTCTCCTGTTAATATCTTGTGGTTCACATTATAAACTATTGTTTTTACATCTGTTCCACCTGGCGCAGATAACAACACTTTTTTCGCCCCAGCTCTTATATGTGCCTCAGCTTTTTCTTTGCTGTTAAATCTGCCACTACATTCTAATACAATATCAACACCTAATTCTTTCCATGGTAATTTTTCTGGTTCTGGTTCCCCAAATACCTTTATTTCTTTACCATTAACGATAAACGCTCCTTCTCCTTCTTCTACCGTTCCAGGAAAAGGTCCTTGCGTAGTATCATATTTTAACAGATATACTATTTGATCAATAGGTCGCATTCTTGATCTATTAACAGCAACAACCTCAATATCATCTACATGCTGAGCTTGAATTTGTCTTAAGACCAATCTCCCAATACGTCCAAAACCATTAATAGCAACTTTTATTGTCATGTGTTTTTTCCCCCTGATAATTATTTTACTTCTACAAGACAACATATAAAATTATCCCAAAATAAAATTTATGACAAATATAACTTTTTAATTTTTAATTTTATATTTAATTTTAATAATCTACAAGTAGCCTTGTAGTAAGCGTTTTAAACACCTACTTTGAGTATATCACAATTATGTAAAACTAACAATTCTTTATTTAATTTTTCTAAAACTAAAGAAAAATAA